>Ga0209427_10000543_pt1 | contig 40430 bp, 32 predicted proteins | sample DeeMarSWOR136_30_FD_187465 | JGI IMG/M metagenome (GOLD analysis project Ga0209427, IMG submission 187465) | Marine sediment microbial communities from White Oak River estuary, North Carolina - WOR-1-36_30 (SPAdes) (version 2) | ecosystem: Environmental > Aquatic > Marine > Intertidal zone >...
TGGTTCCATGCCGGATCCAATCTCTGTCTCGATTTTCATGGCGATCCGGTCGCCGCCGGCGTCACCGTCTTCTCAGATGGCAACCACCATATGGCGCTCGCTGATGCGTTGCAGCAGTTCTATGCGCACCATCCACAAGTGCGAGATGTCTTTTACGCCACCACGCCACCGGGGGTGCTGGTTTCGGCGCTTGCGGCAGGGGGTTTCAGTCTCGGCAATCTGTTTCTGTCGGCGCGCCCGCACCTCTTCATCGGCCCGGTACCTATTCTCGATCAGCTGCGGACAAAGGGTTTCGTGGGGACGCACGAACCGTTTATGCGCTCGCGCGGGAATGTGCTGTTGGTGCGCGCCGGCAATCCGCGGGCAATCTATTCGGCACGCGATCTTGCGCGTAGAGAAGTGCGCATCTTTCTTTCGAACCCCCAAACTGAGTCGGCGAGTTACCAGGTGTATGCGGAGACGCTGGCGCGCCATGCTCGCGGGTTGGGGGTCACGTTCGACTTTCTCGAATCCGGACGGTCCGGACGCGTGGTGTACGGTGAGCGGATTCATCACCGCGAGGCGCCACAGGCACTGCACGACGGTCTTGCGGACGTTGCGATCCTGTATTTTCATCTCGCCCTGCGTTACACGCGTATCTTTCCGGGATGCTTCGAGATCATTTCGCTCGATGGAAGCGCAGACATCAGCCCGGCGATGCGGGAAGAAAACGTGGTGACCGTGTATCACCTCGGGCTGGTCGGGCAAGGCGGCGAGTGGGGCGCGCACCTGAGAGATTTTCTGCAACACGAAGCGGTAACGCGAATTTACCGGCACCACGGCCTTGAGCGGCCGTAGCGCCAGTCAGTCCTCGAGCTGCAGTTCCTTGAGCTTGCGCGCCAGGGTGTTGCGGCCCCAACCCAAGCGGCGGGCAGCATCCTGCTTGCGTCCGCCGGTGGCACGCAGTGCTGCTTCAATCAGCACGCGCTCGAAATGCGCGTTGATGTCAGGAAAGATATTTTGTTCACCGCGGGAAAGGCGTTGCTCGATGCTGGCGCGCAGGGTTTCTTCCCAGGCGTCCGCTGGTGCCTCGCTCTCATCGGCGCGTAATTCCGGCGGCAAGTCTTCGATCCGCACGACCTGACCTGGCGCCATCACCATCAACCAGCGACAGGTATTCTCGAGCTGGCGGACATTCCCAGGCCACGGCAAATGGCTAAGGAACTCTTCTGTTTCGGCCGCCAGTTGCTTTGCCTCCACGCCTAATTCCTTCGCCGACTGGCGAAGAAAGTGGCGCGCGAGCGTTGGGATGTCCTCGCGCCGCTCGCGCAATGGCGGCAGATGAATCCGAATGACATTTAGCCGATGGAACAGGTCTTCGCGAAAGCGCCCTTCGGCCACGCGTTTTTCGAGATTCTGGTTGGTGGCCGCGATGATACGCACATCGGTCGTGATCTGGTCATGGCCGCCGACCCGGTAGAATTTGCCATCCTGCAGCACCCGCAGCAGCCGAGTCTGCAGGTCGGCTGGCATGTCGCCGATTTCGTCCAGGAACAATGTGCCACCACTGGCCTGCTCGAAGCGTCCACGGCGCTGCTGCATGGCGCCGGTGAAGGCACCCTTTTCGTGGCCGAACAGCTCGCTTTCAAGCAGCTCATTCGGGATGGCAGCAATGTTGATTGCGATAAACGGCTTGTCGGCTCGCGGACTGTGGTTGTGCAGCGCTCGCGCTACCAGCTCCTTGCCGGTGCCTGACTCGCCGTTGATCAGAACGCTCAAGTGCGAACCAGACAGGCGGCCGATGGCGCGGAACACCTCCTGCATGGATGGGGCGGCGCCGAGAATCTCCGGTGCGCGGTCGACGGCAACGGCGGCTGCGGTCTTCTGCCGGCGCCGGTGCTCGAGTGCGCGACGCACCAGACGCACGGCATCGTCGACATCAAAGGGCTTGGGCAGGTATTCGAAGGCGCCGCCGCGATAGGAGGCCACGGCGCTTTCCAGATCCGTGTGCGCGGTCATGATGATGACCGGAATGTGCGGGGCCTTGGCGCTGATCGCTGCGAGCAGGTCGAGGCCGCTAACACCGGGCATGCGGATGTCGCTCAGGATCACATCCGGCTGCTGGCGATCCAGCAAGTCGACAATTTCCTCGCCGGACTCGAAACTGCGCACGCTGCATCCGGCCTGCGCCAGGGCCTTTTCCAGCACCCAGCGAATCGAGCGGTCGTCGTCTATGACCCAGATAATATCCTGGCTAGTCATGTTCGCTCTCCACCGGCAGATATAGCGTGAAGACGGTGTGACCCGGACGGCTCACACATTCGATGAGCCCGCCATGGCGCTGGGCAATGTCCTGCGCGATGGACAGGCCCAGACCGGTGCCTTCCGGTCGACCCGTGACCATCGGATAAAAGACATGTTCCTGCAGCGCCGGAGGGATTCCCGGGCCGTTGTCCTCGATGTCGACGCGCACGATTAGTCGGTGGCGTTTGCCACCGATCGTGAAGTTGCGCTCAATGCGTGTGCGCATGACGATGGTTCCGTCGCCTTGCATCGCCTGCACGGCATTGCGGACGATATTCAGCGCTGCCTGGATCAGCTGTTCGGCATCACCGGCGAGTTCCGGCAGGCTGGGGTCGAAGTCGCATTCGAACCGCAAGCCGCCCGGGTGCTCAGCGAGCACCAGGCGGCGTACGCGTTCCAGCACTTCGTGGATGTTCACGGGCTCCCGCCGGTAGGGGCGGGCCGGGCCAACCATTCGATCTACCAGATTTCGAAGTCGGTCGGCTTCGTGAATAATGATCTGTGTGTACTCGTTAAGAGAGGGCTCCGCGAGCTCGCGCTCCAGCAGTTGGGCTGCCCCGCGCAAACCGCCCAGCGGATTCTTGATCTCGTGCGCGAGGCCGCGCAGCACGGCGCGATTCGCAGTTTGGCGATCTCGCATCAACTCCTCGCGCGCGAGTCGCAGCAACCGGTCAATTTGACTGAGTTCCACGAGTAACGCGCCACCGGCGGTTCCCTCGGGAAGTGGTGTCACAGCGCAATCGACCGTGACGGCTTGTCCACCGAACAGCCGCAATCGGACACTGCGGGCGGTAAAGGGATGGCGCGAGCGGAGCGTATCGGTCAGGACCTTGGCAAAGTCCTTCCCGTCGGCGATGAGTTCATTCAGCGTGAGGCCCGTGAGCTTGCGGGCGCTGGCGGCAAGGAGCATCTCACCCGCCGGATTGATCGAGACCAGTCGCAGTTCGACATCGAATACGAGCACCGCCGTCGACAGGCTCTCCAGGATGCGTTGTGGCGAGTCAGGCAGCATGCGCTGAGGTGCTGGTTGAGATCGTGCGGAGGTCACCGTTCGCCCACCACAAGATAACCTTTTGATCCGAAATCAATTTCCATTGTATACAGGAATTTCCAAGCTAACGCACCAAATCGGGGCATCCAATCATTTCTCAAAAACAAACGCCCCCTTGCGGGGGCGTTTGGCTTGCTGCAAGGGACCGCGACAGCACCTGCGCGTGATTACACGCTGTAGTACATGTCGAACTCAATTGGATGGGTAGTCATGCGCAGGCGCGTGACATCCTGCATCTTGAGCCCGATATAGGCGTCAATCAGGTCATTGGTGAAGACGCCGCCGCGGGTCAGGAAGTCACGATCCTTGTCCAGCGCATCGAGCGCCTGATCGAGCGCATGGCACACCGTCGGAATTTTCTTCTCCTCTTCCGGCGGCAGATCGTACAGATCCTTGTCCATGGCCTCGCCCGGATGCAACTTGTTCTGGATGCCATCGAGTCCGGCCATCATCATCGCGGCGAACGCAAAATACGGGTTGGAGCCCGCATCCGGGAAGCGCACCTCGATGCGACGGCCCTTGGGGTTGCTGACGTAGGGAATACGGATAGAGGCCGAGCGATTGCGCGCCGAATAGGCCAGCATGACCGGTGCTTCGAAACCGGGCACTAGGCGCTTGTAGCTGTTGGTCAATGAGTTGGTGAACGCGTTGATGGCGCGGGCGTGCTTGATGATGCCGCCGATGTAGTAGAGCGCGACGTCCGACAGGCCGCCGTAGCCGTTACCCGTGAACAGGTTCTTGCCATCCTTCGCGAGCGATTGGTGGACATGCATACCCGAGCCGTTGTCACCGACGATGGGCTTTGGCATGAAGGTCGCGGTCTTGCCGTAGCTGTGCGCGACGTTGTGCACAACGTACTTGTAAATCTGCAGTTCATCCGCCTTTTTCACCAGCGTATTGAACAGCATGCCGATCTCGTTCTGGCCGGCTGTCGCCACTTCGTGGTGGTGAGTCTCGATGCTGAGGCCCATCTCTTCCATTGCCAGACACATGGCCGAACGGATGTCTTGCTGGGAGTCGACCGGAGGCACCGGGAAGTAACCACCCTTGACCATCGGTCGGTGACCGAGATTGCCGCCTTCGTAGACTTTTTCGGTATTCCAGGACGCCTCTTCCGAGTCGATCTTCACGAACGACCCGCTCATGTCGGCGCCCCAGCGCACGTCGTCAAGAATGAAGAATTCCGCCTCGGGGCCGAAGTAGGCGGTGTCGGCGATGCCGGTGCTCTTCAGATAGGCCTCGGCGCGCTTGGCGAGCGAGCGCGGATCGCGCTCATAACCCTGCATGGTGGCGGGTTCCACCACGTCGCAACGCAGGTTAAGCGTCGGTTCCTCGAAGAACGGATCCAGGACCGCAGTCGAGGGGTCCGGCATCAGGATCATGTCGGACTCCTGAATGCCCTTCCAACCCGAAATCGATGAACCGTCAAACATCTTGCCGTCGGCGAACAAGCTATCGTCAACGGTAGCGGCGGGCACGGTAACGTGCTGCTCCTTGCCGCGGGTATCGGTGAAGCGGAAGTCGACAAACTTCACCTTCTTGTCCTTGATCATCTTAAGTACGTCGGCACCGGATGCCATTTTGGATTTCCTCCTCAGGGAACGATTGAATATACGAAACGTCGCCGCTCACTCACGCTGGCTGGCCCAAACTGGGGCAGTGAAGCGGAGTGCAGTGTATCGGTTAGAAGCTTCTGGCTCCACTTTGGAGCAGAATCCATGCCATGTCTTTTATCTATTAAAGAACAACAGGTTAATACACTATTCATCGTGGCCGAGGTCAACGAATGATCCATATGAGTGCAAATTGTTTCTCCCTCGCACCATATCAGTGCACCTCTAATGGAATTGGATGTCGACCTTGGCGATCGCGCTATCTGTTGCAACCGCCGTCTGAAAGCGCTCCCGTAGCGCAGCTGCATCATGGTGCGCCAGCACGCTCAGCGGTAGCAGTAGCTCGATATGCAGTCGTCCATTCAGGTAGTGCAGCGTGATGCGATCCAGGTAGGTGGCCTCAGGGATGTCCTGAAAGTACTCGGCAAGTCGGTCGAGCACCTCCTTGCGTAGCGGCAGGTGCGCGCAGCTTGGACCCTCAACATCCTCCTCTGTATCGATATGCACCATGACGTCGCTTACCGGTTCGACTTCCCTGATGATCCGCGCCCGAACGGTTTCGCTTATCTGGTGTCCTTCGGACACGCTCACGCGGTCATCGACAATAATGTGCACATCCACCAGCGCCCGCCCGCCAACGCGACGCGTGCGCAACAGGTGTAGTGCCCGGACGTCCGGAACCTCTGCGATGGCGCGGCGGATCGCCGCCAGGTTCTCCGGATCGAGCCCGGTGTCCACCAGCTCACGTAGCGACTGCCAAGCGAGCTCGATGCCTACCTTGATGATCATGGCCGCAACCACGATAGCGGCTACCGCGTCGAGATAGGCGAGACCAAGCAGGCTGCCGCCGATACCGGCGGCGACGATTAGCGACGATAGTGCGTCCGAGCGGTGATGCCAGGCGCTGGCACGCAGCATGTTGGAGTCAAAGCGCGTGGCGATGTGCATGGTGTAGCGATACATCGCCTCCTTGGCGAACAGCGTACCGATCGCGACCCACAACGTCAGCATGCTCGGCGTGACAAATTCCTCAGCTGCCGCAAGCTTGAGAGCGGCCCGAATCGCGATACCAGTACCCACGGCGACGAGAATCACGCCGAGGATCATGGTGACGGCGGTTTCGATGCGCTCGTGCCCGTAGGGGTGGTCGGCATCCGCGCCCTTTCGCCCGTGGGCGAGCGCGAACAACACGAGAAAGTCCGCAACCAGATCGGATAGCGTGTGCAGGCCATCGGCCACAAGCGCTTGGGAGTGGCCAACAGTTCCAACAATCACCTGCCCGACCGTGAGCAGGAGGTTGGAGGTAACGTTGATCAGCGTGACGCGCAGGCTCGCGGCGAAACGCTCCGGGCTGGAGCGATCGACGGTACCATGCTCGTGTGCTTCGCTCATGCGCCCAGGACTTTCACAGTAATCGTGATTTCGGCCTCCTCGCGCCGTGTGGCCGTCACCATGTGCCCATGGACCCGGCACCAGGCAGGGATATCGTGGAGTGCGCCCCGGTCGGTGCAGCGCACTGTGAGGGTATCCCCGGGTTGCAGCATCGCCACCCGTTCCTGGGTGCGGATCACCGGCAGCGGGCAAAGCAATTGACGCGCATCGAGCTCGTGGTGGCTCATAGAGGAAGCCCTACTTCGCTTCGCTCCATTTTTCCTATCGTCATAAATACCAGTCCGAGGGGATTTCGTCCGCGCCGAGCGGCTCGACGTCGAGCTCGCATGTTTCACCGGCTTGGGTGGTGATCGCGATCCGAACTTGTGCCGCTTCCCGACCCTTGCCAAAACGCGCCGTCAGCCGCGCTGCCAGCACCATGTCCTCGTCCGCGAGCGTGCCAACTGCCAGCACCAGCGGCCCAACGTGGCTCGTGGCATACAGATGGGTGAACTGCCGCCGATAGCCATGCAGGAACTGGTTTTCACCCTCATCGCGCGCCACGATGAGTTTGAAATGACGACGAGGACGCAGGTGCCGACCGACCTTTAGCAGCATGATGTCGTCAAAGTCGTAGCGCTTCTCGCCACGGGTTTGCCACAGGTCGGCGAGCTTGTGGGTGTAGTGCGGGTTCACCAGAAAGCAGCAGCCTCCGGCCGGCTGGGCGTAATCGTGCATGCCGTAGGCGGCCGCCAGTGCCATCTGGGGTTTACGGTTGCGCCCGCTGAAATTCAGCAACTTCTCGCGGTCTACCCAACCTTCCCGTTCGGGCAGGGTGGGGGGAAGAAGCCGTGCCGAAAGCGGCCGCAGCAGCCGATCGAACGCTCCCGACTCCCGCGCCACGACCGGCATCGTGTCACGACGCTGCGACATCGGGCGTTGGCCGACGACCTCGCCCGTAATGATGAAGTCGAAACCATGCTGCTCCATCCATTCGCGTGCCTTGCGAACCATGAAGCCCTTGCAGTCGAGGCAAGGGTTCAGATAACTGCCATAGCCATGCTTGGGGTTAATCACGACGTCCTTGTACTCCTCGATGACGTCGACGATGTGCAACTTGATGCCGAGTTGCTCCGCCACCCACAGGGCATTATTGCGCTTGGGCTTGTCGCGGTGCTCGCGCCGGATCGCATGCGTGTGTCCTTCGACGCAGAAGCCCGTATAGAAATTGATTCCCTCGACATGGATTCCCTGCTCAAGCATGACTTTGGCCGCCAGCATGGAATCGAGGCCGCCGGAAATGAGCGCGACCGCCCTGCGAGCTGTGACGGGACCAGTTGCGCGCCGTGCGGGTGCTTTGACAGGGGACGGCTGGGTCATGGGTATTGGCGACTCAATCGGGTTCGACATGGTAGCCCAGCGGCGTGGACAGTGTTCGGTCGGGTGCCCAAAATCGAACGGGCCCCGCTGGGGGGCCCGTTCCCTACGGGCCGCAGCCCGTAGATCCTCCTGAGTGTTTTTCTTGGTGGTTCGGACGCGTCCGAAGCGTCGCCACCTTAGCGCAATCGATCTGGCCTGTCCAACCGCCGGGCTATTCGCTGGACCCCGGCCCGGAGGTGGTGGGTCCGGCCGGGCTGCGAGACAGTTGCTCGGTGAAGCGCGCCTCCTTCCAATGGTAGGCACGCACATAGGATGGTCGGCCCGGCTCGAATTCGCCGAAGGCAACCACGGTATAGACGAGCGGCTCATCGCAACTATATGCGTAGCGCTGCGCGGGGAAGTTGAGACGCAGCGCGCCAATGTTGCCAACCTCACACGGGTTGCCGCCGTGCTTGCGAAAGCGTGTGGCGGCGAGATTCCCGAGGGTCTTCAGGTCTGCATCGAGCAGCTGGCGGGTCTCATTGGCTGCGGCCAAGCCGTTACGCGCTGCAGGGGGGGCGGCCGGAGCAGGCAAAGCGCGCGCGGCGCGTCCCGCGGCGCGCGGGAGCGGGGTCTCATACAGTGCGCCACATACCGCGTACCCGGTGATGCCGGCGAGGCCCGCCCACAACAATATGAAGAGCGCTCGACCGCTGGCCCCAGGGCGGCGCCAGACAAGGCCCGGAACGAACAAGGCGATCAGGTAGGCAAGTGCATGCCGAGCGGGCACAACGGCGGGATTGTCAGTCGCGACGGCGCGCAGATGTGCGATGCGCCTGGAAAGCCAGGGTTCCGGCTGCGTAAGTTCCATCAGCGCGATCATCGGGTTGGTGGCCGACGCGCTCTGGGCTGCGAAGTGTGCGATATTGAAAGAGCGCCAACGCCGCGGCCCGCTCGCGAATACTGCCAGCGCCAGCGCGGCATCCGCCTTGGCGCGACAAGCCAGCAGGCCGAAACGGTCGGCCGTATATATCCGGGCGCGCCCGATGGCGGGTCCGAGCAGTGGCAGGACGCGTGCCGGTGCGAGCCACGCCCACCAGCGCGTCAGTGGATGCTGCCGCCACCCGATTTCGTAGCCGATGAAAAAATCGAGCGCGCCGGGATGCTCGCTGAAGGCTCCCGCGAGTTCGGCATTGAGCGCGACAATGTCCCGCCCGCTGTCGCTGAGACTGAAGCTGGCGGCGCTGCAACCACGGTCGTAGAGATAAGCGTCTGGCGGAGTGGCCAGATCAAGTCGTTTGGTCACTTGTCGCACGCGCGCCAGCAGATCCGGGTATTGCTTGTCCGAGAGTTCCACCGCGTGCCCCCGCAAGAAGGCCACTTGTCCGACGCGCCGCAGGCGGCTCGCGAGGTAGGTTAGAATAACCACGGCAAACACAAGCGCCGCCGTCGCACCGATCGCGTTTTCCGGGATCAAGCGATCTGCGGCGGTGTACAGGATGTACACAAGTGAACCCCAGAACAGCGCAGCGCAGATTGCCGCCGCAATCAGCAAACCTTTCTCGCGCGCATAGGGAATCGGCATTCGGACAGTGATTGTTGGGCCCGCCGCCTTCGCGGTCAAGGCGCCCTGACGCAGACAGTGATGAGATTGTTGCAACGATTCTTTCGCGGTCCATGGTTGTCCCAGGCGCGCCGCGGGGCGACGATACTGCGCTGGACGCTGCGCGTCGCACTGATCCTGTTGATCATCGATCTCTTTTACCTCGCCGTGACTTGGCCCGACTGGCGGAAGTTGGCAAGCGGCCCAGTACCAAAGTCCCGTTTCATCCAGGAGTATGAGCGCGAGGCAGCTGCGCAACGGGATCGGCCAGGGCTGCGCTGGCAGCCGGTGGCACTTCAGGCGATCCCGAAATATATGGTGCGTGCGGTGATCGTCGCGGAAGACAGCCGCTTCTACGAGCACAGCGGCTTCGACCTCATCGCGTTTCGCGAAGCGATGCAGTACAACTGGAAAGAGGGTCGTCTGGCGCTAGGGGCAAGCACCATCTCGCAGCAAACGGCCAAGAACCTGTTCCTGAGTTCCGCCAAGAACCCGATTCGCAAATGGCATGAACTGGTGCTCACCTGGGGCATGGAGCGCAATTTGAGCAAGCGGCGCATCATGGAGATCTACCTGAACGATGCCGAGTTTGGCGTCGGCGTTTACGGCGTGCAGGCGGCCGCGCGATTCTACTGGGGTGTCGATGTCGGCCAGCTCACGCCCCAGCAGGCCGCCGAGCTTGCCGCGACGCTGCCAAGTCCCCTGAAGCATAATCCCGCGACGCGTACCGAGCAGTTCGACAAGCGGATGCGCAAGATCCTCAACCTCCTGACCCGCTATCCGGGGGACGCCGCCGAGGCGCTGGCCGCCCATGAGATCGATCTGGAGAGCCCGGGGGAGCCGTTGACACCGCAAGAGATGGAGCGCTTCCGGGAGGATCCTCCTGCGCGGGCCCCGCCAGCGCCGCTTATTCGCGACACGCTTTGAAGGAAATTCCGCGGCTGCGGGATGAGCGGGGGGTGGGTATAATCCGGTCGTGCCGAAGTCCCGCCAGAGAAAGCCCGATTCATTTCAAGACCTGATTCTTGCCCTACAGCGCTACTGGGCAGAGCACGGCTGCGTGGTGCTGCAGCCCTACGATATGGAAATGGGGGCGGGCACGTTTCATACCGCCACCTTCTTGCGCGCGCTTGGACCCGAGCCATGGCGCGCCGCCTACGTGCAGCCCTCGCGCCGCCCCAAGGACGGTCGTTATGGCCAGAATCCGAACCGCCTGCAGCACTACTACCAGTTTCAGGTGGTGCTGAAGCCTTCACCGCTCGATATCCAGGAACTTTACCTCCAGTCGCTGCGTGCCATCGGTATCGATACCCAGTTGCACGACATCCGCTTCGTCGAGGATGACTGGGAGTCTCCCACGCTCGGTGCCTGGGGCCTTGGTTGGGAGGTGTGGCTGGACGGCATGGAGGTGACACAATTCACCTATTTCCAGGAGGTTGGCAGCCTGCCGTGCAAGCCGGTGCTCGGCGAAATCACCTATGGACTCGAGCGGCTCGCCATGTACTTGCAGGGCAAGGAGAACGTGTTCGATCTGGTATGGACCGAGGGCGTGACCTATGGCGATGTCTATCACCAGAACGAGGTTGAGCAGTCCAAGTACAATTTCGAGCAGGCCAATGCGAACTGGCTGTTTCAGCAGTTCAATGACTACGAGGCAGAAGCAAAGCGCCTCATGCTGCTCGACCTGCCATTACCGGCCTATGAGATGGTCATGAAGTGCTCGCACGCCTTCAACCTGCTGGATGCGCGCGGCGCGATTTCCACCACCGAGCGTGCCGCCTACATCGGGCGCGTACGAGGCCTTGCCCGCCTCGTCGCCCAGAGTTACTTCGATTCGCGCGAGCGTCTGGGGTTTCCGATGTGCCGAAGCACGAGTTCCGCACAGACCAGCGGTGGCCGAGAGCGGCCTTTGCTGAAGCGGCCGCGGAGACGCGTCCGTGGCTGAGTCGCTGCTCGTTGAGCTCCTTACCGAAGAACTGCCACCCAAGGCGCTGTCGCGCCTTATGGAGGCATTTTCGCATCATATCTTTGAAGGACTGAAGGACAGGGGTTTTCTTCTTGCGGGCAGCGAGCCGCAACCTTTCGCCACACCCCGCCGGCTGGCCGTTCTGATTTCACAGGTGCTCGACAAGCAGCCCGACCGGGTGGTGGAACGCAAAGGTCCCGCCGTGGCAGCGGGTCTGGACGCGGACGGCAAGCCGACCCCGGCGCTACTCGGATTTGCCAAGTCGTGTGGCATGGAGGCGTCGAAGCTTGAACGGCGAGGCGGCGACAAGGGCGAGTATTTCGTCTACTCCGCGAAACAGAAAGGCGAGCTGCTTAAGCGGCACCTCGCGCCGATTGTCGAGGCGGCACTGAAGAAACTGCCGGTCCCAAAAACCATGCGCTGGGGCGATGGCGAGGCCCAGTTCGTTCGGCCTGCGCACGGTGTCGTGTTATTGCATGGCAAACGCGTGGTGGCCGGCACGGTGCTTGGATTGCCGAGCGGCAACAAGACCCGCGGACACCGTTTTCTCAGCAAGGGGATGTTGACGCTGAAGAACGCGCGCGATTACGACCGTAGTCTCAAGCAGGAGAGGGTAATCGCGGATTTCGAGGCACGCCGCGATATGATTGCTCGTGCCCTCGATCAGGCCGCCCACAAACTCGGCGCCGGGGTGCGCTGGAATATCGGGCGGTCGGCCGACTTGATTGATGAGGTCAACAGCATCGTGGAGTTTCCGGTGGTGCTGACCGGCAGTTTCGACGACGCGTTCCTGGAGGTACCGAAGGAATGCCTGATTATCAGCATGCAGCAGCACCAGAAATACTTTCCCGTCGCCGATGCGCACGGTCGCCTGCTGCCCCGCTTTCTGTTCGTGTCCAACATGAAGGCCGCCACGCCGCGCTACATCATCGCCGGAAACGAGCGCGTGTTGCGGGCGCGGCTGTCCGATGCGCGCTTCTTCTACGACCAGGATCGCAAGCAGCGCCTCGACGCGCGCGTGCCGCGGCTTGCCAATGTCGTCTACCACAACAAGCTCGGCAGCCAGCTCGAGCGGGTGCAGCGTCTGACCAAGCTCGCCGGCGAGATCGCCCAGCTTCTTGGCGGTGATGCCTCGTTCGCGGAGCGCGCGGCGACGCTCGCCAAGGCCGATCTGCTCACCGACATGGTGGGTGAGTTCCCCGAGTTGCAGGGCATCATGGGGCGCTACTACGCGCTGCACGACGGCGAGCCCGCGATGGTGGCCGATGCTATCGAACAGCAGTATTTCCCAAGGGGCGCAGGCGCTGCGCTGCCGGAGCACCCGGTGAGCCTGGCGCTCGCGCTGGCGGACCGCCTCGACACGCTGGTCGGAATCTTCGGTATTGGTCTCTCACCGACCGGTGAGAAGGATCCGTTCGGGCTGCGGCGCGCGGCGCTCGGTGTGGTGCGCATGCTCGCCGAGCGGGGTTTGCCTCTCGACCTGATGGAGCTGTTATCACGCGCACGCGCGCACTTTCCGGCCGGCGTGGTGGCCGAAAGCGTCGCGCAGGACCTGCATGGCTTTGTGCTCGAGCGTCTCAAGCCCTATCTGCGCGATCAGGGCTTCGAGCCGGATGAGATTGACGCCGTGGTATCGCTCAATCCGACCCGCATTGATCAGGTACCGGCGCGCATGAAGGCGCTTCGGGAGTTTCGGGCGCTACCCGAGGCCGAGGCCCTGGCCGCCGCCAACAAGCGCATCCGCAATATCCTGCGTCAGGCCGGGGGCGCCCCGGGCGATATCGTCAATCCGGGCCTGCTCAAGGAGGAAGCCGAACGACGCCTGGCGGACGCGGTGCGCGATGCCGCGCAAGCCATCGAGCCGCTGCTGGCGGCGGCACGCTATACCGAGGCGCTGAAGGCGTTGGCGGGGCTGCGCCCGGCGGTTGATGAGTTCTTCGATCGCGTGATGGTCATGGTCGAGGACAGCGCCGTGCGTGCCAACCGCCTGTCGTTGCTGGCGCGCCTGAGCGACCTGTTCTGCAATGTCGCCGATATCTCCCGTTTGCAGGGCTAATGCCGATATGAATGCCGACTCTTATGCCGAGATGCTGAAAGCCGTGCAGGCTTTTCACGACAAACACCGCTTCCGCGAAACCGGCGGCGAGGACCTGATCTACCGCGTGGCGTTGATGAGCGAAGAACTTGGTGAGATCGCCGAGTGCGTGACGAAGGGCAAGGCGCGCGAGCAGCTCGCCGAAGAGGTCGCGGACCTGTATATCCTTCTCCTCGGGACAGCGATCGCGGCGGATTTCGATCTGCGCGAGGCGTTCTGGCGCAAGATGGACAAGCTTGCTGCCCGGGAATCGCGCATGATTAACGGGCGGATTCGTGTTTCGGAATTCAGGGATTAGCAAGCCGTGTCCAAATCCGCCACCGCGCCATCCCTCGTACACGGCCCTTGCCTTGGTCCCATCGGCGAGGGGAGTGCTCTTTCTGCAGGTTTTTTTGTGCACCATTCCTCGCGCGCGGCCCTTGCCTCGATCCCGTCCCCAGAAGCCGCTAGGTTGACGGACTCTGTAACCGGGAGCCGGCAGGAGAATCCATGAAACTCGTCATCCTCGATCGTGACGGCGTTATTAATTTCGACTCCGACGAGTACATCAAATCGCCGGAAGAGTGGGCGCCGATCCCTGGCAGCCTCGAAGCGATTTCGCGGCTGCACCGCGAAGGCTACACGGTGGTCGTGGCAAGCAACCAGTCGGGGGTGGCGCGTGGACTGTTTTCCATGGATATGCTTGCCAAGATTCACGACAAGATGCTGACCGCCGTGCGCGCCAAGGGTGGCGAGATTGACGCCATTTTCTTTTGCCCGCACGGTCCGGACGACGGTTGTCGTTGCCGCAAACCCCTGCCAGGATTGTTTGAGGAGATCGCCACGCGCCTCAACCGAAGTCTCGAAGGCGTTTTCGCCGTGGGCGACTCCGAGCGCGACGTGGTCGCGGCGCGCGCGGTGTCCGCGCGCCCGGTGTTGCTGCGCACCGGCAAGGGCGAGCGGACGCTAAGGAAATCCAAGTCGCTTGATAGCGCGCCGGTGTTTACGGACCTTGCCGCCTTCACGGACGCCCTACTCGCCGGGGAGCTCGCCTGATCGCCGTGCAGTGGCTGCGCTCGCTTCTGTTTAACCTGTTCTTGTGGATCTCGGTGCTGATCTATGCACCGCTTGCGCTCTTTACGTTTCCGTTTCCAGTGCGGGCGCGATATGCCTTCATTTCCGGCTGGGCCCGAATGCAGCTGTGGCTCGCGCGCTGGCTGGTCGGTATCCGCTATCGGGTCGAGGGGCGCCAGCACCTGCCAAAGGGCGCGGCGATTGTGCTTGCCAAGCACCAGTCCACATGGGAGACCATCGCCTTTCAGGAGATCCTGCCGCCGCAGGTGTGGGTGCTGAAGCGTGAACTTATGTGGCTACCGCTGTTCGGTTGGGCGCTCGCCCTGTTGAAGCCGATTGCGATCGATCGCGGGGCGGGGCGCAAGGCGGTCGAGCAGGTGATTGAGCAGGGCAGGCGTCGCCTCGCCGACGGTTTTTGGGTCATCGTGTTCCCGGAGGGCACACGCGTGGCACCGGGTCATCGCCGGCGCTTTGGGATCGGCGGGGCCGTGCTGGCGGCCGAGACGGGTTATCCAGTTGTGCCGATCGCCCACAACGCCGGCAGCTTCTGGCCGCGGCGAAAGATCCTGAAGAAGCCCGGGACAGTGCAGGTTGTGATCGGTCCGGTGATCGAGAGCGCCGGCAAGACGGCCCAGCAGATCACGGCCGAGGCCGAGCACTGGATCGAGACCGAAATGGCGCGCATCGAAAACCGGGCCAGCTGAGCGCAACGCGGGTCGGTGCCGCTCGCGCTAGCCGTCGGTACCCAGGCGGGCAAGCCGGCCAAATTCCTCAAGCGTTAGCGTTTCAGCGCGTCGTTGCGGATCGATCCCGGCGGCGAGCATCTGTTCCGCATCGATGAGCCCGCGCAGGGTATTGCGCAACGTCTTGCGCCGCTGGGCAAATGCGGCGCGCACCAGCTGGCCGAAACGTGTCGGGTCACGCACGGCGATCGGCGGCTGCGCGTGCGGCGTGAGGCGCACCACCGACGAGTGCACCTTGGGCGGCGGGGAGAACGCGCCGGGCGCGACATCGAAACAGCGTGAAACGCCGAGTCGCCACTGGATCATCACACTGAGCCGGCCATAGTCCTTGCCGCCCGGCGTCGCAACAAGGCGATCGACCACCTCTTTTTGCAGCATGAACAGCATGTCCTGCACGACCCCGAGCTGTTCGATCAGGTGAAACAGCAGGGGGGTCGAGATGTTGTAGGGCAGATTGCCGATGAGTCGCAGTTTCTCGCCGCTTGCGACGAGGGTGCTGAAGTCGAAGGTCAGGGCATCTGCGCTGTGGATGGTGACCTGATCGGGGGGCAAAGCGCGCTGTAGGAGCGTGACCAGATCGCGATCGAGCTCCACGGCGTGCAATCGCGCGACTCTTCCGAGCAGCGCACGCGTCAGCGCACCCTCTCCCGGCCCGATCTCGCAGACCGAATCGGTTGGCTGCGGCGCGAACGCGTGCAGGATGCGATCGATGACGCGGGCATCGCGCAGAAAGTGCTGCCCGAAACGCTTTTTGGCGCGGTGACTCATCGCCGGCAGAGCTCGCGGGCGAGATCGATGGCGGCGTAGAGACTCGAAGGGTCGGCTTTGCCCGAGCCGGCCAGCTCAAGGGCGGTGCCGTGGTCCACTGACACACGGACGAATGGCAGGCCGAGCGTGATGTTCACGGCATGCTGGAAGTCGTGATGTTTCAAAACCGGCAGGCCTTGATCGTGGTACATGGCAAGGACCGCGTCGATGTCGGCGAGGCGCGACGGAATGAAGGCCGTGTCGGCCGGCACCGGACCAATGAGTTGCATGCCCACAGCACGCAAGCGCTCGAGCGTCGGTTCAATTATCTCGCGCTCTTCGCGTCCCAGATGGCCGGACTCGCCGGCATGCGGGTTTAGCCCGCATACGAGAATCCGCGGCTCGGCGATGCCGAACCTGCTGTGCAGGTCAGCGTGAAGGACTTTGATCACGGCAGTCAGCCGCTCGCGGGTGATGGCGCGCGGCACGTCCGCAAGTGGCAGGTGGGTGGTGACCAAGGCCACTCGCAGATTCTGGCAGGCCAGCATCATCACGACCGGAGCATTGCCGCAGCGCTCGGCCAGGAATTCGGTATGGCCGGTGAATGGTATGCCAGCGTCGTTGATTACGCCTTTGTGTACCGGGCCGGTTACCAGCCCGTCGAACTCGCCGTGCCGGCAGCCTTCGATGGCGACGCGCAACGTTTCGATCACGTAGCTGCTGTTGGCAGGATCGAGAACGCCGGGAACCACGGGGGAGGTTGTCTGGATGTGCAGCAGGTAGACTCCGGCCGCGGCCGCGGCGCGTCCGGGCCAGTCCGGCAAGGCAGGCGTCAGGTCGAGCATCGCGGCACGTTGATGCAGCATGGCGCGATCCGCGACCAGGACAATAGCCGCGTCGTCGGCGCGGACATCGATCGTGAGGCACAGGTCGGGACCGATACCGGCGGGCTCACCGGGGGTCAGGGCAAGTACCGGCAGGCTGGGCATAGGGGAATTCTACCCGCAAGCACTGCCAGGGCGCCGTTGCTCAGCCTGCGTCTTCCAGGAAATACTCGACATATGCTTCGTCGCGCAGCTGGCGTATCCACTGTTCGAAGCGCTCATTCGCCTTGCGGCTGTGAATCTGCTGGCGCGCAGCGGCGCGCAGCCGCTCCTGGGTGACATCGCGGTCGCGGCGTTCGAGCACCTGGATCAGGTGCCAGCCGAACTGGGACTGTACCGGTGGACTGAGTTCTCCGGGTTTCAGGTCGGCCATCGCCTTTTCGAATTCCGGCACCATCTGGCCAGGATTGACCCACCCGAGATCGCCGCCACTGGCGGCCGAACCGGGGTCCTCCGAGTGCGCGCGCGCCAAGGCGGCAAAGTCCTCTCCCAGCAGCACACGCTCGCGCATCTGTGCGAGTTTGCGCTGCGCTTCCTGCGGCGACTGGATTTCGCTCGGCCGCAGCAGGATGTGGCGGGCGTGTGTTTGAATAATCGGGTCGGTCTTTACTTCGCCGCGCTTGTCGATGAGCTTGAGCAGATGAAAACCGCTCGGACTGCGGAGTACCTCGCTGATCGCTCCGACCGGCATCGTCTTGAGCGCGGCGACGAACAGCTCCGGCAGCTCCCCCGATTTCTTCCAGCCAAGCTGACCGCCTTGCAGGGCCTCAGCGCCCTGCGACTGGCCGATGGCTGTCAGGCTGAATTCCGCCCCGGCGATGAGCTTCTGTCGCAAGGCCTCGGCGCGCTGGCGGGTCTCCTGAATTACCTCGGGCGAGGCCGCCTCTGGCAACGCCAGCACGATATGGGCGATGTTGTACTCGACACTGACGTTGCGGCGGCTCTCCTCGCTCTCAATGAACTCCGTAATCTCATTGTCGGTGACCATCACGCGGTTGCCGATCTCGCGTTCCTGCAGCTGTTGGATGGCAATCTGATCGCGGAGGTTCGCGCGAAAGCTCGCCCAATCGCCGCCTTCCCGTCCGACTCGCTCGCGCAGCGCGTCCACCGTCATGCCGCCACGTTCGGCGATGCGCGCGATCGCGCGATCCACGTCTGCTTCGGCCACCCGGATGCCGGTTTGTGCGGCAAGTTGCAGCTGGATCCGCTCAATGATGAGCCGATCGAGCAGCTGGCGGCGAAGCACGTCATCGGCAGGCAACGCGCCCCGCCGCTCGGCAGCCAGCTGGCGTTTCACCTCGGCGAGTCGGCGCTCGAGCTCGGTTGCCGTGACCACATCGCTGTTGACGATGGCGACAATCCGGTCGACGTCCTGTACAGCGGCGTCCGTCTTGGCGCCGGACTCCGCGGCGAGAAGGCGCACGGGGGCCAGCGCAGTAAGCGCCAGCAATATGATGAGAGAAGACCCAGAAAACCGCATGGTGAACGACGTGGTATGAGCTGCCAGGACCCGCAAGGCGCCAAAGCATAGCAGAAGGCGCTGCCCCCAAGCAGGGAGACCGCTACGGATCGAATAGGTTCCGGGTCGGTGGTGGCGTCTCGTAGCGGGTCAGGCCCTGCTCGAGCGGATCCTCAGGGTGGCGCCCAGTGTGTCCAAGACCGATCAACTGGATTTCGAACAAGATACTGCTGACCTGTTGGACATCGCTGGGAGAGTAGCGCCGGCTCCAGTAGATGCGCGCGCCCCAGCAACAGCTCCGGTACTGGATGCCGGCATTGGTCTCGACATTGCGTTCATCGAAGAATGAGTAGAGTGACCGGCCGAACAGCCCCCACCGATTGAACACCGGCCAAGTACCTGAAATGTCAAACTGGCGAAGATCGTTACGGATGTAGCGGTTTCCCACATTGATGATGCGGTACTTGTCGGGGTGGTACTGGAGGTAGACTCCCGACCTCTCGGTCTTTCTGTCATCGGCATTCCACTGGATGTCAGCCTGGGCGTACCAGCCTTGCCCGATCCCGCCAAAAATCTCGCCGGCGTAGTCAGAACGCCTAACATCGACCGTACCGGGAGGTAGGTTGACACGACGCTCGTCGAGATAAGCGATTCGACCGACACTGATGTGCATGTACTCGTGCCCATCAGTGCCACTCAGGACTCGGGCTGTCAGTGCGGTCGTAAGCTGATTGGCGTCGCCAATGCGGTCGCCGCCCACGAAGCGGTTCTCCTGGAAGAGATTTCCAAAGGCGAAAGTGGGCGTGGAGGTATCGAATATCGGCAAACTGTCCTGATTCTTGTACGGGACATAGACATAGAACAATCGCGGTTCTAGCGTCTGCTTGATTCTCGTTCCGAACCATTGCGTCGAGCGATCGAAGAAGAGACCACTATCAAGAGTCGCGTATCCAAGCGCGATAGCGGGGTTGTCATCTTCGGCGTTATCAAGATGGTATCCCAAGTATCGCGCACCCACTTTTGGGGTCAGGAATGCATAAGCGTTGGCTAGGGGAAGCGCCAGACCCGGAATTATCTCGAGTCGTGTTCCGGTCACTCTGGCGTCGTCCACGAGGAAGTAGTTCGCTTCGCTGTACAGTTGTGGGTGTAGCTGATTGGGGGCGGCGTGATCTTGATAGGCGAGTATCAGCTGGGGCAGCCGCTTGTAAGGGTACTGACTGCTGGTCAGAGTCGGATCAATTGTCTGAAAATTCATCGCCTGCGCCTGAAAGCGCCAATCCGGGCCACCGTAGGTAAGCGCAGCGACCTGTGGCAAGACCGTCTGGGCAGTAACCCCGATATTGTTGCCAAAGTCATCCAAATATTGCTTGTCAGACACCGCGCTGACATCGATTGACGCCGACCAGCGGGAGCTGAGCCGACTCTGCTGCAGCCATCGGCCGGCGGCTCGATCGTCATTGGCGACCCGGTCGTTCGGCAGATACTCAAGGTCGAGCTTTCCTGTGGTGCCAGGGAACAGATAACGGAACTCGTTCTGCACCTGCAGCCCGCGTTTAGTGAGCAGTCGAGAGGTCAGCGTGTCATCGAGATTCGGAGCGATGTTGAAATAGTAGGGAATGTCCAGTTCGAAGCCGCGCTTGTCCGACAAACCTGCAGCAGGCATCAGGAAGCCGGACTTGCGCCCCTGGCTGATCGGAAAGTTGAGGTATGGCCAATAGAAGACCGGCAGCCCCTCAATCTCCAGGGTGGTGTGGTAGGCCGTGCCGATGTCGTCGGCGGTGTCGAGCTTCAGCTCCCCCATGCGCAGGTACCAGTCATCCTCGCCCGGCGGACATGTCGTGTAGCGCACGTCGAAAAGCTTGGTCAGATCGGGGCCGGCAAACTCAATCCGCTGGGCATCCCCACGTGCACCGATACGGTCGACCCGGTAAGTCGCCGCAGCGGAGTGCCCCTCGCGGCTGCGACTATTGAGCTCGAGCTCGGAGGTTGCGAATTGCGCGGTGCCGGTCTCTTGCAGTACCACGCTGCCGCGCGCGCGCGCCGTGGTATCCCGTTCGTCGTAGTCCATGTGGTCGGCACTCAGGCTCTGACCGTCGCGCTCGAGCTGGACGCGCCCGACAAATTCTGCCTTCTCACCCGGCGTGCCGCTGGCCTCCTCGGCCCGAATGGTGATTAGGGCATCGGCCGGGATCGGGACGCGCGGCGTGGTCGGTCGCACTACCTGACCCTTCGCGCTGACCTCCGGGCATCCTGGCGGTGGGGGGACGTCCGCGCGCGCCACGTTGTACGCCGGCCGAATGCCGCCGGCAATGCCTAGGCCGCACAGGAGGCCGACCAGCAGGCGGGCACGGTGCATGGAGGTGATGGGGTCAGGTTGTCTTATGATGGCTGGGTCATAAAATTGCACACAACCCTTGGCCCATCAAGTTTGGGCGCGAGTGCCCAAAGATGCCTTCTTCGCTTTCAGCCATGATTCTTGCCGCCGGGCGTGGCGAACGCATGCGGCCACTCACGGATGTCGTTCCAAAACCACTGTTGTCGGTCGCCGGTCGACCACTGATCAGCTATCTCATCGAGGGGCTCGCGACCGCCGGGATCCGTGACATTGTCATCAATTACGCTCATCTTGGTGAACAGCTAGTCGCGGCGCTTGGCGACGGGGAACGATTCGGGGTCCGTATCATCTATTCCGCGGAGGGTCCGACTGGCCTTGAGACCGGTGGTGGCATCTTCCGGGCGCTCGATCTGATTCACACCGATCCGTTCCTGGTGGTCAATGGCGATATCTGGACGGACTTTCCGTTTGGCCGCCTGCCAGATGCGCCCCCCGGGCTGGCCCACCTAGTGCTGGTGGACAATCCGTCACACCATCCCGGGGGCGATTTTGCACTGGAAGATGGGCGCGTATTGGACAAGGCACTCCCGCGGCTCACGTTTAGCGGGATTGGGGTCTACCGGCGCGCCTTGTTCGCTCACTGTACGGCCGGGAAGTTTCCGTTAGCGCCGCTGCTGCGCGCCGCCATGCAAGACGCGAAGGTGAGCGGCGAGCACTACCGTGGCAAGTGGTTCGATATCGGTACCCCCGAGCGGCTCTCCGCGCTTGAACTGACCCTGCGCTAGCGACTGGGGCGTTCCCGCACCATCAGTTTTATATGTTTTTCAGTGAGTTACGATAGTGCTGGCAGTTGCCAGCCGAAACCGGGGACAATATGACTGCGGGGCCGCCTGCCTGGTGCCCCGAAGATTCACGGGTTAAGGATGATAAAAAACCGGTAACACCGCGCACCTGATGAGGGTTGGGACGGGTGTTACCGGTCCGATACGTACAGCCGCGGGGTTTGTCATCCGTTTCGGGTTCTTCGGTGTCCGGTATGGCGGTTTCCCGCTTTGCGGTCCACGCGTCACACCCCGGATGTTCCCCGCCTAAGCCACTTACTTCTTCTTCTTAGCGGCTTTCTTCTTGGCTTTTTTCTTCGCTGCCATGGTGAGCTCCTTTGGGTTGTGGGTTAAGGGACTACTACTGCTGATAAGCCGGCTGTAGCCGGCTTGGTACTGCCCGGTTTGCCGCGTTCGCGCCTCTGGCGCACGCAGCCAAGCAGGAAGGACGGTGCTCCACTGTCCTTGAGGGTTCTGTCAGGGTGAGGGATGGGGGGTTCGCGCGGGTGATCAGCTGTCGCGGACCAACATGCTTTCCCGAATAACCCGACCCGGCGGCCTCGCGGTGCCCCCAGGTCTCGTACCGCATGCTAGCTGCTGTGGTACTTCGCAATCGAACCAAAATGACTTTCGGCTCCGTTGGGTTTCCAGTTCCGCCTCGCTTCCCGGTATCACTCGCCGCGCATTGCGACGAACTCCGTTAACGGGTCGGTGACTACCTTGTCATCGCTACTTCAGACTTAGCACAGCATCCTTGTGTGTCAAGACACTAATGCAAAAGCATGCCAATTGCAATACGAGCGGACACCAACGCAACGACTGATCGCGAGTACTGAGTGAGCTACATTCACGCGTCGATCGCGACCACGATGCATTCGTTGATCTCATCCACACTTCGAGTCCGCGCAGTTGAGACAGGTCATGCATCCATCCATCTTGATGACCGCCTTGGTGTGACATTTCCCGCAGACTTGCGCGTCGGCAGGGAACTCGCCGTTCTGTTCCGGGTTTTCGCGTGACGGATCCTGGCGTGCCTGCATCTCCGCACGCTTCTCCGCAATAAACTGTTTGCGGTGTTCGTCCAGATCGTCGGTCGGAATGAGTCCGATCATGCGAAGGTGACACTCGATCACATCGCCGAGATCGGCCACCAGTGATGGCGTATAGCGACCCTTCTTGAAATAGCCCCCGCGCGGATCGAATACCGAGCGCAATTCCTCGACGAGGAAGGTCACGTCACCGCCTTTGCGGAAGACTGCAGAGAGGACGCGCGTTAGCGCAACCACCCACTGGAAGTGATCCATGCTCTTCGAATTGATAAAGATCTCGAACGGGCGCCGCTTTTCGTGCGCCGTGCCCGCATTCAGCACGATATCGTTAATCGTGACGTACAACGCGTGCTCGGTGAGCGGCGTTTTTATTTTGTAGGTCGAGCCAAGCAGAACCTCCGGGCGCTCGAGCTTTTCGTGCATGTGCACGACATTGCTTTCGACCCGCTTGGGCTCCTCGTTCTTGACGACTTCGTAGCCGGTAATCTTTTCGCTGATCTTGATGGTCATTTTGTTCTCTCCCGTGGGGTCGCCGGGCACAAGCGACTGCGAATCAGCCTCGCACTGCCCAGGCCCCGAAAGGTGCTCCTGTCTGTCCTCAGAACTTGCCGTAATAGCCTTCCTTAAGCGCGTCGTAGAGATTGGCGGCGGTATGCCGCTCGCCGTCGTATTCGATCTCGTCGTTGCCCTTGACCTCGACCGTCTCGCCATTGTCCAGCGTGAACCGGTAACGCGTGTTTTCCAGATCCTTGTCCTTCACCAGTACGCCCTGGAAGGCCTCCGGGTTGAATCGGAATGTCGTGCAACCCTTCAGGCCTTTTTCGTAGGCATACATATAAATGTCCTTGAAATCGTCGTAGGGAAAAGTTGTCGGGACATTGGCGGTCTTGGAAATCGACGAATCCACCCATTTCTGAGCCGCCGCCTGAATATCGACGTGCTGGCGAGGGGAGATGTCATCCGCCGCGACGAAATAGTCCGGTAGGGCATGCTTTGGGTCCGCCGCATCGGGTGCGGCCTCGGCATTGATTAGTTCCTTATAAGCTAGCAACTCGTAGGAGTAGACGTCGATCTTCTCCTTGCTCTTCTTGCCCTCACGGATCACGTTGCGGGCATATTTGTGGGCGAATGACGGCTCGATACCGTTTGAGGCGTTGTTGCCGAGCGACAGAGAGATCGTTCCGGTGGGCGCGATCGACGTATGATGGCTGAAGCGGGCGCCGTGCTTGGCGATGCGTTCCGTGAGCGCATCGTCAAACTGCTGCATGTACCGGCTGTACCTGGCGAGCAGGACCTTGCCCTTTACCTGGTCTCCTACCTTGTGGCCGTCGCGACGCATCTCGGGACGTCGGGCCAGCATCTCCTCGGTCACGGTAAACGGTACTTCCATGATCGGGGCCGGCCCTTTCTCGACGGCAAGCGCAACACCTTCTTCCCAGCCTACCTCGGCCATCTCGCGCGCGACCGCCTCGGTGAATTCGAGCGACTCAGGTGACCCATACCTTATCCTCAGCATCGTGAGCGCCGACCCAAGGCCGAGGAACCCCATGCCGTGGCGGCGCTTGTGGTGGATCTCGTGGCGCTGCTGCTCGAGCGGCAAACCATTGATCTCCACCACGTTATCCAGCATCCGCGTGAAGATCCGCACCACCTCGCGGTAGCGGTCCCAGTCGAAGCGGGCTTCGGGAGAAAAGGGCTGTTCGACGAATTTCGTGAGGTTCACAGAGCCGAGCAGGCAGGAGCCATACGGGGGAAGCGGTTGCTCTCCGCAAGGATTGGTAGCCCGAATATTCTCGCAGAACCAGTTGTTGTTCATCTCGTTGATACGGTCAATCAAGATGAACCCGGGTTCAGCATAGTCATAGGTGGACGTCATGATGAGGTCCCACAGCCGCCGCGCCGGGATGGTCTTGTATACCCTGCAGGCAATGCGACCAAGAGAATCCTTCACATAGTTGCTGCTCTCGTATGGCCAGTAGCGCCAGACGATCTTGTTGTCGGGATCCTCGTACTCATGCTGGTTGGCCGGGAACACCAGGTCCCAGGCCGCATCATTCTTGACGGCCTGCATGAATTCATCGGTAATCAGGCAGGAAAGGTTGAACTGCCGCAGCCGGCCGTCCTCGCGCTTGGCGCGGATGAAGTCGGCCACGTCCGGATGAGCGATATCGAAAGTCCCCATCTGGGCGCCACGCCGTCCCCCGGCCGAGGACACCGTGAAGCACATGGCGTCGAAAATATCCATAAAAGAGAGGGGGCCGGAGGTATAAGCTCCGGCCCCGCTCACAAACGCCCCTTTGGGGCGCAGGGTAGAGAACTCGTATCCGATGCCGCAGCCGGCCTTAAGGGTTAGGCCGGCCTCATGGACCGAGGTCAGGATGCCATCCATCGAGTCCGGAACGATGCGCGACACCGTGCAGTTGATGGTCGAGGTTGCGGGCTTGTGCTCCTGCGCACCCGCGTTCGAGACGATCCGGCCGGCCGGAATTGCGCCGTTCTTCAGCGCCCACAGGAAACGGGCAAAACAGGTCTCACGCTTTTCGGGCGTGGCCTCCACATCGGCGAGCGCGCGGGCGATCCGGGCATGCGTATCGTCAATGCTCAGGTCGACCGGTTGGCTGGTCTTGGTCTTTAAGCGGTACTTCTTGTCCCAGATGTCATAGGACGCAGGCTGGAGGGGAATTTCCCTGGTACTGGTTTCGCGGACGGCAGGCTGGGTCTTGGGGGCAGCACTCTCTTCCTGGAGCTGAACCGCTTTCATTCACTCTCCTCCGGTGAAGCTTTTTTAGGATTAAACGGGGCCGGACTGCTCCCCGCTTATATAAGGTGTCGGCAGCTTGCCGAGCGACCACTATATATTGTGGTCGCTGCGAAATTTAGTCCCAGCAGATTGGGGTGTCAAGGAATTTCCCGTCCCATCTCAGGCCGTGGAACACTTCTCGAATCGTCTGACTCAAGTCGCAACCAGGCGAGCACGCACGGCGCGCGCGATTTCCTCCGATAGCGGCAAGCTTTCGGTGTCGAATTCGATCACCAACTCCCGTTCGTCGCCGACGATCGGTTCGAGCCCCGCGAGCTGGCGTGCCAGAACGTCGAGGTTTGCCTCCGATGCGTCGCGACCGGCGACCGCACGGGTCGCGATCCGCGCGCGCAACGTCTGCTCAGTTGCACGCGTCGCCAGTACAAGGAAGGGAATATCGAGTGAGCGCGCCAGTTCAGCAAAAGCCTTGCGCTGTGCGGCCTGAAGAAAAGTCGCATCGACGATCGCCGTCATACCCCCCTGCAGAACGGCGCGCGCGAGACTTGCGAGGCGTGCGTAGGTTTCGCGCGTAACCGACTCAGCATAGAGCCCGGTGGCAACTCCCGAGCCACTACGTGCCTCGGCACTCAGGCCTTGCAATCGTTTTCGCTCCACATCGCTGCGGATGCGAATGGCGCCAAGCGATTCGACGAGCCCTTGCGTCAGGAAGGTCTTGCCGGAGCCGGACAGACCATGGGTGATCAGCAGTCCCGAACTGCCGGTCCGCGTGTAGCCCTGCGCGAGCTCCAGGTAGCTGCCCAAGTCCTTCTCCGCGCGGGTGCGGTCGGTCACGCCGATCGCTGCCTGACCGAGGCGGATGGCGGCCACCTTGGCGCGTACCAGGGCCCGATAGACCTGATAGAAGCGCAGCAAGCGCACCCCCGCATAGTCACCGGTGTGCTCCAGATAGCCGTTGACGAACCGCCACGCGAGATCCTTGCGTCCGCGATCGTCCAGATCCATGGTTGCGAAGGCGAGTTCGCTGATTATGTCGATCCAGCGAAGGTTGGCGTTGAATTCGAGGCAGTCGAACAGCACCACTTCACCTTCCAGCAGTGCCATATTGGCCAGATGGGCGTCGCCATGGCACTCACGCACAAAGCCCTCGCGCTTGCGAGCGGCGAGCACCGGTGCCAGTTGTTCATAGGTTCGCGCGGTCCACCGCTCCAGCTGTGCGAGAAGGCCATGCCGGCCCGCCTCCACCCGCGGGCGGATCTGCTCGAAGTTCTCGCGCATGGGAGCGAGAACCACTGCGGGTTCGCCGAAAGGGGTTTCGGGCCGAGCAACCAGAATCTCGCCATGGAAGCGCGCCAATTCCCGGGCTAGGGAATCGATGTGTTCGGGTCGTAGCTCGCCCCGGGCAAGCACGCGATCGAGCTGGGCGTCCTGGGCAAACTGGCGCATCTTCACGGCGTACTCGATCGGTTCGCCATCTCCGCCCGCGATACGCAGCGTCCCCGCCGATTCGGTGATGGGCACAACGTCGAGATAGAGCTGCGGGGCGAGTCGGCGGTTGAGGCGCAGCTCCTCGTCGCAAAAGTGCCGCCGCTTTGCCAAGGTGGAAAAGTCGAGGAATCCGAGGTCGACGGGCTTCTTGATCTTGTAGGCGTATTCGCCGGTCAGCAGTACCCAGGAGATGTGCGTTTCAACGAGTTCAATGCGTCCGACCGGATGGGGATAGCAGCCCGGCTCAAGCAGCGCCTCGAGGAGTGGCGGCAGCATTCTGGTTTCCTGTGCCTTGGGTCGTCTCCCGGGGTACGGGTCGATGAGGCGGTGCGGCGCTAGAGATCGCCGCCAAAGGCCTCGCGGAATCGTGTGCCGAACTCTGCGCGCGTGAAGCGATGATTCTGCGTTCCCGGCTGCTCGATCTTGATGGTGCCCATGAGCGAGGCGATGCGCCCCGTGGTATCCCAGTCGAGGCCCTTTCCCAGTCCGTACAGCAGGCCGGCGCGGAAGGCGTCGCCACAACCGGTCGGATCCTTGATGGCGCGCGGTTTCGCGGCCGGAATATCAATGACGCGACCCTGGGTATGGATCCGCGATCCGTCGGCACCGCGTGTAACGATCAGCGCCTCCACTCGCGCGGCGAGTTCGCCGAGCGCCAATCCGGTGCGGTCTTCGAGGAGGCCCGCCTCGTAGTCGTTCACCGTCACCCAGCTTGCCTGATCGAGGAGCCGGAGCAGCTCTTCGCCGTTGAACAAAATCAGACCCTGGCCCGGATCGAAGATGAACGGAATCTTGCGCTCGGCGAATTCGGCGGCGTGGGCGATCATGCCGTCGCGGCCATCCGGCGCGACGATGCCGAGTTTCACCTTGCCTGTATCGCCCATGGTGGCGTGATGCGAATGATTCATCGCGCCGGGATGGAAGGCGGTGATCTGGTTGTCATCCATGTCGGTGGTGATGAAAGCCTGGGCTGTGTAGGTCTCCTCGATGACCTTGACGCGTCGGCGTTCGATGCCCTGGCGGTCCATCCACTCCGCATAGGGGCCGAAGTCGCGCCCCACGGTGCCGAGCGGCTCGGGGTCGCCGCCGAGCAGCTTCAGGTTGTAGGCGATGTTGCCCGCGCAGCCGCCGAACTCGCGGCGCATTTCCGGTACCTGGAACGAGACATTCAGGATGTGCACCTTGTCCGGAAGGATGTGATTCTTGAAGCGATCACGAAACACCATGATGGTGTCGTAGGCAAATGAGCCGCAGATGAGTGCCGACATGCGCGATGGGATCCCGATAATGACGAAAGAGGCAGCGCGCTGGTGCCACGCCGCATGCCGGCCGATTCTGGCAGAAATTGCCGATCGCGTCGAAGACCTGCGTCATTAACAGCGCCGGGCAGATTGGATATTCTGGTCACCATCGCCATCAACGGGAGGGGCTATGTATCTCAAGCACAAGCCGAGCGGAGATGCGGTCGAAGTGCTCGACCTGGGGGCGTTGTTTGACCCGTTCCAGGCGAAGATCAGCGGGCGCTTCCACGCTGGTGAGGAAATGCAGGATCCGGCCGAGTTTCCGAAGGCCGAGCTTTGTTTTCCCTCTGGGGAGAATTTGCCGCGCTGCTGGGTCGATCCGAACTATCGCAGCTAAATATCTGGCGGCCGGCTAAAGCGTCAGCCGGCGGTAGATGTCGGACACCTTGAGCGGCAGACGGCGCACGTCATCGACCAGCGTCCAGTTCACCGCGCCGTACATGTGCGGCAGGTAGTCGCGCGCTTCGTTATCGATTGTGATGCAGAACGGGTGGATGCCGGCATTGCGCGCCTCGATCAGCGCCTGGCGTGTGTCCTCGATTCCGTAGTCCCCGCGATAGCCATCGTAGTCATCCGGTTTACCGTCCGAGAGCGTGATGAGCAGCTTGGTGCGCGCCTCGATTTCTCCCAGCAGATAGGTGAGGTGGCGGATCGTGACGCCCATGCGGGTGTAGTCCTTGGGCAGGATGCCGGCAATGCGCTGGCGCACTTCGTCATTGTAGGGCTCGTCGAGGCGCTTCACCCGGTAGAGCTCGCAGCGCATGCGCGTCATGCCGGAAAAGCCGTAGATCGCGTAGCGGTCGCCGAGGATCTCCAGCGCTTCGCACAGCAGCACCAGTGCCTCGCGCTCGGCGTCGTTGATCCAGCCCTTGGTGGAGCCCGACATGTCCACCATGAACATGACGGCGATATTGCGCTCGAGGCGCCGGCGCTTGATGAACAGCCGTTCGCCGGACTCGCGTCCGCGGTGCATGTCGACCTGTGCCTCGACCAGCGCATCGAAGTCGACGTCGTCGCCATTCAGTTGGCGTCTGAGCAGACGGTCTTCGCCACGCAGTGCCTCGAACGTGCGGCGCAGCTCCGGCAGTACGCCGGCGTACTTGCGCAGCGTGCGTTCCACGAACGGCTCGTCCTGTGGGCTCACGTTGTGTTCGCGCAGCACACACCAGTCCTTGCGATAGTGGCTGCGAGCGTGGTCCCACTCGTTGTAGAGAAATACTCCCTGCTCGCGGGTGGTCTCCGTGCCGCCCTCAGTCCGGTCCATGTCGGCCCGGTAGCCCCCGTCACCCGCGGCGACGAGATAGTCTTCGGGGATGTTCCCGAGATCCTGGATGATCGAGTCCATCAGCGCCCGGACATCGGCGCCGGGGGCGAGCGGCTGTCCGTCGAGCGTCAGGGAAAACTCGTGGCGCTCGGGGTACTGCGAGTCGGGCAGCGCTCGCAGTTCGAACCGCCCCGGGGTGCTGGCCCGGACGGCACCGCCCCGGGGGGCCTGCTCCATGCGCAGGCGTGCGAGCGCGACGCGAAACTGGTCGCGCTCGCGGGCAATACGTTCCCGCATCGCGCGTTCGGCAAGCTCGACATGCAGCACTCCCTCATAACAGTGGGGCGCAGGCGGCTCGGTCGCGTAGTGCGCCTCCAGCAGGGCAGCGCTGTCCTCCACGCTCGCACCGGGCGCCGCCAGCCGTTGGCGCGCCTGCGCCCAGGGCCCATCGCGTTCCTCGCGCCAGCCGCTCAGGTCATCCAGTGCCATGAGGTCGCGATGCAGTCCGGGAAGCTCACGGGCCAGGCAGGCGATGAGACGCATGGTCTCAAACGCATTGAATACGCGTAGCGCCCGCGCCGGCTGCGGGTAGCGTTCGAGCAGATCCGGCAGCGCGTCGGCATGACGGGCGCTCAGCCTGAAAGTGCCATACCAGGTCTGCGCCCAGAGCAAGGCGACGGTGGCCTTGTAGAGCCGCAGATTGTCGTCGCGCGTCGGGAACACATGCAAACGGTCCGGCAGGAACAGGCTGACGGTGTCGGTATACGGTTCATCGGCAACGTCAATGCGCAGCTTGCGGCCCGACAGCCCTTGCACGAACAGCTCGAGCACGTGGCTCATCTCCTCGAGCGCGACCCCGTTTACGGCAGCGGCCGCTTCGGCTGCGAACAGCGCAGCGCGGCCCAGGATGGCGCAGCCCGGGTAGAGTCCCTCGCGGTCGTAGACATCCATCGCCCGGATGATCCAGGCATCCACGGTGGGCGGCGGCATGAGCGAGAGCGCCTGCGGCGCGTTCGCAACGAATTGGTAGGCGAGGTCGGTATTGGTCTTGCAGATGACCTCCGCCCAGCGCAGTACGTATTCCTGCTCGGCGCGCGTGAGCGGGGCGAGCGCCGACGCGAGCGGCGCGGCCGAATAGCGCGAGTACTGCACGAGTTCGAGCGCGGCTTCGAGGCGCGCCTCGATCTCGCGGGCAGTCATGGCCGTCTGGTGCATGCGTGCAGTTTCGCGCCAACTGGTCCTTGTTGTTAGCGTATCACCGCATCGATCTGCCCGGTCGTGCGAAACTGTCGTATGCGGGAGCGGTCCTAAGTGCTGGACCCGCCCGCACAGACCGCGGGTAGCATTGTCCGGTTTCCATCAATAGCGAGGAATAGTCATGAAACGAACGATCCAGGCACTCGGAGCTGCCATCATCGGGGCGGCGCTCGCACTTGCCGGCTGCGCGACGGACGAGTACGGCCGTACCCGTCCGCTCACGGATGCTGAGACCGGCGTACTGATCGGTGCCGCGGCCGGGGCGGCGGTCGGCGCCGCCGCGAGCAAAAAGGGCAGGCGCACCAAGGGCGCCGTGATCGGCGCGGTCGGCGGCGGGATCGCCGGCGGCCTGGTCGGTAATTACATGGATAACCAGAAAAAGGACTTCGAGAAGCAGCTCGCCAGCGAAATCGGTGCTGGCGCCATCGAGCTCGAAACCCTGCCCGATCACGGGCTGCGAGTGGTGATGACCGAGCGCACTTCGTTCGATTTTGACTCCGCCGACATCAAAGCCGGGTTTCACCCGACCATGGACAAGATCTCGACCATCGTTAATCGCTACGGCAAGACGACGCTCGATGTCGTGGGTCATACCGACAGCGTCGGGTCAGCGCAATATAACCAGGGTCTGTCCGAGCGCCGGGCACAGGCCGTGGAGCGTTACCTGCTTGGTCGCAATGTCCATCCGCAGCGCCTCACGGCCACCGGCCGGGGTGAAACCGTGCCGCGTGCCAGCAATGACACCAAGGAAGGACGCGCGCTCAATCGCCGCGTGGAAATCCTGATCGAGCCGGTGGTGGCCCAATCCGGCTAGGGCTAGTCAGAACAGCGAGGCGGAGAGCTCGTTCACCGCAGCCAGCATTTCCGGGTCATCGGTGAGCGCCTCGGCGATAGCGCCGCGGCAGGCAATGCGCGGGTCAATGTCGGAGGCGATCAGCTTGCCGGCGTGCACCAGCAGGCGCGTGCTGGCACCTTCCTCCAGCCCGCTGCCCTTCAGGTTGCGAGTCATGCCGGCGAACTTCACCAGCATGTCGGCCATCGATTCGTCGACACCAGTTTCGTGCATGACGATCTTTTTCTCGAGCGCGGCCGACGGGTAATTGAACTCGAGCGCCACGAAGCGCTGGCGCGTCGACTGCTTCAGGTCCTTCAGTACGCTCTGGTACCCTGGGTTGTAGGAAATAGCGAGGCAGAACTCGGGCGGTGCCGCGAGTAGCTCGCCGGTTTTCTCCATCGGCAGCACTCGCCGGTCATCCGCGAGCGGATGAATCACGACCGTGGTGTCCTTGCGCGCCTCGACCACTTCATCCAGATAGAGGATCGCGCCGGCGCGCACGGCGCGCGCCATCGGGCCATCGACCCACACCGTCTCGCCGCCCATGATCAAATAGCGGCCGACAAGGTCAGAGGCGGTGAGGTCGTCGTGACAGGAAACGGTGATCAGTGGGCGTTTCAGGCGCCACGCCATGTGCTCCATGAAGCGCGTCTTGCCGCAGCCTGTCGGCCCCTTCAGCAATACCGGCAGCCCGTTGCGATAGGCTGCCTCGAACAGCTCAACCTCTTTGCCAACCGGCTGATAGTAGGGCTCCTCGTGGATCAGGTATTCCTCGACTTTCAGAACACGGGCTTTGTGGGCGGCGGCCGACATATATATGGGTGCGCGGTAGTCTACGGGCAGTCGTTGAGCGATTCAGTCTGACAAAAGAATACTACCACCGCCGGCGTGACATTGGTTGACGCCCCCCGGTACGGCGCCGAGAATAGCCGGCTCTCGCGCGGGGCATACTCTATTCAAGTGTTCTATCCCTGCATACGAAACTTCGATCTATTGCAGCGGTTTGGGCGGTGGCACCTCGCTGGATTGCAGGGTATCGTTGCCGTCCCCGCGGGGTACCGGGGCACATCGCAAGAAGTCCCATGCGATGCGGCAAGTGCCCGGATGTGAGGGATTTTTTCTTTCTGGCGCCCCGCGCCGGACGATGCACCAAGCCGCGCATCAATTAAGAAGGAATCGGCGGCGGTGCCGGGTGATTACTGATCTTTCCGTGGTGGAGGCCTGTCCATGACAGCTGTGGTCGCAACAAACGAAACAATATTGGTAGTGGGCGGGGGTATCAGCGGCGTGACCGCGGCCCTTGAGGCAGCGGAATGCGGCAAGGATGTGGTGCTGGTGGAGAAGCAGCCGACCCTCGGTGGCCGCGTGTCGCAGCTGTACCGCTACTTCCCCAAGCTTTGCCACCCGACCTGCGGCATGGAGATCAATTTCAAGCGCCTGAAGGTCAACAAGCGCATCCGTGTGCTGACCATGGCCGAGGTCACTTCCCTGTCCGGCGAGGCTGGCGATTACACCGCGGCGGTGAAGATCGCGCCGCGTTACGTGAACGAGAACTGCACTGCCTGCGGCGCCTGCGCCGAAGCGGTCACGGCCGAGATCGATGACGCGCACAACTACAACATGCGCAAGATCAAGGCAGCGTATTTGCCAAACGCCATGGCCTATCCCCAGCGTTACGTGCTTGACCCCTCCGTCATTGGCACACCCGATGCCGACAAGGCGAAGAGCGCCTGCAAGTACAACGCGATCGAGCTCGACCAGAAGGAAGAGACCCTGAATCTCAAGGTTGGCACGGTGGTCTGGGCGACCGGCTGGAAGCCCTACGACGCCGCCAAGATCCAGCCCTACGGCTACGATCGCATCCCCAACGTGATCACCAGCGTCGAGTTCGAGCGCATGATGGATCCGTTCGGCCCGACCGGCGGCAAACTGGTGCGTCCCTCGGACGGCAAGGAGGCAAAGAATGTTGCCTTCATCCAGTGTGCGGGCTCGCGCGACAAGAACCACCTCTCGCACTGCTCGCGCATCTGTTGCATGGCCTCGCTCAAGCAGTCGACTTACGTAAGTGAGAAATATCCGGAAGATGGCGCTGTCTCGATCTACTACATCGACATTCGTGCCATTGACCGCTTCGAGGACTTCTACCAGAAGGTTCGCGCCGACAAGAGCGTCAAGTTCATCAAGTCCAAGGTTGCAAGCATCGTCGAGGATCAAGCAACCGGCAATCCGGTGCTACACGGCGTCGACACCGAGGGCTATCACCGCTACGCCAATCCCCACGACTTGGTGGTGCTGGCGGTCGGTATGGAGCCGTCCGTGGATGCCAGCAAGATCATGAAAGGCGTGGCTGCGGATGTCAGCGGGTTTATTGATGTCAATTCCACCACCGAAGCCGTATTCGGCGCCGGCTGCGCGTCCAACGCGCTCGACGTCAACCGGGCGGTGCAGAGCGCGACGGCGGCCACGCTGCGCGCGATCCAGGTGGTTAACCGCGTTTCGCGGGCGGAGGCTTAATTCCCATGTCAGAGATGAAGATCGGCGCATATATCTGCCAGGGCTGCGGCATCGGCGAGCGCCTCGATACCAAGCAGCTCGCCAACGTCGCCCAGAAAGAAGGCAAGGCGCACCTGGTGCGCGAGCATGAATTCCTGTGCAACGCCCAGGGCGTGGCCATGATCCAGGCCGACATCGAGAAGGAAGGCGTGAACCATGTAGTGATCGCCGCCTGCTCGCGGCGCGCCAAGGCCGAGACGTTCAATTTCGATAGCGTGGCGATCTCGCGCGCCAATCTGCGCGAGGGCGTAATCTGGTGCCAGCCGGCCGATGCCGACAAGCAGGAGATCGTGCAGGAAATGGCGGACGACTACGTGCGCATGGCCTGTGCCGAAACCAAGAAGATGCAAATCCCCGAGGTCAACCCGAATCGTGGCGGCAACAAGCGCATCCTCGTGGTGGGCGGCGGCATCTCTGGTCTCACGGCCGCCACCGAGGCAGCCAAGACCGGTTACGACGTCGTGCTGGTGGAGAAGACCGGCGCGCTCGGTGGGCATGCGGCCAAGCTCGCCAAGCGCGTGCCGAACCATGAGCCGTTTGCCGACCCGATGGATACCGGCGTTGACCAGCTCATCAAGCAGGTCGAGGGTGACAAGCACATCGCGGTGCACCTGAATTCGACCATTACCAAGACCAGCGGCGCGCCCGGCCAGTTCAGCGTGGATATCACCAAGGAGTCCGGGGGCAGCAGCACTGAAAACGTTGGTGCCATCATCATGGCCTCAGGCTTTACACCGTTCGATGCCAACAAGCTCGCGCGCTACGGTTACGGCAAGGCGCCAAATGTTGTGGATTCGCTTGAGCTTGAGGCATTGGCGAAGAAGGCCAATGGCGGCCCCATCAAGCGCACCGACGGCAAGGAAGTGAAGAGCGTGGTGTTTGTGCAGTGCGCCGGTCAGCGCAGCCCGAAAGAGGGTGAGCTGCCATATTGCTCCGGCCATTGCTGCAACACCTCGATCAAGCAGGCAATGTACTTCAAGGACCAGAACAAGGATGTCGACGCAATGGTCATGTACACCGACCTGCGCACGCCTGGCAACGGCGAGGACTTCTACCGTAGCGCCCAGAAGAAAGGTGTGACCTTTACGAAGGGTTGGCCGAAGGAGGTGTCCGCCAACGGTGAACTCAAGTTCAAGGATGTGATCCTGAATGATGAAGTCGCCACGACCCCTGACCTGATCGTGCTTGCCACCGGCATGGTGGCGAATTCGGGTGTCGACATCGAGCAGGTCAAGCAGGACGAGCCGGGCGAATGGCAGGCGAGTCCGCAGTCGGTGCTCAATATGGTCTATCGCCAGGGCAAGGACCTACCGCTCCTGAAGAACGGCTTCAACGACTCGCACTTCATTTGCTTCCCGTACGAGACGCGCCGCACCGGTATCTATACCTGCGGTCCGGTGCGCCGGCCGATGGACATGGCGCAGGCGATCGAGGATGCCACCGGGGCGGCGCTCAAGGCCATCCAGGCAGTGGAAAACGCCTCGCTTGGCCGTGCTGCGCACCCGCGTTCCGGGGATCTTTCCTATCCGAGCTTCCGCCGCGAGGGCTGCACGCAGTGCAAGCGCTGCACGGTGGAATGCCCGTTCGGCGCAATCGACGAGGACGAGCAGCGCTACCCGGTGTTCAACGAGTCGCGCTGCCGGCGCTGCGGCACCTGCATGGGCGCCTGTCCGGTGCGCGTGATCTCATTCGAGAACTACTCGATCGACACCGTCGGCAACCAGCTGAAGGCGGTCGACATGCCGGACGAGTTTTCCGAAAAGCCGCGCATCCTGGTGCTGGCCTGCGAGAACGACGCCTACCCGGCGCTCGACATGGCGGCCATGAACCGCATCCCTTACAGCGCCTTCACGCGCGTTATCCCAGTGCGCTGCCTGGGCAGCGTCAACACCATCTGGATCAACGACGCGCTGAGCAGTGGCTATGACGGCGCGATCCTGATGGGTTGCCAAAAGGGCGATAACTATCAGTGCCACTTCGTGAAGGGCTCGGAAATCACGCACGTGCGCATGAGCAAGATCGACGACACCCTGAAGGGCATGTCGCTCGAGCCCGAGCGCGTGCGCACCTATGAGGTCGCGATCACCGACGTGCAGCGGGCACCGGCGCTCATCAACGAAATGGCCGAGACCATCCAGAAAATCGGTCTCTCACCGCTCAAGTTCTAAGGGAGTCGCACGATGGGTAATGTCAATACCGCGATGATCGAGAAGTACCGCAACGACTTCCTGAAGGAAGTCGAGGCCAACGTCGAGGAAGGCGACTGGGTCAAGATGTGCATGCAATGCGGCGTGTGCTCCGGCTCCTGCCCGCTCGGGTCGGCCTGGGAGCATCCGCCCCAGGAAATCTTCATGATGATCCGCGCCGGCAAGCGCGACGAGGTACTGAAGAGCGATTCGATGTGGATGTGCACGAGCTGCTACAACTGCATTGCGCGCTGCCCGCGCGGCCTGCCGATCACGCACATCATGCACGGCCTAGCGAACTACGCGCACCGGCTCGGGATCGCGCCGAAGATGAATCCGACGCGCCGGTTCGCCAAGATGTTCTGGAGCAACATCTCCAGCAGCGGCCGCGTGAACGAGCTCAAACTCTCGGTCGGCCTGTACTTCATGGATGGCATCGTGAATGGCATCAAGAAGGGTCTGCAGATGGCGCCGATAGGTCTCGGCATGATGAAGACCGGGCGCCTAAACCCGATGGGTTTGTTCAGCTCGCACGGCATCAAGGGCAAGGGCGAACTTCAAAAGATGCTCAAGAAGGCCCGTGAAATCGAAGATAAGCGCAAAGGCTTTGCCGCGTAAGTCAGGAGCGAATCAATGGCAACCAAACAGTATTCCTTCTATCCGGGCTGCTCCTCCGAGCGCAAGGCCTCGGCCGCGAACTACATGACCTCGGTCGAGTCGATGTGCAAGACGCTCGACATCCAGCTCAATGAAATTCCCGACTGGAACTGCTGCGCCGCCTCGATCGGTTATGCCGAGGGCGGCGAGCTGCCGCGCCACACCATGAACGCGCGCAACATCGCGATTTCGGAAAAGGAGCATCCGGACCAGGATATCGTCGCCACCTGTGCGGCCTGCTGGCTCGGCACGCGCGAAACGCAGGAGCGCGTGGTGCACTCCGGCGAGCTGCTGGCTGATATCAATTCGATCCTGTCCGAGGCCGGGCTCAAGATGGAAGGCAAGAAGCCGATCCGCCACATGGTCGAGGTGCTGATCGAGGACATCGGCTACGACGGGCTCAAGAAGCCGGTGAAGAAGCCGCTCGAGGGCATCAAGATCGCCGGCTACGTCGGCTGTCAGACCAACCGTCCGTTCGGTGTGGTTGGTGAGTCGTTCGAGAATCCCAAATACCTCGACAAGATGGTCGAGATCGTCGGTGCCGAGCCGCTCGACAAGTACGACCAGAAGGTCACCTGCTGCGGCGGCGCGCTCGCCTTCTCCGAGCCAGACAAGGCCTACGTGCAGATCAACAAGATCCTAGAATCAGCCTACGACCACGGCGCGGAGATGGTGGTGACGCCCTGTCCGGTGTGTCAGATGAACGTCGAGGTTTACCAGGACATGATCAACAAGAAGTTCAACAAGAAGTACAAGATTCCGGTGGTCTACTACTCGCAGCTCATGGCGGTCGCCTATGGTGCGAACGCCAAGGAAGCTGGCCTCGATGGCAACATTATCCGCGCCACAAAGCTCGAGCAGATTGCCTCGAAGTAGCACTGCGCTCGCTCGTCGCCACCAACACAAAGGCCCGCAACTGCGGGCCTTTGTGCTTTCGGCTACGGCTGGCAACACGGACGACGCAGCCGTACGAAACGACTGCGCGCTTGCCGCTACCGGATGGCGGGTGCCAGAATCGGAAACGCGCGCCGGGCGCCCCAAGTTGTGCGCGGCAAGCGTCCCAAAGGGAACGACTCAGGATGACGCTGACTGAATTGCGTTACATCGTTGCGCTGGCGCGTGAGCGCCACTTCGGCCGCGCCGCGGAGGCTTGTTTCGTCAGCCAGCCGACCCTGAGCGTCGCGGTGAAGAAGCTCGAAGAGGAACTCGGCGTGGTGCTGTTCGAGCGCGGCAAGACGGAAGTCGCAGTCACGCCGATCGGCGAGCGCATCGTCGAGCAGGCGCGACGGGTGCTCGATGAGATGGAGGGTGTGAAGCGCATCGCCCAGCAGGCGCAAGACCCGCTCGCCGGAACACTGCGCATCGGTGCGATCTATACCATCGGGCCGTATTTGTTTCCGCGCCTGGTTCCCATCCTGCATGAAGCCGCCCCGCAGATGCCGCTGGTCATCGAGGAAAACTACACTGCGCGGCTGCGCGAGCGCCTCGTCGCGGGTGAGCTTGATGCCGTGCTGGTCTGCCTGCCGTTCGAAGAACCGGGCGTCGTCACCCTGCCGCTCTACGACGAGCCGTTCATGGTGATGGTGCCGGCCAAGCACCCTTGGGCGAAGCGCAAGGTAATCCCGACCGATGACCTCTCGACTGAAACGGTGCTGCTGCTCGGTGTGGGGCACTGTTTCCGCGACCAGGTGATCGCCGCCTGCCCGAGCTGTGTCGGCCCGCCGGCTGCCGAAGGCGGTTTGCAGAAGGCGGTCGAAGGCAGCTCGATCGAGACTATTCGCCACATGGTGGCCACGGGCATGGGTGTCACCGTGTTGCCGTGCACCGCCGCCTCCGGCCCCGGGCATTACGCATCGAAGCTCACCGAGATTCGCCCGTTTGTCGATCCGCCGCAGCGGCGCGTGGCACTGGCCTGGCGCGTGAGCTTCCCGCGCCCGCAGGCGATCGAGGCCCTACGCCAGGCGATCCGCGCCTGTGTGCTCGATTGCGTCACTTACCTCGGCGGCCCGACCGCCTGATCCCGACCCGCGCGGCCGGTTTATGGGTTGTCAGTCGGGTATTGAGCAAAAGCCGGGCTCCGACGGGCGAAGTCCGTGCGCGCCATGCAATCCCGGGAAATTCTGAGGATCAGTCGCTGCCGGCCGCATTGGCAGGCCACTGATGGCAATTGATCTATATCAAGATGCCTGCCGTTACGCGCGCTACGCTTTGCACAGTGTTTTCGAGTCAGGGGTTGCGGCGAGAAGCGTCGATTTAGATCGACCTGACTGACGGTCACACCATCTTATTTGCATGCCGCCACCCGGCGGCGCGAGAAAAGGGGACAACCATGAAAAAGCTGCTTGCAGTGTTCATTGCTCTGTTCGCGGTTGCATCTGCGCACGCTGCGGAGAACGCCGCGCTCGCCAAGGCCAAGGCCGAAGGCAAAGTGGCGTTCTACGCCAACATCACCGCCGTCGAGCCGATAATGAAGGCGTTTACCGGAGACACCGGCGTGAAGGCAGAGTACACGCGAATCTCTACCACCAAATTCGTAGCCACGGCCATTACGGAACACGAGGCCGGCAAATTTATGGCCGACGTCGTGCAGGGACCGTTGCCGGTGCTGGAGGTGCTCAAGGAGAAGGGCATGTTGGCGGTGTATCGTTCCCCGGCCGCTGCCGGTTACCCGGATTGGTCGCGCAAGGATGAGCACATCCAGCTGTTCGGCATTGAGTACGTCGGCCTGATTTACAACAAGGAGCGGGTGAAGAAGGCCGACGTGCCGAAGCGCTACGAAGACCTGACCGATCCCAAGTGGAAGGACAAGATTGTGATGGCCAATCCTGCCAACCACGCCACGACCATCGCCTGGCTAATCGGGCTCAAGGAAAACGTGTTCAAATCCGAGGCCGAGTGGATGAAGTTCGTGAAGGGGCTGGCCGCCAACAAGCCCATGTTCGTCGCCTCGTTCGGGCCGACCCCGGCGCCGATCGAAAGTGGCGAAAAACTGATCGGCATCTCCATGCCCAAGTACATTATTACCAAGGCCCCGGCCCCGCTCGACTGGGCGCGTTTGCAGAATCAGCCACTCATGGGCACGCCACGAGCCATCGCCGTGACCTCCACGGCCCCGCACCCGAACGCGGCGCGCGCGTTCGTCGATTACTGGCTCTCGAAGAAGGCCGCGGGCATGCTGGCGAAGGACGTCGGCGAGTATGTGCTCGCGCCGGGCGTGTTCCCGCCTATCGACGGCATGGACAAGGCCAAGGTCATCGCCATCCGCGAGCTGTCGGACGACGAGACCAAGAAGTGGGGAGGCGAGTTCAAGAAGATCTTCGACGTCAAATAACGTCGATGTAGGTAAATCATCAGCTGCCCGGACGGTGCGAGCCGGGCAGCTGATGCGGCGCCCGGCAAGCGTGGACCGCCGATGCCCTGTGCCCACGACAACCTCTAGGCGCCGCGCGCCGATCTCTCTGTTACCCTAAATTAGAAGAATTGCCCGGGGACAAGAAACATGGAGATCCGCATTCAAGGCGTCAGCAAGCGCTACTTCTCGGGGGGCAAGACCATCGTCGCCCTCGACAACGTCACTCTCACCATCCCGGCCAACCAGATCTTCACGCTGCTCGGACCGAGCGGCTGCGGCAAGACCACGCTGTTGCGCTGCATCGTCGGCCTCGAGGCGCCGGACACGGGAGAGATCCGCATCGGCGA
>Ga0209427_10000545_pt1 | contig 40408 bp, 31 predicted proteins | sample DeeMarSWOR136_30_FD_187465 | JGI IMG/M metagenome (GOLD analysis project Ga0209427, IMG submission 187465) | Marine sediment microbial communities from White Oak River estuary, North Carolina - WOR-1-36_30 (SPAdes) (version 2) | ecosystem: Environmental > Aquatic > Marine > Intertidal zone >...
ATACCAAGTGCAGAAAAATCTTTATGTTAACTGAGAATTGAGTTAAAAATAGGTAATGAATTCGGTTATCGGTTTTCTTGGGGGATTTTGTAGGGGGCACCTGCTCGAGGAGAAAATCTTTGTTGTGCCGACATATCAGGTGGGGCATCAGATCGGGGAGTCGCTGACAAAGACTGGACATTCCTGGGTGAATCTGAGGTTTATGACGCTGCCCTCTCTGGCTCAGGAATACGCAGGGCTCGATATTTCTCAGGAAGAAGAGATGCAGATTTCAGAATCGTCGGCTGTGATACTTTTGAATAAAGTATTCAGCACGCTTCTGGATGAGGGAAGGCTCGATTATTTCGGTAAACTCAAGCCATCGCCTGGAATTGTACGGGCTCTGCATAGGTCGCTGCATGCACTGAGGATGGATGGGATAAAGAGCAGCGATTTGGCGCCTGAGAGTTTTATCAACGAGAAGAAAGGGCAGGAAATCAGGCTGATCCTGAAAAGCTATGAGGAAGAGCTGGAAAGAAATAAGTTCATAGATTTACCGGGGCTTTATTTTAGGGCGCTTGAGGAGGACGAAGAAAAACCCGCTAGTCAGGAGAATTATTTCCTGATTCTTCAGAACAGCTCGTTGAGTAGGTTGGAGAGAGAATTCTTGATGAAGATTGCGAGGGAAAGGCTCATCCTGGTTCCGCAGGATACGGTGATGGAGCTTAGAAGGCCGCGGCATTATGCGGGGATTGCTTCGCCTCCTTCGGAGGCACGCAATGACAGGACGGCTGGCAATGACAGGAGGGGGCGCGATGATAGCACGATTGGCAATGACAGGGGTGAGGAAGAGAGTGAAGGAGTAGAGCCTGGGCCAAAGACGGATTTGGAGAGAGGGGCGTGGTTGTTTGCACCTTATAAGGCCCCTCCCCCATTCAAAGACGGTACTCTGGAGCTCACAAGAGCTATCGGGCCATCGAATGAGTGCCGGGAAATCCTGAGACGTATAACGGGCGAAAAGATCCCTCTGGATGATGTGGAAGTCGTCTACCCTCCGGGGATTACCTATCCCTCCATCTTTTATGTGCTTTCCATGAAATCAGGACTCCAAGTAACCTTTGGGGACGGCATTCCACCTGGATTCACTTCCCCGGGCAAGATATTCAGCGGCATGCTGAAATGGATGGAAGGAAATTACCAGACAGTCGATCTCTGCCGCATGATCGAGAGCGGCGACCTGAAGCTTTACGGTAAAGGAAAAGATGTTCCTTCTTCACAGAAAACAAGCCGTTATTTGAAGAGAGCCATGATCGGCTGGGGAAGGGATCGGTATGTGGAGCGGCTGGAGAATTTAAAGAAAAATTATGAGAGCAAAATCTCTCAAATTTCGGATGAAGATGACGAAGACAGGACACCGGAATATGAAGCTATTATCAAGGACATCGACCGGGTCAAAAAGCTGGTGAAAGCGATGCTTGGCTACTTTCCCATGTGGGAGGATGAGGAGGCGGTCGATTTCGGAGAGCTCTGCAATGGAATCTCGCTGTTTTTAAGGGAATTCGCACGCATACGGAATGAGATGGACAGGGAGGCCTATGCTGCGATCCGGTCCAAGCTGGATGAGGTGGCAGCGCTCGAGACGGCTCTTTTGGCGAAAGAGGATGCTTTCGAGAGGCTCCGCATCCTGTTGGAGGGCATCAGGGTCAATGCATCGGGTCCGCAGCCAGTACATCTCCATCTTTCGAGCTTCCGATCGGGCGGCTTTTCGGGCCGGCCCCTGACCTTTGTGGTGGGGCTCAACCAGGAGCTTTTCCCCGGAACCGGATACCAGGATCCCTTTCTTCTGGATGAGGAAAGAGGAAGGATTTCCGCCTCGCTTAAGACCACAGAGGATACCCTGAGGGAGAATCTTTATGGGATGGCAGCCCTCATTTCAGGGCTCAGGGGAAAGGCTGTGCTGAGCTATTCTTCCTATGACATCGTGGAGGAGCGGCCGTCTTTTCCCTCGTCACTCATGCTTCAGGCTTTCCGTTTGGTAGAGGGGGAGCCGAGGCTCGATTATTCGGCACTTCTAGAGCGGCTTCCCGAACCGCATGGATTTCTGCCTGAGGTCATGGAGAAGACATTCGATACGATCGACTGGTGGATGCGGAAGCTTTCCTCTGACGGTACACTCTATGACGGGATCGATACTGTAAAAGGCTGTTTTCCGGAGCTGGGCCAGGGAATCGATGCGCTGGATATCCGGAATGCTTCGAGATTGAGTCCCTACGAGGGGATGGTCCAGGTAAAGGCCGAGGAGGTCCATCCTCTCTTCAACAGAGATGTTGTCATGTCCTCATCGAGGTTCGAACTGCTGGCATGCTGCCCGTTTGCCTATTTCCTGAATTACATCCTCGGACTTACCAGGCCGGAAGAGGTCACATTCGATCCCTCGGTGTGGTTGGATCCTCTGCAGAGAGGAAGCCTGATCCATGAGATATTCTGTGCCTTCATGTCAGAGGTGAAAAAAAGAGGGGAAAAGGTCGAAGCGAAAAAACACCTCTCCCCTATCCAGGAGATCGCCGAGGAGATCATTGCCCGCTACAAGGAAGAGATCCCGCCGCCCTCTGAAGGGGTTTTCGTAAAGGAAAAGGCCGAGGTGATGCAGGCGCTGGATGTGTTTCTGGCTGCAGAGGAGAAACTGGGAGAGCGGGTGGAGCCGCTGATGTTCGAGGTCGTTTTCGGGATCGCAGAGGAAAAAGGCAGGGGAATAGAAGAACCGGTGGAGGTGCGGCTTGCGCCTGATCGTTCGTTCCGGCTCAGGGGGCGGATCGACAGGATCGACCGGGTGGAAGGCAGCGGCTACCGGGTCGTCGATTACAAGACCGGACGCTACTCCCGGTATGACAAATTCCGGTGCTTCGGAGGAGGACGCACCCTCCAACATGTCCTTTATGCCTTGGCCGCTGAGACCATATTGAAGAAGACAGGAATGGATGCAAAGCCCAAGGTAGTCGAGAGCGGGTATTATTTTCCGACACGAAGGGGGGAAGGCAAGGAGGTGACGGTCAAGGAATTCGACAGGGAAGCGCTCAAGGGGCTGCTGGGGGAGCTTTTAAATATTGTAATGAAGGGACATTTTATCGGCAGCCTGGACAAAACAGACTGCACCTATTGTGATTTTAAGCCTATCTGTGGAGAGGGTGCAGCAGATAGGACAAAAGCAAAGAAGAACGCAAATCCAGAAGTGTTCTGGGTCGTGGACAGGCTCAAAGAGTATAAATAGCGATGGACAACCGCAAGCTTTTAGACAAGGAAGCCAGGGACAAGATCAAGACCGCACTGGATACGACTCTGCTTGTGGAGGCAGGGGCAGGTTCTGGCAAAACACACAGCCTGGTGGACAGGATGCTGGCGCTTCTGGCATCGGGACGAGCCAGGATCAACACCTTTGCGGCGGTGACGTTTACCAGGAAGGCAGCGGCTGAGCTGAGGGGACGGTTCCAGACCGAGCTGGAGAAGGCGGTTCTGGCAGCCAGAGATAAGGATGATGAAACCCATGACCGTCTGGCCGAGGCCCTCCACTATCTGGAGCAGAGCTTTATCGGGACCATCCATTCCTTCTGTGCCAAGATTTTGAGGGAACGGCCCATAGAGATCGCACTGGATCCTGATTTTGCGGAGCTCGAAGAGATCGAGAACAGCATCTTCCGGGAGAACTGCTGGCATGAGTATCTGGTGAAGGCAAGACTCGAGGATGAGGAGGCGCTTGCAGGACTGGAGAAGGCCGGCATCACTCCTGACGAGCTGAAGGATTCGTTCGTGTCTCTGTCGCTCTATCCTGAGGTGGAGCTTGTTGGAGGGAGCGATGAGGAACCGGATTATGGAGCCTACAGGAAGGCGCTCGAGGATTTTCTGGGGATGGCCCGGGAGAGGGTGCCTTCTGTGAGACCTGAGAAAGGGTATGATGACCTCCAGTATTTGATGGACCGCTGTTTTCTGCGTCAGGCGAACCTCGATTTTCAGGACCCTGGGGTGCTGATGGAGACACTGGAGTTCATGGATAGAGAAATCAAGCCCACACAGAACAGGTGGCCCTCCAAGGAAGAGGCATTGGGATTCCAGAGTGCGTTCGATTCGTTCAGGGATGGAGTGGTCAGGGAGCCCTTGAGGCAGTGGCGGGAGTACAGACATTCGAAGATTCTGGCTTTTTTAAAGCCGGCTCTGGATTTTTTCAGGGAGAGGAGATTGAGCCAGTCAAAACTCAATTTCCAGGACCAGTTGATGCTGGCCTCTGAACTGCTGAGAGAAAACCCCGAGGTCAGGCGGTATTTCAGCAGGCGGTATTCCCATATCCTGGTGGATGAGTTCCAGGACACAGACCCCATCCAGGCAGAGGTTCTCCTTTATCTGGCTGGGACAGACACAGAGGAGAAAGACTGGCACAGGCTTGTACCCAGGCCCGGATCACTGTTTCTGGTGGGTGATCCGAAGCAGTCGATCTTCCGTTTCAGGCGGGCCGATATCGACACCTACAACCTGGTGAAGGAACAGATTAAGGAGGGTGGCGGAGAGGTGCTTCATTTGACCACGAATTTCCGCTCTCTGGAGGCGCTTGCTGTGTGGAACAATGGGGTGTTCAAGAGCGTGTTTCCTGAGGAGGCGGACAGATACCAGGCAGCCTTTGCCCCTATGAATACGGTGAGGGATGAGGATGAGCGGCTTCACGGAGTGTACAAGATCTCTATACCCAAGCAGGAAAGAAACAAGACAGAGCTGATCGTGGATATCGATTCTGAAAAGATCGCCGATTTTATAAGCTGTGCCTTGGGTGATGGGGCAGATGGAGGGAATGGAAATGGATGGGCGCCATCGGATTTCATGATTTTGTTCCGCTACAAGAAAAATATGACCGTGTATGCCAGGGCATTGGAAAAACGGGGAATCCCGTATGAGATAACCGGAAGCAGCGCCTTTTCAGAGTCTGAGGAAGCGAGGGAAATTCTGAACCTGGTGAGAGCTCTGAACGATCCTGACAATCCTATTTATACGGTGGCCGTTTTGAGAGGGATCTTCTTCGGAGTGAGCGATGAGGAATTGTATAAACACAAACAAAAAGGGGGACGGTTCTCTTTTTCGACGAAAGGGGATGAGAAAGGAAAAGGAGAAAGAGAGGGAGATGAGGGCGAGCATGAGAACGAAGGAGAGGCTGAAGACAGAGTTGTGAGAAGTCTTGCCAAACTCGGGCACTGGTGGGGATGGATCAGGGAGTATCCAGCGACCACGGCCCTGGAGATGATCTTCGAGGATTCGGGGATCGTCAATTATGCCGCATCCTCCGAGATGGGGAGCAGCCGGGCAGGGAACCTTTTCAAGCTTTTGACAATCCTCCGCAGCCAGGAGAGGGAAGGTGCCGCATCCTTTGCCGAGCTTGTGGATTATCTGGAGGAGCTCGTTTCTGTGTATGAAATAGAAGAGATGAGTCTGACACCGGGAAGAAAAAACGCCGTCCGGCTGATGAACCTGCATAAGGCCAAGGGATTGGAAGCCTCTTTTGTTTTTCTGGCAAATCCGGTGGGAATTAAAGGTCACGAGCCGGACAAACACATCATCCGGGAAGGAATGACTCCTGAGGGATATTTTCTGTGCAGGAAAAAAGTCGGGGAGTTTCATTGGGCCACACTTTCCCATCCTGTGGGATGGGAGGAAAAGGCCGAGGAAGAGAGACAGTATGACGAGGCCGAGGAGCAGAGGTTGATGTATGTGGCCTCGACGAGGGCCAAAGACTGCCTGGTGGTGAGCGCGTATGAGGGAGCACTTGGAGAGAAGCGTGCGTGGAGCTCTCTGGATGATAACATACAGGGTGTGCCTGAGCTCGAGATCCCGGATGTGAGGGCTGTGGAGGAGAGGGAGAAACTGAGGCTTAAGAAGAATGAATGGGAAGAAGCGAAGGAGGAAATTAAGCAGCGTCGGGATGTGGTGGCCGTGCCGAGTTATGCCGTGGAGAGTGTGACGTCGCTGGCCAAGAAGGATCTGGAAGTGCCCGAGTGGAGGCGGGGAAGTTACGGTATGGCCTGGGGCAGAGCTGTTCACAAAATGCTCGAGATCGTAGGGAAATGGGATGGCGATTGGGCCGGTGATGGGGAAGGCGATGGTAACGGCAAGAGACAAGCCGATAACAGTAGAGAAGCCAGCACCGATAGATATTTTCAGAGGCTCATTCAGTTAGCAGAGAATGTCCTGGTAGCAGAAGAAATGAGCCTGGAAAAGAGGGTCGAACTCGTTAAACTGGTCCTGTCGATAACAAGATCCGAATTCTGGGAAAGGGTGAAGCAGGCCGAAAGAAAACTCTTCGAGGTCCCCTTCTCGATCCTGACGGATAGAGAAGCGTTGCCCACCATCTTGACCGGGGCCATCGACCTTGCCTTTTTGGAAAGCGAGGGATGGATCATCGCCGACTTCAAGACTGACGATGTCGGAGACAACCTCCAGAGCTTAATCGACTATTATGCCCCGCAGGTCCAAATCTACTGCCGCTACTGGGCAGAGATCACCAAACAGCCCATCAAAGAAACCGGCCTCTATTTCACCTCCATCGACAAGTGGGTAGAAATCAAACTGATCTAATTCAAACGCACTGGATAAAATGACATTGTCATGGCGAGCGAACAAAGAGAGCGTGGCCATCCAGTGATCGCCACGTCGTTTCACTCCTCGCGATGACAGAGGAATGAATGCAGTCATAATATTGACATGAGTTTTGACAAAGATGAACGGAGGGCCCTCTGGTGGCTGATCAAGTGGGGGCTGTTCTGGATCCTCGTCCTTTTGCTGTTCGGTGTGCCGATCCTGATTTTTTAGAGAATCGCTAAAAATGAGGTCTATTCCTTCATTCTCTGAATCGACTTTCTCTTTACCTGACCTCGAAAGTTAACCATCAATATCTCAATCGATTTTACCTCTGAAATTATTCGGAAATAATGCCGCACCTTACCCACTCGTCCCCTGTATACATTTTTCTTTCCCTCGATCTTTTTGATATCTTTTTGAAAAGGCTTATTCTGGAGCGCATCCAAGTTTTTTATAAGAGCCTTTTGTGATGCTGAATCTAGGGCCTTGATATTTTTCTTTGCACTGTTCGAAACTTTAGTTATTTTCCATTTATCTCTTCTTATTGAGGTCACGCTTCAGCTCCTCAAAAGTCACATACTCGCCTCTCTCAATTTCTTTCATGCCCCTTTCTATTTCCGACCATTCTCTAGCACTGACTTTTACACTCTCCAGTTCTTCCTTCACCAACTTCCGGATGAGCTCTCGAATTTTTCCCGTTTTGCTGTAACCCTTCTCCCTGCACACAAAATCAAAAGCAGCGTATTCTTCTTCGGGAAGACGCAAACACAAATTTCTTATCTCTTTCATATCAACCTCCGGATCAAATTAACTTTGAGAAGCAAATAAGCGTTAATATGCATTAAATATACTGCAATTACGTTCATTTGTCAACCGAGCGTTGGCTTCCGAAGGTTTCTGCATAAATCGCAGGTTCATGTTCACATCAGTAAGACGGCTGAAAGAATCTCATTTTCTCAGGCTTGAGATTGATTTAAATCGGATCATGTTCGCTAATAGACGCGAGCTCTTGTTGGGAGGATGGCTGTGGTCAGCGTGTTACTTGACAATTTGTCTACTTTAGAGGAGTTGACTTTAAAGGAGACTGTTTTATATGAAATTGAAAGCTCTCTGGTGGCTGATCAATTGGGGGCTGTTTTGGATTCTGGTCCTTTTGCTTTTCTGCGTGCCGATACTGATTTTCTAGAGACTCGTTAAAACTTTACTCAATATCTTGAGTATTTTTACTCAATTCCCTGAGAAATGTTAGAAGTATTTCATCCATGTATTAAACTTAGAATCCTACAACAGGCAATTGCACTTGATATTTCTCCACTCCATACCCAGCTTTTCCCAAACTTCGATGCTTTCTTTGCAAAGTGCGATGCTGGTTGAGCTTATTATACCTGCCTGGTTATATACCGGATCATATACTAAGACGCATCAACTTTTAATAATTACTCACTACTCCTGCGGCAATTTGGATAATGCTTGGCATTCCTAGGATTAAATGGAGAGAGGAACTTTCACTCCAGATCAAGGGCCATGATGAAGCGGTCCCTTGGGTTTACGAAGTGGACTTTTTTCGGATCAAACACATAAGGATTCCAATCCCCGAACCAAAGGAAAAAAGTTATAAATGAATTCGACAGGCATATTATCAAAAGCAAAAAATGGGGAACATAAATCCGAAACTGGGAGATTTTATGATTTTTACTATTTAGATATTCCGATATCCATATTTTATCTTATTTCGATATTATGCTTATAATATAAGTGCGATGGAACACTTCTTAAGAGAGAAAAAGATATGACGACAGCTTGCAGGTCATGGTGGCGAAATTGTGCCTTGGAAGCAGATTCTGAAATTCTGGACATCGATAGGATGGAGGACAGTATCGCTCCGATAAACGCAGATGTTTTGAAGATCCGCGAGCTTATTTCGAGTTTCGAATTGTGCCATCACAAGGCCGATCGATGGGTCTACAACATCATCGAAGCCATCGGCACCGGAAAGACCCAAAAGGGATTGGGTACCCGTTCACCAGGTCAGAAACACCCTGCAGAGAAAGTCTGGCAAAATGCCTGCGCCGCACTCTCGGTTTGGTGTGCAGGATGCCCGAGCAATAAGGTCGATTTGTCTATCGACACCGTACCAGCATCTCGACTCCTGGCATGCCTTGGGGATCGCTCGCCTCTGAAAGAATGGCAAGTCCAAAGGGTGATCGAGAAAATCCGCAGTGAAATCCATTGGCCGCAGTCATGTGACGATCCGACGGCCCAGTACACCTGGATTCTTTTAAGCGGAGGCGAGTACGAATCTGCTTACCGCAGCAAGTGCCCTGAACACTATAGGGAACATGAAGATTTTTGGTTGAAAACGATTCGGACGTTCATTCATGACACCGAGAATGGGAAAGAAGCCGAACTCTCTCTTGGCCTCGCCATCGACATGCTTTGGCCATGCCACTGGGCATTTGTGACGAATCTTCAAATCGTTCTCGAAGCCATAGGGGGAGAACTCAATCCGGAGAAACCGTTTGCAGCCTGTGGCAGGAACATAATCCTGTTGCCGATTCGCCGCCGTATAGAAATTGTTTCCAACACTTTAAATGTCTTCTCCGGCACTCCGGAGTCAAACAAAGAAATAGATAAAAATTTACTGGATCTGCTCGGAGAACCGACGAAAATAAAAAAATGGCTCGCCGCCTCCTTAGACAAGACGATACAACTTCAACTGAATCCGCCAGCTGAGATGAGAGCGATATCTGCCCTGGCCGGACCTGACTGGATAAAACAATAAAGCTCTACCTGGGCCTTTGATGTCTCTTCTGGTTCAGAGCTGCACTTTTTTTTTATAAATCATTCAGGTTAATATTTTATTCTTCACTTCATCTGTTAAAGAAATACATATGATCTCATCAAAACCAGCATCTTTATCCTTTCGTAGGTTCCATATAAAATCCGACGCTAAATACATTGTATGATCAAATAAAAGAGGATGAAATCAGGATCTATGACCTGGATGAGAATTTAATAAGAAAGATAAGGAAGGAGTATGCGGCCGTTGAGGTTTCTGAAGAATTCGATGTCGTTTCTTTTTCACCGTCTGATGTCAAGCGAGAATGAATCTGTTCGAAATTCGATTCATCTTTTACGGCAGTGAAAGGGTCTGATGAGCGGACGCCAATAAGGCTTGCACGGGGACACCATAAGGGCAGGCCGATTCGCAATAACCAGGGCAATTCTGGCAAACATTCGCTTTTGTCGATGCGAGGGCAGCATACTCAGCCATAGCGTGTTTTTCCCGGCCCTGCGCCACGAAATAGTGGTCGTAACGCATGATGGTGTTTACGGGCACCTGATGCGGGCATGCGGACTCGCACAATCCGCACGCATGACGGCAGTAGAGACTGCCGCACTCTCTGGAGTATGACGCCAAAAGCTCCTTGTCCCTTGAGGTGAGACGGCTTCCTGAAAGTTTCAGAAATTCAAGTGTTTCCGAATAGTTCTTCAAAGTATAACAAACCGTATTCACATTCGGATTGCTCAACACAAATCGTATAGCCGCATCCCTGATCTCTTTATCGCTTTTCAGGTTGTGCCGTTTGAGGAATTCCTGAGCATCCTCCACTTTTTTCTTCATTCTTCTATCTTCTTCCTCGATAGATACTCCTTGTTCCGCAACTCTTCTTATCAGATCTTCTCGTTCTTCCTTACTTTTTGAAAACAGGTTTTCTTCGAGCCATTCCTTCATTTCGTTATAAGTCCGTATGGGATTGACCTTCATCAGCGTGGTGCCGATATTCTTTTGGCTGCAGACCTCCAGAACATGCTCACTTTTGTCATCCTTGAGGAAATTGTAGGCCATGAGCACGACATCAAACCGCCCGTCCTCGGCAGCAGCCAGCAGTATTTTCTCCATAGGCTCCTTCAAGGGAGGCCCCCAAAATTGAGAGCCGTGATTGGAGGCGCCGACGAACTTGAGTCTGCCTTCTTTTTTTAACTGCTCGGTTGCCGCATGAAACGCCTCGTTCTTGAGCATTTCTACGGTTTCGCAAGTAGATATCATCAAGCAGTCCAGATAGTCCGTGCGGAGAGATTCCAGGATTCTATAGGCTTTTTTTAGAAAACCCTCCTTGGTGATGCCCAATTGTGAGCTGTGTGTATAGCCGGTACGAAACATAACTTTCGAGGTGATGAAAAGAGATTTGCGGTCAAGGCTGTCCATGACGTTTCCGAGTGTTCTCTCATTATAGCGGTAGCCTTCGGATGTATCGATGTAATTGACGCCGGCATCTAAAAAAGTTCGGAGAAGCCCCTCATCTTCCACGTGACCCATTCCCAGGTCTGAAACTTTGAAACCTGTGCGTCCTAATGTGCGGTACTCCTTGATCCGGGGAGTTTCGGAATCAGCCGCTGCTTGTCTGGCGGAGTCGGCACTGCGGCTCAGCCAGCCGCCGCCGATAAGACCGAAGACCGCATTCTTGATGAAATTCCGCCTGTCCAATCCCCTTTTTTTTCTCATATCTTCCTCCTTATCGACGTAACAAAAGAGTATATCCAGATTTCCATCGCCAAAAGTGTATCACATTCATAGTATGAAGTTGACATTAAATAAACGATTAGATTAAATACCAGATATTCTGCAAGATTTTCTATTTCAAGAAATTGGAGGTAAGGGATGAAAAAACTACTTATGATCATTCCACTGGTCTTTCTGCTTTGTCTAGCTTTCGGCTGCCAGGACAAAGCAGCAATGGCAGAGCTCGAAGAATTCAAAGCCCAGGCAGCACTCGAGGAGCAGAATAAGGAGATAGCGAAAGAACTTTTTGCTGCTATTGACGAGGGGAATTTTGATAAGCTCAAAGAACTTTTTGCTGATGAATTTTCCCTTAAAGTTCCTGGATTCGATGAACCCTGGGGAACGGATATGTTGTTTCAAGTCATTAAGTCACACTACACAGCATTTCCAGACTGGACTCATGTTATTGAAGATGTGGTAGCGGATGGAGAAAAGGTTGCCGTTAAGCTAAACCAGAATGGGACACATGAAGCTGAATATGAGGGGATTCCAGCGACAGGTATAGAAGCCACGTTGCCTGCAATGCATTTATTCACAGTCAAGAACGGAAAAGTCGTTGATTGGTTTGCCGTGGAGGATTACTTAGGTCTTTATATGCAACTTGGAATGGAGCTGAAGCCGAAGGAGGGGGAGAAGTAGATTCCTCTAATCCACTAAGCCCATTTTCTCTAGGATCGATTGGAACCTTGGATCCTGGCGTATGGGATCCAGAGATGTCCATGTGTTTATCGCTATGAGAAGAGGATCGCGCCTCTTATAAGCTCTCTCGAGCCATTCGAGTGCCTGGTCCTTATCATCGAGATAGAGATAGGCTCGTGTTATATAAAGGGCGATGTTCCCGATATCACTCTCCTCATACATTTGTTTTAATTCATCAAGGAGTTTATAAGCCTCGGCCTCATGTCCGGATTGCATGTAGACTCTAGCAAGCACGAGCAAACGCTGCGGCAGCCTTCCATCCCTTTCGATCAATTTTTGCGCTCTTTCAACCGCACTTCCTGTCGCAGGGGGGATAGGATTCAGCTCGTCTCTTTTTTTGTATTGTTCTTCCGCTTTTTCCATCTCGCCTTTGAGCCTGTAGATTATGCCAAGAATATCATGCGCTCGGGAGGACAGCGGGTCAATTTGGAGAGCTTTTTTGAGTTCCGCTTCAGCCCCATCCAGTCTTTTCAACCGACTTAATAGAGCTCCATATTCATAGTGCGCATCGAAGTGATTGGGATTCAGCGACATAGCTTGTTTGAACTCCCGCTCAGCTCCCTCCCAATCCCAGTCAAACACTTCGAGAATCACTCCCATGGATGCGTGGACCTCGGATGAATTTTCGTCCAGCTCAAGGGCTTTCTGTGCGGCATCTTTGGCTTTTTGTGCAGCCTCGTCCCTCGGCATCATCGCTAGTAATCCCAGCAGCATATATGTATCTGCCAGTCCTGCATACGCGGAAGCGTAATTCGGGTCTTTTGCGATAGCCTGTTCGAAGTAATCTTTGGCCTTCAAAAAGTTTGCTTTAGTCTCTATCCATCGAAAATGCCTGCCCTGCAAATACAATTGATAAGCTTCGGTATTGGTCGTGTTGCGTTTGGTAAGCTCTGCCCTTTCTCCTCCAGCTAGCTTGACCTTTAATTCTTCCACGACGTTGAGGGTGATCTCATCCTGGATCGTGAACACATCATCCAGTTTCCGGCTGTATTGCTCCGACCATTGAACAGATTCGTCTGAAACGTTATTCAGTTTGACTGTGATCCTCAGCTCATCCCCGGCTTTTTGAACACTCCCCTCGAGCACTGATTTGACATTCAAACGTTCACCTATCTCCTGCAGGCTTTGATCTTTACCCTTGAATGAGAATGAGGAGGTCCGGGCCGGTATCCGCAGCCCCTCGATCTTGGTCAATGCATTGATGAGGGATTCCGAAAAACCGTCACAAAGAAAAGTCTGATCCTTGTTGGGGCTCAAATCTTCAAAAGGGAGAACGGCTATGGAGGGCTTGTCCAATTCTATGGGCAAGACTTCCTTCTCAGGAAGGAACTGCCAGATCCCGATCGCTATGACAATCAGGGCTGCTACAGCCAGCGCCGGCAGCAGGAGCTTTTTCGGTGTTAACGTGACGGTTATCTCTTTCGATGTCAGAGGCTTTTTTTCAGCTTTCTCTTTGACCGTTGTGGGGATGCCCTTTTCGATTTGACCGAGTGCCGACCATAATTCCTCTGCATTTCGATACCGCTTATCCTTATCCTTTTCCAGGCACTTCAGGATGAGTCGGCTCAAGTCATCCGGGGTCTGGGCATTGTGAATCTTGGGGTCTTGGGGAATTTCGCTCTTGTGTTTCATGGCGATACTGAGCGGGGTGTCTCCTGAAAAGGGCAGCTGGCCGGTAATCATCTCGTACAGGATCACACCGAGTGAGTAGATGTCAGAGCGCTGATCGACGTCCTTGGCTTCCGCCTGCTCAGGCGGCATGTACTCGGGCGTCCCGATCACCACCCCATCACCTGTCATTCCTTGCGCTTTCAGTGTCCGGGCTATCCCGAAATCCATGATCCGGACGTTGCCGTCCTTGTCGATCATGATGTTGGATGGCTTCAAATCCCGATGGACCACACCTTGATTGTGTGCTTCGGATAATCCTTCGCTTATCTGTTTGGCGATGGCAATTGCGGTTGGAATGGAAAGTCTTTTCGATCGCCGGATGAAGCTTCTCAAATCCTCTCCTGGAACGTATTCCATCGTGATGTAGTAGGTCCCTCGATCCTCACCCAGGTCATACATCCCGCAGATATTCTTATGCCTTATTTTCCGGGCTGTCGTCAGTTCATTCCGGAACCTTTCGATCGTCTTTTTTTGAGCGGCGATCTCCGGCTTGATCAGCTTAAGGGCGATTTCTTCTTTTGCCTTTTTATCTTCTGCCCGATAAACAGTCCCCATCCCTCCTTTTCCCAGTTCCTCGATGATCTCGTACCGGCCAGCGAAGAGAGTCCCACGGGTAAGATTTTCCATCGGAGTTTCGAGAGTTCTCGTGAAGGCAGGTTGAGCGTCTTCCGCATCAGTGAGCGGTGCGGCGCAGGAACTGCAGAACCTGGCACCTTTGGAATTTTCAGAGTGACATTTGGGACACTTCATCGCTCCGATTCCCTTATTCGGCTATAAGAATATATATTCGGATAGAAATAGTCAACGAGGAACTCCTGATGGCAGCTGAAGAGGAGTCCTCGGCCGTGTCGTTTTAAATGAGTAGAAAATGGGAACTAATCGAATTGGGCTGAGTTCCAGTTAGGAGGTACGACTCCGTGGAGATGGCGGACGAAAAAGTCAAAGATCTTCCTCTGTCCGTATTCTCCTCCCATGCCATGCCCGCCGCCAGGGATAACCAGGAGGTCAAAGTTTTTGTTGGCTTTTATCAGGGCATCCACCACCTGCATAGTCGAGGAAGGATCGACGTTGGTGTCCATTTCACCCAGGATCAAAAGGAGATGTCCCCGGAGCAGGGATGCATTATCCACATTGGAAGAAGCTGCATATTCCGGGCTTACTGGCCAACCCATCCACTGCTCGTTCCACCAGATCTTGTCCATCCGGTTATCATGGCAGCCGCAGGAGGAAACTCCCACTTTGTAAAATTCCGGATGAAAAAGAAGTCCTCCCAGGGCATTCTGGCCTCCTGCGGAATTGCCGTAAATTCCCACCCGGCTGAGATCGTAGTAAGGATATTTGGCTGCGACTGCCTTATGCCAGAGAATCCGGTCAGGGAAGCCGGCATCCCCGAGATTCTTCCAGCAGATATCGTGGAAAGCCTTGGACCGGTTGCTGGTGCCCATTCCGTCGATTTGAACAACGATGAATCCCATCTCGGCCAGGGGCTGCATGCGGAAACAGGGACTGAAAGTCTTGGGCACATGGGAGCTGTGGGGTCCGGCGTAGATATATTCCACCACGGGATATTTTTTTTCCGGGTCAAAATCCATGGGCCGGATGATTATGCCCCAGATATCTGTCCGGTTGTCCCGGCCCTTGGCCACAAAAACCTCGGGCGGCTTCCAGCCAACCTCAACCAGCCGGCTGATATCCGCATTTTCCACCTCCATGACCAATTTGCGGTCTGCTGTCCGGTGCAGTTCGGTGCGCGGCGGTAGATCGATCCGAGACCAGGTGTCGATGTAATAACTCATGTCCGATGAATAGGCGATATTGTGGCTGCCTTGGCCTTCGGTAATCAGAGTCAGGTCCTTTCCGTCAAAATTTATCCGGTAGGCATAAACAAAATATGGGTCTTCTCCCTCGTTCATCCCGCTCGCCTGGAAATAAACATGTCTTTTCTCCTCATCGACTTTGTCCACTCTGCGGACAACCCATGGGCCTTTCGTTATTTGATTTTTCATCTGTCCGCTTAATCCATCGTAAAGGTAGAGATGATTCCAGCCGTCCCGCTCTGACATCCAGATAATTTCTCTGCCGTCGTCGATATCATAGCGGTATTTTTTTCCTGAATAGGCAAAGAAGGTTTCTGGCTCCTCGCTGATTATGGCTCGAGCTTTGCCGGTTGTTCCATCAACTTCTATGATACGGTAGACCTGATGGCCTCTCTGGTTATATTCAAAAGTGAAGGCCCGGCTGTCCTCGCGCCAGATGGCTTCGGACATCTCATAAGGATTGGGGAATAAACGGCTGTCAATAATAACAGCTTTTTTCTCATCGATTGAAAAAAGAACAGGCTGCTCGATATCAAGGGCATCTCCCGGCTTGGCATATTCCATCTCGTGATGCTTGGGTTGAAGCTGGTCAGAGGGAGATGATTCCACATAATGAACGATCCGGTGGTAGCCTCGGTGGAGACGGAAAGCAGCGATCTTTTTTGAATCAGGCGACCAGTTCAGGGAAGAAAACGTATAATAATTTCCTTCAGAGCCGTCATGGCTCAGGAAAAATTCTTCTCCGCTTTCCTTTGAACGGACAGCAACATTGTAGTTTTTAATAAAAGCTTCCCATCTGCCGTCTAGTGAGGCTTTGGTCTCGGGGGAAGCAGCCTGGGGAGAAGGGCCCCTCTTCCACATTTCAAATCCGCCCCTTCTCCACCGGCTGGCTGGCCCCACTTTTTTACAGATGTAAGTCTCGAGGTTACATGAGTATTCAGAGAGCCCAACCGTAAATTTGATTGATTTCTCATCTTCTGAGAACTCGATAAACCTGAACGGCAGGTCATAAGGCTTGACCTTTTCTCCCAGAACTTCAGACAATCCGGCAGCCAGCTTTTCGTGGTCAAAGGCAGCCTTTTTGGTTTGAGTATCGGCATCAACCATAAAAAAGGCTGACCCTTTTTCAGTTGACTTTTTGTACCAGAACCGGTGGGTTTTTCCGATCCAACTGCTGGTCTCAACCATATGGAGAGCCAGAGGCTGGAGCCTTTCTCTCAGGCCGGCTGCCCGCTGGTAATCCTGCGCCTGGCCCTGGGCCAAAAGGACAGCTGGCATGGCGGGCAGGATAAAAGCAGTCAGAATCAAGATCGAAATCTTCTTCGTTTTCATAGTTTTCATATGATTTATCCCTCCTAATTTAATATGTGATATCACGGTTGTCCCATGACATTGAAGAATTTCATTTATAAGATTTTTTCTGGAAAAGTACAAGGCTGGGGATGTGAAAAACACCAGGAGTGCGAGTCCTTTTGACTACACACCTAGGAATGGAGCTTAAGCCGAAGGAGGCGGAAATCCCTATCTTTTGAGGCCGGTTACTCATACCGAAGTGAATCGACCGGATTGACGATCGAGGCCCTCAGCGATTGGTAACTCACCGTGGCGACAGCAACTATAAGCCCTAAAATACCAGAAACCAGAAAGATCCAGAGCGCGATATCTGTTCGGTAGGCGAAGTTATTCAACCAGCGGTGCATCACGTAATAAGCCAGAGGCCAGGATATCGCGCTGGCCAGAAGCACCCATTTAACGAAATCCTTCAACAACATCAAAAAGATTCCTGATACCGAAGCTCCGAGCACTTTTCTGATTCCGATCTCTTTTGTGCGTTGGTCCGCCATGAATGAAGCCAGTCCAAAAAGCCCCAAACAGGAGATGAAGATCGCCAGAAACATGAAGTATCGGAAAACTCGTCCTGTCTGCTTCTCACTCGCGTACAAATCGTTCAGCGCCTCATCCAGGAATTGAAATTCGAAAGGATAGCCAGGATGATACTTTTTGTAAGCATCTTCTATGACTTTCAAGGTTCCTGTGATGCTGTCTGATTTGATGCGGATGATAACGTACCTGTTCCAATTCTTATGGTACATTCGCAGAACCAACGGCTCGATCTTGGCATGCAGGGATTTGTAGTGATAGTCTTTAACAACCCCGATGATCGGTCCGGTTTTATCCCATAATATGAACTTTTTTCCTACAGGATCTTCTATCCCTGTCAGCCTGGCACCAGTCTCATTGAGGATGAAGGAATCTGTTGCATCCGTGGGGAAATCCTTTGAAAAAGCTCTGCCTTGGGCTATTTCCATCTCGAGTGTTTCGAAATAGTCATAATCGACATTGAACTGGGTAAACAATACATTGAATTCAGGATCTTTTCCTTCCCAACCGACACCAGAAGTGGATGTGACAGTATGGGTGGGGATCGAGGAAGACGCTGTGATGCCCACAATATTGGAATTTCGCTGAAGTTCTGTTTTAAAACTATCATAGCTTTTCCAGAACTCCCCTCTTTCTACAAAATACACAATGTGCTCCTGGTTGTAGCCCAGATGCTTTTTTTGCATGAAATCGAGCTGTCGATAAACCAAAATAGTACCGATAACAAGACCGATCGATAGAGAAAACTGGCAGGTTACGAGAATTTTCCTAAGGACGGAATTTTTTGATCCTACTCTCAAAGACCCCTTGAGAACTCTGATTGGCTTGATCCCAGAGAGAAGAAAAGCAGGATAAGAGCCCGATAGAATTCCTGTGACAAGAGCTATCCCAATCAAACAGGCTGCCAGCATACCGATATCGAAGGCGGCCAAACTCAGCTCTTTCCCCGAGATGCTGTTGAACGCGGGGAGCACCAGCAGCACCAGCCCCACAGCAATGAGGAGGGAAAGGAAGGAAACGAGGATAGATTCGCCCAAAAACTGCCGGATAAGATTCGTGCGCTTGGCCCCCACGACTTTTCTCATTCCGATCTCCAAAGAACGGCGGCTTGCACGCGCGGTCGTCAAATTCATGAAGTTCATACAGGCAATCAGCAGGACAAACAGGGCGATCAGGGAAAACAAATAGACGTACTTGGCCCTGTTCTCGCTTTTGCCGCCGAGGTCGATGGCGAAACTGGAGTGGAGATGGATATCTTTAACCGGTTGGAGGATAAATTTGGTGCTGGAATCCGGATTAATCTTTTTCATATACCCGGAAATCTTCGGCGTGACATCTCGATGATGCGTATTTTTTTCGAGCTGCACATAGGTATAATAATTATGGTCATACCAGCGCGTTGACCATCCTGAGATTTTGATAAAGGTCTCGAATTGTCCCAGGAAATCGAAGTGTAAATGGGAATTATGAGGGATATTTTCGAATACGCCGGACACCTGAAAATCGGTTTTGTTGTCCATCGTCAGTGTCTTGCCCATCGGATCTTCCGATCCAAAGTATTTTTTCGCCATATCTTCAGATATCAACACGGAATTCGTCTCCGATAGAGCAGTGTTTGGGTCACCCTTCAGGAGATGAAATGAAAACATTTCCAGAAGGGAAGGATCGGCAAAGGCAAAATCGCTTTCATAAAAAGCTTTATCTTCGTACTCTATCAGAATTCTCCAAAAAGGGGTGAATCGTGTAAACTTTATGATTTCCGGTTGGTCTGCCACGAAGGCTGGGCCAACGGGATAAGGAGTCCTGGCGGTTCGTAAAATAGTTCCGTCAGAAAAACTTACCTCCTGAACCACGCGGTGGAGGCTCTCCAGATTTTCATGGAACCTGTCGAAGCTCAGTTCATCCTGAACCCAGAGGAAGATGAGGATGCAGCAGGCGATGCCGATGGCAAAGCCTAATAGGTTTATCATTGAATATCCTCTGTGACGGGCAAGGTTCCGGAAAGCGGTTTTTAGGTAGCTCTTGAACATGGAGGACCTCCCGTTTAATAGGTGTACCTATTCATCTAGGCTTGGATAATATAGACGGGGAAAAACAGGAGAAGGTTGTCGCTCCAACTTTGCCTGATTTTTTCAGGTTCTTGACCTTGTCGTTTTTGGTGTGGTAGTCTTATTTCAGCAGATAAGTGGGCGGAAATTGGGGAAACCGGATGATTTCTCTGTAATTTTCTAGGGTTCGATACAAAATTCAGGTCCAAACAAACAGAAGGATGCAAGAGAGATGCTGGTGTCGCTTTTAGGAAATAAATATTGAAAACATTCTCTTTATACCGGGATTTTTTCGAAGTACTGGATCGAAAATCCTTTCCAGCTGAAAAATGGGAACCCTATCGTTCGTTGTATTATCATCCCCATCGAGAATTTCTTAGAACTTATTTCACCCATTTTCCTCTATTAAACGCTCAGAGTCTTCGACAAAGAGTTGAAGCGATCAAAATTTCGGATTATTCCACACTCAGACATCTTGTCTCAACTTGTCCTCCTGAGAAATTGATCAAAGAAGCATACATAAAATGTATCAACATAAAACCACCTGAAGAAGAGCCAGACGTCTATCTATTTATTGGATTTTTCAGCCCAGATGGTTTTGTTATGAATTACAAGAAAAAGCCTATTATCTGTTTTGGGTTGGAAAGATTTAAGGATTTCGGGTTGTTGAAAAATCTCTTTGCGCATGAATATGCACATTTTCTTTTAAGTCAAGGAAGGGAAGAGATACCCGAGGAAAAAAGATTTCAATGGTTGATAATCTCTGAGGGGGTGGCTACATATTTATCGCAGCAAGCCTTCCCAAACCGAAAATTATCCGACCATCTTTTATTCACCAATGACAAACTGAATTGGTGTCAAAAGAATGAATCCTATATAAGAGAAAAATATTTCTCAGGGAAATTGACTTCTCAAGAGTTGATCAACCTATATACCCTGGGAGATCCCAATCTTGACATTCCCCCTCGTGCAGGGAGATATCTTGGCTTTCAAGCTGTGAAGAGATATGTTAATTCTAGACCTGAGGGTGGGATCCAGGAACTTCTTTCTGATAGAAACAAAGCATTGGACATGATCCGGCCTCTTCTTTCTTTGAAGCGGCTTTTCTGAGTCACCTCCCATATTCCTAGCCAAGGAACTCCTGATGACAGCCAAGGAGAGTGGGGGGTATTTCTGAGAGCCTTAGGGGTTATTTTCTGTCTATTCAAGGGCCGAATCTATCTTGAGCCTGTCGGTTTGGAGGTTTTGGTTGAATTGTGCTGCTTATTGAGTCCAGTTCTGTAGTGAAAAGTGAGGTAATCCTCCAATCAATTGACATCCTTTGTGAAATTCATTATTTAGTAAATACATTTTTCAGGATATTCATCACAGGTAAAAAAGGAGGTTATGGATGAAAAAACTACTCATGATTATTCCTTTGGCTTTACTGCTTTGTTTGACTTTTGGCTGCCAAAAGGCTAAAGAGGTGGCTGAGGGAATCTCTGAAGAAGAAGCGATTATCCTTCTAGACAAGGCTTTGGAAATTTGGAATGAGGGGAATTTTGCATTAGTCGAGGATGTTTTTGCTCCAGAGGTTGTAGCTCGTACCAGTACCTTTCCAGAAGATATTGTTGGTCTTGAAGGTATAAAGAATTGGGTAAAATTCGCTCGCACTGCGTTTCCTGATATGCATATGACATTCGATGAGATAATTGTTAAGGGGGATAATATTGTGGGACGTTTCACGGTCACTGGCACTAACACAGGTCCTTTAAGTATGCCTTCTGGTGATTTGCCTCCGACAGGCCAAAAGGTTCGTTTCAGTGGACTTGGCATTGACCGAGTTAAAAATGGAAAAATAACAGAGGAACTTGTTTTTTATAATGTGCTTGACATGATGTTACAGCTCGGCTTTACACTTACTCCTCCACAGCCTCCAGAACGACAAGAAGAGAAACAATAGCTAATCAGACACCAAAATTTACCATTCGCTCTGATTCTATACTTTATAGTCGGCTGCCAGGACAAGGCAGCGATGGCAGAGCTGGAAGCGATGAAAGCCCAGAATAAATGAAAGGAGGAGATAAGGAAAATGAATCAAATTTTTCCTTATGCAAACATTATAACTGGCGTGCTTGTTCTGATTGTTGGATTTTTATTTCATTGGGTTGGTTTCCCAGGGAAGAGCGGGACGGCCGAAGTGGCCGTAGTTGGTGGTCTGGCGGTAGATGGGGCGAAGGAGTTTGAGTTTCTCGATGATGGACCCTGGTCTGAAATCGAACGTCTTTAAGAACCTGCAAGCCTCCCGATCATCTCCTGTGCCGAAGCAGTCGACGCTCAAAGAGAACGGTTTGACCTTTCCTATGGCGTATGCCACCTGGACCTCGGCCTTCTTGGCAATGCCCTCCAGAACGATCTGGCGTGCTACATATCTGCAGAAATAAGTCGCGCTCCGATCAACCTTGGAAGGATCTTTTCCGCTGAACGATCCTCCCCCGTGATGGGCTGCTCCCCCATAGGTGTCGACGATGTTTTTACGGCCGGTCAGTCCACTATCAGAAGCCGGACCTCCGTGGGTGAAGCTTTGGGAAGGATTTACGACAACCTTTATTTTGTCATTATGCCAGTCCTCCAAAGCTCGCGGCATCAGGTCTCGCTCCACATATTCTCGAATATCACTCCTGTCTATACCTTCTTGGTGCTGCGTCGATACCAAAACATCGGATACTCTGACCGGTGTGCCTCCATCGTACACAACGCTCACCTGGGTCTTTCCATCCGGATGGAGCCAGGAATACTTCTTCTTTCCGGATTTTCTGTCTTCGGCAAGCCCTTGGGACAATCGATGGGCCAGGAGAATCGGTAGAGGCATGAGCTCGGGCGTCTCGTCTGTGGCGTATCCGAACATGATACCCTGATCGCCTGCTCGCTGGATTTTCTTTTTCTTTGATTTCGTGTTCACCGCACCTGCAATCTCTGAATCCTGTGGAGTCAATAACTGGATGAGCTGGAAATTTTCCGCATTGAAGGGAGCCGAGCTGTCATCATAGCCAACATCTATCATGGCCTGCTTGACTGTTTTATGAAGATCGACACCTCCCTTGGAAGTCACCTCCCCTGCGAGGACGACTGTGTTGCTCTTGCAGAGAACCTCTACAGCCACTCGGCTGTACTTGTCCTGGGCGATGTAGGCATCCAGTATGGAATCGGCGATATAATCGCAAACCTTATCTGCGTGACCTTCGGTGACGGATTCCGATGTTCGGATCTTATAGTACATGTTGTGCCTCCTTGTCGACGCCGGGAAGGTTCCAGGCATATGTCCGGCATCAGGAAGGATAAGGGCAAAAAAAAACCGCTTTTCCTGCATCAGGAAAGCGGTCTGCGCTTCGGACAATTCATTGCCGCTGAAGCGACCACATCCTCGCTCATTCAGCGAGCTGGCACCTTGGGTGTCCTTCCCAGGTTGCCGGACCCGATCTTTCGGGCCGCTCCTGATGCTCGAGAGAGAATTTTATCAAAAATTTGATGAAAAATCACCCCGGAATTCATCACAGCAGGAAGGTGCAAACATAAATTTTTTATCCCTTTCATTCTAGCCTCTGGATCTAATCACTTAAGAGAAGCACACAAGCGTTAAAGCGAAGGCGCCAATTCAGATTATTGACACAATCCATTTCAAATGGTAAACATTGATGCACTAATGGTGATCATGGATTCGGTTTAAAAGGGATGAAAGTTTGTTTTCTTTAATGGAGCGGATCTCTTTTCCCTAATCTAAAAAAGGAGGGATTTTATGAAATCCAAAATTTCATGTGTTTTGGCGTTATGTTTTATCCTGGGTCTTTTGCCTCTGGCTGTGAATGGACAAACGCCAGAGAAACGGTATCAAATGCTTTTTGTGGTCGATGAGCTGGTTAAGCCATCCATGCAGGAAGAGTACTACGAAGCAGCTAAGAAATGGGTTGCCTTTATGAAAGATCATGAATTTCCCTATCCTTTCGATACCTATTGGACGGGAGATAACCACGTTTACTGGGGCTTTACGATACAGAATTATGCCGACATCGACAATATCATAGAGGCCTCCAATAAAATAAGAGAGGAATCGCCAGAGAAACTTAAGGCAATAGAAGACGCTTTTAAGGGAACTTACGAAACTTCACGAAGATGTGTCTACGCATTGGATTTTAAGTATTCGATGATCGCTGAAGAAGAAATGAGTGAATCAGAAGAGGAAAATTTTATCTTCTTCGATATTTACTATTTTGAACCTGGCTATGATGCTGAAATAAACAAACTATTTGACGAGATGGTAGCCTTTATGGCGGATAAAGAAATCATCCAGAGTTGGTATGCATATTGGGGGATGATGGGCACAGATAATCCGGTTTTGTGGATGGGGGCAACCGCAACGAATGCTATAGTGTTTGAGCAGGAGAACGCGAAGATGTGGGAGGTCTTGGGAAAGGAGCTCGGTCCGATCAGACAAAAGCTGATGAAATATGTGAGAAAACAAGAACAAAAAACGGCCTGGGTTCAGAAGGAGCTTTCATACATTCCCGCTAAAAAAGAAGAATAAGATCCGGAAAACATTATTCTAAAGCCTGCAAGCTCGATTCATCTCGCGAATTCGCGGTAACTGGGAAAACTGCATAGGCTCAATCTTTAAAAAAACTTTCTTACCCATAACTCGTAGGATATTCAGTGCATTCATTTAGTCTTTTCAATATGGTATGGTTATCAAAAATGAAAGGAAGATTATCATGCGTTCAAGATATTTTGCCTTCTGGATAGGGGCTCTTTTTTTTCTTTCCATTGTCTCTGGTCTCACTTTGGTCAACACAGAAGCCGCAGCCATGTACTGCGGAGAGCCGAATGGGAAACTCATGCGCCAGCATGACAAAATGCTCATCGAAAAGATGGGGAAGAAAATCGAGGAAAAACGCAGTGAACTCATCGAACTGTACCGTGACCTCCACAGACACCCCGAAGTCTCAGGCAGAGAGGAGCGGACCGCTGGGATCATAGCCCAGCACCTTCGTGATCTCGGACTCGAGGTCAAGATGGGAATCGGAGGACATGGAGTCATAGGCATCTTAACAGGAGGAAAACCGGGGCCGGTTGTCGCCTATCGAGCGGATATGGATGCCGTTTTTTCCAAGGATCCCGACCCGGTGTCTTTCAAGTCTGAAACACCGGGTGTGCGTCATATTTGCGGACATGATGTGCATGTTACGGTTGCCCTGGGTATCGCCGAAGCACTGGCCTCGATCCGAGAGGATCTCTCGGGCACCGTAAAGTTCATATTCCAGCCTTCAGAGGAAAACGCAACGGGCGCCCAGGCCATGATCGCCGATGGAGTCTTGGAAAAGCCCTCACCTGAAGCCATACTGGCTGTCCACTGTGCTCCACTCGAAGTCGGCCAGATCGGCAGTGTGGAGGGAATGCTGCTTCCTGGGCTGGACATGATTCAGGTCACCATATCTGGGAAGGGCGATCTTAGAGAATCCGCCCGAGCGATCGCCAAGGTGATCTCGGGCGTGAGCACAGTGAGTTTTGCCTCTATCCAAGAATTAGAATTCGGACCATCCTCTGGGCAGGGTCGCGTCCAGAATGATTTCATCTTCGCGGTCGTTGTGAGTTCTGAGAAAAATCCCGGAAAAAAAGAGTGGATACTGAAAGCTATAGCTCGAACGTCGGGTGAGGAAAATTCGGCAACAGCAAAGAAAAATATCCAGGCTGGAATAGAAAAACTGGATCTTCCCGGCATTTCCACCAAGCTCGAGTATTCGAACGCAGTGGTACCGGCTGTGATGAATGACCCGGAACTTGTGCGCGGTGCCATGGACACCATCCGATCGGTTCATGGTGATGAGAGCCTTGTTGTTGTCGAGCAGGTACCTCCTTTCTTCGGCGAAGATTTCGCGTTCTACCTGCAGAAGATTCCTGGGGTGATGTACTGGCTTGGGGTATCGAACGAAAAAAAAGGGATTATCGGTCTGCCCCACCATCCTCAGTTCGCTGTCGATGAGGAGGCCATAATTGTGGGGTCCAAAGCGATGGCCGCGGTATTGTTGAACTATCTCGATGCGATCAGATAATTGGTTCAAGGTGCGGTAATGTACTGATCCTGGGAGCCTAAGGTGCTGTGGTGGCTGATCAAGTGGGGCCTTTTCTGGATCTTTGTCCTTTTACTGTTCGGCGTGCTAATACTTTTTTTCAAGTTCTCTTTCAATGTCTTGTAAAAACATATTGCTCCAAACAATGCGTTCGGAATATGGTTCTAAAGAGGATTCTTCAATCTCAACTGCTTTTAAAAAACTCTTTTTTGCCAAACTGAGTTCGCCGACTGCTTTAGCCCTCATTCCAAGATAATAATGCGCATAGGACGATTCCGGGAATTTATCGACATATTCCTTCGCTATTTCAAAAGCCTTTTTCCTATCCCCCTCATTATAATACTTACTTGCGAGCCGAAAATAGGCCGATTCAGGAATATCGATCTCGAATCCATATTTTTTAGATTGTTTTTCATAAAATGAATGTATACCCTCAAATCCATCATTCATAATTTCATTAGGCATCATCCAATCCGCAAAAAGTGCTAAAAGGCCTTGATAGTGTGCCTTATAGGGAACATAGCTGTGGCCTTCCTCTGGAATCTCGATGAAAGTAAATGGTATTTTCCTCCCTGCGCTCTTCCTCATTTTAGAGAAAAAACCGTCCCTTACCGAGCGTCCCATATCCCCGCCTTCGAGAGCGCCGATCGTTACGACAAGAGGTTTTGTGGACAGCTGTCCTAGTGAAAGAAAGGTGTCAGTCTTTTTGACATAAAGGTCTCCATCCCACCAGAGACTCGGGCTTATAGCAAGGTAAGCGGAAAAAAAATGGTTATGTTCGAAATAAGTATGAACAGTCAAGAGTCCTCCGAATGACCATCCCGATAAAATACGAAAGGGTTCTGTTCTATAGTTAGAATCAATGAATGAGAACAGTTCGGTATTCAAAAATTCAAGAAACCTCTCCGCCTTACCGCTCGTGGGATATCTCAATCCACCGGGCTGTTCCGGTGCATAGGTAGGTGTGTAATCGCGGTTTCTATCGACATTTACAATCCCGACGATAATCATTTGCGGGATGGGTTGAACATTGATGTACTCGAGCTCTGACAGGAACTCAACCGCCGAGACCGCTTGTTGGAAGAAGAATTCTGCATCGAGAACATATAATACCGGATATTTTTTTTCGGACAGGGCATAGTCTTTTGGCAGGTGGATAAGGATTGTTCGTTCTTCATCGAGCACACGCGATTGAAATTTTACTTTCTCATCACGGACAATTTTTTCTATTTTTGCTCGGGAAAACATAGCATCCAATTTCGTGCAAAGCACGAGAAGAACCATTATGGTGATGGCGAACGATTTAAAGACATTCTTGTACATTTTTTCTCTCCTCAATCTTTTTTATTCGTATCTCAATGCTTCAACCGGATTAGACCGGGCAGCTTTCCAGCTTTGGATGCAAGTTGTCAGCAGCACTACCAACAGCATGGCAAATGCAGCCATGAGAAAAACAACCGGTGAAAGATGGATTTTATAAGCGAAATTCTGAAGCCACCTGTGCATGACATACCATGCGGCCGGCCAAGCGATCAGATTGGAGATCAATACCCAACCAGCCGATTCAAGAGAGAGCAGTTTTAAAATACTGAAAACAGAAGCGCCGCAAACCTTGCGGATCCCGATTTCTTTGGTTCTGCGGCAGACGGTAAGTAATGTGAGCCCGAAAATTCCAAGACATGCTATCAATACTGCCATAACAGATGAATATCCCACGATCCGGTTCCATCTTTTCTCTTGGACGTACTGCGCTTCTACATCCTCATCAAGGAAAGAATAAGAAAGTGGCTTGTTCAGCTGTAATTCTTTCCAGGCCGATTGTGTTTTTGCAAGAACCTCCGAAATATCAGAAGGGGAGAATCGTACCATCATAAAATAATAATTATGGGTAGGATCTAGAAGATGGATGGCAGGATGGATATCGTATCGTTTTGTTTGCAAATGATAATCGCTGACAACCCCCATTATGGGGAATAGATTACCATATAATTCAATCGTTTTTCCGATCGGATCGGCAATATTGAGTTTCTTTACCAAAGTCTCGTTCACGATCACAGCTTGATGGTCGGTTGGCATTTCTGGGGAAAAATTTCTCCCTCTGAGTTTCACCCTTCTTTTGAAAATATCCACAGGGTGAAACCGCGAAAGAAACAGAGCCGGGTAGCTGCCCACAAATAATCCAATGATCAAGGTCATTAAGACAAGAAAGCCTAATATCATGGGGGAGATAACAGCACTGATTTGCAAGGATTTCAGGGCCAAACGGTTGAATGCCGGCAGAAACATATCTGCTGTTCCCACCCCGAGAATAAGGGCGAATCCGGTCAAAATCATCGATTCATTCCAAAACTGCCGGATAAGCTGCCGGCGTTCAGCACCGACGACTTTGCGGATCCCGACCTCGATAAATCGTGATGAGGCATTTCCGATGGAGATGGTGACAAAATTGATTCCGGCAATAAAAAGGATAATCAAGGCGATTCCGCCCAAAATATAGACAGATGTTAGATTTCTGGAGCCGGATGACGTCGGATCCAAATGGGCATCTTTTATCCGCTGCAGGCCAAAGGATATGGGATCGATGTTTTCAGCGGCATTTTTGAATTCAGCGTTCCGCTCGCGCTCGAAGCGAGCGGCGTAATATTTCCTGGCAAATTCAGAGTATCTTGTCTCTACTGTCTTGGCCGATGCCCTATCCTTGAGTTCGATATAGGTTTTGCATCTGGTCCACAAGCCCCCCCAATTGGTCAGGTCTTCGGCCCTTCCGAATAGTCTGATGCTTTCGAAATTGATGAGCAGGTTGAAGGTGATGGTGGAATTAGGAGGGGGATCTTGTGCCACTCCGGCTACAATGAAGTCGTTCCGGTAATTTCCTGAAATCAACGTGATAGTCTTTCCAATCGGATCTTTCCCCCTAAAATATTTCTTCGCAAAAGACTCGGAAATCACTACGGATGAAAAGTCGGATAAGACCTTGGCTGCATTTCCTTGTATCAGTGGAAAAGAAAACATCTCAAAAAATTCAGCATCAGCTAGCGTGATTTCCTGATTTTCAATGAGATCGCCGAGTTTCAAAACTAATTCCCAAGGCCAAACTCTGACAGATCGTTTAACCTCCGGAAAATACTCTTTTAGAGCCGGGCCGTGCGGCAAATGCACTGATGATCCCTGCCAATCCACGCTTCCATCCGGATTATGAAACCGTATAAAGGGACGATAGATGGAATCGAGATTCTCATGAAACCGGTCATATGAAAACTCGTCTTTAATAAATAAAGTAATCAGAATGGTGCAGGTTATGCCTATCGTCAAACCTGTGATGTTGATTATGGAAATTACTTTTTGTTTTCTGAAATGCCGGATGGCGCTTGTCAGATAATTCTTCAGCATGGCGAAACTTCCGAAGATGCTTTGAATATGCTGCTATTCCCTCTTTGTCGCTGCAAATAACATACCACTATTATTTTTTAGGCTTTTCTAATGATTGTACAGCACTATATGTCCATTCTTGAACAAATAACGTACGCATCTGAACAAAAATAAATATTCCCCATATCCACCTTGTGAAAGAGAGCAGAACCTTGCAAGGACCATAACGTGGCTTTCAATAACATGGTGTTCCCCATACTGTATCATATCATCTGTGTTACGCCGCGTCTGAACTATTATCTTTTTGTCACACCTGAATGAAGTTGACATCAAATTAACAATCGGATTAAATAACAAGCACTTACTGGATTCTCTATTTCAAGAAATTGGAGGTTAAGGATGAAAAAACTCTGTATGATTTTACCTTTGACTCTGATTCTATGCCTTATGGCCGGCTGTCAGGACAAGGCAGCTATGGAAGAGCTCGAAGCGATGAAAGCCCAGGCAGCACTTGAGGAGCAGAATAAGGGGATAGTGCTTAAAGCCAATGAAGCCTGGAACAGAGGAGATATTGAATCTATAAAGGAAATTTACTCTCCCGATTATGTTTGGCACTTTGCAGGAGAGGGCATTTTATCCCTGGAGGATTTGATAGAAGACATCGAGTGGGAAAAAACGACTTATCCTGGCAAGATTATTAGTAATGAAGATTTAATCTCAAAAGGGGACAAGGTCATATGCAGGTACATCTTCAGGGGAACTCATGAAGGGGACAGAGAAGGAATCCCTGCCAAAGGGAAGAAGGTAGAGATGGAAGGAATTCTTATCGACCGAATTGAGAATGGAAAAATAGTGGAGTCTTGGGAAGTCGCAGATTTATTGAGCGTCTACAAACAACTTGGCATGGAGCTAAAGCCGAAGGAGGAATAAAATGCGAAAACTCTCGAGCTTTATTTTTTTGCCTTCATTCATTTTTTTATTTTTCCTGTTACTGTCATCCATATTTTCTCAAGTCGAGCGGCGTGCCGTGGTCAAGCCTTTGTATTGGCTGCTACTTGGACGAGTATCTGGGAATGGCATGGGGTCTGCAAAAAATGGGCTTGCTGTTCAATCCCATATCATCTGATATGCCGCTCAGCCTCACGATGAAAGATGATGTGGCACGGATAGCCATCGAGTTACTGAGACAAGGGCGAACAATAAAAGGAACATTAGATGTCATTGAACCAATTACCCGGACCTTGGCAGAAGTAGCTGAGTTGATCGGGCATTTCCGGCAACGCAATGTTGTTGCCAGTGGAAGTTCCCCCTTGTCGTTAATTTTAGGCCTTGCCCAACCTTTGTTTCGTCTTTTCAAACCCACTATGGTATCCAAAGTCGCTCTTCTTAAGTATTTCAACAAAAATGGTTATGTTGGCAACACGAATCAGGTGGCTAAGGGACTGCCTCAGTTTGAAATGACGATGATGGAAACATATTTAAAAACACTATACCAGTCATAGGATCTCATTTTGGCGAGGGATTACCAGATGCTAATAAAGAGACTGAAGCTTTTTTTGAACATAAGAAACATAAAAAAAATGCTCGGCGTGGGCCCGCACTTACTTCTTACAGGCTTCATCATTGAGGGCTTAACAATAATCTGTCATCAACGAGTGTCCTTTCCTATTCGGTTGAACCTCGAGACTCGAATCTTATTAACAATCCTTTGTGGCGTTGTATGTTTCACAGGCGTTATTTGGACTAATCGTTTTCTTGTTACAATCGGAGTCAACTTGTCGAATGAACAGAATGAATTGATAAAGGCCGGTCCATTTGCCTATGTAAGGCACCCTCTATATTCCAACCTTGTCATGACGATACCACCGCTTCTGATTATTTGGTTTGCAGATCTCTTATTCTTCATTCCATGGATTATCGTCATTATCGTTTCTCATTTTGTCGTTTCAATAGAGGAGCGGGGATTGATCGATGTTTTTGGAGAAGCTTACGAAGAGTATCAGAAGAATGTTCCAGCATTAATTCCCTACAAGGGTGCTGTTGGCAAACGCCTTAGAGGGGCATAAGATGGTTTGAATAAAATGTCGCGAAATTAATTATTTAACGACATTCTGATTTATCCTGAGGCGAATAAATGGATGGCGCTTAGGGCAACAAAAGCCAAAGACCATTTAGAGTTTTTTTCTTTCTAGATCCTCTTTGATTTCAAGAATTTTCTCTTTAAGTTCGGGAATCTTAAGCTTAACAACTCTCCAAGTGAGTTTCAGATCAATCCCAAAATATTCATGAATGAGAATATCTCTCATTCCGGAGATCGCTCTCCAAGGGATCTCTGTATGTCTATCCTTGAATTCAGTTGGAATATTTTTAATAGCTTCTCCGATGATCTCGATTCTTCGAATTATGGCATCTTGTTGTTGCGGATTACTTAGAAATTTCTTTTCAGTTGTACCCTTTATATAACCCTCGATGAGTTCAATAGATTCCAGAATGTGCTTGAGAAAGATCAAAAAATCTTTTTTCACAACACGGCCTCTTGCTCTTGCAAAATTTTATCTTTGAGAAGGTGATGAAGAGAATCATATGTAAGAATATCTACATTCTTTTTTAGAATTTCCTCGAGTTCTATTTTCAATGCAGCCAATTCAAGCAGGGTAGCCGTTTCGGGCATCTCAACTAATATATCGATGTCACTATCTTCTGTGCTTTCCCCCTTCACAATTGACCCGAATAAGGCAGCCTTCTTTATTCCATAGTCTTTAAGAACTGGTATGATTCTATTTTTTATTTCAAGAATTGTCATAGTTTTGCTCCCTTTTTTGTTAAAATCCTAATTCATTTTTATTTTTTTATCAAGCTGACTCAAAAACCTGTCAGGTTTCCAAAAAAAAATTAAGTTCAATTTTAAAGTTCATTTAGCCCCTGGACTAAGGGAGGATGTCGATCCTGAGATTGTTGACTTGAAGAATTCAGTAAAATGAAAAAAAATCTGGTGTCCATATAGTGTTTTTCGTATTCCATCCTTAACCTCAATAGCCATTCCTGCTTCTTTTTCCATTCTAGAACTTCTTTTTTAAGTTTTTATTAGATGAGAATGTCGCTAAATATATACATTATGCGACGTTTTCCTCGCTAACCTCTCAAATCTAAATATGTTATGTGTTTGACACTTCTCCCATTAATGACTATGCTACTTTCATAAAGCAGGAGGAGGAAAAAATGCATAAGCCAAGAGAAGTCATTTTTGCCGGTGTGCTTGCTTTAGCGATATTAGTCCTATGCATACATGGATCTGCACAGCAGAACGACAGCCTCCGTACAATCGAATTCGAGACCACAGAGGTAACCAAAGCTGAGGTTTCCCTATCTCCAGATGGTGACTGGTTGATCTTCACCATTCTCGGCCACCTTTTTCGCCTACTGGTCGAAGGCGGCACGGCCGAACAGCTCACTTTCAGGCGCAGTTACAATTCCGAACCGGCAATTTCGCCCGACGGCGCCCGTGTAGCCCAACACATCAGAGCCTGGATCGATTACAATCAATCCTCATGTAGGCTTTATTATTGGAGAACAAAAGCCGGCACGGAAGTCGATTTCGTCATCTATGGAAAGGAAGGTTTTTGGGCGATTGAAGTAAAGAACACACGTAATATTCGCAAGAATGATCTGAGATCACTGAAAGCATTTAACCAAGACTATCCTCAATGCAACCCATTGTTCGTTTATAGAGGAAAAGAGAAACTGTTAGTTGGTAATATATTTTGTATCCCATGTGAAACCTTTTTAAAACCGATAGAACCAAACCAGCCACTTATCTCTCAGAAATAGTGAATATTTTTATTGGCTTCAATCAACATACTATTACAAATGTTATGGTGTTTGACATTTCCCTCAATCATAAATATTCTGCTTCTAAAATGCAGTAGGAAAAAACCATGAAAGCAATTGTATGCACAAAATACGGACCACCTGATGTTCTTCAGCTCAAAGAGGTAGAAAAGCCTACTCCGAAGGACAATGAAGTATTGATAAGAGTTCACGCAACCACAGTAACCTCAGGGGACGTGTGGATTCGGAGCTCTACATACTCTCCCTGGTTCTGGCTCCCCGCGCGAATCATGTATGGTCTCAGAAAACCAAGAAAAACTATACCAGTTGGAACAGACTGTCGAGGCCCACAGGTATGTCGACAAAGGACACAAAAGGGGAAATGTAGTCATAACTTTGGAGAGCAGTTTTTCTAGAATTCTTTAGTGAGGATATCGTACAAATCTAATCCTATATTGATAAAGTCTTCTTTTTTTGGATTCATATCAATATATATAATCAATCTTTGTTTTTGATCTTCTGTCAAAGGAATCATTTTACTGATCCCTTGCTCCTCACAAAACAATTGCTGTTGTTCCTCATCCATACGATGATTCCTAGTATCCAAGGAAAGTTCATATCTACGTTTACAACCAGAACATTCAATCCTCATACTTCCATTAAGAGAGTCCCATTTTTTAGCTTTCTCCTCACAGAGAAAACATTTCGAATTTTCCTCTGCCATTTTTTCTCCTATTTTGACTAGAATGTTCCTGCTTTTCATTTATCTGCTAGCTCTTTTATCGGTTTGACTAGCCTTCATCAATTCTTTTTAGTAAGGCATCTCACAATAGCAAAATCGGCTGGATTTCCTCGATACGGGATTATGCCAGCATTGATTTCAACATAGATATCACTCCCGTCTTTGTGCTTAATTATGGTCTTATATACAGGGGGGACATCCTCTCCGGCCATGCGGCTCATATAATATTTTATTAACTTGGGAAGTTCATCAGGATGGACATATCTTATCATCAGAGTATCAATAATTTCTTCTAAGTAAAATCCTAAAAGATCAGCAAGACTTGAAGTTATTAGTCTTATTTTTGCGTCTTGGATAATACAGGCATTCTGTTTCGTTTGCTCCAGTAGATCGCGGTATTTTTCTTCGGTCTCCAGCCAGGTTATTGACTTGGTTCGCCTATGCTCGACATCTAATTTCTCAAATTCCACAATTCGTTTGTGCAAATACATTAATCTTTTTTGAAATTGGTATTTTGATATGTATCCGTTTTCCACTGTACCTAACCCTGTCTTAATTAATTCAGAAATATTATGTATTCGTTATATTCAAAAGTTTTTATATAAAATATGGCATGGTGATGTCAACCGAGTTTTCAGAGAAGCCGTTATCTTGAAGACGTCTGAAAGATTTAAAATACCACGAAGCGAATGCTTTTAAAGCAGAGAGTCTGGCTTTTCGGACTGGACTAGAATCCACAACCTACAGGAAGTAGAGTATAAAGATTTTACCTTCTTTACTGACCTGGGTGAGATACATGAGTGACATATAAGTTTTGGAATCCATTTTTTTGACATCAAATTTCTTTCGTGCTATAAGTACCTTGTACAATCTAGGGTTCAAATTAGGGAAAAAATCATCAATTTTGACCAGTAATTCAGCAGTATAGTTTTTCAAATGTTTTCAGAAATATCAAAAGTTCCCGTTATTCTTATTTTTCTTGCACTTTCGCTCTTTTTACTCCTTACAAAGGTATTTAAGATTCGAATTCCTTACAAATCTTATATCCATTACTTGTGGACATTTTTCTTAATATTTGCTGCTTCAGAGACACTCTCCTTCGGAATAGCCATTTGGATTTTGGCCGTTCTCTGTTTTATGGCCTTACGAGAGTATTTTACTCTGGTGGACATCAGAATGCAGGACCGGTGGGGTATCCTGGGAGCTTATCTTTCGATTCCATTCATGATTATTTTTATCCAGTTCGACTACTATGGAATGTTCATCATCTCAATTCCTGTTTATGCTTTTCTTGGCATCCCCTTCCTCGTAACATTAGGGGGAAAGGAGATCAAAGGGACTCTTCTGTCAATTGGAATTATTGACCTAGGGCTCTTTCTACTCGTTTACTGCATCGGTCACATTGGCTACCTAGCGCTTTCTTCTACATGGTGGGCAATCATGCTGATTCTCAATGTAGCCATCTGTGACCTCATCGCCATTCTGATGAGGAAAGGGAAAAATCATCGCTGGAGCAGTGTCTTAATCCAGTATTCCGTCTCGGCTCCGATGACTATCATCCTCACTCTAGGCCTTTCATATTGGACAGGCATACCATGGTTTCATTGTGTATTTCTGGGAATCTTAATTCCCCTACTCGTAGCAATCGGACGTCACACCATAAGATATATTGAGAAAGATATTGGAATCAGCCGAGATCAACTCCTCCCAGGGAAAGGCCAAGTGATAGACAACCTCAGGTCATTCCTTTATGCGGCACCGGTGATATTCCACTACCTCCGGTTTTTTTCCATGAGATCCGACGCCTTCTGAGATGAAGAAATTAACTGGCTCATTTTCAGCGCGAGCTCTGATTCATCTCTTACTGCTCAGACCATTTTTGAAGTTATTTTTCGGAGTCAATGTCGCTGGTAAAAAAAATTTAGCCTCTCTAGACCAGTATATTATTATTGCTAACCATAACAGTCATCTGGACATTTTACTCCTATTCTATATTCTTCCTATTAAACAGATCCTGACGACTCAGCCTGTTGCAGCAGAAGAATATTTCTCTAAATGGAAGGTCCTATTCAAGCTGGTCAATTACCTCTTCTCTCCAATCTGGATCGTGAGAGACCGGGAAGTCGATGATCCTCTGAGGGGAATGAGGGAAGCATTGAATTCAGGGAATAGTATCATCATTTTCCCTGAAGGAACGAGAGGAATTCCAGGACAGATAATAAAATTTAAGACAGGAGTGGGCAGGCTGGCAATGGAATACAGGAACATTCCAATTATCCCTGTTTTTATCTCAGGCACTGAGAAATCATTTCCCAAAAAAAGCACAATCCCGATGCCCATATGGAATAATGTCACCATTGGCCCCCCTCAAATGTTCAAAGGAGAAGGCCAGGATATCACATCCTCCCTAGAAAAGATGATCCGGGAGCTTTCTTATTCAGAGACTGCCAAAAGACACAAAAGATACAAACAACCTAAGCCTGCAATCGCGTTTGCAGTGTATGGAATCGACGGTTCTGGGAAGAGTACTCTTTCCAGGATTGTTGCGAAAAAGCTCTCGAATGCCTTTCGTGTCTGCCTGGTCAGCGACCACCTTGAATTCTACGAGAATGAGAATCAAAAAGAACTTCAACCTCTGCTTACCGAAAAAGTTAGAGAGGCATTGGGCAGATATGCAAAGACTGCAAAATCATTGAAGCAGTACAAGATTCCAAAGCTGGCCGAGCTTCTGCTCAGGGACCATATTTTGGGGGAAGTGCAGAGATGGTACACACCTGATATTATTGTCCAGGATGGATGTCCCTTGATCAACCTAGCCGCGTGGGCAAAATTATACAGGGAGGAATATTTCGATGCCGAGGTATGCGCCAGGGCAATTAGGATTCTTACAGGCAAGAGGGAAGCAATAAAAAAAGATGATCCCATATTTAAAAAATTTCATGAGCTGGCTGCTCTTAGGCGCTTCAGGCTCGACCATATGAGACTCCCTGATGCCGTAATCTTTCTTGATGTGGCACCTGCTGTCTCAATTCAAAGAATCCTGAGCAGAGGCGAGCAAAGGCAGGTCCATGAAACAGAGGAAAAGTTAGCGAAGCTGCGTGAAGGCTACCTCCTGGTAACCCAGGTCGTGGAAAAAGAATTCAATATTCCGGCCCGTATTCTCGATGGAGAGTCAGAAATCGATAAATTAACAGCATCAGCCATCGAATTCGCCAAGGAATCAAGCCTAAGGGAACCTTAATATGAGTAAGAGCCAGATCGAAGTCATTGCGACAACGATATCCGGCTCGATCCAAGACTGGGGGAAGGTCCACAAAATAGTTCCCCTGTTTAAAAAACATGGAAGAGAAGATGTCACTCTTCATGCGGTCGATAGCCATGCAGAGGCCATGAAACTGACCCATGAGCTTATTGTGAAAGGAAGCCGAACCATAATATCGGCTGGGGGTTCTGGCACTTTTAACAGAGTTCTTGAAGGATGCATTGAATCCAATGTTGAGCTCAGGAACATCACTCTCGGCTTCCTCAGAAAAGGATCAGCCGATCTGATCGGAAAGAGTCTGGGAATGCCTGATGACATAGAAAGGGCCGTAGAGGTTTTTGTTGTATCGCTGGCTGAGAAAAGAATCGTGAAGTGTGATGTGATACGGGCAGTTAGTGGGGAAAAAGGCATAAGACCTCGCCACTTCGTGGGATATGGAGGGGCGGAAATTTTCGGAAGGGTTCCCCACTACACCGAGAACCGTTTCATCAAATATTACAAAGGCATTTTGGGCCAGTTGTTCGGTGATCTGGGTCCATTTTTCGTCGGGGCACTGTTATCCATTCTGGAGAAGACGGTCAAGCAAATGGGGAGAAAAAAGACATCGTGGACTATAACAGTAGACAGCAAAGTGGTATCACGAGGATATTATCAAGCCATGATCATTGTGAACGGAGACCTCGGTTCTGATCTTCCTTTTGCAAAGTCAGTCCCGCTTGGCTCTGGAGATTTTTATTTATTCGCGATCAGGGACCTCGGACTGCTCAGCTTACCCAGGCAGTTCAAGCATGCCTGGGATTCTTCCATAACAGATCAGCCGGAACTCTGGGGATTTGAATCTTATCGTATTGAAAAGTCCCTGAAGATCGAACCTGACAACAACAGGACATTTCCCGTCAATGTGGATGGTTCGACTATGATCTGCAGATATTCAGCGACATTCCAAATCGTCGATCACATAAACCTGATATCAAAGTAAACCAGGCCTTTTGAAGAGCTTCACATTTGACACGTCTCCTATAAAAGAATATCCTAATACTGCTGAATAGAGGGGAAAAATTGGCAAGAAAATGTCCTCGATGCGATTCTGAAAACACAGATATCGCGCGCTTTTGCAGTCATTGTGCAGCACCTCTTCCGGATGTGGATGAAATCGTCCCCACCAAGACTCTGGAAACACCCATTGAAAAACTGACAAGAGGGAGTGTATTCGCTGGAAGGTACGAGATCATCGAGGAACTCGGGAAAGGCGGAATGGGAAGAGTCTACAGGGTTGAGGATACAAAGTTAAAACAGGAAGTCGCCCTCAAGCTTATAAAACCTGAGATCGCTAAAGACGAAAAGACCATCGAAAGATTCAGGAATGAACTGAAAGTTGCCCGCAACATCCGTCATAAGAATGTTTGTGGGATGTTTGATCTGGGAGAAGAAAAAGGCACTCACTTCATCACGATGGAATATGTTCGTGGGGAAGATTTAAGGAGTTCTATCAGACGTTTTGGACAATTGCCCATAGGAAAATCCATTTCTATTGCCAAACAGATATGTGATGGATTAGTCGAGGCTCACAGACTGGGTGTTATACACCGCGATTTAAAGTCGAACAACATCATGATCGATAAAGAGGGAAACGTACGGATTATGGATTTTGGAATTGCCCGTTCTCTCGAAGCAAAAGGGATAACGGGCGCAGGAGTGATAATCGGGACTCCAGAGTACATGTCGCCGGAGCAAGTGGAAGGGAAGGAAGTCGACCAGCGGTCAGACATCTATTCGTTGGGAATCATCCTGTATGAGATGCTGACAGGAAGAGTGCCTTTCGAAGGGGATACGCCATTCACGATAGGTATGAAACATAAGGGTGAGATGCCGCAGAATCCGAAGGAACTCAATCCCCAGATACCAGATAGTCTGAGCAGTGTGGTTCTCAAGTGTCTGGAAAAGGAAAAAGAGAACAGATATCAGAGTACAAACGAGGTGCGTTCCGAGCTGAAAAGGCTCGAACAGGGACTCCCCAGAACGGATAGAGTCATACCTCAAAAAAAGACGCCGACCTCCAAGGAAATAACCGTCACATTCGGGATTCGCAAGCTTTTCGTTCCTGTTTTTATTGTGGTTGTTGTCATCTTAGCAGGATTGCTCATCTGGCAGCCATGGAACAAAAGGGATAATCTCCCCACCGGTCCTGATAAGCTTTCAATCGCTGTGCTTCCCTTCGAGGATCAAAGCCCTGAAAAAGATCTGGAACAATTCTGTGGGAGTATGGCCGATCATATCATCGCCAGACTTTTAAAACTCAAACAAGAATGGAGAATCGTCAACTGGCCTTCAGCCATGCAGTACCAGAATACGGCGAAAACTCTCAGGGAGATCAGCCAGGAGCTAAATGTAGCCAACCTTCTTACAGGAACAGTGCGTATCGAGGGAGAAAATCTCCATGTGTGGGTTAAGCTTATCGACGCCAGGGATAACACGATCATCTGGCAGTCTCCATACGAGATGAAAGTCGAGGAGATCTTCACTATTCAGGGCTCCATTGCTGGAGAAATCGCAGCCGCTCTCAAAGCTGACCTTTCTCCTGAGGAAAAATCGCTGCTGGTGAAGAAACCGACAGAGAATTTAAAGGCATATGAACTTTATACGCAGGGACGGTGGCATTGGAATAAGCGGACTATTAAAGACTACACAAAATCTATTGAATACTTCCAACGGGCTATCGATATGGATCCGAATTATGCGTTGGCCTATGCCGGAATAGCTGACTCATATGTTTTGATGGAGAGTTATAGTTTTCGCACTTTACAAACTTATTCTCAGAAAGCAAAAGAAGCAGCCATGAAAGCGCTTGAACTCGATGATTCACTTGCTGAGGCCTATGCATCTTTAGGATTGATAAAGACCATACATGACTGGGATTGGGAGGGCGCAGAAAAAGATTTTAAAAAGGCTATAGATCTCAATCCATCATACGCGACCGCTCACCACTGGTACGCTGAATTCTTAGTCATTCAAGCCCGGCTCGACGAGGCTCTTGAAGAGATTTTAAAGGCTCGGGAACTGGATCCTTTCTCATTGGTGATCAACTCCGAGTTAGGGGATATTTATTTGTATCGTCGGGAATTTGACCAGGCTCTTGACGTGTTGAAAAGAACCAACGAGATAGATCCGGAATTCTGGGTTCTCTATCCTTCACTCGGGGAGGTCTATTTAAATAAATCGATGTATGAGGAAGCCCTGGCCGCATTTGATAAACTTAGTGAGGGAATATCCGAAACCGTGTTTTCTGAAGAAGTCATTGGAGAATTTTTCAAATATCTGACAAATAATACAGATGCTCTTAAGCAATTTATCGAGAATAGACCAGAATCGGGAGGAGAAGATCCAGTTTCTCTTGAAGAGTACAAAATGCAATTGGAGTCCTTGATAGGAAATTCTGAAGCTCTTTCTGATATGGTAAAAGAATGGAAACAGTCAAGGGTGGGGGATGTAAAAGGCATGTGGCATGCCCGTGTCTATGCAAAAATGGGGAAGGAAGAAGAGATACAGCAAATACTGGAAAGGATGATCGAAACTTCAAAACTGGGATTTTTCCCAGTAAATGGGAATATCGCTGTTCTTTACTTCTTATTAGGAGACAAGGACCTTGGATTTTTGCATTTAGAGAAGGCGGTTGAAAATAATGAATTTTACATACGCGGTCTTAAAGTTGATCCATTATTTGATGACGTTCGTTCAGACCCAAGGTTCCAGTCGCTGCTTAAAAGGATGGGACTGGACTAGATTCAGAAATTCTCCTCCCTCTGAAAAACACCGATCTTTGTACCCTTGAAGTTGA
>Ga0209427_10000546_pt1 | contig 40372 bp, 30 predicted proteins | sample DeeMarSWOR136_30_FD_187465 | JGI IMG/M metagenome (GOLD analysis project Ga0209427, IMG submission 187465) | Marine sediment microbial communities from White Oak River estuary, North Carolina - WOR-1-36_30 (SPAdes) (version 2) | ecosystem: Environmental > Aquatic > Marine > Intertidal zone >...
CAAGCGCCGCGCCACCTGCTCGAGCAACTGATCGCCCACCTGGTGGCCGAGGGTATCGTTGATGTCCTTGAAGCGATCGAGATCCATCAGAAACAGCGCGAACGGACGATTGTCCCGGCGGGCATTCAGAATAGCCTGCTGCAGGCGGTCCATGAGCAACACCCGATTCGGCAGTTGCGTAAGCGGATCGGTATAGGCCATATGCTCGAGACTCGTATAGAGCTCCTTGAGCCGCGTGGTCATGGCGTTGAAACCCGCCGCAAGCTCGCGCACTTCCGAACTGCCCTGGATGGCAACCGGTTCGCCGAGCGCCTCCTCGTCCTGACGGACGCGCCGAAGTTGAATTGCGAGCTGCGCCAGCGGCTTGATCGTCGTCCCGCGCAGGACCAATAGCGCGATCAGTGCTGTTGCGACCGTGGTCAAGAGCGCGGTCAACAGTATGATGATGCGCGTCTGCAGCGACTCCTCCGAAAATGCCTTGAGCGAGCGCGCCACTGCGAGCGATGCGCGCTCACCGCTGATCAGGGGGACATCCTGCGTGGCGCGCACCAACTGGTCCGTTCCCGCTGCGCGCCACTGCGACGACTGATAGAGAAGTCTGCCGCCGGCGCCAGTGAGAGCAAGCTGCACCGAAAACGACGACTCCAGCGCACGCAGTCGCGGCCACCAATCCGTCAAGACCACCAGGTAGCCAGCGGCCGGTTGGCCATCAAGCCGGATCACGGTTGCGTAGTTCGGGCGACGCCGGTCGGCACAGACCCCGCTCAGCACGACGCCGGGGGATTGCTCGGTGCCGGCGGCAATTGACGGCATGCCCTGACAGAGTAGTGAAGACGGTTGTGTGGCCAACCCGGGGCCGGCAGATGCCAGCAGCGTGAAGTCGGAGCGCAATGCAGCGAGCTGGACCATATTGTTTATGCCGTGAATCTTGCCGGGCTCCGACCAAAGGCGAACAAGACGTTCGCGAGCAATATCGGCCTTGTTGGCCCGCAGGCTCTCAATGAACGCCTGGTCACTTAGCAGCGGGGCGATGCGCAACTGCGCCTCGACGTCGATATCTCGGCTGAGATCGGTGATCCGGTGGAAAAGCAGTTCGGCGAGCGCAGCCTGATGCGCCTCACGGGCCACGGACTCGTAGAGCCGGGCAGTGAACAGCGCCAGAGCGAGACCCAGCAGGCCCATCACCACAATCGTGGCGATCAGGCTTGCGCGCATCGAGAAGCGGTTGAGAAGCGTCATGGTGTTGGACGGGTCGGCCTGCCGGCGCGCCGGTAACGCCGCGGTAGAGGCCGTTTGGTTATAGTTCTGCAATTCCGGTGCCACGTACCGGGCGTTGACCGCGTGTATGAGGAGCGCGTGCCGTGGACGGCGCCGCTCCCCATTTAGTCCCAAAGACACTAAAGTGGCCGGGAATAGCCTTATGGACAGCAAAATCGAGACGATTTGCCGGGAAATCGCCCGCGCCACCGGTCGCCCGTTTGCCCCGACGGGAATCGAGGATGTCGGCGGCGGCTGCATCAATTCGGCGTTGGTCATTGCGGGACGGGAGGGAAGCTATTTCGTCAAATTGAATAGCGCTGCGCGCCTGGACATGTTCCAGGCCGAAGCGGCGGGTCTCGCCGAGTTGGCGGGCGCCGGCGCGGTGCGTGTACCCGCGCCCCTGTGCGCGGGCCAAGCGGATGGCTCGGCCTTCCTCGTGCTCGAGTACCTGTCGTTGCGATCAGCCAGCGTCGCGGCGCTTGAACGCCTGGGCCGCGAACTCGCCGCCTTGCACCGTGCCACCCGCCCGAGCTTCGGGTGGGTGCGCGACAACACAATCGGCTCCACCGCGCAACCCAATCCGCTTCATCACGACTGGTTCAAGTTCTGGCGCGAGGCTCGCCTTGGCTTTCAGCTGGATCTTGCCGCGCGCAATGGCGCGCCCGGCACGCTCATTGGCAAGGGCGAGCGGCTGCAGGACAGTTTCCCGGCGCTATTCGGTAGCTATCGGCCCGTGCCATCCCTACTGCATGGCGACCTGTGGGGTGGCAACTTCGCCGTGACCGAGCAAGGTGAGCCGGTCATCTTTGACCCCGCGGTCTATTACGGCGACCGCGAAGCCGATATTGCGATGACCCAATTGTTCGGCGGTTTCGGCCCGCGCTTCTACGCCGCCTATGCGGAAGCGTGGCCCCTCGACGAGGGATACGCCACGCGAAAGGTGCTTTACAACCTCTATCACGTGTTGAATCACTTCAACCTGTTCGGGGGCGGCTATGCCTCCCAGGCCGAGACCATGATCGATCGTCTGTTGGCAGAGATCGGCTAGCGCATTGCGTCCATGGATTTTGCCGTGCGCCGGCGCATGCCAAGCTTGGCAGTCCCGCGCGGCAGTTGCACAATTGACCTGGATCAATACCTTTCCGACGCGGGAACCGTAGAAATAGAGGGTTGACCCTGCGGGCACGCCGGCAGCTTGGCCGGACGCTTGCAGTCATTCCACCATAACGATTGAGGAGAGATGAACCATGCGACTAATGCCGAAATTCATCTGGCTGCCGCTTGCGGCCGGCGTTGTGGCAGGGGGCTGCGCCACGACCCCATCGGAACCGACAAAACCGGCGGCGCCACCCGCAAAACCGATATCCGCGGGAGCCGCAGCCAACATGGCTAACAATTGCTTCGCCTGCCATGGCCCGAATGGCGTGAGTCCCGGCAGCATCCCGAGCCTGCAGAACCTGACCGCGGCGAACATCGCCGAGTACATGGAACAGTTCAAGACCGGGCAGCGTCCCGGGACGGTCATGGGTCGTCATGCGAAAGGCTACACCGCCGCTGAAATCAACGCGCTGGCCATGTACATCGCCAGCCTCAACAAAAGGTAAGGGGGGGCGCCATGAGCAAGCTTTCACGCAGAGATTTCCTGAAGCTCTCCGGAGCGGGCGCGGCTGCCGGCACGTTGGGATTCGCGGGCATCGCCCGCGCACAGATCGGTCCCGGCGGTCCGCACGTCGTGGTCGTTGGTGGCGGATTCGGTGGCGCGACCTGCGCCAAGTACCTGCGCAGTGGCAATCCCGGAATAACCGTCACCCTGATCGAGCCTAGCAGTCAATTCGTTACGTGCCCGTTCAGCAATTACGTGATTGGTGGCATCCGCAAGATCGAGTCGATTACCCACAGTTATGACTCCCTGCAGAAGAATCATGGGGTCAATGTTGTTCATGACACGGTGACGTCGATCGATCCGGCCAAGAAGACGCTCATGCTGAAGAGCGGCAAGCACTTCAAGTACGATCGCCTCGTCCTGTCGCCGGGCATCGACTTCAAGTGGGGAGCGATCGAGGGTTATAGCGAACGGGCCTCGCAGGTGATGCCACATGCCTGGAAGGCGGGACCGCAGACGCTCTTGCTGCGCAAGCAGCTTGAACAGATGAAGGACGGCGGGCTGTTCGTGATGGTCGCCCCGCCCAATCCGTTCCGCTGCCCGCCTGGACCGTACGAGCGTGCCAGCATGGTGGCGCACTATCTCAAGGCAAATAAGCCGCGCTCGAAAGTGATTATCCTCGATCCGAAGGACAAGTTCTCCAAGCAAGGATTGTTCATGGCCGGGTGGAAGGAACTGTATGGCGACATGATCGAATGGGTGCCCGGCTCCAAGGGGGGCAAGGTGAAGTCGGTCAACGCCAAGACCATGACGGTCGATGCCGAACTGGAGAAATACAAGGCAAGTGTCGTGAACGTGATTCCGCCGCAAACGGCGGGCCAGATCGCGCTCAAGACCGGGCTCGCCGATGAAAAGGGCTGGTGCCCGGTGAACCCGAAGACGTTCGAGTCCACCAAGCTTCCGGGCATTCACGTTATCGGTGACGCATCGATCGCCGGCGCACTACCGAAATCGGGCTTCGCCGCCAACAGCGAGGGAAAGATCTGTGCCGCGGCCATCGTGTCGAGTTTGCGCGGCGAGGAAATTGCGGATGCTTCCTACGTGAACACCTGCTACAGCCTGGTATCGCCGAACTATGGTATCTCGGTGGCGGGCGTCTACCGCGTCACGGAAAAGGGGATCGTGCAGATCGAAGGTGGCGTGAGTCCGAAAGATGCATCGGCGGGGTTCCGCGCCGACGAAGCCAAGTACGCCTTCGGCTGGTATGCCAGCATCACGGCAGACACCTGGGGCTGATCCGCGAATCGTCGAAATCCCTGTCGCGCGGGGCGGCGCAAGCCGCCCCATTTTTTTGCGGGGTCAGATCACGCGCTCGTTGCCACCATCGACCGGGATCTGGGCACCGGTGGTCTTGGCGAACAGCGGTCCACACAGCTCAGCGGCAATTTCGGCCACGTCTCGGCTCCTGACCTCGACGCCGAGAACGTTGCGACGCTTGTAGTCGTCGATGCTCAATCCATAATGTGCGGCGCGCCCGGCCAGTACCTCGTCGGTCCAGATGCCGGTATCGAATACGGCGTTCGGATGGATTGAATTGACTCGGATACCATCACCGCCCCATTCGAGCGCCGCGACCCGTGCGAGTTGATTGAGTGCCGCCTTGGACGCCGAGTAGGCCGCGGCACCGGGGCCGGGCGCAGGAACGTTCTTTGAACCGACGACCACTACCCGCCCGCCCCGCGGCGCGAGCTTGAGCAGCGCATACGCCTCGCGCATCAATGCGAGATTGGCATCAAGATTGACGGCCATCACCCGCTGCCACTCGCCATCATCCAGCTCGGCGATACGCTTGCCAGCCGGGAAGATTCCGGCATTCAGAATGAGCATATCGAGGCCACCGAATGCGCGCACGGTCTCGACCAGTGCGGCGCGCAATTGCTCAAGATTGGTCACGTCACAGACGATGCCGCGCATTTCGGGTCGCGCCGAAAGCGTGGTGACCCCCGGATCGACATCGAGCGCCGCCACAGCCGCGCCGCGCGCGAGGAGCGAGTCGACACAGGCGCGTCCGATGCCGGACGCCGCACCGGTCACCAATGCCACCTCACCCGCGAACACCGGAGGTTTCGCACTGCGCTTCAACTTGGCCTGCTCGAGTTCCCAGTACTCGACATTGAAAATGTCCTGCGCCGGCAACGCGCGGTAGCCGCCAAGGCGCTCGGCGCGCTCGATCACGTCCATCGTCTGAGCATAGAGATCCCGAACGATCTCGGCATCGCGAGCCGTGCGTCCCACGGTCAGCATGCCTAGATCCGGATCCAGCATCACGCGCGGGGCTACATCAAGCATGGTTATCGCACCGCGCGCGCCGGTCGCGTGGGCTTCGAAGTAGCGCCGATAGGCATTCGCGTAACTGAGCAAGTCGCGTCCGAGCATGGGCACGCGCTTGGTACGGATGACATGATCGGGAGTGATCGGCCCTTGCTGGGAGATTTTCGCGATGTCCGGCCGTCGCGCAAAGGCGCTGCTGCGTGGATCATCATGTACGCCGACGATCATCGGGTTTCCGGCCTGGGTGCTGATGTCGCGCCGCAGGGTTGCGATTTCCACCGGCGCCATGGTCAGTGGCGGTGCGGTCCTGCTCACAGGTGCCCACGCGCCGTGGTGCTTGAGGTAATCCTCGGCGCGCGTCACCAACGCGATCATCCGCTCGTATGACTCGCGTGCGCTCTTGCCAAAGGTGAACAGGCCGTGATTCATCAGCACCATGCCGAGGGCGGCGGCGTGAGCGCTCATGGAAAAGTGCCCGGCCACGAACCGCGCGAGCTCGAAGCCCGGCATCACGTAGGGGATAACGACCACATCGTTTCCGTAGATTTCCCGGACGCGCGCCTCGCCATCCCCGGTATTGGTAATGCTCAGCAACGCGTCGGCGTGGGTGTGGTCAACGTAGTCGTGCGGCAATACCGCGTGCAAAATGGCCTCGACCGAGGGCGTGGGTGCCGAGGCGCGGGTGAGACTCGTGCGCAGCTCATTGACCATCTCCGTGTCACCTAGCCGCGGCAGACGTGCAAGCTCGAGCAGCCGCGCCAAGCGCACCGGGGCGAATCCATCTGCCTCAATGTCGACGAGATCCGAGCCGCTTCCCTTTACGTAAAGCAGTTGTTCCTCTTCGCCCAGAACATTGCGCTCGCGCAGTTTGATGGAGGTGTTGCCGCCGCCGTGCAATACCAAGGCGCGCTCGCGTCCGAGCAGCCGGGATGTGTACACACGCAGCCCAAGTGGGCCGGAAAAGCGGGCCGCTTCGCCATCTTCCCAGAGACTCTTCATGCTGCGCTCTTCCTGCCGAGACCCGGGCGGGCGGCTTGAGGATGGGAATCACCGCCCGTATCGCATGATGCAGATAGGCCGTGCTCAGAACGTGAAGCGCATGCCCACCATGACGCTGCTCGAAAGATCATCGTGTTGGCCGGAATCCATCTCGACGCGAACCTTACGGTAGCCGAGGTAGACATTGGCGGTGCGCTCAATGATCTCAAACTCGACCCGGGCACCGGCTTCCCACAGATTCTTGCCATCTTTGGCCGTCAGCACTTCCGGAACGTAAAAGCCGTATACGCTGAAACCCAGCGGCCCCTTGCCCGGATAGACCCGCCACTGGCCACCCAAACCAACACCGACCAGATCATCATTGCCGAGCGTGGCGTAGTACAGCTTGCCGCCAACCCCGATTTCCGATCGCAGCTTGTCGCTGCCGAGTTCTCCTACGGCAAGCAGGCTGCCAGCAATGAGATCGTCGTGCAGATCACGATTGTAGAGCCCGCCGACACTCCATTCCGCGGAAGTTCCGAGGATATTGCTGTAGTAAGCCTCGACCGTGTCACTGCCGACGTTGATATCGACGGTGTGCGCCGATGCCGGCAGGCTGAGCGCGACGAGAAAACAGGCGAGCGCGAAACGCAATCGCATGGCGATGACTCCTGAGTTTGATGGATTCCGCGCGCATGGTACCGAATCGATGCGCGAGGGGGTAGCGTCAGGCGCCGGGCAGTGCCACCACCATGCGGGCATGGCCCTTCAATTTGGCGTGATCGAGCGCACCCTCGGCACGTCGCAGCAGCTGCTCGGGCTTTTCCCCCGGCGTGTACAGCGTCAGCACGCTGGAAAAGGTGGGAACGGGAAAACTGCGACCGTCATGGCTTAGGTAGGTTTCCGAGGCGCGCTTCTGGGCCTTTTCGAGCGCGCGCAACGCGCCTTCCTTTTGTGTGTTGGGAAACAGCACGGCGAACTCGTCCTCGCCATAGCGCGCAACGAGATCGTAGGTACGAAAATTTGCCAGGATTTCATTTGCGTAGGAACGCAGGACGGCATCCCCCGCCTCGCGACCGTATTGCGTATTGATGCGCTCGAGTCCGTCCACGTCGAGCACCGCGAGCGCGAGCGCGAATCCATAACGCCGCACGCGCGAAATCTCGGCCTCCAGGGACTTCACGAATACTTCGCGCTTGGGCAGCCCGGTAAGTTCATCCGCCAAGGCCTGCTTTCGAAGCCGCCCCAGTTCTCCCTTGAGCTTGCGGCGATCAGATTCGACCGCCTTGAGAAACTCTGCTGCCGTGCTGAGGCGCTCTTTGAGGTCGTCGCGCTCCCGGACAAGATCATCGAGCCCGCGAACGAGGAGCTGCTTCAAGTCATTGAAATCACCAATTGCCTTATCGGCGCGTTCCAGCGCGGACTGCTCGGTCTTGACGATCTCGTCGAAATCCTTGTTGGACGTAATGCTCTCCGTCACCTTTTCTGCCAGTGTTTCCGCGAGCGCATTAAGGTTCCCGTGCGATTGATCCGCCGGCGCGTTTTCTGGTGCAGGCGCCGACGCAGGACGAACAATGACCTCTTCGAACTGCGACGTGGTTGGGCGCAGTGTCTCGGAAATTGGTGCATTCCCGTGTTCTTGTGGCCGCTCCTGCATCGCCGGCACGGCAGCCAACGACCCGGCGTTCGCGCTCCCCGTCGTGCCCTCTGACATCGGGGCACGTGGACGGCGCTCGGGTAGCGGGGAAGGTCGATTGAAGGGCGGGTCCGCCGGCAGGGAGGTGGTGCCGACTGCCACTATCGGCGCGGTCGGCAAGACCGCGGGTCGACTATCGCTGGCCTGCGGCCCTTGGTCGAATCCATTTGGCGAAGGTGTCGCGTGGCGTTGCTCGGTGTTCGTCGACTCGACAGCTGGTCGCTGTGCCTGGGGGAGTGCCAGGGTCAGGCGCTGCTGTATCAATCTTGCTTTAACGCGCGTCGCGGGGTCGGTGTTCGGGTCCTTGGCGTAGCGTGCCAGCATGCCGTGCAAGAAATCGATAAACGCGTCCTCCATCTGTCCTGCGCCGCCATAGCGGCGCAAACCGCGCTCGATCATCATGTAGAGTGCGGCGCCATCCGGGCTGCTCTTCAGCCCTTCTAGATGACGGCGAATACCCTGGACCAGCGGTCCATCGAGTGGTGACGCGGGAACGGCAGACAAAGACGGGCTCCTGTCGCCGGGTGGCCCGGCGGGAATTGCAGTACCTCTCAGGAAGCGTAGTCGCCCCCCGGGCGGCGCACAACTTGGCGGACGACGATAGGGCCTAGAATCCGGAGGTCTGATCGTCCTCGGAGTCGCCGGGCGGGGCGCCCAGCTCGATTTCGACCCGGTCACGCCCGCTGCGCTTTGCCCGGTACAGGGCCCGGTCGGCACGTTCGATCAATACGTTGGGCGCCTCACCTGGCACATACAGTGTCACGCCCGCCGAAAAAGTCGGCATCGGAACCTTCCGCCCATCGGCCACGCAATTGGTCGCCTGGGCACGCTCGCGCACCTTGGCCATGGCGGCCACGGCACCCTCTTGCGCGGTATTGGGCAGTAACACCGCGAATTCCTCCCCGCCGTATCGGGCCACCAGATCATGGTGGCGTAGCACCGTCAGAACCTGAGTGGCGTAGCACCGCAGAACCTCATCGCCTCCCGCGTGACCAAAGGCATCGTTGATCGCCTTGAATTCGTCGAGATCGAGGAGTGCCATGGCGAGCGGAATGCCATAGCGCTGAGCGCGCGAGATCTCATCCTGAAGTCGACGCATGAAGGCGCGGCGATTGGGCAGTCCGGTAAACTCATCGGTCAGGGATAACAGCCGGACTTTGTTGAGCTCGTCGCGCAACCGCTGGCTATCCGACTTGATCAGCTTCAGATAATCACCGGTGCGATGCAGCTTCTGCCCGAGTTGGCGCTGTCCCTGGATGAGCTCGCCAATACCCCCGATCAGGATCTGGCGCAGCTGCTCGACCTCTGCTGCGCCCTCGGCCTGCTGGAGCGCACGTAGCTCGATCTGCAGCAACGCCCCGAATTCACGATTTTGCTGCACCGCCTCGGTAACGCTCTTCGCCAGCGTTTCCTGCAGCTTCTCGATTTCGTCCCGCTTGCGATCGAGGTGCAAGCGGTAGGCAGAATGCACGCGCCGCTCTCCGGCACTCGCTGCGAGCGCCGCTGCGGTGCCCTCCGTGGGCGGCTCTTCCGGCTCAGTGGCGGGAGCTGTGGGGGTGGCGGCGCTAGTCGGCGGAGCGGGACGACCCCACACAGGATGCGCATCTGCCGGTGTCATCGCTGGCGCCTCGGGCTCGGTCGCGGGCTGCGCGGTCGGCTGTTCCGCGCCGGGCGGGGTCTCCCGTGAGCGGATCATCCCGGCATGGATTTTCATGACGTGCTCGGCGCGCGGATCCGTGGCGTACGACTCGAGCAATAGGTGCAGAAGCAGGGCATAAGTCTGGTCGATGCGAGCGACGATATCGCGGTGATCACCGAGCAGCTCGTCGAGCTGCTCGAAGATGACCGTGCCCGTCGGCGAGCTCTTCAGGTCTTCTAGCTGCGCGAGCACACGGCCCAGCACTTGCCCTCCGTGCAGTTCTTGATCGTCGTCCTGCCCCACCCCAATCAACTCCCTGCGCACGGCTGCGCGCGCCACGTTGTACTATTGCGTGGTTCGTCAACGCTTATAAATGTATGAGAGTGCGGGGCCTGACCACGGGCGCTCCACGCCACGCCGCTTGTTCTTCTCTCCATCCCTTGGATGCAATCTAACCTTCGGGCAGGGTGCGCACAACCGAGGGTGTAAGGCGGATGTTGCACCGAAGGCTGGTCAAAGGGTTATCGCACAAACTGCAGCGAGTTTGTTAGCTGCCGCGCCGGGACTAAGGGGGGCTACCCGGTCCGCTGCGCCTGCGCGGTTGGGTGGCGGCGATTTGACGCACCAGCTTTTCGAATGGCAGGTGCGCAAGGTCTCCATACTGCTGCTGCGCCATACGCACCAGCGCGTCGATATCGCGGTTGCCGCCCGGCACCCCAAGCACTTCGGCCAGTCCGGCCAAGCCACCCAGCATGACGCGCAGCTCCTTGCCAAACGGCATTTTGCCACGGGTATCGGTAACCTTGAGCGCAAAACGCGCCTTGTCGCGCAGCAGGTTGCGCAGAACGAAGCACCTGCTGGACGCAGCCTCGGACTGGCAACGTACGCGGAGTGTCTCGCCGATCGCCGAGCGCGCGGCAAGCGGGCAGCGGCACTGCGCACTCAGGATGGGCTTTTCAAAAGCGCAGCGCGGCAAATCGCTCATCAGGCGCCAGAATACCTACCGATGATAGGGCACTGACAGTTCGTGCACCGCGTCGACACAAGCAGACACATGCTCCGGGTCGATTTGGGGATGTATGCCGTGCCCAAGATTGAAGACGTGCCCACTGCCCTCACCGTAAGCAGCCAGTACTGCGGCGACCTCCGTGCGTATGCGGGCGGGCGAAGCGTAAAGCACCGACGGATCCATGTTGCCTTGCAGCGCCACATGCGTGCCCACCCGCCGGCGTGCCTCACCAATGTCGATCGTCCAGTCGAGCCCCAGCGCGTCACAACCGGTCTCGGCCATTGCCTCAATCCATGCCCCACCGTTCTTGGTAAAAAGTATGATCGGGACATTGGGGCGGTCCGGTTTGCTGGCGAGTCCTGCGACAATGCGGCGCATGTACGCCAGGGAGAATTCCCGGTAGTCGCGCGGCGTCAGCACGCCGCCCCAGGTATCAAACACCATCACCGCCTGGGCACCGGCCGCGATCTGGGCGCGCAGGTAGAGCTCGATGGCCCGCGTCACCACGTCAAGCAGCTGGTGCACGAGCGTCGGCTCGTCGAACAACATGCGCTTGATCTCGGTGAAATCGCGACTCGATCCCCCCTCGACCATGTAGGTAGCGAGTGTCCACGGGCTGCCGGCGAAGCCGATCAGCGGGACGGTGCCAGCCAGTTCGCGGCGAATGAGCCGCACTGCGTCCATCACGTAGCGCAGCTCGGTTTCCGGATCGGGCACGCCAAGCCGCGCAATGGCGTCAGCGCTACGGACGGGATGGCGAAAGCGCGGTCCCTCTCCCTCCGCAAACTCCAGTCCAAGCCCCATGGCGTCCGGGATGGTAAGAATGTCCGAAAACAAGATGGCTGCGTCCAGGGGGAAACGGCGAAGCGGCTGGAGTGTTACCTCGCAGGCGAGTTCGGGAGTCTGGCAGAGCGTGAGGAAATCGCCGGCGCGCTCACGCGTGGCACGGTACTCAGGCAGGTAGCGCCCCGCTTGGCGCATGATCCAGACCGGGGTGACGTCTACCGGCTCGCGCCGCAGGGCACGCAGTAGACGATCATTCTTGAGGTCACTCATGCGAAGGTCCGGCCGGACACCCGTTGTTAAAAAGGGCGCGCGCTCCGGTGTGTACACTCACGCGCGCCGCAAGCCTTAGAGCGGAGCCGGAAGATCCGAGCCGCCCATGAGGTAGCGGTCGATGCCACGGGCGGCGGAGCGACCTTCGGCGAGCGCCCAGACGATCAGGGACTGGCCGCGTTGCATATCGCCGGCCGTGAACACGCCCGGCACGCTGGTCATCCAGTTCTCATCGCGCCAGACATTTCCGCGATCTGTGAACTTGACCCCGAGTTGCTCCAGCATGCCAGGCTTCTGCGGACCGGCGAAACCAATGGCAAGCAATGCCAAATCGCAAGGCAGCGTGAATTCGCTGCCGGGCACCTCGTTGAAGACGAGGCGCCCGTGCTGGAAGTCCTGCTTCACCCGAACGAGCTCCAGACCGGTGACATGGCCATTGGCATCGCCGAGGAACCGGCGCGTGGACACGGCAAACAGGCGCTCGCCGCCCTCTTCATGAGCGGACGCTACTCGATAGACAAACGGATATTGCGGCCAGGGATTTCGCGGTGAACGCGTATCGGGCGGTCGTTCGCCGATCTCGAGCTGGTGCACCGACGCCGCGCCTTGGCGATGCGCCGTGCCAAGGCAATCCGCCCCGGTGTCACCGCCGCCGATGATCACGACGTGCTTGCCGTTCGCGGTGATGGCGTGCTCCGGCGCGACGGCGTCGCCCTCGCAACGGCGATTCGATTGAGCAAGATATTCCATCGCGAGATGAATGCCCTTCAGTTCGCGGCCGGGAACTGGGAGGTCGCGCGCGGCGCAGGCACCGCCCGCGAGCAGCACCGCATCAAAGCTGCGCCGCAGATCTTCCGTCGCCACATCGACGCCTACGTGCGCATTGGGCTTGAACACCACACCCTCGGAGCGCATCTGCTCCAAGCGCCGATCGAGTACGCGCTTTTCCATCTTGAATTCCGGGATGCCGTAGCGCATCAGGCCGCCAATCCGGTCGTCGCGCTCGAACACCGTAACGGCATGTCCGACGCGGCGCAGCTGCTGGGCCGCCGCGAGACCCGCGGGACCGGACCCAACGACCGCCACGCGCTTGCCTGTCTCTCTGCGCGGCGGCTCCGCCCGTACCCAGCCTGCTTCGAACGCGTGATCGATGATGGCAAGCTCAATCGCCTTGATTGTGACCGGATCATCGTTGATGCCCAGCACGCAGGCACCCTCGCAGGGGGCCGGACAGAGCGTGCCGGTGAACTCAGGAAAGTTATTGGTGGCGTGCAACCGCTCGATTGCCTCGCGCCAGTGGCCACGGAAGACGAGATCGTTCCAGTCCGGGATAAGATTGCCAAGTGGACAGCCCTGATGACAAAAGGGTACCCCGCAGTCCATGCAACGTGCGCCCTGGTGCTTCAGCTCAGGGTCGTCGTACGAGCGCATGACCTGTTTCCAGTCGTGCAGGCGCTCGGTGACCGGGCGATAAGGCTGTTTTGCCCTGTGGAATTCCATAAAGCCGGTCGCCTTACCCATGGACGGCCTCCATCACGGCCTCATCCTCGGGCACGCCCTCCTGACGGGCTTTCTTGATGGCACTCAGAACACGCTTGTAGTCTTTGGGCATCACCTTCACGAAATGGCCCTGAAACGTCTTCCAAGCGTCCAACACGCGTCCTGCCACGGTGCTGCCAGTCAGGTGCTGATGACGTTTGAGCATGCCCCTCACCACCTCGATGTCTTCGGCGTCGGCGAGCGGCTCAAGCCCCACCATGGCCGTGTTGCAGCGGCTCGCGAAGTCCCCGCGCTCATCCAGTACGAACGCGACACCGCCCGACATTCCGGCCGCGAAGTTTCGGCCGGTGGGTCCAATCACAACCACCACGCCACCGGTCATGTACTCGCAGCCGTGATCGCCGACACCTTCGACAACAGCCTGCACGCCGGAATTGCGAACCGCAAATCGTTCGCCCGCTACGCCACGGAAATAGGCCTCACCGGCAGTTGCACCGTAAAGCGCGACGTTGCCGATCAGGATGTTTTCCTCCGGGACAAACGTTGCCTGTCGAGGCGGATAAACCACGATCTTGCCGCCCGAAAGGCCCTTGCCGATGTAATCATTGGCATCGCCTTCGAGCGTAAAGGCGAGGCCGTGTGGCATGAACGCGCCAAAGCTCTGACCAGCTGATCCATTGAAGTGGATACGGATGGTGTCGTCCGGCAAGCCATCGGCTCCGTAACGACGCGTTACCTCGCTACCGAGTATGGTGCCGACCGTGCGATGCACGTTGCGTATCGGCAAGATGATGTCAACCGCCTTGCGTGATTCAAGCGCATCGCGACACAGCGGCAGGATCGTCGCGAGATCAAGCGAGCTCTCGAGTCCGTGGTCCTGGCTGCGCGCCTGATGCAGGGCGAAACCAACGGGAATGGTCGGCTGATAGAGTATGCGCGAGAAATCCAGGCCGCGCGCTTTCCAGTGTTCGATCGCGGTTTTCACGTGGAGGCGATCAACCCGTCCGATCATCTCATCCATCGTCCGGAATCCGAGACGCGCCATGTACTCGCGCACTTCCTGCGCAACAAAGCGGAAGAAGTTCTCGACGTGCTCCGGCTGGCCGGCAAACTTCTTGCGCAGCTCCGGATCCTGGGTCGCGATACCTACCGGGCAGGTGTTGAGATGACACACGCGCATCATGATGCAACCAAGCACGATCAGCGGCGCAATGGAAAATCCGAATTCCTCGGCGCCGAGCAACGCCGCGATCACCACGTCGCGCCCGGTCTTCATCTGCCCGTCCACCTGGACGACGATACGATCACGCAGCTTCTGCTCGATCAGCACCTGCTGGGTCTCCGCCAAACCAAGCTCCCACGGCAGGCCAGCATGCTTGAGCGAGGACAGCGGGCTAGCACCAGTACCGCCATCGTGGCCAGAAATCAGCACCACGTCGGCATGCGCCTTGGCCACCCCCGCGGCGATGGTGCCGACCCCCACTTCCGAGACGAGCTTCACGTGTATGCGCGCGTCACGGTTGCTGTTCTTCAGGTCGTATATGAGTTGCGCCAGATCTTCGATCGAATAAATGTCGTGGTGCGGAGGGGGTGAAATCAAACCCACCGCTGGAGTCGAGTGACGCACCTTGGCAATCCACGGATAGACCTTGTGGCCGGGCAGCTGCCCGCCTTCGCCGGGCTTCGCGCCCTGCGCCATCTTGATCTGGATATCGGTAGCCGACATGAGGTAATGACTGGTCACGCCGAAGCGGCCCGAAGCCACCTGTTTGATTCGCGAGTTTTTCTCCGTGCCGTAGCGTTCCGGATCCTCCCCGCCTTCTCCCGAGTTGGATCGCCCGCCGATGCGGTTCATGGCGATGGCGAGCGCCTCATGTGCCTCGCGGCTGATCGATCCGTAGGACATGGCGCCAGTAGCAAATCGCTTCATGATTGCCTCGACCGACTCCACTTCCTCAACGGGAATGGCGCGATCGGCGTACTTGAAGTCCATTAGCCCGCGCAGTGCGGCGAGATGATGATCCGTTTCGTGACAGGCGCGCGAGAAATCCTTGAACATCTCATATGAATTGGCGCGCGTGGCGTGCTGCAGCTTGGCAACAGTATCGGGGTTGATCATGTGATACTCGCCGTCGCGCCGCCACTGATAGCGTCCACCCCAGTCGAGATCCGGCGCCCCCGCGGGACGCTCTGGATAGGCCCGATGATGGCGGAGCAGCACTTCCCGGGCGACCACATCCAGGCCGATGCCGCCGATGCGCGACGCCGTCCAGGTGAAGTAGCGATCGACGAACTCCTGCGCCAGCCCGACGGCCTCGAAGATCTGCGCTCCGCGATAGGACTGGATGGTCGAAATGCCCATCTTCGAGATGACCTTGATCACACCCTTGTTGAGCGCCTTGATGTAATTCTTCACGGCCTTGGCGTGATCGATACCGGTGAGCAGGTCGGCCCGAATCATGTCATCCAGCGTCTCGAAGGCGAGATAGGGATTGATGGCACCGGCGCCATAGCCAAGCAACAGCGCCATGTGGTGCACTTCGCGCGCCTCGCCGGTCTCGATGAGTAGTCCGACGCGCGTGCGCGAGCCTTCGCGGACAAGATGGTGATGTACACCGGCAGTTGCGAGCAGCGCCGGGATCGGCGCGTGACGCTCATCGACCCCGCGATCGGAGAGGATAATGAGATTGAACCCCTGGCGAATAGCCTCGCTGGCCTGCTGACAAAGCGTATCCATCGCACGTGCCATCCCGGCCGCACCTTCAGAGACCGGAAAGATCATCGGCAATGCGGTGCTCTTAAACACATCACCGTTCAGGTGTCGGATACGAGCGAACTCATCATTGTCGAGCACCGGCGACGGCAGCTTGATCTGCCGGCAACTCAACGCCGTGGGCTCGAGCAGATTCGCCTCCGGACCGATGGTAGTGGCCATCTGCGTCACCAGCTCCTCGCGAATGGCGTCGAGCGGCGGGTTGGTTACCTGTGCAAACAGCTGCTTGAAGTACTCGTAGAGCAGCCGCGGCCGATCCGACAACACGGCGAGTGCCTCGTCGTTGCCCATCGAGCCGATAGGCTCCTCGCCCTTGGCAGCCATCGGCCCCAACAAAATTCGCAAATCTTCGTGCGTATATCCAAAGGCCTGCTGACGGGTAAGCACCGTCGCGTGGTCGGGCTCCGGAAGATGCGGCGCTTCGGGCAACGCACCGAGCGAAACCAGATGCGTGTCGAGCCATTGACGGTACGGTTGGGCACCAGCGTAACGCTGCTTCAATTCGGCATCGTCGATAATTCGACCCCGCGCCGTGTCGACCAGGAAGATGCGCCCTGGATGCAGCCGCTCCTTAATGCGGACGTTCTCCGGCGCGATGTCCAGCACTCCGACTTCGGAGGCCATCACGACGAGATCATCCTTGGTGACGTAGTAGCGTGACGGCCGCAGACCGTTGCGATCAAGCACGGCGCCAATGACCGTGCCGTCCGTAAAGGCGATCGAGGCAGGCCCGTCCCACGGCTCCATCAGGCAGCCGTGGTATTCATAGAACGCCTTACGCGCATCGTCCATGCCCTCATGGCCGCTCCACGCCTCCGGGATCATCATGAGTACGGCATGCGGAAGCTCGCGTCCGGCCATATGCAGAAACTCGAGCACGTTATCGAAGGTCGCAGAGTCCGACCCCCCATCAAGCGCAATCGGGAAGAGCTTTTGCAGGTCGTCCCCAAACGTTTGGGACGCGCACAGCGCCTGGCGCGCCCGCATCCAGTTGATATTGCCGCGCAGCGTATTGATCTCCCCGTTGTGCGCCACAAACCGGAACGGGTGGGCAAGCGGCCATGACGGAAAAGTGTTTGTGGAAAAGCGCGAATGCACCAGTGCCAGCGCAGACTGCACCGCTGGATTTTGCAGATCGGTGAAAACCTGTTCGACCTGATTGGGTGTCAGCATGCCCTTGTAAACGAGCGTGCGGGCCGACAGGCTGGGCAGATAGAATATATCGCGCTCGGTGAGCGCACTCTGCGCCACCGCGTGCTCCGCGCGCTTGCGAATGACGAACAGCTTGCGCTCAAAGACTGATGGATCCGGGGCGTTCGCACCGCGACCAATGAAAACCTGCCGGAATACCGGCTCGCAGGCCCGAGCCGTAGGCCCGATCGAAGTATCATCCACAGGGACGTCACGCCAACCAAGCAGTTGCTGACCTTCCTCGACGATCACGCGCTCCATGATCTTCTGGCACGCGCTAGCCTGCTGCGAGTCGCGCGGTAGAAATACCATGCCGGCGCCGTAGTTACCGAATTCCGGCAGGGTGAAAGCAAGTCGTTTCGCCTCATCAACCAGGAAGTCGTGCGGCATCTGGATCAGGATTCCGGCGCCGTCACCGGTATTCTCCTCACAGCCGCATGCACCACGATGCTGCAGGTTCTTGAGAATAGTCAGCGCCTGCGACACGATCGCATGCGACTTTCTGCCCTTCATGTCTACGACGAAACCGACGCCACAGGCATCGTGCTCGGTAGCGGGCTCGTAGAGCCCGGATTGCTGCTTCTTATCGACCTGCTGCAAGGTATTGGCCCTTCGTCTGACTGTTCCCGGCCAAACTGGCCGACGGATCCTTCGCGGGACCTCCCGGGGAACGAAAGAAATCCCTAGGGAAACCGATACTTACGCTTGAACCGAGCGCGCAAAGGGGGAAGGAGTATACCGAGGGGGCTGGAGGGGTTCAACGCAGCAGTGCTGCGCCCCAATCTGAACTAATGCGGGTATCAGACGAGCTCGGCGGCGCTGAACAGTCGATTGTACTCACGCACCGCGAAGCGGTCTGTCATCCCGGCGATGTAGTCGGCCACGAGTCGTGCCTGCCCTGCTCGCCCCTCGTAAGCCGGCTGAGCAAGTTTCTCCTGATATTGCGGTGGCAAGTTGCGAGTATCTCCCGTAAACGCGTCATACAACGCATGAATCAACTTCACCGCCTCGGACATCTTTCCGCGAACCTGAGGATGTGCGTAGAGCCGCTGTCGCAGGAACTGCTTCAGCTCCAAAGTCTGCTCACGCACGTCGTCGCTATAGATGATTAGTGGCTCGCGATAGCTTCGCACACCATCGATGTCCGCTATTTCGGCCGCCGCGACTTGCTGGCCGCTGGTTTCGATCAGATCGGTCACCACCCGCCCAATCATTCGACGCAGAGTTTCGTAAACTACTCGGCGCGGCGCGAGAGCCGGATACTGGCGTATCACAGCTTGATATTCGGCACCGAACAACGCGGTGTCACATAACGCCTCGATGGTTATGAGGCCAGCGCGCAACCCGTCGTCGACGTCGTGATGGTTGTAGGCAATCTCGTCGGCCAAGTTGACGAGCTGTGCCTCGAGGCTCGGCTGGGTTCGGTCGAGAAAGCGCTGCCCGAGTTCGCCGAGCGCACGGGCATTCTTGGCCGAGCAGTGCTTGAGAATACCCTCGCGCGTCTCGAACGTGAGATTGAGCCCGGGAAATTCCGCATAGCGCTCCTCCAACAGATCCACGACACGTAGCGACTGCAGATTGTGCTCGAAACCGCCGTGCTCGCGCATGCACTCGTTTAGCGCCTCCTGGCCGGAGTGTCCAAACGGTGTGTGCCCGAGATCGTGCGCGAGCGCGATCGCTTCGCTCAGATCCTCGTTAAGTTTGAGCGCGCGCGCGATGCTGCGTGCGATTTGCGCCACCTCAATCGAGTGGGTGAGCCGCGTTCGAAACAGATCACCCTCGTGATTGATGAAGACCTGGGTCTTGTACTCGAGCCGGCGAAACGCCGCGCTGTGGATGATGCGATCACGATCGCGCTGGAATTCGGATCGGTAAGCAGGCGGTTGCTCGGCCAAGCGACGCCCGCGCGAGTTGGCCGCGCACACCGCATACGGCGCCAGGTTCATACTGGGTCGCGCATCGCCGTCAATGTCGCCTCAAGTGCTGCTGACGGGCAGTCATCCACTATCACGGCCTGGCCGATCGCCTTCAGCAATATCAGACGTATGTGCCCGTTGATTGCCTTCTTGTCGACGCTCATCAATTCAAGGAAGCGTGCCGGCGAAATCGCCGACGGGGCGCGCACCGGTAGCCGGGCACGACGAACGAGCGCCTCTATCCGCGCGACGTCATGCCCGGAAAGCCATCCGAGACGGTGCGAGAGATCGGCAGCCATGACCATACCGACGGCGACTGCCTCGCCATGTAACCACGCGCCGTACCCCATTCCGGTTTCGATCGCATGGCCGAAGGTGTGGCCAAGATTTAGCAGAGCGCGCTGGCCCGTTTCGGTTTCATCGGCGGCAACTACCTCGGCCTTATGTCGGCAGGAGCGGATAATTGCCTCGGTCAGCGTGGCCGAATCGCGCGCCAGCAGTCGATCCGTGTTCCGCTCGAGCCACAACAGATATTCAGGATCGCGTATCAACCCATACTTGATGACTTCTGCTAGGCCGGCGGAGAGTTCGCGATCGGGAAGCGTGGCGAGGGTGTCGGTGTCGATCACCACTGCACGCGGTTGGTGAAAGGCACCAATCATGTTCTTGCCGAGTAGATGGTTGACGCCGGTCTTGCCCCCAACTGAGGAGTCCACCTGCGAAAGCAGGGTAGTAGGGACCTGGATAAAAGAAATACCGCGCTGGTAGACAGCGGCAGCGAAGCCCGCCATATCTCCTACCACACCACCACCAAGCGCAATAACCGTAGTCCTTCGGTCGCAATGTGCCTCTAGCAATGCCGTGAATATGTGATCCAGCACTTTCAGGGTCTTGTACTGTTCGCCATCCGGCAGGACCACTTCGATTGGCCGGAACCGCGCCAGCTGTGCCTTCAACTGCGCGAGATAGAGCGGCGCGATGGTTTCATTCGTGACGATCGCCACACGGGAGCCGCTCACATGCCGGTTCACAAGATCGACCTGGCCTAATAGGCCGGGTCCCACATAGATCGGATAGCTCCGCGCCCCGAGTTCAACCTGCAGTTCTTGCATCACCTGACAGATCCTTCAGCTGTTTCACAATGTCACGAACGACTGCGGACGCCGGTCGGCCGCCGCTGCTCACGACGATATCGGCCACTTCGCGGTAGAACGGTTCGCGCACCTTCATGATCTCGATCAGTTTGCTGCGACGATCCACGTTGGCCAGGAGTGGCCGGTTCCGATCATGGGCGGTGCGCTTCACCAGTACCTCGATCGGCGCCTGCAGGTAGATGACAATACCGCGGGCTTTGAGCAACTGGCGATTCTCCTCGGCGAGCACCACGCCCCCGCCGGTGGCGAGCACCAAACCGTTTTCGCGCGTGAGCTCATCCAAGACCGAACTCTCACGTCGACGGAAGCCTTCTTCGCCCTCGATTTCAAAAATCAGCGGAATGCTGGCACCCGTGCGGAATTCGATTTCGTGGTCACAGTCGGCAAAACGCTTGCCTAGCTGCGTGGCCAGCGCGCGTCCAATCGTAGACTTGCCAGCACCCATTGGTCCAACGAGAAATACGTTATCAACCCGCGTCATGATGGGGCAGATATGCCAGCAGGCTCCAGACAAAGCAAGCCCGGGTCGGTGCCCGGGCTTGGGAAACCGCGTACCGGACAGCCAGGTTCAGCGCACGGCGATCTTCTCGGAGAGGATGCGCGGCGTCAGGAAGATCAACAACTCGGTCTTGGTGTCCTGATTCGCCTTGTTCTTGAACAGCCAGCCAAGCAACGGTAGATCGCCCAGGAACGGCACCTTGGTAATCGTATCGAGCTTGTCCTGCGTGTAAATGCCCCCGATCGCCACGGTTTCGCCGTTATCCAGGAGCACCTGTGTCTTGATCTGCTTGACGTTCAACAGGCCAGCCGTTGCATCCGCGAAATCGTCCTTGGTGATATCGACATCCATGCTGACGCGATCATCCGGCGTGATCCGCGGCGTTACATCGAGCTTCAGGGTCGCTTTCTTGGTAATCACCTGACCGACACCGAGGACGCTTGTGGTGAAAACGCGTTCCTGGCCTTGCTCGATGGTAGCTTTTTGCTGGTTCGCGGTAATCAGGCGCGGACTGGCAATGATCTTGCCGGTTCCTTCCTGCTCGAGCGCAGTCAACTCTAGATTAAGCATATTCGAACCGGTCAGGAAGGAAAGTGTGATACCGGCTGGCGAGAAATCGCCGATGCCGCCGGAAGGAAGATTGACATTGAGCCCCCCGGGCAGAATCTCGAAAGTATTGCTGTTGTAGAACTGGTCCAACACTTCCATTCGCCCGGTTCGGACCACACCTGTTCCGTTACTCGTGGTGTTTTGACCATAGCCACCCAAACGCACGCCGAGAGTGCGCGCGAAGTCGCTTCGTGCCTCTACCAGTCGCGTCTCGATCATTACCTGGCGCACTGGCTGATCGAGCTGGGCAATCAGCTTGCGAATTTCGCGAATTTTTGCCGCTGTATCCTGGACAAGGATTGAGTTGCTGCGCGTGTCGACGGTAACCTGACCACGCGGCGAAAGAAGGGAATTGCTTGCCGATGCCTGGGCGTCCGGTCGACCAGTCGCCTGTGCACCAAAAACCGGGTGCTCTTGAGCCGACACCAGAGTACCAACGGGCTTGATCGACTTGAGCAACGTGGCAATTTCCGACGCCTTGGCGTAGTTGATCTGGATCAGCTCGGATGTGAGCGGCTCGAGTTCCAGGACTGATTTCGTCGCCTCGAGTGCCGCTTTTTCCTTTGCGGCGACTTCAGCTGCCGGGGCGACTGCTACGACGTTACCCTTCTTGCGGACGGCAAGATTCTTGGCGTCAACGATAATATCGAGGGCCTGATCCCAAGGTACGTCTTTGAGGCGCAGCGTCAGGCTTCCCTTGACCGTATCGCTCACTACGAAGTTGAGGCCCGTGAAATCGGCCAGCACCTGAAGTGCCGCACGCACGTCGATATTCTGGAAATTGAGCGACAACTTCTCGCCCGAGTAGCCGAACTCATCGACCTTTTTGGCGTCCGGCGTCTCGATGATCGGCTTGATGCTGACGGTGAAAACATTTCCCGCCTGATAGGCGACATGTTCGTACTTGCCTCTCGGCACGATCACCATGCGGGTGTTTTTTCCGCGCACGGAAGTGTCGATCGTCTGAACTGGAGTGGCAAAATCCACCACGTCCAGACGACGCTGCAATTCCGCCGGCACAGATGTGTTTAGGAAGTCGAGCATGATTTCGCCGGCCTGCTCGCGGACATCGATTCCGACTGCTGGATCAGACAAGGTAATAATGATTTTCCCGTCACCCTGCGCCCCACGTCGGAAGTCGATATTCTTGAGGCTGAATTTTCCAGTCTTTTGGGTGGTGGCGAAGTGCGTGGTCTTCGGCTGCTCGGCAGCGGCAATAGCAGAAGTTGGTGTATCAACAGTGATGATAAAATTGTTCCCGCTTGTGCCGGTCGTGTAGGGGACAGACTTGATCAGGCTCAGTACTACGCGCGAGCGACCTTCCGCTTCGACCGCGGTCACGCTGGTAACAGCGCCCTGCTTGATCGTAACCGTCTTCTTGTCCATGCCGACCCGAACATCACTGAAATCCAGAGATACGCGAGCCGGGTTCGTGATGCTGAACGTCCGCGGCTCGGGCACCGGACCCGACATTTTGAGCGTGATTTGAATCCTGTCGCCTGCGAGTTTTGAGTAGATAATATCCTGCAATACAACCTTCTTTGGCGCAGGCGCAGCAGCCGCACTGGGGGTGGCGGCCGCTGTCGCGGTCGCAGCAGTAGTCGTGGCCACATCGGTCTTCACGACAGCGCGGTAGCCGTCCTGTGAGGGAGCAAGCGCCAAAACACCGGGCTCGCTCAACAACAAATCCACATGAACCGCCTGACCGCTTTCTGCAAGGTAGGGATAGACACCCTTGACCCGACCCTGGCCTCCAAGCTCGTTTACCGCGGCGCCCATGGTGGCACCACCGAGCACAATGCGAAGACGCTGGCCGCCGTCGAGGACCTCGGTGCTAGCCGCAGCATCGCCCGCTATTTTTATCCGCAGCGCGGCTGCATCGCCCTGGCCTTCCCAGGCAAGCGACTGTACTTCGGCCGCCAGCGCCTGTGCACTCACCGCTACGGCAAACAACGTGACGCGCGCCACGAAGGAAAGACCCGAGATACCGGACATCGCGTAGTCTCGCAAATTCGTTTTCATGATTTGTGTCCCACTTGCATTAGTCGGAGAGCGCGAGGCCAGCCTCGCGCTCGACCCAGTCACCGAGCGACCCCTGAATTAGCTCGATCACATCGACTTTCTCTTCCGTTACTTTGGTGATCATTCCAAAATTCTGTCCGACGTGATCACCGGTCTTGGCGCGATGCACCGTGCCGTCTGGCGCCTGAACGATCACCCAAGCCTGTTTGCCCTTCATGATTGTCCCCACCATCTTGAGAGAGTCGAGCGGGTAGTCCTCCAGCGGCTCCTTTCGACGATTCGGATCCGGACGTGGACCACCACCCTTTCCCGCACCCGCGCTCTTCGGACGCAGGTTCACAATCGAAAATGGGTCGGAAAGGTTCGCCGGGTTATAGGCGAACGACTCCTGGACCTTGAGTTCCGGCAGTGGCTCGACACGGGGTTTCTTGTCTGCGTGCGCGTTCTTTACGAACTCGCGCACGTCCTGCAACCCGTCGTCTGCACATGCGGTGAGCAAGGGAACAATCGAGACGACCACGATCCAGCGCATGACCTTCATGCTTGATTACCGCTTCCGTCCGGTTGGTTTCTTGGCCCCGGCAGCAGGTTTGGCAGCTCCCTCTTCCAGGTAACGATAGGTTCGAGCCGTTGCTGCCATGGCGAGCCGACCCTTGCTTTGGGACGTGATAGTGATATTCCCGAAGGTCACGATGCGCGGCAGCGCGGCGACGTCGCTTATGAACTGCGCCAGCTCGTGATAGTTACCGCGCACTTGCAGGCTGATCGGCAGTTCGGCGTAAAAGTCCTTGGGTAGCTCCTTCTCAGGTTTGAACAGCACAAACTCCAGCCCGCGCCCGAGGCCGGCTTGGGTGATATCAACCAGGAGATCCGGGACTTCTGTCGAATTTGGAAGCTGGCGCAGCAAGCTCCCGAATGTCTGCTGCATTTCTTCCATTTGCTGTTTGTAGGCTTCTAGGTTGATCGCGAGCGCTTTCTTGTTCAGGTAGGTCTCGCGCAGTTGCTCTTCTTTCCTCTGGGCGCGCTGATAGTCCTCCCATGCACCCTCAATGAACGCGAAGTAACCTGCCGCAACGATGACAACCGAGAGAATACCGATCGCGGCGATCTTGATGGGAACCGGCCAACTGGAAAGATCGTTGAAATTAATGTTGCGCAGATCGTCGAGTGTCATGACGCCGGCTCCTCGGGCAATTTCTGGGCCTTCTTGTTGACCAGCTTCACGCGCAAGGAGAACTCGCTCACGCGATCGGATCCCTTGTCCTTGACGTTGATGACTTCAAGCTCCGGATCGGCGAAGTAGTCTGACGTGCTGAGATTGCGCATCAATGCTGAAACGCGCGCGTTGGATTGCGCTACTCCCTTCAGGTTCGATCCGGCACCGGAATGCGCGATGGAGGTGAAATAAACACCCTCAGGCAATCGTCGGGCTAGTTCGTCAAAGACATGCACAAGCCGCGCGCGATCGGCCTGCAACTGATAGATCACGTTCATGCGAGTTATCAGTGCCTGGCGCTGCTTTTTCAGTTCGGCGATCTGCTTAATGTCTTTTTCGACCTTGGCGATTTCCGTTTCGAGAAACTGATTGCGGCCATTTTGGGTTTCCGTCAGGCCGTTGATGTGTAGATAGACATAGAAGACGATGAGCGCGCACGCGACCCACGCACCCACACCAATCGCCAGCAATTGGCGATCCATCTGTTTGCGGCGCATTTCGCGCCATGGCAGAAGATTTAGCCGGGTCATTCGTCAAAGTTCCGCATGGCAAGCCCGCAGGTCACCAGCAGCGAGGGCGCGTCATTGGCCAGCAACTGCGGTTTGATGCGTGAGTTGAGCGACATGCTGGCAAACGGATTCGCGACCATGGTGGGCACACCAATGCGCGCAGCGACCAACTCATCGACGCCGGCAATTTGGGCGCAGCCACCGGCGAGCAGGATATTGTCGACGCTGTTGAACGGGCTGGACGAGTAGAAGAACTGCAGGGCCCGCATGATTTCCTGGCACATTGCCTCCATAAACGGGCGCAGCACATCCGTCTGATAATTGTCCGGCAGCCCGCCTTGCTTCTTGGCGAGCCCCGCCTCTTCATAGGAGAGCCCGTAACGGCGCTGGATTTCTTCAGTCAACTGCTTTCCGCCGAAGGCGTGATCGCGCGTATAAACGGAGCGGCCGTTGTGCATGACATTGATGTTGGTAGTTGTGGCGCCCACATCAAGCACTGCAACGGTCTTTTCCATACCGCCGCCCGGCATGTGACTCGCGATCAGGCCATAGGAGTTTTCAACAGCAAATGTCTCAATATCGACTACCGCCGGTGTGAGTCCCGGGTTCTGAATCACGGCAAGGTAGTCGTCCACGATTTCCTTGCGGCAAGCAGCCACCACCACGTTGACCTCATCAGGGCTGCCTTCCGAGGGACCGATAACCTGAAAGTCCATGTTCACTTCATCAAGCGGATAGGGAATGTAATGGTCCGCTTCCATCTCGACCTGCGTCTGGCGCTCCTGGTCGGTCATGTTTCCGGGCATCTTAATAATCTTGGTGATGACGTGCGCGCCTGGGACCGCCACGGCCACATGTTTGCATCGCGAACCGGAGCGCTTGATGGCGCGCTCGACGGCCGCCGCGACCGGGTCGACTTCGGTAATCTTGTGCTCGACCACAGCATTTTGGGGAAGTGGCTCTACCGCGTAGCGCTCTACGCGGAACTGCTCTCCCTGGCGACTCAGCTCAAGAACCTTGACCGCCGACGAACTGATATCGACGCCAATTAGCGCAGGCTTCTTCTTGCTGAATAAACCCTCAAGTCCGAGCACAAATAATCCTTTATATTCAGATGCTTATGTGTGAAAAGTATAATGAGGATGAAATGCTACATCCAACTATAGTCCATGGCAAACGCAATATACAAATTGGGCCGCGAACATTCTTTCCGACCGACAACCCTCACCAACTCAAGGATTTCCGGCGTCCAACTCCGTTCAACCGAGCGATACTCAGCCAAAATCCAGGCTCGCAGTGAAGCCGGTCCACTGATCCCCTGATTGGCGGAAGTGCCGCGCGACCTGAGCGGATTTGTCGAGCTTGCCGTGCCCAGAAATACCAGCTGGTTTATACTCGATCAGGCCTTTGGCGAGCCCGCCCTGAAATATAGATCACCCCAAAGCGCCTGCATTCCCCGATGGAAGAGCCTGTTGTTCCGCGCCCGTCGCCGTTCCGGCGACTGACGGCCTATCTACCGAAGTCACCTTGGCAACTTGCCATCGTGGCGGTATTTGGTGTCTTTGCAGCAGGCGTCGTCGCGCTCGCACTGGTGGCCGCCATACTGACACCCACGCTTCCAGCCGTAGACCAGGTTTCGGATCGGCAGCTCAAGGTTCCGATGCGCGTCTACACCGCGGAGGGGGATCTGATTGCCGAGTTCGGCGAAGAAAAGCGTATCCCGCTGCGAATCGACGAAGTGCCTGACACTCTTATTAAAGCGATTCTTGCCGCTGAAGATCACTCGTTCTTCTATCACCATGGGGTGGACTACCTCGGCATATTGCGTGCGGCCATTGCCAACCTGCGCGCCAAGAGTGCGAGTCAGGGTGCCAGCACCATCACCATGCAGGTTGCGCGCAACTACTTCCTGTCGCCCGAGAAAACCTATACCCGCAAGCTCAAGGAAATTCTGCTTGCCTACAAACTCGAGCGCGAGCTTTCGAAGAAGGAAATCCTCGAGCTCTATATCAACAAGATCTTTCTAGGCCACCGTGCCTACGGGTTTGCTGCCGCGGCACAAATCTACTACGGCAAGCCTCTCGCCGAGCTCGAGCTGCCGGCCATGGCAATGCTGGCGGGTCTACCCAAGGCCCCGTCCCGTACCAATCCAATCAGCAATCCGCCAGGCGCGATGGAGCGACGCAACTACGTGCTACGGCACATGCACAATCTCGGATATATCGACGAACCTACGCTGCTGGCGGCGGTAGCCGCGCCCGAGACCGCCAGCAAGCATAATTTACGCTTTGCGGCAGACGCACCACATGTTGCCGAGATGGTGCGTCAATACATGATTGAGCGCTACGACGAGAAGACCTACGCCGACGGGTTTCACGTCCACACGACCCTTCACACCGCCAACCAGCGCGCGGCAAATCGTGCCCTGCGCCGCCGCCTGCTCGAGTATGAGCGTCGCCATGGCTATCGTGGCGCGGCGGGTCATATGACCATCCGGACGGAGCCGGATCGCGACCGGCTCGACGATGCGCTCAAGGACTACCGAATCGTCGGCGATCTGGTCCCCGGCGTTGTGCTGAAGGTGGAAACGAAGAGTGCAGCGATTTACACGCAGGATGGCGACACTGTCAGCCTGGGATGGACCGGACTAATGTGGGCGCGTCATTACGTCGACGAAAACACCCTGGGCCCGGTGCCAAAGACTGCAGCCGACATCCTCCAGCGGGGGGACATTGTATATCTTGAGCACGTCGACGATCCTGATATTGCCGACGAAGTGGAGAAGGATCAGGAGTTCGTACCCTACTGGCGACTAGCGCAAGTACCGCAGGTATCCGGCGCGCTGATATCGCTGCGCCCCTCGGATGGTGCGATTGTCGCGCTGTCTGGCGGTTTTGATTTCTACCATTCGAGCTTCAACCGCGCCGTGCAGGCCGAACGGCAGCCGGGTTCGGGATTAAAGCCGTTCGTCTATACCGCCGCGCTAGCCAAAGGCTACACCGCCGCCAGCACCGTGAGCGGCGCCCCCATAGTGATTGAGGACGCCACACTTGAGGATGAATGGCGGCCCGAGGATTACAGTCACAAGTTCTTCGGGCCCACGCGCCTGCGCAAGGCCCTGACGTTGTCGCTTAATCTTGTGTCGGTCCGTCTATTGCGAGCGATTGGCGCAACGTATACCGCCGAGTACCTCACGCGATTCGGGTTCGATTCGGACAAGCTCCCGCGCAACCTCTCGCTGGCGCTTGGCACCGCCTCGGCAACGCCCTTGCAGATGGCTCGGGCCTACAGTGTGTTTGCCAACGGCGGCCACCTGATCGAGCCCTACTTCATACAGCGGATCGAAGACGCCAACCATCAGGTGTTGGAGCAGGCCGAACCGCTCGTTGCCTGTGGCGACTGCAGCCCGAAACCTGTAGCGGCGGAGACTGCAGTCGAAGCCGGTGCAGGTCCTCAGCCCGCACCAGTAGCCATTCCTCAGGATCTCGCCTTTATCATGACAAGCATCATGCGGGATGTGGTGCGGGAGGGAACCGGGCGTGGAGCCATGGTGCTCGGCCGCAAAGATCTTGCCGGCAAGACCGGAACGACGAATGACTATCGCGATGCCTGGTTCTCGGGATTCAACTCGAGCCTCGTGACGACTGCATGGGTTGGCTTCGATCAACCGGCCTCGCTTGGTCGCGGAGAAACCGGCGGACGGGCGGCACTGCCCATGTGGATCGACTACATGCATGTTGCGCTGGACGGCGTCGCCGAGCAGCCACTCACGGCACCAGAGGATGTTGTCACCGCACGCGTAAATCGGGAGACCGGACTACCGTCGGATGAGAACGATATTGACTCCATGGAGGAGTACTTCGTAAAGGGTACCGAAGCCCAGACTCAGGGGCCGCTCGCCGAAGTCGCCGAGACGCCGACAGGCCCGGGCGCGTCGTCAACAAAGGACAAGGCGAACGAAGGGTCGCCCGACGCCACACCGCCTCCCCAGCCGCCTCCCGACAACGTGCGCAAGCAACTCTTCTGATGCGCGCGCGCGACGCACACTTGGCCCGAGGTCGACCCTCCACATCGGGTGCTGCCCGGCAACGAGTTTGCGCTGAAGCCGCGCGCATCATGGCGGAGGAGGGTGTGAACGACTTTCAGCTGGCCAAGCGTCGCGCGACCCAGCGCCTGAATCTTCCGGAAGGAAGAAACCTTCCCAGTAACCATGAGGTCGAGGAAGCGCTGCAACAATATCTTGCGCTGTTTCACGGCGCGCGGCTTGTCTCGGATCTCGGGCGGCTGCGGGCGGCTGCGCTCGAGGCGATGCGATTCCTTGCCCGTCACGAGCCGCGCCTGGTCGGCCCGGTGCTGACCGGGATTGTCACGCCGAGCAGCGAGGTGCAACTGCATATCTGTGCAGATACGCCCGAAGAGATTGCCCTGCTGTTTGCCGAACACCGCATACCAGCGGATCAAGGCGAGCGCCGGTTACGATTTGGCGGCGACCGCGAATTGCGTGTACCGGCCTACCGGTTTGTGGCGGACGGTGTGCCAATCGAAGTATGCGTTCTGACCCACGCGGCTGCCCGCGAGACCCCGCTTAGCCCGGTGGACGGTCGGCCAATGCAGCGCGCCAATCAACGGGAAGTGGAATCGCTACTCGCTGAACCAAACCCCGCCACTTAGGCGCGGCCGATCCCCTTCACTAGTCTGGTATCGAAGGGGAACCACCGGACGGCGCCAGGACAAGCCCCGGCTATCATCTCTCCTCGCGTACGACTGTGGCCAAATGCTGAAACCGCTTGCTTCGTGATTTGGAACTGCCAGGTGCGCGACGGCCCGTCGCCTTTGCGCGCAGGGCAGGTCACCCGAAGGCCCGTTGCGTCTGTATGGACTGATCCCCGAAGATTCTTGCCCCTCACGTGGTTGGCTCGGGGAGTTCGCGCGCGTCTATGCGCTGAACAACGACGGCGAACCAGAACAGGCAGCGACAATCGTTCTTGCATCTTTGTCACACCTTGGGCGATCTGCTGTGCCAGTAGCATTTGCGCCACGACAGCTGCCCGCGCCGGCGCGCCGGTCAACAGGTGCGAGCGGCCTTCTCGGCTCCGGACGCGCCCGGTAGAATCGAAGCACGCCCGATCCCGGCATAACTGTGGAACCCCCCTTTGAAGCACGCGATTGAAGAACTGTTGCGCCATGCACTGCACGGTTTGCAGGCGACCGGCGCGCTACCGGCGGGAAACGAAATAATAATCAGCGTCGAGCATGCGCGTACCAAGGAACATGGCGACTTCGCCACCAACCTCGCGTTGCTGCTCGCCAAACCAGCCGGGATGAAGCCGCGCGAGGTGGCGGAACGACTTGTCAAAGCGCTGCCAAGCTCCGACAAGATCGCAAGAGTGGAGATTGCCGGACCGGGCTTCATTAACTTCTTTCTGTCCCCCGATGCGCAGACCGCGGTGGTGCGGGAAATTTTGGCCCAGGGCTCTACCTACGGTCGCGGCACGATTGGCGGCGGTCAGCGCATCCAGCTGGAATTCGTGTCCGCGAACCCGACCGGCCCGTTGCACGTCGGTCATGGACGCGGCGCGGCTTACGGAGCCAGCCTTGCCCGGCTGCTGGAGGCGGCGGGCTTTCACGTGCATCGCGAGTACTACATCAATGACGCCGGTCGGCAGATGGACATTCTTGCCACCAGCGTCTGGCTGCGTTACCTGGAGCTCTGCGGCGAGAAATTCGCCTTTCCGGTGAATGGCTACAAGGGTGACTACATATACGACATCGCGGCCACGCTGCACCGGGAAAGTGCCGACCGTTACCGGCAGCCCGCGACCAGCGTGTTTGGGAACTTGCCCCCGGACGAACCACGCGGCGGAGACAAGGAACGGCACATCGACAGCCTGATCGAATGCGCCAAGTCGTTGCTCGGTCCGACGGACTACCGCACGGTTTTCGACCTGGGGCTGCGCGTCATTCTGGACGATATTCGCCAGGACCTTGAAGAATTTGGCGTCACCTACGACGAGTGGTATTCCGAGCGGGCGCTGATCGAAACCGGTGCGGCTGAGCGCGTCATTGACCGCCTGCGCGCCAGCGGCCACGCCTATGAGAAGGATGGGGCACTGTGGTTTCGCTCCACTGATTACGGCGACGAGAAGGACCGCGTGCTGGTGCGCGAAAACGGCCAGAAGACCTACTTCGCCCATGATATTGCCTACCACGCGCACAAGCTCGAGCGCGGCTTTGCCCGCGTGATCGACATCTGGGGCGCGGATCACCACGGCTATGTGCCGCGAGTGAAGGCTGCACTCGCAGCGATTGGCGATGACCCGGCACGGCTCGACGTGCTGCTGGTGCAGTTCGCCGTGCTCTACCAGGGTGGCGAGAAGGTACAAATGTCCACCCGCTCCGGCGAATTCGTCACGCTGCGCGAGCTCCGGCGTGAGGTTGGCAACGACGCCGCGCGATTCTTCTATGTGTTGCGACGCTGCGAGCAGCACATGGACTTCGATCTCGATCTCGCCAGATCGCAGAGTGCCGATAACCCCGTCTACTACGTGCAGTATGCGCATGCACGCGTTTGCAGTGTTTTCCGCCAGGCGGCTGAAAAAGGCCACGCCCATGACATGGCGCAGGGCAATGACGCGCTCGAACGGCTCACCGAAGCGCATGAGCAGGCGCTGCTCGCGCGACTCGCGCGCTATCCGGACGTCATCGAAGCGGCAGCCCTTGCCCATGAGCCGCATCAGGTCGCCCACTTCCTGCGCGAGGTGGCCGCCGACTTTCACCTGTACTACAACAGCCACACTTTTCTCGTCGAGGATGGCGCGCTGCGCAATGCGCGACTCAACCTGATCGGCGCCACGCGTCAAATCATTGCCAACGGTCTCGGCATCCTCGGCGTCTCGGCGCCGGAGAGCATGTAGTGGCGCAGGCGCGCCGGCGTTCATCGGGTAGCAGACGCGGGCGTCGACGGGTCTGGCTCACGCTCGGACTGGGCGTTGGCATCGGCGTACTCATCGTGCTCCTGTGGCAGTTCGTTGATCGGCGATGGCACTCGCGAGAAGGTGTCGCGAGCCTGTTCAGCACTCCGTCGAAGACCGCGCCAGCCCGCAAGGCCGAGGAGGCGAGGAAGCCCGCTGAACCGCCGAAGAGCAGCAAGACCCGCTACGATTTCTATACCATCTTGCCCGAAACCGAGACCTTGCTACCCGAGCGCGGCGTGCGCACTGCTGAGAGAGCGGCGAAGGCCGAGCGCGCCGAGCCGGGCGTGAGTTATGTGCTGCAAGCGGGGTCGTTCAACAATTTCAAGGATGCTGACGAGCTCAAGGCGCGCTTGGCACTGGCCGGGCTGGTGGCGCAAATCCAGAGGGTCTCAATTGAGGGCCGGGGCGACTACTACCGCGTGCGTCTCGGTCCCTACGAGAAGCTCGACAAGCTCGATGCCACGGAACAGCGGCTGAAACAGTTGGGCATCACGCGCACACTGGCGCTCAAGATCAAGAAGCCGGCCGGCTAATCCTCGAGATAGGTGTAGCCCTCGAGACCGGCCGCAAGCTCGTCCAGGCAGCGCTTGCGTTCGGTGCCATCGAGCCAGGTGGCGGCCGCCACCTTGTTCTGGTACGCCGCCAGCAAATCCTCCGGATCGAAGTGCACGTAGCGTAGTACCGATCCCACAGAATCTCCGCGACGCGTCTGCGTCAGCGTGTAACTCCCGTCGCTCGCCAGCTCGACATGCGCGGAATCAGTGTCGCCGAACAGGTTGTGCATGTCCCCGAGGATCTCCTGGTAGGCGCCGACCAAAAAGATTCCGAGCAGATAGCGCTCTGCTTCGCCGGCTTCGTGCCCTTCGCGTGATGCATGCAGCGGCAAACTGGTTTCGACACCTTCGCCGTCTACGTAGAGATCGATTCGACCGTCCGAGTCGCAGGTGATGTCCTGCAGTACGGCGCGGCGCGTCGGCTCCTCGTTTAGACGGTTGAGTGGCAACACCGGGAAGATCTGGTCGATCGCCCAGTGATCCGGCATCGACTGAAATAGCGAGAAATTGCAGAAGTACTTGTCGGCCAGCTTCTCGTTCAGCTCATCAAGCGCCTCACGATGCGCGCGAGTTCCGGGCGTCAGGCGAGCGCGCACTTCCTGGCAGATGGAGAAATACAGACGCTCGGCGCGGGCGCGCTCCTTCAAGCTCAACACGCCGTGGTTGAACATGCCCTGCGCCTCGCTCAGATAGTGCGCCGCATCATGATAGACCTCGAGTGCCGGCCGACTCGCGAGCGCGGTCCGGGCAGCCCAGAGATCATGCAGGATGCGCGGCTCGTCCGGCGCCGGTGCCGTCGGCGCGTCGGCACCAAAGGCGCGTTCAATGTCGAGAACGTTGGTAATCAGTATCGCATGGTGCGCGGTCAGCGCCCGCCCCGACTCGCTCACGATGTCGGGCTGCGGCAATTGGTGGGTACGACAGATCTCGGCGAGCGCATGTACGATGTTGTGCGCGTACTCCTGCACGGAGTAATTCATGGAGCAGAAACTGCGCGAGCGCGTCCCTTCGTAATCGATGCCAAGTCCCCCGCCGACGTTGATGACGCGGACGGCGGCGCCCAGCCTGATGAGCTCGGCATAGTAGCGCGCTGCCTCGCGCATGCCTGACTGGATGTGCTGGATATTGGCGATTTGAGAGCCCATGTGAAAATGGACCATCTGCAGCGCTTCGAGCAGATTCTCGGCGCGCAGACGCTCGGCCACGCGCAATACCTCGCTCGCCGACAATCCGAACTTGGACTTGTCTCCGCCGGTATTCTGCCACTTGCCGACGCCGATCGACGCAAGCCGGACCCGAACCCCAATGAGCGGCGAGACGCCAAGCGCGCGCGATTCGCGGATCACGAGCTCGAGCTCCGCGAGCTTTTCCACCACGATATAGACGCGGTGGCCAAGCTGCTTTCCAATAAGTGCGAGACGAACGAACTCGCGATCCTTATAGCCGTTGCAGACCACCACGCCATCCGGGCGCGAGCGCGCAAGTACCGCGAGCAACTCCGGCTTGGAGCCGGCCTCCAGACCGAGGCGCTCGCCACCGTGGGCAAGCAGCGCATCGACGACACTGCGTTGCTGATTCACCTTGACCGGGTACACGGCGGTATAGCGACCGCGATATTCCTCGGCGCGCATCGCCTGATCGAAGGCTCCACACAACTCCGAAACCCGATGGGCAAGGATGCCGGAAAATCGCACCAGCACCGGCAGCGTCAGATCGTGCTGCGAAAAGCGGCGCGCGAGCTCGTAGAGATTTACCCCTGGGTGATCAGCGCGCGCATCGGGACGGCAGATCAGCTCACCGCGATCGTTGATGTCGAAGTAGCCGTTGCTCCAGTGCGCAATGTTGTAGGTATCGCGCGCCTTCTGGATGTTCCAGGTCATTGAAGTTCGCTCGCCTAGCCGCCCGTTTGGTGGCGCTAGTATACTAGCCGCTCCCCCATCCGCCAGCGGCGCACACGCATGTCACTCGACGATTCCTGGTACACCGAACAATGGGCCGAACAGGGCTCTGCGATTTCGCTCAAGCTTGCCAAGAAGCTGCATCACGAGCAGAGCGCCTATCAGCGCATCGAGATTTTCGAGACCGAAACCTTCGGCACACTGATGACGCTAGATGGGCTGGTGATGGTCACGGATCGCGACAACTTCGTCTATCACGAGATGATGTCGCACCCGGCGTTGTTCACTCACCCCGATCCGCGGCGCGTGCTGGTGATCGGCGGGGGCGATTGCGGAACGCTGCGCGAAGTGCTGAAGCACGCCGGTGTTCAGCTCGCTGAGCAGGTGGAACTCGATGAGCGCGTGACGCGGGTCGCCGAGCAGTTCTTTCCGGAGTTGTGCGCCTCCAATCGCGATCCGCGAGCGCGCCTTCATTTCGCCGATGGCATTCAGTGGATCGCGGACAGCGCGCCGGATTCCTATGACGTGATCATAGTAGACTCAACCGATCCGGTCGGGCCGGCGGCCGGCCTGTTCTCGGAGGAGTTCTATCAGCACTGCCATCGCGCACTCGGTCCGGATGGCGTGCTGGTCGGGCAGAGCGAATCACCGTTGTTTCATGCCGACCTGATCGTTGCCGTGCAGACGCGCCTGCGGGCAGCGGGCTTTGCCGACAGCGCCACGCTGTTTTTCCCCCAGTGCACGTATCCCTCCGGATGGTGGAGCGGCACACTCGGCTGTAAACGCGGCACGGGCTGCGGCTTTCGTGTGGGCGATGCGGCGCGCAAGAGCTTCACGACGCGCTATTACAACGCCGAGATTCACGCCGCCGCTCTGGCAGCGCCGGAGTTCCTGCGCGAGCGTCTGGTCGCACGCTGATTGATCCGGACACGGTTGTCTCGGTGACGCTGGGCGTCGCCATGGCAGACACGATTGCCGGGTTCGTGGTCCGTTGTTGAGGGTGCCCGCGACAGGGTCCTCCTGCGCACAGGGACGCAAGCTACAGCCCGCCACATCTGAACCTGGTGCATGGCAGTCGGTAGCGCCAAAAAAAAACGGGCGCCACTAGGGCGCCCGATAATCTGAGGAACTCAGAAGGAGGAAACTTACGGGTTGTAGGCCTTCTCGCCATGTTCGGCGACATCCAGCCCCTCGCGCTCGGCCTCTTCCTTGACGCGCAATCCCATGACCATGTCTACCAGCTTGAAGAGCACCAGGCTCACCACGCCAGACCAGACAATCGCCGTGCCGACACCCCAGAGCTGGCTGACGATCTGGGCGCCCATGTCGAAGTCACCGACCTTGTTGGCGGCATAGTCGAACACACCGGAACCACCAAGCTTCGGCGCCACGAACACACCGGTGAGGATCGCACCAATGATTCCACCAATGGCATGTACGCCGAAGGCATCGAGCGCATCATCGTAGCCCAGCATGTTCTTCAGCGAGGCCACTGCCCAGAAGCAGATCACACCCGCTGCTATGCCGATTACGAGCGCACCCATTGGGCCGACGAAGCCGCAGGCTGGCGTGATACCGACCAGACCTGCGACCGCACCGGAGACGCCGCCCAGCATGCTCGGCTTGCCCTTGGCGATCCACTCCGCAAATGTCCAGGCGAGCGCTGCCACAGCTGTTGCGAACACGGTGTTGGCGAGCGCGACCACGGCCGTGCCGGTCGCTTCCAGATTGGAACCGGCGTTGAAGCCGAACCACCCAACCCACAGCAGGCAGCCACCGATCATGGTCATCGTCAGGTTATGCGGTGGCATGGCGGTCTTGCCGTAGCCGATTCGCTTGCCGAGCACCAGTGCGCCCATCAGACCGGCAATACCAGCATTGATGTGCACCACTGTCCCGCCTGCGAAATCCAGGGCGCCCTTGGTGAACAGGAAGCCGGCCGGATCCTGGAAGGCGCTCGGGCCGCCCCAGAACCACACCATGTGCGTCATCGGCAAGTAAGAGAACGTGAACCACAGCGCCGAGAACACCAGCACCGCAGAAAACTTCATGCGCTCGGCGTACGAACCGGCGATCAGCGCGGTGGTGATGGCGGCAAAGGTGAGCTGGAACATCACGAAGACCAGCTCCGGGATCCCAACGCCCTTACTGAAGGTCTCGGCAATCGAATCTCCGGTAATGCCCTTCAGGAACAACTTGTCGAATCCGCCGATGAAGGAATTGAGCTTGCCGCCAGCCGTGAAGGCGAGCGAGTAGCCGTACACCACCCACAATACCGCTATGAGGCAGAAGATGGTGAATACCTGCATCAGTACCGACAGCATGTTCTTCGATCGCACCATACCGCCGTAGAAGAGCGCCAGTCCGGGGATGGTCATCAGGATCACGAGGATCGTGGCAACCATCATCCAGGTGGTATCTCCCTTGCTGACCGTCGGGGCTGGTGCAGCCGCAGCTGGAGCCGCGGGCGCCTGCACAGCGGCCACCGGGGCATCGGTCTTGGCGGGCTCGTCGGCGGCAAAGCTGCCCGCCGCTGAGAACGCCAGCATGACGCCAAACAGCGCGCCGATCAGATGTTTAAACGAAAATGGCAGTCTCATGTCTGGGTCTCCTACAGTGCGCCCTTACCGGTTTCACCAGTACGGATGCGCACAACCTGTTCGAGATCGGTGATAAAGATCTTGCCGTCGCCAATCTTCCCGGTGCGCGCGGCCTTGCTGATGGCCTCGATCACCCGGTCGAGCAGGCTGGCTTCGATTGCCACCTCGAGCTTCACCTTGGGCAGGAAATCGACAACATATTCCGCGCCGCGATAGAGCTCGGTGTGACCCTTTTGCCGGCCGAAGCCTTTCACTTCGGTGACGGTAATGCCCTGCACACCCACTTCCGACAGTGCTTCACGCACGTCGTCGAGCTTGAAGGGCTTGATGATGGCAATAACGAGTTTCATGTTTGCTCCTTTGGCAAAGTTCGCTCCAGTGCTGTTGTCACGCAGCGCTTAAAGCGACTTCTGCACGTAGAGAGCGAACTGACCGTCCGCCCAGTTCTTGCCGTTAACCGTGTAGCCGGCCGCTTTGGCGTTGGTATCGGTATAAACGGCGCCGACCGTAAATCCCTGCGGCAGGGCGTAGCTGGCGCCGACCTTGTAGTCGCTGTAGCCAAACGCGTCGTCATTGCTCGCGCCTCCCGGGCTGCCAGCGACGTGCAGGATCCCGTAGTGGGCCAGGAGCGAGAGGTTGCCAATCGGATAGGCCGCACTTAAGTCGATGTAGTAGGTGCCTTTTCCTTCGTCAACGCCGAAATAGTCGGTGGCGGCGTAGTTCACCTTGGCCGACAGCCACTTCCAGGACAGCGCACCGTAGAGCTCAGCGGTATTGACGTCGATGGTCCCCGAGAGCTTCTTGCCCGGGTAGTAGTAGTAGATCGCGCCCACGTCGTAGCCGAAGTCGGATTTGCCGAAGCTACCCTTGTACCCGCCGTACAGATCAAGCTCGAGACTGGAGCCTGTGTAACCGGCGAGATCACTGATCCAGCTAACGTTGGAGCCCCAGGTGCCGGCATAGAAACCGCTAGCGTGGGAGTAGTCGAAGCCACCCTGCAAGGCGGCCTCTTCCGAGGTCTGGGTGACGCCGCGGAAGATGTAATTGCTGAAGATCCCCACGTTGCCAGAAATGCTGTGTGGCGACTGCTCCGCGGCCATGCCGGCAAGCGGCAAACTCAGCGCACCGGTAACGGCGGAAACCAGAACGAGCTTCTTCATAACAGTTCTCCTGATGTAACGAGTTGATAATGAGTTTTTGCTAACCCGTGGCCTCTAGAGCACTCGGCGTGCCAACTAGAAAATGTTCATTAATACAGCGTGTTATGACACATGCACACGCTACTCAGGCTGGAAATGCACTATTGTGGAGCACGATAAATTGCTCTATGCACTGCGCTTGTGCAGCATGCCGGTGCACGGCGCGGGCGGTATACTCGCGGCGATCACACCATCACACGTTGCGCCATGACGCCCTCCGGACTCATCGATCAGATCGCTGAACAGGTATCGCGCTTGCTGCCGCAGGGCCTTTCGCAGGAGATGCGACGCAATCTGCATGCGGCGCTGCGCAGCACGTTCGATCGTCTTGAGTTGGTGACGCGCGAAGAACTTGAGGTGCAGGAGCAGGTACTCGCCCGCACCCGCGCGCGGCTTGAGGAAATGGAGCGGCGGGTCGCCGAGCTCGAGGTACGATCAGGAAGGAAGTAACTTCTCGCCAGGGAGGGGGAGATGTCACTCGCTGTTGTTCATTCACGCGCGCTCGTGGGCATGCAGGCGCCCGCCGTTACGGTCGAGGTCCATCTTTCGGGCGGCCTGCCGGCACTTTCCATCGTCGGGCTACCCGAAACTGAAGTTAAGGAAGCCAAGGATCGGGTGCGCAGTGCACTGATCAATTCGCAGTTTGAATTTCCAGCCCGGCGCATCACGGTGAATCTCGCACCCGCGGATTTGCCCAAGGAAGGCGGACGCTTCGACCTGCCGATTGCGCTTGGGATTCTTGCTGCCTCTGGTCAGATCCCGCGAGATCGATTGGCCGAGTTCGAATTTGTCGGCGAACTCGCCCTGTCAGGAGAACTGCGCGCAATACGCGGCGCGCTCAATACTGCGCTAGCCACTCGACGCGCGGCCCGTACGCTCACCGTGCCGGGCGACAACGCCGCCGAAGCGGCGCTCGCAGGCAGCGCCACGGTGCTCGGTGCCCGCCATCTTCTCGAAGTCACGGCGCACGTCAATGCTGGCCCGGCGCTCGAGCGCATTGCTGCACTGGAGGACAAAGAGCCGGGAGCGCCGGCGCCGGACCTGCGTGACGTCCGGGGCCAGCATCAGGCGCGCCGCGCGCTGGAGATTGCCGCCGCCGGCGGACATAGCCTGCTGATGATTGGCCCGCCGGGCGCCGGTAAGACCATGCTGGCGAGCCGCTTGCCGGGCATCTTGCCGCCGATGACCAATGACGAGGCGATCGAAAGCGCCGCGATCCATTCACTGATTCGCGGTTTTCAAGTTGCAGAGTGGCGGCGGCGCCCGTTTCGCGCGCCACATCACACCGCATCGGCGGTGGCGCTGGTCGGCGGCGGCAGCCACCCACGGCCCGGCGAGATTTCACTGGCCCATCAGGGGGTGCTGTTTCTGGATGAATTGCCGGAGTTCGACCGGTCGGTGCTGGAAGTACTACGCGAGCCGCTGGAATCGGGATCGATCACGATTTCGCGCGCGGCGCGGCAGGCGGATTTTCCGGCCCGCTTTCAGCTGATTGCGGCCATGAATCCGTGCCCGTGCGGTTATTACGGAGACAGCTCCGGTCGCTGCCAGTGCACGCCCGATCGCGTACGCGGCTATCGCGCGCGCATCTCCGGTCCGTTGCTCGATCGCATTGACATGCATATCGAGCTACCCGCGGTAGCGCGCGATGTATTGCTCGCGTCGCAAGGCGAAGGTGAGGCATCTGCCCCGGTGCGAGGGCGCGTGCAGGAGGCGCGAGAGCGTCAGCACGCGCGTCAGGCCACGGTGAACCATGCGCTCGGCAATGCCGAACTCGATTTGGTTTGTCGCCTCGATGCGGGCGCCCGCGCGTTGGTCGAGCAGGCCATGGCGCGACTGGGGCTCAGTGCGCGCGCCTATCACCGCATTCTTAAAGTAGCGCGAACGATCGCGGATCTGGCGGGTGCCCACAATATCCAGTCGGCGCATGTTGCCGAGGCTATTCAATACCGCACGCTGGATCGCGCCACAGAAGCCTAGGAAGGGCGCACATAAATAAAAAAGGCGGCCAGTGGCCGCCTTTTTTATTACCGCGAATTAAGACCGCTTACTTCGAGTGGCTCACCATGTAGTCCACCGCCGCCTTCACATCGGCATCCGGACCGGCATAGGTGCCCTTCGGCGGCATCGCGCCCTTGCCCTTGAGGGCGGTCGCGTAGAGCACATCCATGCCCTGCTTGATGCGC
>Ga0209427_10000547_pt1 | contig 40369 bp, 38 predicted proteins | sample DeeMarSWOR136_30_FD_187465 | JGI IMG/M metagenome (GOLD analysis project Ga0209427, IMG submission 187465) | Marine sediment microbial communities from White Oak River estuary, North Carolina - WOR-1-36_30 (SPAdes) (version 2) | ecosystem: Environmental > Aquatic > Marine > Intertidal zone >...
CATTATTAGACACTGATGCAGGAATTCGGCTATTTTCTGTTTCTAACGGGAGATTAATTGATAATAACTGTTCGCTTAATGAAATTGGGATAATATTAGAAAACAGTCATAGAAACAGCATTTTGAGAAACATTATGCACGATAATAATAATTCTGGAATGTTTTTATCTGACAGTAGTTATAATTTAGTTTCTGAAAACATCGTAAATAATAACCTCAATGAAGGGATAGAAGTGCATAAAGGCAATCAAAACAATTTTTCGAATAACAACGTAAAATATAATCGAGGGTCTGGGTTATATTTAGAATTGTGTTTCTTTAGTAATATTTCTAGAAATAATATTAGTAAGAATGATAATGGGTTATCCCTGATTAATAGTTTATATAACGATATTATGAAAAACATTGTAATAAATAACTTCCTTAATGGAATTTATTTAGAGGATTGTGATGATAATAAGATTTTAGGAAATAATATTAATTATAATGAAATTGGCATTTATTTATATCAATCTAATGACAATGATATCATAGGAAACTTTGTTGATTATAATAACCGGGCTAAAAAAGAAGATAAATGTAAGGGAAACTATTTTAAAGGCAATAAAGGAATATCAAACTCGAATGGACGATTTCCTTTTGAAATCGTTATTATAATAGGGATTATTATAATTCTAATAATGCTTCTTACTGGAATGATAATATTAAGAAGAAAATCCTCTCGAGAAGTAGTAACTTTTAAGAAAGATATAGGAAAAGCAAATGGATACAATCAAAAAATATCTGAGAGTTTAATTTCTTCTAAAAATGTATTAACTCCTCATGAATTAGAGGAAATTAAACCAGAAGGAGGAGAAGAAAAAGAGCAACATATTTGTGTCGTACATAGGGGAAAAATTCTTGGAGTTATGTATATATGTCCTGTATGTGAGACTTATTATTGCATGAAATGTGCTAAAGCCTTAAAGAATAAAGGTGAAACATGTTGGGCTTGTAATAGTGAAATTAAGCTCTAATTATCAATAATATCAAGGATTTATATAATTATCAAATGAAAGTCTTAATATTTTATCCTGTAATGTTATGTTTGATAAAATTCCTTTTAACCCTATTTTATATTAATACTGAGTTTAAATCCTGATCAATACTTAAAAAATATATACAAAGTTGTCTTAAAGAACTTTAGAAATTCACCAATTAGGAGATAATGAATGATATTCCAAATAAAAATGAAGAAAAAAATTTGGTTAGTAATTTTATTTTCATTGCTTCTTTCCTTTAATCCTTGTTTACAAAGAAATCAGGATTATTACCTAGACCAGAATAAAAAAAATAACAATAGTATTTCTCCTATTTTATCTATACGTGTGAAATCGTATACAGTCCCAGGTGTTTCAAGATCAGTGTCTTTTGACCGAATACTTAGAATAGGATTGCTTGCAGATATGAATGATGAGTCGGGAGATCTTGCTTGGAAGGAGGCATTGTTAGCTGCGAGGGAGATAAACGAGGATGGGGGTATTTTGATTAATGGGACTCAATATTATATTGGACTTGTTTCTGAAAACACTGATGAGTTTAATCCTAACTTAGATATATCAAAAGGAATCGATGCTGCGGAGAATATTATAAGTGGTTATGATCCACATTTCATCATTGGAGGATTCCAAATTGCCTGTTCAGATCAGTATATAGAAACAGTAATGAATTATAGAGTTCCCTTTATTTGTATTGGTAACATGGCTAATCATTTAATCGAATTAGTTAAGAGTGACTATTCAAGGTATAAGTATCTTTTTAGGGTTTGGCCATTAAATGGAACTGCTCATGTTTATTTAACTGTTGAATATCTAATTCATCTTACTAAATATTTATATGAAACATATGGAGGAGTAGATAAAGTAGCTATCATCCGTAGAGATACTGATTACCATAATCAATGGGCTAATTTATTCTTTTATCCTATTCTACCATTATTCGGTTTAACTATAGTATACGAACGAGTATTCTCATCAAGTTCTACTGAAGATGATTTTAAAAACGTTTGGGAAGAAGTTGAAGCTTCTGATGCCCAGATAACACTTCTTGTGAGTAATTACGATAGTGGAGATAAATTGATGCTACAGTCATATGGAGAAATAAAACCACAATGTTTGCTTATAAACCTTGGTTATGGTATACCTTGGGATGAAACTGGGGGCAGTTGTCAATACATGATTAGTTTAGCCCCATATTATAATATATCAATTACACCACGGACGATACTATTTTTGAACAAATTTTTTAAAGAGTATGGTACTGAACCTGTAGCATGGGGCGTTTTCTCTGCAGGTGCTTATAATGCCATCAAAATGTTAGCAAACGCAACAATGGATGCCCAGTCTTTTGATTCTGAAACAATAGTTAAGAGTTTGGAAAAAATAAATAGATCAAATCCTTTTCCTACTCCCTTTGGAAAGCATGCTTTTACACAATATCATGATGTACTTAAGGGATGGCCATATGCTGTTCCTTTTTGGCTTCAATCGAAATATATTGATGGGTCTACAGAACTTCTCTCAACAGGAGGCATTACGTACCCTGATTCAATCGTAACAGGAGGATTAAGAATTCCACCCTGGGGGATTAATAATCTTGTTGCAGATTATTCACAAAATCTACCTGGATCTTTTATATTAGATATTGATTCTGATGCTGGAGCATTTAATCTGAGTTGGACAGGTTCTAAGGGAGCAGATAATTATTCTGTTTACATGTCTAATAAAAAGATTACATATATAAATAAGGAATTAGATTTACTCGCTTATCAAACTTCAACATCATCGTTATCAATCTCAGGTTTGAAGGAAGGAGATTATTATTTTACTGTTGTAGCATATAATAAAACTGGCGAAACTATGTCTTCCAATGTTGTTCATATTACAGTCCCTGGCAGATTTCCTTATGAAATTGTAATTGTAGTAGTGATTGTTATAATTGTTGGAGTAATTCCGGCAGGAATGATAATATTAAAAAGAAAATCTTCTAGAAGAGAAAAAATTTCTGAGAAGGACAGAAGAATTAAAATAGAGAAGAAAGATATAAAAGAACAAGAACAAAAATCACCGAAGAGTGTTGATCTTTCTATTGCTGCACTAAGCTCTAGAAAATTAGAGGAGATAGAGGAAACAGAAGCAGAAATAGGTATAGAAAAAGAACAACATATTTGCTTGATACATGGAGGAAAAATTGTTGGTGCCATGTATTTATGCCCATCGTGTGAGAGTTATTATTGTATCGAATGTGCGACAGATATGAAGAATAAAGGTGAAACATGTAGGGCATGTAACCATGAAATTGAACTCCAATAATCAAAAATAAAGCTGAATTATTGAGTGATAAGTGAATATCTCTAAAATTGTTCACTTCTGTTCCTTCTTACATCTCTCTTGATAAATTCACTAAACTGTTCGTTGTTATCATCAATGAATTCCCAAAACTCATTATATATCTGTAAAAGAGTTGATTTATTATAGATAGGTTTTTCAGTCTCACTTCTTAGAGAATTAGATTTTTTTGTTGTTTTCGGATTAAATTCACAGTTTGTAGCAATTTTTTGTCTATTTGGATTATATTCGAGAAAGTTTCCTTCTATAACTAAATTTTCAAAAAGTTTTTCATCATTATATTTGTATTTATCTGGAGCTTCTTCACTTTTCTTATTAGAATTGTTTTCAAATTCAAAATCAACTCTCTGATAGCCTCTAACATTAAAATTTTTATCAACAAAAGCTTGAAACTGATGATCACATATTAATCCTTTTGCTATCGACATTGTGGTTAAATGTTTAGAATTAGAAATGGCAGAAGTAGGAAAATCTAATAATTTTTCAGATTTACATATAGGGCAGATAAATTGGATTTGTTTAGTCTCAGTTGAGTATTTTTGGTTTAAATAAGTATCAACCTTAGCTATTTCCATAGAACCACCTCCTAAAGTATTTTAAAAAAAAAGAATAAAAACTCCTCAATTATTCTTTTAGAAGATGAGTAAACTTTTTATATTACAATATAGATAGATCGAATTTAATATTCATGTTTTTATTATTTAGTTCGAATGGAATTTCCAAATTAGATATCAAATCACTTTCAATTTTAAAGGAATGCATCCCTTTGGTTAATTTTGCTATACTTTCATTATCTAATTTGATTAAAACATCAATTTTATCGCCCATAGCAATTGTTCTTCCACTAAATTTCCCCTCTAAAATGTCATTTAGCTCAAATGACTCTCCACCATGAAAAATCTTTACACGTTCATTAACTTCATCTAGATTTATATTTTGAGTTGAAATATCAATTAACTTGTCATCTAACGTGATTTTTGCATATTCAGATAAATTAATTTTACTCAAATCAAAATCATTTAAATTAATATCACTTATTTTTATCTCCTTAGGGACTACAAAAGGAAAAATAAGATTCAGAAACTTAATTAAGATTGAATCAGCAAAGCCATCCCCAGTAGTATCTACCGTAAATACACTTTTTTTCGGTGGGAATACTTTTCTTATAAGTACTTTGAATGATGATAAATCATAAGGAATATTGATTCGACTCGCTTAATATTTTTTTTTGCATAAATTAAATATTTATTTATTTATTTCAGATATCTTTACAGGACGGTTCTCTTCATATGATTTCTGAGCAGCTAAAGCTATTAAAACTGCTTGTAAACCATCTTCCCCGGTTGGAAATGGTATTTTGTCATCACGTAAACAATCGAAGAAATATTTCAATTCAATTTCATAAGATTCCATGTAGCGTTCTAAAAAAAAATATGGGATCTTATCTATATTGGTACATTCTGCTGTATAAATACGAACAGTATTAGTTGCCTCGTTGTCAGCTACCACACATCCATTAGAACCAAGTACTTCAACTCTTTGATCATATCCATAAACAGCTTGACGGGTATTATCAATTATACCTAAAGCCCCATTCTCAAATCTTAAAGTAGCTACAGCAGAATCTATATCTCCTGCTTTCCCAATTTCAGGATCAATGAGTACTGCTCCAGTTGCATACACTTCTTTCACATCACTCCCAGCTTGGAATCTTGCCATATCCCAATCATGGATTGTCATATCGACAAATATTCCTCCTGAGACCTTTATATATTCTATTGGTGGAGGTGCAGGATCTCGAGAAGTAATTTTAACAATGTGAGGTTTACCTATTTGACCGGAAGCAATTGATTCATGACACCTCATAAAATTACGATCAAAGCGCCTATTAAATCCGATCATGAGTTTTACACCCATATCTTCAACAACAAAAAGAGACTCTTTAATCCGTTCTATATCAGTATCAATAGGTTTCTCGCAAAAAATATGTTTTTTTGCCTTCGCAGCAGTTTGAATAAATTTTGTGTGAGTGTCAGTAGAAGAACAAATTAAGACTACATTAATTTCAGGATCATTAAAGACTTCATCTGTGTCTGAAGTAAGTCTAGGTGCACCTATTTTGTTTATCCACCTTTTCAAATCATCATTTAAATTAATATCAGCTACAATTTTTAAGTTTACATCAGGTATTTTACGCAATAGATTCTCAATATGTATTTTTCCAATTCTACCAGCCCCTATTACCCCAACAATAAATTCTCCTGTCATTGATCATCCTCATAAAGAGAAATTAATATAATTATAGAAAGTAAAATAAAGATAATATCATTGAAATATCTAATTTACAATTTTAATTTAAATTTCGCTTACATAGAGAGTAAAATCATTAATTAAGTTTATAGTTATCGTTGGGGTGAACTATTATCAATTAGTTCTAAAATATTAGATTCAAATATTCATAAAAAGTTCCAAAGAAATTCAAATTTTAAATTAAGAAAGTTTTTTAAAGTGATTTGACAAATATTTAATTACATTTAATATTCGTTTTTTAATCTAAAAAAAGATATGATTTATTTCAAAATACTTAATAATTATATGAGTTGGTTTTATGGTTGATGAAGAATCTCAAGAAATATCGTTAAGAACAAAACTTGCATTTGCTTGTGGAGAAGTGGGTGATAATGTAGCACTAAATACCTTTACTTTTCTAATTTTTACTTTTTATTTCACTGTTGTGAGGATACCTACACCAATAATGACATTTGGTTTTATACTGTGGGCTCTGTGGAATGCTATTAATGATCCTCTAATAGGATATCTTTCTGATAGGACTAAAAGTAGATGGGGTCGAAGGATTCCATGGATGATTGGTGCCACTATTCCACTTGGAATACTTATGATATTATTATTTACTCCACCATCTACTTATAGTGAATCAAACTCGGTTTTTATATATTTTATTGTAGTATTAATCGCATTTGATATCGCATATACGTCATTTAATCTAAATTATAATGCACTCTTTTCTGAAATGTTTGTTGATATGAGACAGCGTAGCGCAACAGGTAGAATCCGTATAATTTTTGTTCTACTTGCTACTATGTTCGCTCTAGTATTTCCTACGTTTATAATCGAAGATATAACAAATATAAATAATGAGCCAATTACACGCGTTCAATATCTAATTACAGGAATCGTAGCGGCAATTATCATTTTTGTTTTTTACTTTCTAATCCTCAAATGGGGTGTTAAGGATCCTAAACATATTTCAAAAGATGCAGAAATAGCGATGCCATTTATAAAAACCATGAAATTTACTTTCAAACATAAATCTTTTCTATGGTTTCTCTTCCCTGCTCTCGGTACTTGGCTTGTAATCAACATTTTACCTACATTGGCTCCATTGTTTTTTGTCCATGCTATTGGCATTGAAGACACAGAACTAATCGGAATACTTCTTTTAGTAGATTTTCTAGTTGCTGCTGCATCTACACCTTTATGGGAAAAGATAAGAGTTAAATGGGGTGCTCGAATGAGCGGATTGGTTGGAATCGCAGTATGGTTAGTTTCAGTGCTACTTTTCGCTTTTTCAAATAATTTTGAAATTGCGTTAATTTTCATGATCTTCATGGGTTTAGGACTTGGTGGAGGGCTTTATTTCTATGACCAAGTTATAGCAGAGATAATTGATGAAGATGAAATTACTTATGGAGTGCGGCGATCAGGTATTTACTATGCAGTTCTTAATTTTCTAATTAGATTATCAATGATTCTTAATTTCGTAATTATTGGTATAGTGTTTACATCTACCGATTGGATGAATTATGAGCCTAATCCTGGAGTAAATGTAATTCTAGGGCTTCGTATTTTAATGGGAGTATATCCTGCCATCGTTCTGGGGCTTTCTCTAATTGGTATGTACTTTTTTCCAATTAAAGGGGAAAGATTGAGAGAAAATAGGGAAAAATTAACTGAGCTGCATGATAAAAAGAAAAAAAGTGTTGAAATTCCACAATAGTATTCAAAATTTATTTTTTCTTTTTTTTCAATTTTTTTAAGAATTTTAGAAATAATTTTGTTTATTATTAAATTATAAGTCATAAAGAAATTAAATATTCTTTTAACATTATGAGAGCAATAGAACTTTCTGCAAAATGGGATCCAAAACCAGATTTTAAATTGGGATATAAAGATATTAGTGGAAAACTTACTTATTTAGGTTCGCAAGTGTGGAGGCATCCTGTAGTTAGATTAGTAGACAAGGAAAAACCTCAAATTAAACCAAATGAAGTATTAGTTAAGGTCAAGAGATGTGGAATATGTGGCTCTGATGTACATATGAATCAAGCATATGGCGATGGATATATTTACTATCCAGGTTTAACAGCATTTCCTGTTATTCTGGGACATGAATTTGCTGGAGAAATTGTTGAGATTGGAAGTAAAGCTATTAATAAGAGGACCAATAGATCATTTGAAGTTGGAGAACCAGTCACAGTAGAGGAAATGGTATGGTGCGGTGAATGTAAACCATGTTGTGATGGTTACCCGAATCATTGTGAACGATTGCAAGAAATTGGATTCTCTATTGATGGAGCTTATGCTGAATACATTGCTGTGCCAGCAAAATTATGCTGGAGCTTAAAAAAATTAGAAGCTAAATATGATGACATATTTAAAATTGGCAGTTTAGTAGAACCCACTTCTGTGGCATATAATGCGGTTATAGAAAGAGGAGGAGGAATTCGCCCTGGAGAAAATGTCATAATTTTAGGAGCAGGTCCTATTGGTTTAGCAGCAGTAAAAATTTTAAAACGTGCTGGTGCGGCTATTTGTATAGTCTCAGAACCAGAGAAAAATAGAGCAAAATTGGCTAAAACTATGGGTGCTGATTATGTAATTAATCCAATAAAAGAAAATTTTACTGAAAAAGTAAAGGAATATACTGATAATGAAGGAGCTGCATTATATCTTGAAGCAACAGGCTTACCGGATATTGTCACTGATGATATTCAAAATTCTATTTGGGAATGCAAAGCTGTTAATAGCACAGTCGTAATTGTTGCGAGAGCAGAACAGCGTATGCCAGTATGTGGAGAATATTTTCAAGTAAGAAGAGCTAGCATTGTTGGTGCTCAAGGACATTCTGGTCATGGAAATTTCCCTAATGTTATCAGTTGTATGGCTACTGGAATGGATATGACTCCTATGATCACTAAAGAAATTTCTCTCGATGAAGTACCAGAAAATTTAATCCTATTACAAACCGATAAAGAAAATTGTAAAATTTCCATTAAAATCAATTAAAAAATGGGGATTTGCGTTTGATGATCAAAACTTTTTTATATCATTCTCATCTATTTTTGTTAATCATATGAATTAAAAATGTAAGAGATCTGATAATATGAATGAGCATTTAAATTTTGAAAACCATGATGAGGAAAAGGATATTAATGTAGAAGATGTAATAAAAAAACCTGAAGATTCTATTGAGGTAAAGAAAAAACAAGAAGAAATATCTTCAAAAAAGAATCAAACATTCCATTTATCACAATCTAAGGATTCTGCAATAGCTGATTCAGCATGGGGTACTTTTAAAATAAGACCCGTCGAATCCATAGATATACTTGAAAATGAACCATTTTATAGAACTCCACTCACAAACATCATCAAGAGTGATGATGGTTATTATCTTTTTGTAGAATTGCCTGGTTTAAGTAAAAAGAACGTTGAAATTAGTCTGCAAGAAGGCATTCTTGAAATATTAGGGGAAGAAACATTAGTACATAAGGATAAAAAAGAAGAAAAAAAAGACAAAGATAGAAAAGATAAGGATAAAGACAAAAAAGATAAAGATAAGAAAGATAAAAAGAAGGAAAAACATAAGGAAATTAAAGGTGATTATTTAAGAAGAGAAATTCGATCAGCAAGCTTCTTTCGTAGTTTTTATTTACCTGAGGATATTGATACTGAAGGAATTGATGCAACTTTTAGAAATGGAGTTTTGAATCTAAAAATACCTAAAAAAATAACAGATATTACTGAAAAGCGATTAATAGATATTAAATAATTATTAATTTTTTTTTAATCAGAAAGTATTAACCTATTTTTTCTAATTGTCCTTGTTGATAAAGATTAAAAACCTAGATTAAATAGTGATATTTAATCTTCAATTATATAAAATAAATCAAATTATATTATTAATCAAACAAATTACTTAATTGAAAATTTATTTGGATGCATAATGAAAAAACTAAAAATTGGGATTTTAGGAGCTACTGGAATTGTGGGTCAAAATTATATTAAATTATTACAGAATCATCCCTGGTTTGAAATAATAGATCTTGCAGCATCTTTTAGATCTGCAAACAAGTCGTATAAAGAGGCGGTAAAAGAGAAATGGCAGATGCCTATTCCAATTCCCGATAACTTGCAAGATTTAATTGTTAGAGAAGTCCAAGATTTTAATTCTTTAGACTTAGATCTGAATCTTGTATTTTCTGCAATCAGTTTACCTAATAAAGAGGATATTAAAACAGTCGAATTTCAATATGCTAAAAATGGTATTCCTGTTATCTCAAATAATTCAGCACATAGATGGACTCCAGATGTTCCAATGATAATAGGGGAGATTAATCATGATCATATCCAAATAATTCCGATTCAACAGAAAAAAAGGGGGTTCACTAGGGGATTTGTGGTCGTAAAACCAAATTGTTCACTTCAAAGTTATCTTACTCCAATTTATGCATTAGAAAAAGCAGGATTTAAAATTGAAAAATTGATTATTACAACTCTTCAAGCTATATCAGGAGCGGGGTATCCAGGAGTTCCCTCTTTAGATGTGGTTGATAATATTGTTCCTTATATTAGTGGAGAAGAAGAAAAAACAGAAAAAGAACCCTATAAAATTCTCGGTAAAGTAGGAGAGAATGGAATTATAAATAACCAATCAATTCAAATCAGTGCTACATGCACTAGAGTTCCCGTAACTGATGGACATATTGCTTCCGTTAACATGAAATTTAAAGATAAAATCCCACAAAAAGAGGCAATTATTGATTTATGGAATAACTTTAGATCTGAACCTCAAAGGTTAAATTTGCCTTTTGCCCCTAGTCAACCGATAATTTATTTAGAGAATGTAGATAGACCTCAACCAAAAAAAGATCGTAATAACGATAAAGGAATGGCTGTAACTATAGGTAGACTTAGAGAAGATAATGTATTTGATTACAAATTTATAGCATTAAGTCATAATACAATAAGAGGAGCTGCTGGTGGAGCAATTTTAAATGCAGAATTATTGGTATCAAAAGGCTATATAAAATAATACTTCTACTCTTAATAAATCCTAAAGAATATCCGATTAATACATTCAGTAGAATATTTATCAAAATAAAATTTAAAAATATTTTTCTCTAATAAGATAGTAAATATTAAGATGAAAAAGAAAGATCTGTTTAATTCAGAACAATGACAATTTTAGTTATGAAATTTGGAGGAAGCTGTCTTGTTGATAAATCTGCATTTGATAAGATATTATCAATAACAGAAAGTAACCTAAAAGTAAAAAAAGTTTATGTAGCTTCTGCATTTAATGAAATTACGAATTTACTCTTAAATACGTCTCTTAAGTTAGATAGCCAAGAAATAGTAGAAAAAAATATCGGAGATATTAGAGATAGGCACATAAAGATAATTGAAGAAATATTTGATAAAGAAAGTAAATATTATGTAAAATCTAAACGCTGGATCGATAAAAAGTTAAATGAATTACAAAATATTTTAGCAGATGTAAAAGAATTTGGATTAGAAGATTATCATGAAGATAGTATTTTAAGTTTTGGGGAAATAATGTCGACTTATATATTAAATCAGTTTATTCTTAGTAAAGGGATTAAATCTAAATATCTTTCTGGAACAGATATTATCATTACTAACGACACTTTTAAAAATGCTTACCCTTTATATGATCTAATAAATAAACGTATAAAAGAAAGAGTTATTCCTCCTCTAAATAAAGTCAATCTTTTATGTATAACTGGATTTATTGGCAGAAATAAACTTGGTTCTATAACTACTTTGGGAAGAGGAGGTTCTGATTATACAGCAACTATTATAGCTCGAAGTCTATATGATATTGGAGATGATAAAGATATTAGCGTTGTCTTCTGGAAAGATGTAGATGGACTTTATGCAATTGATCCCCAATATATAAAAAATTCTTCTTTAATTAATAAATTAAATTATAATGAAGCAAAACAAATAGCTAACTTTGGAGCCAAAATTCTTCATCCCAAATGTATAGAAGCAATAGAACAATATCGAATTCCTATTGAAATTAAAAACTTTACTAAACCATTACAAAAAGATCAATATACCATAATATCAGATGAAACAGATCTTACTAAAATTAAAGGCATTTCTGTCGTAAAAATAGCCACAATAATAACAATAACCTCTGGGAGCATGGTAGATATACCAGGTGTTTTGGCTAAAATCTTTAAGGTGATGAAAAAGAAAAATATTAGTGTTTCATTTGTAGCTCAAAGTTCTTCCGAAGTAAGTACATCCTTTATTGTCAAAAAAGAGAAATCTGATGATGCATTATCAGCCTTAAAAAGTGATGAATATTTTACAGATTTTTTTAAATTCTCTTGGGAAGATGTAGCCATTATTAATATAACTGGCAATAAGATTCTTGAAAATAAAACTAAAGCTTACATTTTCACACTGTTAGATAATAAAAACATACAAGTCCGAGCAATTTCTCAAAGCTATAAAGATTTAAATTTATCTATAATAATAGACACGAAAGATCTTAATGAAGCTATACAAATTATACACGATGGATTATACAATAACTAATACAAATTTAAGTTTATTTAGCAAATCTGAGTGGCTATATTTAGGATTTTATGACTTTTTCTATTATTAATAACGCTTCCTTAATTTTTTCAATTGGTTGGGTCAATGCGAATCTTACAAATCCCTCTCCATATTCTCCGAAACCAATCCCTGGTGTTATCACAACTCCTAAATTGATTAATCTCTTTACAAATTCCATACTACTATTTTCTTCCCCAGGTACCTGCGTCCAAACATAAAAAGTAGCTTTAGGCTTTTCTGTTTTCCAACTAATTTCATTTAATCCTTTTATAAGAACATCTCTTCTCTTTTCATAAATGTGCATAATTTCAGAAACAATTTTTGGCTTTTTATTTGATTTATACAGATTAAGACCCTTTGATACTGCTTTTTGCACAAATATGGGAGTTCCTGAATCAATTTGTGATTTAACTTTTCTTAAACCTTGTACTATTTCTTCATTCCCTACAACCCATCCACACCGAAATCCTGTCATACAAAAGATTTTGGAAGCACTATTGATCTCTACGCAATTTGGAGTAAATTGTAAGAGAGAAGGAGAAATATAATCATTAAATGTAAGTTCAGAATAAGCATTATCATACACAATAATAAAATTGTAATCATCAGCATAATCAGAGACTTTTTTTAAAAATTCGTTAGTTGCAATCGCTCCAGTTGGATTATTTGGATAATTTAAATACATTAATTTTGCTTTTTTGAGAATTTTGGTTTCAACCGCTTCTAAATCTGGAAGAAAATCATTTTCTTTTAGCAATGGTATTAAATATGGAATTCCATCTGAGAGTTTTGTTGCACCATTTTCATATACAGGATAACCAGGATTAGGACATAATACAATATCTCCATCATTAACAAAAGCTCTTGCTATATTAGCTATACCTTCCTTAGCTCCAATTACATTTGTTACCCCCTTATTAGGATCCAAATCTATTCCAAATCTTAATTTATACCAACGTGCTATAGCTTCTCTAAAATCTTGCTCTCCCATACTAGAAGAATACTTTTGATTATTTGAAATCTTAGATTGTTCAATCATTTCATGAAGGATTACCTCTGGAGTGGGTAAATCAGGATCCCCAATCCCTAATGATATTAACTCAATTCCTTCCTGTTTCTTCTTAGATTTTAAATCCTCTATTTCTGCAAAAATATAGGGAGGTAATTTTTTTACTCTATCTGCTAGCTCAACTTTTATTTAAATCACCTTTAAAATTTTTAAACATCTTTTTTGAGATACTCAGGGAGTTTTTGATATAATAATAAATCTTCATATTGTTCAGCTTCTCTGACCATAAAAATATTATTATTTCCAATTAATATTTCTGCAGGTCTTGGTCTACTATTATAATTACTGCTCATAGAAAAACCATAGGCTCCTACATCCATAATTGCCAGAAAATCTTCTTCTGATAATTTCGGTAATCTTCTATCTTTTCCTAATATGTCTCCTGATTCACAAATAGGACCGGCAATATCATAATTAAGATGATCTTCTTTATCATTATAGTTACAAGGAATAATATGATGATAACTACCGTACAGAGTAGGCCGAATTAGAATGTTAAATCCTGCATTTATACCAGCAAATAATTTATATCCATTATCTTTTATAGTATTAATTTGTACAAGAAGTAAGCTCGATTCAGCAGAAATATATCTTCCAGGTTCAATAAATAATTTAGGATCCCCTAATTTTCCTTCTTCTATTAAAATTTTGAACTTTTCAATAACAACTTTGTTATAATGTTCTAAATTTATTGGATCTTCATTAGGGCGATAAGGGATACCAAACCCTCCTCCAAAATCAACGAATTCAAAGGTTATGTCCAGAGTTTTTGATAACATTTTAACAATTTCTAAATATTTTTCCATTGGTTTCTCATAATCAGACATATTTAAAATGCCAGAACCAATGTGAGTATGAATCCCAAATTGCTTAAATCCTAATTGAATAGCAGTTTTATAAGCTAGTACCACTTGTTCCTCTAAAATACCAAATTTTACATTTCTTCCTGCTGTAATTGTATGTGAATGGTGCCCTGCACCTAATTCAGGATTAATTCGAAATGATATTATATTCTTTTCCTTATCTAATTCATCATAGATTTTTGCCAATCTAAATACTTGGCTAATACTATCTAAATTTATTATAATATCATTCTCAACAGCACACCTTAAATCCTCATTCGTAAACATGTTTCCTGTATAAATTATTTGGCTAGGCTTTACTCCTAGTTTAAGACATGTATAGATTTCCCCTAGTGAAGTACAATCAAAATTTGCACCTTCTGAAATTAGGATCTTAAGGACAGCTATATTTGTGTTTGCTTTAACAGCATAATGAATATCATTATTTCTATATATACAATCTAAATTCTTTTTTAATGTTTTATACCGATTTCTAATCATTCGTTCATTAATGATATATATTGGAGTTTTATATTCATTAGTAACATTATTAGTATTGATATTATTGAAATATAAAACATTATTCATATATCTAAGATCCTTGTATGCTAACCAATCTTTATAGTCCATATCAAATCTACTTTTTATTTTTATTAGATTTTTATATAAAATCAAATCTCTAAGTTTTTAATATTACCATAAAAAACTCTTTCAATAGGACCTTCCAAATACACAGTCTCTCCTGTATAAGTAATAACTAGATCTCCTCCATCATTATGTATAATTATAGGAAAATTTTGCTTAAAATGTCCTAGTTGAACTCCAGCAACTACCACAGCACATGCTCCTGTCCCACATGATTTTGTTATTCCAACTCCTCGTTCAAACACTCTCACTCTGCCTTCTGTATTAGAAATAATTTCAACAAATTCAGTATTCACTTTTTTTGGAAACCGTGAATGCGATTCTATTACTGATCCGTACATATTTAAATTATCATCATCTAATTGATTCTCAACAAATATAACAGCATGAGGATTTCCTATTGAAACTGCTGTAAAATAAAAGATTTTATCTAAAATAATTATTTTTTCATTAACACATTTATCCGAATTGATTTCCGAAATAACGGATATATTTTTACATTCTAAAATTGGAGGTCCCATATCAATACGAACACTCTTTACTTGGTTATCAATAATGTTTAGCTTCGCTTCCATTATTCCTTTGAGAGTTTCTATATAAATCTCATCTTTCTTAATAATATTATTTTCATAAATATATTTAGAAAAACATCTGATTCCGTTCCCGCACATTTCAGCCTCTGATCCATCACTGTTAAAGATTCTCATTTTGATATCAGCAATGTCAGATGAACATACATATATTAACCCATCAGCTCCTACTGAAAAATGATGCCGGCATAATTTCAATGCTAAAGCAGATTTCTTTTCTTCTGGAATCATTAAGTCTCTATCGTTTAATATAATATAATCATTTCCTAATCCATGAAGTTTCTCAAAATTTAAAAAGTTTAAATGAAGTCCATTCATTAAAAATCATTTAAGCTAATATTCTTAAGGAATTATAAAACATATATATTTAAAAAAACAATTATTTTCACAGAATTTTTTTATTTATAAAAAAAAATACTAGTGTATTTATTGAAAAACTACATAAAGTAATTTTATAATGAGTTATAATAAAATTGACAAATTAAAAGGAGTAATAACAGCAATGATTACTCCTTTTAAAGAAGATTTTTCGATTGATGAATCCCAATATAGAAAATTTATAAGATTTCAAGTTGAAAACGGATGTCACATTTTAACTACAGGAACTACTGGTGAAAGTGCCACATTATCTCATGAAGAACATCATTATGCTATTGATATTGCTGTAGACGAGGTAAAACAAACAGGCAAAGCCCCATTACTAATAGCAGGTACTGGAAGTAATTCCACAAAGGAAGCTATTTCGTTATCTCAATACGCTGAAAAAGCAGGTGCTGATATGCTATTACTTGTTGTGCCATATTATAATAAACCCGCTCAACACTCTTTAATTGAACATTTTTCTGTAATAGCAGGTTCAGTATCTTTACCAATTATATTGTACAATGTTCCAAGTCGGACTGGTACAAATTTAGAACCTGAAACAGTCGCTAAATTGGCAAATTCCAAAGAAAATATTATAGGAATGAAATGTGCTAGTGGAAATATCGATCAAATAACGAAAGTAATTAAGAACACTCCTGATAATTTTATAGTATTGAGCGGAGATGATGTTTTAACATTTCATATCATGGCATTAGGGGGTAAAGGAGTCATAAGTGTTGCCTCAAATATTATTCCTTCAAAAATGGTCGATTTTATTAACACTATGTTAAACAACGAATGGGAAAAAGCTCGAGCAATGCAATTTCAATTATATGATTTATTTAAAATCCTTTTTATCGAAACAAATCCTGGACCAGTAAAATTCGCAGCAGAACTTAAAGGAATAATGAATAAGCGAATGAGATTACCATTAACTCCCCCCCTAGAGGAAAACCAAAAGAAAATTAAAAATGTATTAGAGAAATTGATATAACGTAAAAAAGATAAATAAAGAGGGTATTTTGATGATTAAATTATTAATTATAGGACCAACTGGTGCAATGGGTAAGTTAATCAGTAAATTAGCATTGGAAGATAAGGATATTGATGTTGTTGCTGCTTGTGATATCAAGAATATTGGAGATGATCTTGGATTCATAGCAGGAGCTGAAAATCCGAATAATATAATCATAAGTGATGTGAAGGATCTTGAAAATATTATTAATCAAAAAAATCCAGAAATAGCAGTTGATTTTACTACGGCTCAAGCAACTGAGAAAAACAGTATCATTTGTATTAAAAATCGAATTCGATGTGTTATAGGGACTACAGCTTTATCAAAAAATTTTCTTGAAAAGATAGAAGATCTTATTAAAGAATATCAAACACCATCTGTTATATCACCAAACATGTCAATTGGTATTAATATCATTTTTAAGATCGCTCCAATTTTGGCTTCTTATTTAACAGACTGGGATATTGAAATATTTGAAGCTCATCATCACAGAAAAACAGATTCTCCAAGTGGAACAGCTCTTAAAATTGGTGCATTGATAAGCAATACTCTTAACTGCGATTTTGAAAAAATTGTAAAATATGGTCGTGATCATGGAACTAATATCCGTAAGATTGGAGCAAAAAATGAGATTGGTATTCATGCAATTAGAGCTGGTGATATCGTTGGTGATCATACTATATTATATGGAGGAATAGGTGAGCGGATTGAACTAAGACATCAAGCACATAGTAGAATCTGTTTTGCTAGTGGTGCTATTAAAGCTATTAAATTTATCGCAAATGCTACTGAAAACAAAATATACACAATGAATAATATTCTCAAATCTTGAATAAATCTTTAGCTGAATGATATTTTGTATACATAATATATATTCAAACATCCTCCAACTCATCAATATTTTCTCATTTTTTTCAATCTGTTTTTCTATTATTAAATATTTTTTTATACGAAAACTTTAAATATGTAATGCAACTATTAGTAATTAGTGATTGTCAATATAACATTGACATCATCAATTATCCAAAAACATAATTTCTCAATTTAATCATAGAAAAGAGGTGTAATATATGTCTGATGATAAAAAAATTGAAGTCAAAAAATCAAAAGCTTTAAAAAAAGAAAAAGATGAGCAAAAATCTCGGGAGCTTTCCATAAGAAGAGAAAGTCCATTTTCATTATTCCAAGAAATGGATCGAATGTTTGATAACTTATGGAGAAATTTTGATGAATCTTTCTGGCCTTTCAGAAGGAGACGATATGAACCTATCAAATGGGATGAGCTACCAATCTATCGAACGCCATTATCAAATATTACAGAAGAAAAGAATAATTATATAGTTTCAGCTGAATTACCTGGTTTAGACAAAGCTGACATTGAAATCACTTTTCATGATGGAATGTTAGAAATTAAAGGAGAACAAAAGGAAGAGAAAAAAGAGGAAAAGGAAGGATACGTCAGAAGGGAATTCAGTTCAGCAAGCTACTATAGAGCATTTAGTTTGCCAGAAAATATTGATGTCGATGCAATTGATGCAAATTTAGATAAAGGTATTTTAAACATCAATATTCCCAAGAAAAAACCCGAGAAAGTGGAAAAGAAAAAGATTGAAGTAAAATAATTTTTTTCTAATTTTTATTTTTTCTTTTCTTACTTTGTCAAATTTATTTCATTAGTATTTATTTTGAAAAAAGATTAATCGCTTTTAAATAATCGAATTTAAATATTCAGAGGAATCTCGTGCTACTTCTTCGAAAGAAGGTTTCATAATTGTTTCAATTGATGCAAAACTGTTATAACCTTCGTTCTTAAAAATTTTTAAAAAGGTTTTAAAATCAAAATGCCCTGTACCAGGTGCTCTTCTGGTACAATCTGCTAAATGTAAATGAGAAACATGGTAAGCTATTTCTTTCAAATAATCCCAAATGTAAAGAGGATCTTCTTCTAAATAGGTATGAAACGTATCAACTAATAATTTCAAATTTTGCGACCCTATTTCCTCAATTAATTCGACTGATTCCTTAATTGAGTTATATGAATCAATTTCAAATCGATTTATTGGTTCGAATAATAATACTACATTAGCCTTTTCAGCCATTTTGCAGCAATCCTTCAAAGATTTCTTTATATTTAATTTTTCTTTTTTAATATTACTCTCAAAATCAAAGCGACCTCTTATTAAACCGATTATGACTTTAGATTGTAAATTATGAGCAAATTCGACATATTTTTCCATTCTTTTTAGTGCAGGTATCCTTTTTTGCTCATTCTGATGCCCTAAAGAATATCCAAAACGGATAAAAGTACTTCCTGTTCCAACCGCAGAAATTTCGAAATCAAATGATTCTTTAATCTCATTTATTTTTTTAGTATTAATTCTTTCTGGTTCAAGAAGAGATAATTCAATTCCATGATAATTCAGTGGTTTTAAGAACTCGCATAATTGGGTAAATTTTTTGTTTATTTCATCTTGATTACTCTTTGATTCATTCAAACCACAAACTATGCTCAATTTCATAAATATATAGAATTATTTTTTACTAAAAATATTTATAGAATTATTTATGATTTTAAAAGATTAAAAAATAAGGCTAATTACTTTAATAGTTTAATTTAATGGTTCATTCAAAAATATAAATGATAAATTAATGTGAAATATTATGAGTAAATGGCAATTACCCCCTAAGGAGGGGCATTTAGATAAACCTGATGGTATATATCTTCAAAATATGTCCATAGCAGAAATTAAGGAGAGGGTAAAGAAGAATGACCTTATTATCATTCCATGTGGTTCAACCGAAAATCATGGACCTGCAGCATGTATTGGAGAAGATACCTTCTTAGTAACTCGAATGGCAGAGCTAATAGCTCAAAAAACTGGATGTACTGTAGCTCAACCTACTTGGTATGGTTCGCATCCATATCATCATGTAGGGATGCCAGGAACTATCATAGTTCCAGAAGAGACTTTTAAATCGCTGTTAAGATCTATAATGGCAGGATGTTGGAATATGGGATTTAGAAAGATGATATTATTAAATGGACATGGCCAAGAATATGTTATTCCAAGTGCGATTCATGAATTTGCAAAGAATTATCAATTACCTATGGTTGTATGCAATGTGAATTGGTATCATGCAATTCCGCAGTACTGTATGGATCAAGAGCATGGAGGTCCATTTGAGACACCCTTTATTCATGCTGATGAAGCTGAGACATCTTTTTCAATGGTGTTATTTCCTGAAATGGTGAAAAAAATAGATTCTTGTGAAGATAACACTCCTATTGGTTGGATGCCCAATGGTCATGTAGATAAAGCAGGAAATATATATCAACGCCCTATTAAATGGTATGGACAAGTTGGATTTGGACCTATTGAAGTATCTGCTTATCCAGAAGGTCATGTTGGTTGCCCGAGCAAAGCTACTTTTGAAAAAGGAAAACCTGGTATTGAAGCTTTATTAGATTATTTAGAAAAACTAGTTAATGATATATTGAACACATTTCCACCAGGAAAACTTCCGCCAATTGAAGGAATAACACAAAGAGATCCAAAAGAAATTGAACTTTATATTAAAGGACCTCTTAATGGTGGTAAAAGTATTTATGAGTTAAGATATCCTCCCTAAGCTCATATTTTTAATTATTTTTTTTTTAAAAAAAAAATTTAAAAAATATTTAAATTTTAGCCCCACAATATGCACAAAATTGTGCTACATCTTTTTTTATTGGAGTTCCACAATTATGGCAGTATTTTGCTTTCTCTTCAGCAACTACTTCTCCTTCTGCTGTTGTTAAATGTTTAATCTGTCCTGTTTTGGAGCTAAATTTAGCCTGTAATTGACCAGAGGCTTTTAAATCTAATATTATTGCTTGGACATCCTTCTCTGTGATTCCTGTGATTTTACTCACATCCTCTATAGTTGCCTCAGGATTTGCTTTAAATTCTCCTAGAACCACATTTCGTAGTTTACTTTTGTTGGTAACTGCAAATATTTGCCCTACTAAAATAGCTATCCCTATACCAATTGAAATGAAACCCCACCATTCAAACCCATCACCCCAATTAATGAACTCATTTATTCCCCACCAAAAAAAAGCACCCGCGATTATTAAAGCACAAATCGACAATCCTTCTGAATATTGGTTTTTTTCATATTTCATATAAATTCACTTTATTAGTAATTTTTATTTCAAATTTTAATTTTATAAAAAGTTGCTATTAAATTAAAAATTCTGAATTAAGATTTTAAAAAATAACTAATTTTATAGAAGACAATAAGATTTTTAATTAGTTATTATACATTTATTTATTACTTCAAAAATAGTTGAAAAAGCAATTTGGTCTTCCACTAAAAGAATAATAATATTCTCCAAAATCTTTATAGAAAGTATATAAAAATTATCAGTGTGTATCACATTAAAATCAGGACTATGAACTCCAATTTCAGAAGTGATTTCTTCAGCTAATTCATACAATTGAGACATATTTAACCCAATTGAGGTTTTATTGAACTCTTGATTTATATATGATTTGATAACAGCTCCATTTTCAGAGGTGATTAAAATAAAGTATAATCCTGCTCCTAGTTTTTCTGTTAAAGAATCTAATACAAGATCAAGATTTAGAATAGCAGTCATTATTCTCTATTTTTATTCTTTTAAAAAGTAGATAAACCTCAATTTCTTTTGTTAAATAATAAACAACTGTCAATGTCTATTATAACAGTCATTATGATATAATTTATAGGTTTATTTATATATAATTTTCGCACAAATTAATTCTACTATTTAAAATTCTGGTTTAAAATTTTTTTATGTAATTAAAATTGTATCCTATGATTAAAATTTCACAACTATTGCTTAAAAAAGAGAATCAAGATATAAACTTATATTATAAAATACTGATCAATGATTTTTTCAAAATCATTAAAGGGAGATAGATCTCCATTAAAACTTTTCACATTAGAGGAATAATACTTTTCTAAAAATTCCTCGACAACCAACAGCATATATCTCTTTATATTCTCTGATTTATTTATTTTTTCAACTAAATAAGCAAAAATTACATCATTTTTGGTAGTAACATAAAATTGGTGGTCTCCCAAATCAATATCTTCAAGTTCTAGTCCATATTCTTCTCCACCAATACAATCCTGTGAATAAATAAGTATAGCTGATATGAATCCAGCAATTTGAAATGAGTTATTAGCTATATATGCTCTGGATTTATTTACTTTTGAAAAATATAAATATCCCGCCTTACCAACAATAAATAATCCTACTAATCCCCTAGCTTGTGGGATTTGAACTTTCTCATTACATATTTTTTCAACTTTTAAGTTTGGCAAACCTAGTTTGATTTGATTAAATATTTTCTTAGATAAATTATATAGTTTAGTGTAATTCATTGCATTATCGGTTTTATCAATGTAGGTTATTATCAGCTTATCATCTTGGTTCAAATTAAAGAATTGTATATAAATTGTTAAACTACCAATATTATCTATTATGTATCCCTGCCGTTTATTCATAATTCTACTTTTATATAGATCAATTATTTTCCGAATTAAGGTAATTCCTATCCCTTTCTGAAAAATTATATTAATTTTTCCATTTAAATCTAATTCTGAAATGCCAAAACCCCTAATTAGAAAAATTTTCCTTTCCGATTCAAAACTTTGGTAGTTTTCTTTTATGGTTAACATTTATATAATAAATAATCTTGTGTGCTAAACTTTGCTTTTGTGTTAATAAAATCATCTAATCTCAAATATATAAATGTTTTTACCATATAATCTTTCATTTTTTGATAACAAAAAGTAGAATGAACCAAAATTTATCTTATATACAGATATTTTGATTTACATTTATAAGAATGATAATCATAAATCATTTCCAATTTAACTATGTTTTAACCGTTTATATATTCATAGATTACATCAAAATCAGATAAGTTAAATGGCTTTAATATTGTACCTTTAACTCCAAGATCCTCAACCTTTTTCTCAACTTCTATACTTGGAATGGCAGTTAAAAAGAATACCGGTATATCTTTTAATCTTAAATCTGCTTTTATCCTTTTTATAACTTCATAGCCATTTATATCAGGAAGTATGATGTCTAGTAAGATCAATTTCGGTGTAAATCTTTTTAACTCTTTTAAACCCTTAAAACCGTTGAGGACACCTTTACAAGAGATATCCATCGATTCAAAATAGCTTGATAATAGGTTAACTGTCTCAAGGTCATCTTCAATAAGGAGAATATCATAAGGACCTTCAGGTTCCTTCTCTCCTTCTTTTTCAGTTTCAAATTTATCCAAATATTCAATAATTTTATTTTCAAGAATTAAAGATTGGTTTAGAGCATGTTTTAATTTAGAGATTATATTGTCATCTAGACCTTTTCCGTATTTTTCTATAACTAATTGTAGGTAGCCCTTGATTGATGTTAGTGGTTCCTTTAGATCATGAGATAAACTTGAAAGAAGGTCAATATCAATATTTTTATCTTTAATAATAATCTTTGATTTATATTCAATGAAAAAATTTAAAGCTTCCCTAATTAATTTAGAAAGCGTAGAATAATCATTATTTTTAGCAAAATTCACCCACTCATCTTTAAGATCTCTTGAGAGGTATAAAGAAATCCTTTCTTTATCAAGATCATAATCATTTTCCCCTTTTTTCCATTTTTTAAAGCTTTCAGTAACATTTCCTCTCCAAATAGCTCGTTTCCCTGTTTCTTCTTCAAATCTCTCCATGTCCTTAGTTTTTTTGCTCTCTTCAGAGATTGTGATCACCCTTAAATAACAAATAATTCTTCCATTTTTTACATAATTATACTGTTTTACATATTTAAAAATCTTTTTACATCTACAAGCAAATTACACACTTCTGGCTCAATTTTAAGATACTAGAAAAAGATTATAAAGCTCTATATTAATACATAAAGAATTAGTTGGGGCTTATCATTGAACAGATAAGCCCCAATTTTTGTTTGTCATACCTACTTAGGATTTGCTTATGTCTATTGACTTTATAACCACAAAATTCCTATAGAAATTAAATTTATTTTCTAATGAATCTTTTTTTTTAATACTGATTTATTAATTAACAAATTATATTTTTGTGTAATCGATTAGCAATATATGTAAATCTACTTTTTTCTTATAATAGCACGTTTTATATTTAAATCTTTTCATTGAATATGTAGGAATAGATATCAAAGGCTCAGGTCTCGGATCGTCTATCTCAAAAGAAATCCTCGAGCTCCATGAAGGTCAAATTCTTGTAAAATCAGATGATAGACATGAATGAGCAGAATCCGCATTCCGATTGTATAAAATCATCTAATTAATATTATTTATTATATAAAAATTTAATTAATGGGCCTGGCAGGATTCGAACCTGCGACTTTGGGTTTGATAGAAATGCCTACCAAAAATCCCAGTCCGAAGCCGGGCACCCTATCCAGACTAGATTACAGGCCCTTATTAATAAAATTAAAATCCTTTGTTTTTAAAAAATTTTATTGTAAATTATATGCGGATCTCTTAATGATTTCTTAAATATTAGGCAAAAAAAAGTATAATCCAATTACTTTCCATTCAATTTCTTCTTGAAACCATTATTGATATAAATTAGTAATAACCTAAAAAGCCTGGTGTATCTTAAACCTTGACTAAGATCACCATTAACTTTTATTATCCCTTTCATATAAGCATCGGTTCCATGAATTTCACGTTTTAAAATTTTAAGTAATATATCTTTCGGATAAATAACTTCAAATGAAGCACTTGGGTTAAGCCCTTTTTTGTAAATGATAGATCCATTAGAAACCTTCAACCAAAAGTTAAAATTGATTTCGGGTATAATTATTTGATAAATATCATTATAATCTAATATTTCCTCCTGTAACTCTTCAGTACCTTTAAAGACATCGACAGCTAACTTAATAATCCTATCTAATACTGCAATAAATTCATCATGGTTATTCTCTAAATCGTGTAATACCAAATTAAAGGTTTTTAAATTGATCATTACTTAGCCAATTGTTTTAACTCATATTTACAAGGTATCTTATACCCAACCTAACCTTATATTCTACATCGTCTTATAAAAATATAAAGTTTTCTATTGAAACATAATATCCTAGCTTATAAAAAAAAATTTTTAAATTTTCAAGTATTTCTTTTGGTGAAAAACTATTTTTTCAGATTGATATTATATGCCCACATAGTGTAGCCCGGTCTAGCATTCGGGACTGTCACTCCTGCGACGCGGGTTCAAATCCCGCTGTGGGCGCCATTTCATTTCTTGTTAATTTAAAAAAAGATTAAAACAACTCAATACTAATTCTATTGAATTAGATTTTATATTTTACAAACTCGTAAATAAAATGGTACACAGTACGAAAAAGAAAGTTGAATTAATGGCACCTTTAAAGAATTTCAAATCTTTGAACGCTGCCTTAAATAATGCTGATGCAGTCTATTTTGGCGTCGAATCTCTAAATATGAGAATGTTTAGTGATAATTTCAAATTAGCTAACTTGAAAAAAATTGTCTCAACATGCCATCAGAATAATGTTAAAGCCTATTTAACTACAAATGTAATAATATATGAAAATGAGATTGAATTAACGGAAAAAATACTGACTAAAGCCTTTGAAGCGGAAATTGACGCAGTTATTGTTCATGATATCGGAGCTATTGAATTAGCAAAAAGTAAAGGCCTCAATTTCCATATTTCTACTCAAGCAAATGTGTCAAACTCACTTTCAGCACAATTCTATCAGCACTTAGGAGCTCAACGATTAATTCTTGCAAGAGAACTCTCACTTGAACAAATTAAAGAGATTCGAAAAAAAGTTCATACCTGTGAAATCGAGGTATTTGTTCATGGAGCACAATGCACTTCTATATCAGGGCGTTGCTACTTTTCAGCAGAGATTTGCGGTTCCCAAGATTATTCAGCCAATCGAGGAAAATGTATTCACCCCTGCCGTAGAACATGGAAAGTGTATGACAATGACAATAATGAATTTCTGTATGATGGCACCTTCTTTATCAACACCAAAGATCTGTGTATGATCGAACATATCCCTAATCTAATTGACGCTAATATTGATGCCTTTAAAATTGAGGGACGAATGCGTGATCCTATTTACATCGAAGAAGCTACTAAATGCTATCGTGAAGCAATCGATGCTTATTTTGATAATACCTTTACCCCTCAGAGGATCCAAGAATGGCTTTTCCGACTGAAAAAAGTTTACAATCGAGGTTTTTCCACAGGATTCTATTTTGGATTGCCTACAGGCAGCGAAATCGAAAGAGATCGCGAAGGAAATATCTCAGACTTCAGGAAAGTTGAAATTGGAAAAGTACTTTCATATTTTCCTGAAAAAAAAGCTGCTAAAATTCTTTTATCTAAAGGAAAGTTAAAATTGGGTGATCGAATTTTTATAATCGGAACCCATACAGATACTTACTTCCAACAGGAGATTCAATCCATCCAAATTAAACAAAAAAAGAATCTTAGCGAAACCCCCATTGTATCAAAAGGCCACCCGATAACCGTGGGGCTCTTAGTTGATAAACCCGTTAAAAAGAATGATAAAATTTTTATATTAAAATCTAAAACTAAACCATGACTTGGTTTATTCTGATTGATTTAAGCTTAATACAAGCATAAAGTATTATCTGTGTTTTCACCTTCTACCAAAACAAAAAAATAAAAAGATATTAAAAAAAAAGAGAAGTATATAGAACGGTGTTGAATAAAGAGGTTAAATATCCTTACTTATAAGTCTTCAACCAAATCTTCGTAGGCTTCCAATGCTAGCTCAATAATTTCCTGAAAAGCCATAGCATCTTGGAGATTTCCTTCAACTGTAATATCTCCAGCCATATAAGCGCTTGTGGCGTCAACTTCACCCATTAAGATACCAGCACCAACTTCTAGAGTTGAGGACATTGTGAATGAAGGATTATCTACATCACCTTCCCCAAAATCTAAGTTACCCTCTTTGACGGTAAGCCAATGTTTCTTATCGGCATCTGTGACAATCATTTGGATAGCAATGTCCATATCTTCCAATTCCTCTTTAAGGTCCTCGTTTTCAGTGGAGACCTGTTTAATAAATTCGAAAACGCGCATCATATCATCTGTAGATGCTGCGCTTGCTCCTTTTTCCTGAGCAGCTTTTAAATCTTTTAATAATTGTTCGTCAACCATTTTAATTTTCAACCTTCTTTTTTACTTTTTTTCCCTTAATTTAAAAATTAATTTATATTAAATGAAAAAATTGCAAGTTATAATAACCTTTTACTATATAAAAAGGTTATATTTCTTTTTTTTATTTAGTGAGACAAAATCCAATAACCTTAAAAGGCGCCATTACAATATTTCTGGAAGGTGTTTTAGAACATCGAGATGGGAATAATGTCGCATTAAAAAAAAAGAGAAAAAATGAAATTTTGATGCAATAATAATTTCTGAATATCTCAAAAATTTTATTTTTGAAATTTGATAAAGTAACAACAGGATTCTCTTAACTTTTAAGAGGATTTTATAGAATATTTTATAATTTAAAACTAGTTCATTATTTGAGATTTAATTTGGCACAATTTCTAGTTAGATTCTACACTAATGTTAAAAGTTAAATAGAGAATTATCTTATTAGTAAATGGAGTAAAGTGGAGTCTGATGAAAATATAGATTTGAATGAGGAATCAGAAGAAAAAGTGGAATATATAAGACCACGATGGTGGAAATCTTTGTGGCTATTAACAATTATTTCAATGATCGCATCGGGAGTGCTAGCGTACTTTTTCTTATATCGTGAATTTGTTCGAATACTTATTTTTGAAGTTATATTTTCAATCGCGTTAGGATTTGCTTATTATATACGCGTAAGGCCATCTCTGAGAGTAAATAAAGCTATTTACATATTACTAGGCATTACTCCAATTGGGTTTGGGTTATGTTTACTTTATGGCCTTACAGGTATTAGCCGATATCTAATTAATCTTGGATCGGGGTGGATTTGGCTCAATTTAAGTATATTTATCATTCTTCTGGTGATTGGGGGTTTTATAGGAAACTGGATAGGTAAGAAAAGAGATTACCATCTTCCTTTAAGCTTGAATAGAAGAGAATGATAAGAAATATTTATTCTATGAGAATAAATAGTTTGGATAAGATATAAAAATTAAGTTCACTAATATATTATGCTTGTATTATTTTAGCTTATTATTGTAAGTTGAAAGGTAAAAATTGAGAATGTAAAAAGTTAAATCAGTGAATTTTCTTGTATTTTAATGGTAGACCAACATAAAATATTAATGTCGGGTGTCTTATCATAACAATGGTCTTAGAAAAACTCTACAATGCAACTGATAATTTGATAAATCAACAGTTCTATCAAGAAGGGGCCGACATTATTATAGGTAGAACACCCGAAGTTTCCTTGAAGATTAGTAAATCAGGTCAAATAATAAGAAAGTTTAAAGATTTATTTAACCATAATCTTGATTTATTTTTAGAAGGTAAATATCTATCATTTCTTCGGTTATTTAAGAAGATTAAGGGAATAGATGAGAATTACATCCATGAGATTTACCAGGATCTCGAACTCAAATTTAGAACACTTGAACAGGTTGATGATATAAATGTAGTGGTGTTATACTCTATTGTATTAAACTCTCTAATCTCAAGTATTAGAGATCTTAATTTCGGAGAGACAATTAGAGAAATAAAAAGAAGAGTAAAGAAGAAACTAGAAATAAATGATAAGAAAATTCAAGATGAGTTGGATAAATTGTTCATGAGAAATGATGATAAAATTTCAATATTATATAATATCTCCTATTTAGACACCTTAGCAGAATCCTTTAATTACAAAAAGGTGGCGCGGATTTGTAAAATACAAAAGGGAAAATATATTAATCGTATTGTTAAATTTATAATTGAACAGAATAATTAGAAAATTTAAAGCTTCATATTTGCTAATTCCTCAGAAATAACATCAGTTAGAACAGTTAAGACTATACTTTTTAACTCATTATCGTATAAGCGTATTTTATCTGATATTTCAATTTGGATTGCTTGGCTCTTATGAACGTTAGAGGCACCATATTGCTGGATAATGAAACCACCAGTTAAAACATATTCCCTTCTTCTTGGATGTCCCGGGGCAATAGGGATATTTAAATCAAGAAATTTTTTAATCATTTTACCACGAAAATTTTTATCCCAATCCTTCTTTAGAATTGGCTCAGAGAAGAATGATCCTAAATTATTAGTTCCTAGAATTATATCGACATCTCTAAAGCCCGTAGGCCTTTTATCCTTTTCAAAACCATGAAGATCGATCAAAAGTGAATAGTTAAATTGCTTTATATTACCAATTACTATATCATATATTTTATCATGATATAAATTATAAATCTCTCGAGCTAGTAACGATTCTGGCTGATATGCTTCATGATCTTCTCTATTTAAATCTATTTTGGACCGAGGGACATGGGATATAACACTAGAAGGCATACATGGTTCTAAAGATGAATCTTTAAGTTGAAAACAAACTTGATTAGTTAATTCTTTCGCAAATTCTATGGTACTTTTATCAATACCTAAAATTCCTGTTTTTCGTTCAGGGATTTCTTTGCATTCCAAAGAACCCCCATGTGGTACAGAGATTATTACTGGTGAAGTTCCTTTTTGGTATTCGATGTATTTGCTTAATATAGACATTGTTTTAAGAATATTTATACAAAATAAAAATAAAAAAAATTATTGTTAGATTACAGGGGAGTTTTGAAAGGTTAAATATCTAAGAATAATGAAAATACCAAGCCAAACGCCAAATCCAATTATTCCAAATGCATAGTACCCAAATGAATTTCTATCTTTTTCAAAGATTAAATATGCAAATATCCATGTACCCAGACCTCCAATAGCACACAAAAAAATATCTGTAGTGATATTTTGCCAGCTATCAGCTCTTCCTTCAAATTTCAATCCCAATTCTAGAAGTACAACATTTTCAATCATTTCCCAGACAATGGAAAAAAATACAGTAAGCATAAAAACAAACAACAATGAAAATATTGGTATTTTCCCCCGTTTTTTTGGAATGGTATAAAACATCGAAAAAAATAAAAAAAGCCCAATTCCAAGACAGATATGCCCAATTGAGTAGAAATCAAACCAAGAAATTCCTACTTCATCAACTTCTGTAGCAATTAACCAATTAAACAGCATAATTTCTACCTTAATTTAATAACATATTTAATATTCATATTGAAACAATTGATTATAAATTTAATTTAGAAGTTAAGTAATTATATATTATCTTAATATCAAATTTATTCTAAATCTGTGTTAATATTTGAATAAAAAACTTGCATTTGTTATTTATTATCATAAACATAACATCTATTCTTTTAACGCAATTGTAGGCGCTTTAGAAACTGATAAAATTATTGAAGATATTGATTTGTTTTTTCTTCGAAACAAAGAAGAGCTTTTTAAAGGTTTAAAAAAAATTATTAAAGATTATGAAAAGCTTGTAGTTGGGATTTCCTTTTTTACAACCCAGCTTTTTGAGATTAATAATCTCATGAAAATTTTAAAGAAAAATTTCAAAGATAAGTGTTTATTTGTTGCAGGAGGCCCACATCCAACAGGAGACCCCCAAGGAACACTCAAAATAGGTTTTGATATAGTCATTGTTGGTGAAGGAGAAGAAACAATAATAGAACTTATGAAAAAGATCGTATTAAAAGAAAAATTTGAAGATGTAGTAGGTATCTCCTATTTAGGTGAAAATGGGAAATATTTTTATACAGGCAAAAGAAATATGGTCAATTTAAATAATTATCCTCCCTTTCCTTTAATAAATACTAAATTTGGGGCAATTGAGATTACTAGAGGATGCCCTTACGTGTGTTACTTTTGTCAAACACCCTATATTTCCGGCACTCAGCCACGACATAGAAGTGTGGAATTAATAACTACCTATGTAAAGCATTTATATAATTATTATGGAGATCAAACAGATATAAGATTTATCACACCAAATTCATTTTCTTATGGCTCTCATGATGGCAAGGAATTAAATTTATTAAAAGTAGAAGAATTATTATCAAATATAAGAGAATTAATAGGAAAAAAAGCCAGGATATATTTTGGGACATTTCCTTCAGAAGTTAGGCCAGAACATGTTACTAATAAGTCTTTAGAATTAATCTTAAAATATACAAATAATGATAATATCACTATTGGGGCTCAATCAGGGAGCCAAAAGATCTTAGATATATGCCATAGAGAACATAGCATTGAAGATATATATAATGCTGTTGAATTAACATTGAAATCTAATCTTAAAATTAATGTTGATTTTATTTTTGGATTACCACAAGAAAATGAAGATGATATTAAGCTTACTATCGAAATGATGAGAAATTTAGCTAATATGGGAGCAAGAATTCATACTCATTCTTTTATTCCCTTACCTCAAACACCATTTGCTACATTACCTATAGATTATGTAAGTACACGTTATAAAAAAGCAATTAAAAATCTTATATCTAAAGGATTTGCGTTTGGGGATTGGAAAAAACAAGAAACTATTGCAATTAAAATATCTCAATATCTTAGGAAGAGTAAATTAGAATAAAGAAATGATCAATTAGCAAATTCGATTAAATTACCTTTTTTTATGATAAAACCTTCATCTTCTAGTTGTTGTAAGATTTTATCAATCCTTTGGATATTAATATCTTTAAACTTCTGCTTAATTTCCAATTCTTTTAGAATTTTCTTTTTCAAAAGTATTTCTAATATTTCTCCTCTGATTTGTCTATTTGATCCTTTAAATTGTTTTTGTTTTCGATAGTGATGACTTTTTTTAGTCAAGTTGGGATATTTTTTCTTGAGCATCACACCATAATCCATAATAGCATAATACCAATTTCGGCTATTTCCTCTATCAATCGTTTTTTCGAGGATATCTAAGATTTCCTTATCAGTAACATCAATTTTATCTCTAAAAAAGAAGTAGATATATACAGTTCTAACATTAGTTTCAATAAAAACCGTTGGTTTATTAAATGCGAATGCTAAAATTGAAGATGCTGTGTTAACTCCTATTTGTGGGAAAGATTTTAATATTTCAACTGAATCTGGTAAAATACCATTATATTCTTCTATTATGATTTCTGCTATTTTTTTTAATGCGATCGCTCTTCGATTGTATCCTAATCCCTTCCACACTTTAAGTACTTCTTCTAATGGAGCTTTTGATAGAGTTAGATAATCTGGAAACTTATCAACAAATTCAAGAAATTTTTCAGAAACACGTGTAGTTTGAGTTTGCTGCAACATGATTTCTGACACTAAAACATTATACGGGTTAATATTACTCCGAAAAGGAAATTCTCTCTTAAAATTTTTATAATAAGAATATATGATATTTTGAAATAACTTAATTACTTCATTAGTTAATCCTTCTTTTTTAAGAATTTTATAAAAATCTGATATAAGCATTTAAATACCATATAAAATAGAATATATAGGTGTTAAATAATGAAAGTTTTTTGAACTTTATAGATCAAAAGCAAAAACAGTAGTACCACTTTCAATTTTTTTTAGTTTGAGAGAATATCCTGAGTTATTGATAATATGAAGCATTGGTTTATTTTCTAATAAAATTGATCCTCCAAAAGTTTTGTAATTAAGTTCTTTTCCGATTCTTACCAAATAATCCAATAGAAATTTCGTGATACCTAATCCTCTCCACTCTTCATGTACCACAAAAGCTAGTTCAGCAACAGAGGGTTGAAACGTCTTGAAAAAAGCTCCTAATGCAATGATTTGAGGTTCTCCCTCTTTTTCTATTTCCCCTACTAATATCATATCTGTTTTGTAATCGATTACTACAAGTGGTTGTATTGTCTTATGTCTGAATTCTTTAACAGGAGCAAAGAATCGCAAGTATCTGTCTTTTTTATCTAAAGAATAATGGAGTTCTTGAATCATTCTTTCGTCAGTTGGTTTAACAGGACGAATTTTTATCTGTTGTCCATTTTTAAGGGTAATGGTGGTTTCATATTTTTCGGGATAAATGCTAATTCTTCCATCAATAGAAATAGGTAATTTTTGATCAGAATAGACATATTTCCACTTTTTTGCATGCTCTAAAAGTTCTTCTCTGAAGTCTGGATGGGCTATGTTAATCATCTCCAGAACCCTTTCCCTAATGCTTTTTCCGTAGAGATATGCTATCCCCCATTCAGTAACAACATAATGTACATCTCCTCTAGTAACAACAACACCCGAACCTTCCTCTAAATGAGGGACAATTCGAGAAATTACGGTTCCATCTTTTAAAGTGGCAGTAGAGGGTAAAACCATTATTGGTTTACCATCTTTAGCTCTCCCCGCACCTCTTATAAAATCAACTTGTCCTCCTATTCCACTATAAAATCGATGTCCAAGAGAATCTGAGTTTACTTGGCCTGTCAAATCAACACTTAAAGCCGCATTTATAGCAACTTGCTTTTTATTTTGACTAATAATAAAAGGATCATTGGTGTAATCACATGGATGAAATTCAACCATTGGATTATCGTCAACAAAATTATAAAGTCTTTTAGACCCCATAACAAATGAACATATTATCTTATCTTTATGTATTGTCTTCTTTTTACATGTTACAACACCTTCTTCAACAAGATCAACTATTCCATCTGAAAATACTTCACTGTGGACTCCTAAGTCCTTTTTCTCCATTAATTCAGTAGTAACCGCATTAGGGATTTCCCCTATTCCCATCTGAATTGTAGATTCATCCTCAATTAATGAGGCTACAAATTTTGCTATTTTTTTAGATGTTTCATTTGGCTCACCATACACAAATTCTATAATATCATGATCTGTCGCTATAAAAGCATCAATATCTTTCATATGGATAAAAGCATCACCTAACGTACGTGGCATTTTTGGATTAATCTCTGCTACCACATAATCTGCAGATTCAGCTATAGGTTTAACAATATCTACATTTATCCCAAAACTACAAAATCCGTATTTATCAGGAGGGCTAACTTGTATTAAGGCAGTATCCAAATGCATTATACCTTGCTTGAATATTTTAGGAATTTCAGAAAGAAACATAGGAGTATAATCTGCTTGGCCTAGCTCAATGTAGTTTCGTAGAGATTTTCCAATAAAAAAAGCATTATGTCTAAATAAATCCTCAATATTCCCAACAGTTTTATAATAGTCAAGATCACTAAGGCTAAGAAAATGCATAATTTCCACATCGGGAAGTTCAGGGCTAAGCTCAATTAATTTTTTAGTGAGTTCTATTGGTTCAGCACACCCAGAATTGATAAAGATCCTATCTCCTGGTTTTATAAATCTTCTAATTGCATCGCTTAGTGAAACTTGTTTTGAGGTATAATCTTTTAATAGGCTTGAAAAATCTTGGTTTGAAGGGAGTGGCAAAATATCACCTTAAAGTTATTATATTTACATTTATTAGTTTTTAAATAATTTTAAAGATATGGCAAATATATTTATGAAAGAAATTAATTTTTTTCATGTCTTTTAAGAATAAAAGGTATATTTTTATAAGTAAAATAAGACTTATGAATAACCATTAATATGTACATTATATTTTTTATTTCTTTGATAGGATTAATTCTTATATTAGCCCCATATTTTTTATCAGTTGAACATATAAAATTACAAGAGAAATATGGAGAAGAAAAAGGAATTAAACTAGCGAAAGCTTTAGGATTAATCTCAGGATGGGGATTTTTCTTGCTTTTATTTGGAATCTGGATTTCACCTCAACCTAAATTTAAGATCCCATTCCTTCAAATAGATTTAGAAATAGTTCCCATCTTCAATTTCTCAATTATTCTTTTTCATCTAATAATTTCAATACCCATTATTTTTATTGGCGCGTGGTTTGGACTTGTCGGTGTGAAAGAGATTACTTTGAAAGTTGCTGAAACACATATGCCAGAAAGAGTTATAAGTACAGGCATTTATTCAAGAATAAGACATCCACAATATTTTGGTGCGATTTTATCGCATATTGGTATTTCAATCCTACTGTCATCGTTTTATTCCATATTATCAACTCCATTCGTAGTATTTCTCATTTACCTTATATCTTGGAAAGAAGAAAAAGAATTATTAAGAGAATTTGGGAAAGACTATGAAATTTACAAAAAGAGAGTTCCAATGCTATTTCCAAGAATAAAACCAGCGAATAAAAATAAACAAATTTAGGTTAATAACTATAATTAATTTTACATAAAAGTAAGGTTGTAATAAATAAGGAGGATAAATTTTTAATTTCTTTATAGAATTAATAACTCTATATAAAAAGATTTTTCCAAATTTTTGTATGGTAAAAGATAAAATTGATATAGAAGATTTAGAAGCATTTATAAATGGTTTAAAGGTATCTCTTGATACTTTAGACGATATTGATCCTGAACAAGCAAGAGGATTTCAAGCCCAACTTGCGAAGGCAATCTCTGACCTACGTTTAAAAAGAGCAGCTAAAATTGAACCTCTTCCAAAACATATAGGGCACTTCACAAAAGAAGATCTAAAAAATTATCTTTTAAAGGAATTGGAAGAATTAAAAGATCATTTAGATTCCACTGATTATAGCAGTAGGAGAAAATTTGAGTTAGTAATGAAGATAACAAAATTAAGGGAACAAATAAATTCCATGTAGAGTTTTTTTGTTTAAACTACATTCTTATTTTTAAGTGATGTTTTAAAAAATGTTAATCGATATTCACTGTCATGCTAACCTCTATTTAACTATTGATGAAATAATTAAAGAGGCCAATAAAGTCGGTGTAGAAAAGATAATAGCAGTTAGTATGAGTGCAATTAGTATAGATCGAATTCTAGACATATCAAATAAGTTTAATGCATTATATCCTGCATTAGGTATACATCCTGAAGAAGTAGGAATGAATAAAGAAATTGAGAATCAATTAGATTCTGTTGTTCAAAAAATAAAAGAAAATAAACATAAGATTTGTGCTATCGGGGAGATTGGATTAGATCATCATTTTGTAAAAGAGCAGGATTTATACCCACTTCAAAGAAAGATTTTTGAAAAAATGCTTTCATTAGCACAAGAATTAGAATTGCCTGTGAATTTACATACCAAAGGAGCAGAGAAAATAGTGTTTGAAATGCTTCCGTCCTATAATATTCCCCACATAAATATTCATTGGTATTCTGGACCTGAAACTTTTTTAAAGAGAGGAATAGATCGAGGGTATTTTTTTTCAATTACACCTGCAATTAGTTATTCTCCTGCAGTAAAAAAAACTGTATTAGCAGTGGATAAAGAATACCTACTTTTAGAAAGTGATGGACCTGTTAAATATGCTGGAAAATTGGGTACACCTGCAATGATTAGAGATGTCTTAAATGATATTTCGAAATTTAAAAACATCCCATCTATAGAATTAGAAAACCAGATATATGAAAATACACAAAAAATATTTCCAAAGATCTTTAATACTTAATCCTATCTATTCTAGTTATAATCAATTTAATAATTTATAAAACAAAAAGTTATATTCAAAATTACTATTTTTCTAATATGAGCTTAAAGCAAGAAGCAAAAATATTAATTGGATTAATTTTAGCGTTGTATATTATAATATTAATTCTTGCGTTTTTTGAGCCTTTCAATAATCCATTGCAACTTTTAATACGATTATTTGCTCTATTCGGACTAACTTCAATGTTTATTGCAACGATTATGACATCGTTTATGGTAAAATTGTATAAATTATTTGGTAAACCTTTTATTAAAATCCATCACCTCTTTTCTATTTCAGGAATAATTTTGATTTCATTACATCCTGTATTTTTTGCTATTGATATTAGTAGTACTGCTGTTTTTATACCTAAATTTGATTCATGGTTAATATTTTGGGAATTAGCAGGTAGACCTGCTCTATATTTAATTTATATTGCAATTATCGCTGGAATTTTAAACTCTAAGTACAAAAAGATTCCAAAATATTGGAGATATATACATGGACTTAATTATATTGCTTTATTTTTTGGAGTAATTCATGGAATTCTAATAGGCACAGATTTTCAAAATCCCATTATCCTTATTATATTTATTTCAATGCTAGTTTTATCATATGGGACACTACTGTTTAAAAGGTATCAAAAATACCAGCGATTAAAAAATAAAAAGGTGAGCCAACAATAACAAGAGAACTCTTTAATTTTTAATTTATTAATCTAAGAAGTTCTTCAGAGAGTTCATTTTTATTTTTCATCCTTTCTAGCATATCTTTTACCTCTCCAATTGTATTTCCATATATATGTAATGAATTACTAAAATCTAAATAATGTCCCATTCCTACACCTAATTCATCTGCAATTTTCTTTTGAATCCGTATCATTCCATTCACATTTGCTTCCCATGCTCTAAATAAATCTCGACTTCTCCACGTAGTCTGCATTATCAACTGCGAATCCTTTACTCTCATAAAAATTCGTTGAAGGCAGGGTGGATCTTCATGATAAGGATCTATTAAAGGACGCCAGGTAATTGCTTGAGCTCTTCTGCTGTATGGACTTTTTTTCAATTTCTTAATAATATAATCCATTTGATTTATCCTTGGAAATTTAATTATCCCAATTGGAATCTTTTCTATACCGATTTGTTCAGAAATCTCTTTATCTAATTCAAATTCTACTCCACTTGCTAATTTCCAAATGGTGGATTCGGGAGTACTTTCAATTTTTTTTGATTTTATTAATTTTTGATGATTTTTTACAAATTGAGGATCTACAAACTCTAGATCATAATTTGTATAGATTGTGTCTTCTAATGCAAAAGGAGTATAATTAAAGATTCTATCATGGTAAGAATAAGGAAAGCTTACTCCTGATTCCCATAAAAAATGATCATTTATACCTTCCATTATTTCTTCAATATATCCACTTTGAATAGAACCAATTAAATATGTATCTGCCATACAACCCCATACTTCGTAAGAATTTCCAAATTTCGTTCTAATTTTCATAATTTTCTCTCTTCTCATAATTGGCTCACTCAGTGGATCCTTTATTTCTATTAACACTGTTGCATCTTTTGATGGAGGGTCCTCAGGTTTGTCATATTCCGTTTTTATATCATCGCCATTATATAAAACCTGTACGATAGCAGACAACCATGCATCTCTAAGATTATTTTCTGAAATAAAGAAAATTTTTGCCATTTTTGAACATTCTCATATAATATTTTATACTTATATCGATATAGAGATTCTATTTTTACAAATATTATTACTTATCTGTTAAATAATTAATAACCGCTAATTGAAATTTTATATGTTTCAAATTTATATTTATTTAAATAAGTTTTTTGATAAAATACCATCAAAATATTTATAATACCCAAATTTACATTATTTTATTATAGGAATATAGTAATTAACTAACAAATTTCATTTAAAAATTTAAGATATAGATGTGAAATAATTAAAAAGACTCTAGGATGATTATAATGGGTGATGATGACAAGAAAAAGAAAAAAAGTTTTGGTAAGAAATTAAAGAAAGGTTTTGCTAAAACTATGGGTAAAGTAGTGGAAAGTGTTACTGGATCTGAAGCTGCAGGCAAGGGTGTTAAGAAAACTATTAAATCTGGTAGTGTGAAAAAAGGAATCAAAAAAGGCTTGAAGGAAGCTAAAGAAGACGATTAGTTCCTTTTAAATTATACATTTTAATTATTATTTATTTTTATTTTTATTTCTCTACTATTAGAATTATACTGGAGATAAATATTAAAATTCTAAAGTATAATCTATTTTTATGGTTAATTTTTTAGCTAAAAGAAATAATTTTTATAAACACATCGCTATTTCTGCTATAATTGTCGGAATTTTATCTGCGGGATTATCAATATACTTCGCTCGCTTATTCTGGATAGGACCTAGATGTACTACAAATTTTTATCATTTTAATATCGATTATCGATTAGGTAGTGAAGATGTGGAAGATAATATCATCCGGGAGCCATATTTTAAATTACTATCAATGTATGAAAAACATCCAAAATGGAAATTTACTATTGAATGTCAAGCAGAATTAATACAGCGTGTTTTTAATGAGACTCAGTTTAGAGATATAAAAGAATTAACAGAAAAACTAATAAATCGTGAACAGATGGAGTTAATTTGCGGTGTTCAATTCAATGAATTATTTTATATGTATCCTGCTGATGTTATGGAGTTGAACTTGGAATATGCTAATAAAACATTGGAATATGCGGGAATATTAAATAAGAGAAGTCGCTGTATACTCTTTCAAGAAGGGCAATTTGCTTATGGCTTAGCGTCATTATTGAATAGTAAATGGGTAAATAATATTGATACAGTCTTAGCATCAACTCAACAAATAAAAGATTTTCAATATCCTGGTTATTCTAAGTGTGATTCACCCCTATACGAATTAATAAATATCGAAACTGGTAAGAAAATAAATATACTTCAATATGATTATCTACCAAAATGGGAAGCAGGCTATATGCACTCATGGAGTTTTGAATTAGATGCAGAACTTCCTTTAGAAATTAATAATTGGGAAGAAAAGGGACTTACAGAATTTACAGTAGATGATAAAAAAGTAAAGGCATATGAGGAGGAGCTATTGATGCTTGAGTTAGAAGGTAATAAGTTTATGACTTGTGCAGAATGGGTGAAACATTGTGAAAATAAGGGTGCAGTAAAAAAATTAGATTATTACATTCCAGAATGTAACTGGGTTACAACAGATTATAACTCAAGCTATATTTGGGCTGTTAATAACGGTGATTCTTCAGATGATGGAACTATTTTAGCAAATAATTATCGTTGCAGAAATATAATCACCGCTACTAGAGAATTAGTTAATCTCTACTTCGATTTTCTGGATCCTGCTAATAAATCTATGATTTCGAACAAATTACAAATGGCTGAAAGGCTATGGTTACAAGCTACTTGTACTGATTCCACGGGTATTGGTCCGGATCCTTTGGAAAGACATACAGCCATGGTTAATGTCATAACAGCAGAAAAGAATTGTTCACAGATACTCAAAATCTTAGCTGAAAATTTTAATGAATTAGATGTAAATTTATTACAATTTGATCTAAAAAATAAAGAAATTCTCACCTTTATTAATAAGTTTAAAAGTATAACAACAGTTCTAAACCCTAACCTTCATCTAAATGATTTACCTATAAATATTTTTATAAGTTCAAAAATAGATAATGACTTTTTAAATCCTGAAATTATAATCTCAAAGATCGGATTCAACTCATCAGATTCTCTGAATTTAATTTTTAACTTGACACGTTTAGACATTTTCTTTAATGGTACTTACGATTGGGCTGATGATTCAATAAGAAGGATAAGTATAAAACTTAAAATTCCAAATCAAAATTTCAATGAAATTGTATATTCTCCTTCATTACTTGAGAATTATACAAAAAGATTG
>Ga0209427_10000548_pt1 | contig 40314 bp, 23 predicted proteins | sample DeeMarSWOR136_30_FD_187465 | JGI IMG/M metagenome (GOLD analysis project Ga0209427, IMG submission 187465) | Marine sediment microbial communities from White Oak River estuary, North Carolina - WOR-1-36_30 (SPAdes) (version 2) | ecosystem: Environmental > Aquatic > Marine > Intertidal zone >...
TAGGGAGGCTCTCCAGATGGTACCTAAAGATTATGGTGTGCCAACGATCACACTGATTCAAGAACCTGATTTCTTCCATACAATCCAGAAGAAGATGGAACTGCCTGCGATTATCAGGTTTCTCCTATTTGATACTGGAGTTATAAAGGTAACGGGTACTGGAGTCATTACAAGTTGTGCTTTTGTGTATTTGGTTAATAGCCCAATAGATTTCCTAGAAAGAGCGATACGTTCAGGAACCCATGTGGATTGGTTATCCTTAAAGGTAGGATATGAGCAGGGACTGATCGACGAGAAGAAAGGGTTGCAAATTGCATTTTATTGGTGGAAGGGCTTACCAGTCACGTTCTTTCATTTTTCGAACAAATTAATGACAGATGGTATCATTCATTATACGAAGTTCATAAATGATCAAGATAAGGTTCGCTTTGAGTCGCACACCTCAGAATCTGTGCGAAGAAAAACTTTAACATTCTCCAAGTTCCTCGATCATCCTGTCTTGAATTTCTACTATTGTGGGAAGAATCCACAATTCGCGAAATTTTCAGGGAAGTAATATTTATAGTGTTCGAGCATGGAGGAAAGGTGTATTTATAGAGGAAAATTTAAATATGCGAATTCACCGTAGTATTTTCTCGCGGCTGCATCGTATGCCTTTGCAGCGTCAATTTCGTTTTTGAACATACCGAGGAAGATTTTTTTGCCGTTTGCCTGAATTCTTGCGGTCCACTTTTTTTCTCTTTTAAAGAAAGAAACTCCTTTATATTTTGATGAGTGGTTTCCCCTTTGCTTTCTCTTGTTCCATGAGTTCTGTGCGTTTGATGCGAATCTGAGGTTTGCTTTTCTGTTGTGTAATCCGTTGTGGTCGATATGGTCGATGAATTGGCCGGGGCGTGCGTTCATAATCACGCGGTGCATCTGTACATGCCTTTGCCTGCGGCAGCCGATTGTAACGGATCTTGCAGCATAGTCGCTTCGTGGGGACCTTACGACGTACCATTTGTGTATCGAGAGGCGGGGGTAGTCTTCGGGGTCTACGATAGCGTATTTTCCCTGTGTAAGTGGTATTCTTCTGAAAGGGTAGCCGTATCGGAGTCGACGATATGAAAGCAGAGCGAAAACGAAGAGTCGCTCAATAAAAACTGGAATTGAAAATGTGATTTTAATTGCCAGCCGCCTCCGCCTCATTATGGGGAGGCGGGGTGTGCGCCCCCACACAGCCTGCCAATGGCTACCAAAGCCACAAATACCCGCAAACCGTCAAATTTTAGACAACATGTAAAACAAAAATCCCCGGCGATTGTTTTAAGAAATTGAGTTTTGAACTTTTCATATTATTTCACCTGCCCCGGTATGTCTTTATGCCGGGGTATTTCTTATTTTTTCCGCCGAGGGACAAAAAAACATGTCCCTCTATAATTGGATGAATGTGCGCATTTGATTGAAAATTCGGTGATTTTTTCGGCATGGAATTTTCGTAACTTGTTTATGGAAGGGGAGTAAAAATTTTTTTATTTTTCCCGTTTTTACCCTTTAGGGTGGCGCGCTTTTGATTGAAATTTGGCGAAATTCTTACCTATTTTAACACAATTCTCGATACTCGATGCTTGCAGCGAAATTCCTTGACAAACATGATGTGAGGGGATATATTTTTCGTGTTTGGTTTTCTTTGTATTGGCACGTATTAGTAAGCTGTCGCGTTGGCATACGAAGAGGTCTTTCGATTCGAAGGGAGGAGCAGTAAGATGGTTTACTACATATTTTCACACCCGCCTTGATTTTTCCTGTACATAAGACAAAGTGTGGGCAAACAATCGTGTATCCTGTAAAGAAACGTCAAATTCTTTGGGGGTAAGGAAAATGAAAAGTAGAAATGTAATAATCACTAATATCTGTTTGCTGATTGTTTTCGGTTTTATGACCATCGGTTCGGCATCTGCGGCCTGGGACATAAAGCCACTTGTGGACAGCAATGCAAACGAGTATAGTCCGACGTGGTCGCCTGACGGCCGACAGGTCGCTTATCTTTCGGATGAATCCGGGAACCGGCAACTTTACATAATCAATTCCGATGGCACAGATAAATGGCAGGTAACTTCCGGTCCCAATTCCGTTTCCTACATAGCGTGGTCGCCTGATTCACAGTATATTCTGTATACTAAAGGCAACCTCTATCCCACGAACCTTTTTAAGTGTAAGCTGAATTCATCCCGGGATGGTATTGAACAATGTTGGAACCTGAGTAGTGAGCCTGTCACGGTTTATTCGTTATACTGGGAATCGCCGCAGGTCTCTCCCGCCGACTGTAATCATATTACCGCCAGCAGGGCGGCAAATGGCTGGCCGAGACTACGCACAATCACGGACAGAGATGCGGACGCCACCGAGAGCGACTGGACGGCTATTGGTGATCAGGTCAACGGGATGTCCGTCAATCCGACATTTCACCCGAATGACTGCCTGATTGCATACGCATACTATATTAATTATCAATCCTGGTACTTAGGTGACGTCTTTACAATCGAAGCCAATGGTGCAAACCAAGTGAAGATTCTTGACCGCAGTGTCACCGGCCAGCATGTACGCTCGGTGGCCTGGGGACCTGATGGAGACTGCATTGCATTCTCGGAACAATATGGTGCAGCCAGCCGGCTGGGCATTGTTTGCGCCGACGGCAGCGGCGTGTGGCCTGATGCATACAATGCAAATTCGGTCACCTGGCTCGACGACCCGTGCTCGGCAATTCCGCCTCAAAAATATTCCTGGCAGGCTGATATATGGTCGCCACAGGGTAGTTCTCTGGTCTACAGCCGCAATGTTAACGGCCGGTGGGACATCTGGCTCGTCACCAATAGCGGGAGCAAAAAAACTCCCGTCGTTGAAAGTGTCGGCAACGACAGAGAAGCTCGGTTCTCAGTGGACGGGACGATTGCCTTCCAGACCGACCGCGACGGCAACTGGGATATATACTTAGCTGTTCCTTTGTATACGGGTGATTTGGACGGGGATCGCCGTGTGGATTTTCGGGATTTTGCCGTATTTGTCGCTCACTGGCTGGAATGTGATCCTCTTGATCCAGATTGCTGGCCGTAGGTATGTGCGCCTTTAGTCGTGCAAAGAACAAAAAGACGGTTAGAACCCCGACTACAGCATTCGGGGACAGGCGGTACAGTTCCTAATTACTGAAATCCAAAGGTTCAAAAATGGATTCCGCATTAGGTGCGGAATGAAAGATGCGGATTGATCAGGAACGGATAAGAAAAACTGTAGAGTCAGGTGGGATTGAAATCCGCCTCAGGAACGTCTACGTCAACTGGATTATCAAAGCGCGGTAGAGGTGAGATCCACTGTATGCCCGCCGTGAATATATAGAACCGGCTGGTATTTTGTTAGTTGATTAGGGTTGTTTGAGTCATTTGCCACAGGCTGAAGAAATGTTATAATCATTGGTATGGGAATATTGTGGGATAGAATAAAGGGCTTTTTCTTCCCGACATTCAGCGAACTATCGCTGTTCATGATGGGTGTGGCGTTTGTTCTTGTTTTCTTCAGCAATGAATCCCTGATTGAAAGATTATATGCATTTCATGTTCGCCATCTTGAACTTGGTTCTGTCCTCATAGCCACCTTAGGCGTTGTATTTATATTGGGCCTGGCGCTTTGCCTGTATTTTGTTTTGATTGAATGGGAAAAAAGCAGGTTCGAAAAATATGCCATGCTGTGCTTTGCGATCCTGTCCAATGCTTTCTGTGGCATATATGTTAGCATGTATATTATGGATAAGTCGGCCGGTGCTTCGGGCATATTCTTCGTATTGCCGGTATGGAATATTATCAATTGTGTCCTTTTGTTTGGCAGCTTTAGCGAAAAAAATATATCAGATGAAAAGGCCACTATTCTGGAAGTCTTCTTCGGCCTTATCATTATCGTGGGTATCTTTGGGATTTGTCATTTTGTGTTTCAACTCTACTGGGCACTGACCTTTTCAATCTGTGTTATATTTGCAACAGGCTTTAGTGACGCAAGTGATGCTATCTTTCATCCCCAGCGCCGCCAGGTTGTGGATGAAGATGATGTTATGGAACGTTATCTAAAGGAGGGGTATAAATCGGAGAGATGCGTTTTTTGCAAAAGGTTAATACGGCCGACTGAGACTTCATGTATGATTGAAAGAAAATATATTGTATGCAAAGCCTGTCACGACAAAATTCAGGGAATAAGTTAGTCGAGCCGGTTGGAAATTGATATTGGCCTGGTCAAGGTAATTTGAAAATGGAGGTGTTGTTATGGATGCGAGTTTGTTTAGACAGGTAAGAGAAAGGCGGCGTTCCGGTTTTTCGGGCCTTATGATTTTGATGGTAGCTGTTACAATACTGATTGGTCTTTTAATTTGGATCAATTTAGCCAGTAATCCATTCGCTTGCTTCCAGGGAACGGTAAAAGACCGGTATTCCGATCCGAACGCTTACCCGTGGCAGGAGGGGCATTTGTTCATTCGCGGTGCGCTTGATGGTTATGACATGGGCGGCAGGCGGCCGCCGTTTCGGTCTCAGCCGAAGTTTACCAATCTCCTTAACTACAGTACCGTTGTGTATGCAGGCGGCAGCAAATACGGCCGGATAGAAATGGAGGTCTGCGATGACGGAGACGTCCGGGCGTCGTGGAGCGGTGAATTTGATATTATGGGCAAGCGCTATCAGGCGGTTAAGCCCAGAATCCCATCCAGGACAGAGATGAATATGTTCTTCGGTAATTATGCCCCTCTGAAAATATATGAGGATGAAAACGGCAGGGACCCGTCGAAGCTTTACGTGATTACGCAGGGTATATTTGAGTTGAAGGACCCGGCCGGGGGAGACAGTATTAAGGATATGGCTTTTATTACCTGCTGGATTGACAGGGATTTGAAGGCCGAGGGCAGGTTGTCCATACCGTCGTTCCAACAGCGGGGAATGTTGATATTTAACTGGGGTCCGGTGGCTCCTGTGGAAGAGTAAACGGTTGCCTGGAATTTCAACCGCGGACGTAACTCTTTGCCCCGTCGGCAGGTTCGTCGGCGACGAGTTCATAATAGCCGTCCGGTTCAACGGGCGAATCGGCGGGCTCCCATTTGCCCTTTGCTTTCTTGTAGCACTTGCGCCGGTATTTGAAACGCTTTACGATGGCGTCAATTTCCTTCAGAAGATTTTTTTTGTCATACCATATGGAGCCGCACTCGCCGCACCCCCAGAACGGCCCATCATCGTCTTTAACGTAACTCACCTTTCCCGAACATCCCGAAACAGGACACCAATAGGTGATTTCCTTCTTTTCACGCGGCGGCCTGCCGGTCTGTGGATTATAGAACGTGCTGAAGTGACAGTTGCCACAGTCGAAGATGATTAAGTCCATCCCCTTGGCCTTGGATTCTTTGATAAACTTCATTTGTTCACTGGTGGGTGTAAAGTCTTTACCGCACTCTGAGCATTTAACTTTCATTGCCATTTTCCTTCCTCGATACGAACCGGCATTTCAAATATCAGGGTAATAAACTATGTATCTTATTCTTAACTACAATAAAATATCGTTTCTACCGCTGACAATCAAGTCGTGCAAAGTAGAAAAGGCCGTTTAACGAAAAGCCGTGGGTGAGTGGATCCCCCCGCGGGCGAGAAAAGCGTTCGACAATAACCGACGTAACAAATGGGGAAACAAATCTTCGGCAATATTTGTGATTGTATAAAAAAAAGTTGATTTTTTTTGTATTGATTTGCCGTCTTTGTCGATGATTTTATTGGACATTGAAAAGCGGATTGGGGCCGGTCATCGGGTTGAGCTATATGTTGTGTCCGAAGTGAGCTGCGGCCTGTTATATAGTAGTTTGTGTTATAGGTCGTTTGTTTTTGTTGCGGCTGTGCGGCTAAAGAAAAAAAGTTCAGCCTGTCGATAGTGGTTAGGTTGGGTACACAGCTTTATTAGAAGTATTGAAGGATTCCGTTATGAGCAAAAGGGAACTAATCGATTGTATTTGTGAGATTAACAAGGGCGCCAAGCCGGAATTTCTCGCGAATTTTACTGAGGATGAGCTGAACACCTATCTTGAGCATTTGATGGAACTGGATGTTGAAGCGCTGGTTGTAAGCTGCTGAGAGTTTGTTGTAAGGGGGAATCGACTTTAAGCAGCCTATGGTTTTGAGGTCGTGGGCCTGTTTAGGAAAGGCAGCCAATTTGAGGCGGCGAAAAAGTCTGGTATGGAGGGCATATCAAATGTGCCGTGTGGGGGCTTGTATTCATCGTTTGTAAGAGGGGCCTTTTTTATTTGTAATCGTCGAGCGGCGGTGCGACGAGAGTTCTGGTGAGAGGGGTGAGTCCAGTTCCCTCCGTAGTATTATTTTGCCTTTTTGGTCGGTTAGTTTGTTGTCCGGAAGTGTCGCCCTGCTTTGCGGTGTCCTGCCGGCCGGTGGAGGATGGAATGAACGGTATCGGCGTCGGTGCCTGTTCTGTTGTTACGAGGGTGGGTACCTGGACGATGCTGTTGAGCTTGAACTGTAAAATAACGGGCGTGTAACCTGTGGGGACGTAAAAGACAAAGTCAATCCATTTTTCCCTTTCATTACCTGCGAAATCTTCGCGGGTGACATTTATCAGGTCAATTAATCTTGTAAGCTGTAGCGTGTCCCGTGCAATCATGTATCCGATGGGATAAATGTTTTGTCCCTTTCCTTTGAAGGGATTTTCTGAGCCGGTTTGCCTTTTGCAGATGAGCCTTAACTGGGAAGGAGTGAATATGCCTGCTTCTGTTACAGCGTTTTTCTTTATTCCGACGCGGACGAACATTAGGTTGTAACCGGTCTGCGGCGTGATGGGATTGCCCTGGGAATCTTTTAAGTCTTCGGGAGCGTACCATGCGGCATTCTTTCCTGGTACGGTTATCGCCTGTTGGCTTGTGATAGGGGGTACGTCTTTGTCGATGCCGTGTCGATTCAGGAAGAGCTGGTCGAGGAAGGCGGGGTGGAGGGTAGCAAAGCTTCTTTTTCCACTGAGGCTGCCGTCACTTATTTTGGCGAACAATCCCGGAGCGAGTGCGTCTGTATTAAACAGGATTTTATTTGGCCGCCAGGCATCGGGGCGTATGGGGTCAAATCTCTGGTATGGATATTTGTTTGGTAAAGGCGCCATAGCCGCGGCGGTAATCAGGAAGCTGGAGAGTACGAGTCCGGAGAGGCTTCCACAGACGACGCGTCCGATTCCCTCGGGCCAAACTCCCAAATTGACATCCTTGCGTGTGAGATACTGGGCGAGTGTTTGAAGAATCGCAAAAGAGAGAAGGAAAAGCAGCAGGAATACGAGGGTCTGCATCCAGGGTGGGGGTATGAATTTAAGGCTCGAATCGGGTCCTCCGATTAAGAGAGATGTCAGTACCTCAAAGAAGCTGAAGGCAACGATACAGGCGGAAATGGTGACTATAAAGGTGGCGAAAGCCCTAATGAACGTACCTTTTAGATACTGAAAGGCGGTACAGCCCAACACTATTAAGACTACAACTAAGGTGACCATAAGAATGTCCCCATCCTTTCGTGATGCGCGAGACCAAGGGCGAGTCACGCGCCATATCCGTGTTATTTTTCCTTTGGTTTTGTAGGGGGTGAAAGCACCCTAATCATTTCATTTATTGAAGTAGTACCATTAATGACTTTTCTCAGCGCCTGCTCCTGGAGATAGAACATTTTAGTAGCTCTGAATTGTGCTCCGATTTCCGAGAGCGATTTCGATTTTATGATTGTTTTTCTTAACTGGTCGTTTATCATTATAATTTCAAAAATTCCGGTCCTTCCGACATAGCCTGTGCCCTGGCAATGTTCGCAGGTCATTTCTTTTCCTCGTTTTCCAATAATGACTTTTCCCGTTCTGTAAAGAGCCTTTACCTTGTCAGCGGGTATGTTGAATTTTCTGAGAAGCTCTTTATTGGGTGCATAAGCCTGCTTGCATTCTTCGCAAAGCTTTCTAACCAGTCGCTGGTTACAGATACCGAGCAGGGTCTGTGCGGCAAGATTTTTATCACCGACTAATTTTAACCATTTTCCGGTCGCCATTACGACGCTGTCGGCTGTTAGTATGGTATATATGATTTTTCCGTCTCTGGCGGCCAGGCAGATTGTTCTGGCGGTTTCGATGTCCTGGCAGTCTGCGACGCCGACGATATCGGGGCCCATTCTGATTATTTCCTGCAGTTTTGTGGCATAGGATGTTGTGCCGGAGTCGCTTAGAGTGAAGACATTTTGAGTGATATTCGGCAGCTCGGCGGAAGGGCGTTTTTCAAGAGTGTTTATACTGTTAATGAAGGCATCATGGTTTCGCAACAGTGCGTAAAAAGTAGTTGTTACTCCAGTTTTTTGTGGGCCAGTAACGATAAAGAATCCCTGTTTGAGGGCTCGCAGATTATTTAACTGTTCAAGCTGTTCGGGCATGAGTCCGATATCCGCCATCCTTGAGGCGGACTGTTTAATTATTTTTTTTAGTCTGACCTGCTCACCTGCGGTAGAGCCTGCGGTTGTTAATTCCCATTCGGTGTCCTTTCTTCCGCGGCGGATTTTGAACATTCCTTTTTGTGGCTTTCGCTTTTCCCTGGTTTCCAAATCGGCGAGGTTCTTAAGCAGGTTTATAGAATATTCCATTTGTCCCCTTGCAATCGGGGGCTGTTTTAATGGTACTCCATCAACGTAGTATGTTACACTGTAGTTTTGGGAAGCGGGCGAAAAAATAATGTCGCTTGCCCTTCTCCACGTAGCATCGGTTAAGATTTCGTATGCCGATTTATAACCGAAAAATTCTGGTGTTTGTGCTTGAGGCAGAGTGACTTCGTTGTTGTTTGCCGTTACAAACAGAAAACCTTTTAGCTCATCGAGGTCTTTATCTTTACCTGCGAAGAGGCTTTTTATATGTTCTGCGGTCAGGACGCGGGCATAATCCATTACCCTTGCATTTCGGTGCTTTACATAAATAAGTGAAGCGGTAGTTACGGCTATTGCATAGATGAGTGCTCCGACGAGAAAAACAGGTATAAAGAGGAATATTATTACGGCGACAGCTCCAGTTGCCAGAACGACGGCCGTCCACATGACCTCTTTTGTACCCACAGCTTTTGCATCGTTGTAGACCCATCCAATGATTGGGAGCCACAGGAAGAACAATAACAAAAAGACGAGGAATTTAATTATGGATATATAGCCCGTATATTCGGCGGAACTTAGAAGTAATTCCGGCATAAAATACCCCAATAATCTAAAAGGCGTAACTGAAGATTGTGGTTTTGGATTTTCGGTTTAGGTATAGTTTTCTCATAAGATGCCGCTGGTACTTGTTCTAATGCCCTTAAGCGCCATTTTTAGTTCGTCCTTGTTCGGAGCGTAGTTGTATGCGTCCTTCGGGTCAATTGAACCATTTTTTACGAGTGTGCAAAGGTTATCCGTAAAGTCCTGCATACCTTCTTCCTGACAGCTTCTTATAACGCTTGGCAAATCAGCTTCTCTTCCATCTGAGATGAGTTTTCTTACTGCGGGGTTTGCCAGAAGTACTTCCAGTGCCGGTATTCTGTCAATCCCTTCCTTTATGCATGGCAGCAATATCTGGCTAATGATAGCAGACAAGGCCAGACTTAGAGTTTGCCTTGTAAGGTACCTTTCGTCCTGTGGAAACAGGTCCAAAAGTCGATGTATAGCCTGTGAGGCATTTGCCGAATGCATTGTACCGAAGACAAGGTGTCCAGTTTCAGCGGCCCTCATACCCGCGGTGACGGTCTTGTCATCGCGCATTTCACCGACGAAGACGACGTCCGGATCCTGCCTCATGAGGTACCTCAATGCCTCCTCGAAGTCCCGTACGTCGATTCCAATTTCCCTTTGTGAAACGATGGCCTTTGCGTCCACAAAGAGATATTCGATAGGGTCTTCGACAGTTACAATGTGACAGGAGCGAGTGTGGTTTATATAGTTAATCATTGAGGCGATAGTAGTTGTTTTACCGCATCCTGTCGGACCTACGACGAGCACAAGTCCCTGTGCCCTGTCACATATTGCCGCCAGTGTGTTTGGCAGATGGAGCTCTTCAAACGGAGGGACATTGGCGCTGACTCGTCTTGCAGCAAGAGAAATAACACCTCTCTGGTGGAAGATATTAATTCTAAACCTGTCTTCATCGCCAATTTCGTATGCGAAGTCGAGTGTCCCGTGTTCGATGAAAGTCTGCTTCTGTGCAGGAGTTAGAAGTTCGAAGACGAGCTGCTCCATCTTCTCTTGTGTCATGATTTCGCCGGTAGTGTCTTTTAGTCTTCCGTATAGTCTTAATTTTGGAGGCTGACCGACTTTAAGATGCAGGTCGTTTGCCTGAGTTTTGATAGCGACCCTGAAGTACTTGTTTAACTGGGGTTCATTCTTTGAAGTCCCGTGTTTAGTAATAGGTTTTTCTCCTTCCATAATCAGTGTCACCCTTAAGATCTTTCTTCAAGTAAATCGGTGCTAATCGGTATAGGCTGTGGTTGAACCTTTCTTTCTTTTTCCCTTCAATTGCTGACTGAGACACATGAACAGGCGCCTTACGCAGTATACATTGCTCTAACGTTTGTAAAAACAAGGCCTTACACACTATATTATATGGATTTGTTGCGGCTTGTCAAGTTTGATGCGTAAACAATTAATCTGATTTTTTCGTCTTAACCGGCCAATCTCCGTCTTAAAGCCCTATAATTGGAACGGCAATTGATTGGGATAGGCCCGCTTATCGGTGTCGTTTTTTTGAGAGGTTGCCGCCGGTAACTATCACAATCGTGTTATGGCATCGGTTCCGGGCACGGTTTTGCTGCTTTGCCGGCGTGTGATTTAAACATGCGTGAAACGCTAAAAACGCAGATTTACCTATTATTTACTTGTTTTTATAGATTTATCGGTTGCAAACAAACATATTTCGGGTATAATAATTGTAAGTCAATGTATATCTAAATAGCAGCTTAAGAAATTATGGGAGCTGAATAACTATGGATAGAAGAGGATTTACATTAATAGAGCTTTTGGTGGTAATCGCGATTATAGCGTTATTGTTGGCGCTTCTGATACCTGCCCTTGAGGCGGCCAGACTGCGGGCCCAGGATGTAATGTGTACGGCACATATAAGAGAAATCGGGCTGTTATTGTTAATGTACCTTGATGACAATGACGGTGTAATGCCCTGGGTGGGGGATAACAGAACGGACAGGAAATGTAATCGATTTCGGTGGTTTCGACCGGGAACAACAACGGGGGCAATAAATCTTATGCCGGTTACTGATACTGATACCTACTGGGGTGTTAATTTTTACGAATATGTAAAAAATCCGGATGTTTTTGGCTGTCCCGCTTTCAGAGATGTTGCCGCCCAACTAATATATCCCGACATGGAGCCTCAATTAATCAACCAGGCAGCGTATGGTCTTAATGCGTACAGTACCAACAGAAGGGCAAATGAGATACGAAGTGCCTCAAGGTTTGTTTACTGTACCGACCATGTCGAACCGAGAGTTGACGACCAGAGTCGTGATATGTTTCATAATGACGGACCCGGAACAATGAATTTAACGCACTATCGAGACGGGAACCGTCGTGATGCCTACCGGTTCATTTGGAGGCACGCCATAAAGTTTAATGAAGATTTCAGAACAGGTGGGAAAGCTAATATTCTTTGGCTGGACGCACATGTTAGCTGGCAATGGGAAACTACAGGGGATGATTTTCCTGAAAGGTGGTATACGGGCGACTAAGATATTGAATATTTAGTTTTTTACGAAAACAAATCAGAATGCCCCGATATTTTGTCGGGGCATTTTTTTCTGAGCAGTCATTCCAGTTGCAAAAATAAATTGCGGATAATATTATTTCCTTAGTGAACAAGGATGAGTGTAAGAGTCATATAGATGGCGACACTAATAGAATCGTTTGCGGTGGTTACGAGCGGGCCGGAACTAATAGCCGGGTCTATTCCGATTCTTCGGAACAAAAACGGCAGCAGTAATCCAAGTGTTGTTGCGACCATGATCGCCGAGAACATTGCGGCGACAAAGGCAAGAACAATACGTACAGGTTCGACGGAGTTTCCATGAGTTCTGTAGTTGAGTAAAAATGCGCAGACCAAACCACCTATTATTCCACAGCTTAGAGCGACGAGGAGAGCGATTCTGACTTCCCTGTTAAAGACCTGGCTCAACTTCAAAGCAGCGAGGTGGCCGGTGGCCAATCCAGAGACGACGATTGCGGAAGTTTGTAGGCCGGCGTTTCCACTGATGGCCGCGATCATGGGGACAAAGGCGACAGCGGCGGTGAATACTCGTGCGAGATTTCCAGGGCCGAATTTTGCATCGAAAAATATCAAGACCAGGGCGGTAATACCGGTGCCGATGAGGCAGGGGAGCAGCCAGGTCATTCTGACTCGGGCGGCGTGGAAGACGGAGACATTGTCAAGCTCGTCTGGGTCTGTCCCGGCCATTGTGTATATGTCTTCGGCGGCTTCCTCGTCTGCGACTTCTATGATTCGGTCTGCTGTGATTCGGCCGATGAGTTTTTGGTTTTTGTCGAGGACGGGGGCGACAATCAGGTCGTTGTCTCTGAAGACGTTGCGGACCCTCTCCTGGTCATCATCAGCGTAAACGTAGATAGTATCCGAATCAATCAGGTCTTTAATCCTGGTGTTTTCAGGACGTGTCAGCAGGAGACGGATACGGACATCGCCAAGGAATTTACCGTTTTTATCAACGACAAAAACCGAATAGAAATCCTCATCGATTTCAGCGGCACGGATTTTGTTTACGGCTTCTGCAACGGTGGCATCTTCTGAAGTGCTGATTAAGACGGGGTCCATAATACCGCCGGCGGAATCTTCGGAGTAGCTCATCAGCTTTTTTATCAGTAGTGAATCCGCGGGTTCGAGGCTTTTTAGCAACTCATCGCGTTTTTCCCCGGGGAATTCGGCAAGGAGGTCCGCGGCGTCGTCAAGATCAAGCTCTGAGATAATAGTCTTTATCTCGTTTGCGGTGAGCAGTTCGAAGAGTTGTCCACGGGTGGCCTCGTCAACCTTTTCAAGGACTTCGGCGGCGGTTTGTTTTTCCAGGACGTCGAAGATTATTCGTCGCTGCTCATTTCCGAAGAGTTCGACGACTTCGGAGATATCGCTGCTTCGTTTGTCTTTTAGCAGATCAGTGAGGGCATTGGTATCGTCAGAGTCGAGCAAAAACTCAATTTGCTGTAGCAATATCTGCTGTCGAAATCGTTTTTGTTCGTCGGCCATTTGATTCTGCCTTTTGTTTATTCGGCATTCTTATCACGTTCGAGGTACGGTTTACGAAACACGAATTTTCCCGGTCGCCAGATAAAATAACCCAATTATATCTATCAGGCAATGCTTTTTCGTATTTAAGAGTTGATTTGGGATATCGGAATCGGGTTTGAAAGGACAAAAAACCCCAAAAAAGCAAAAACCGGAGAGAAGAAAGGCCGATGATGAAGTTGGAAAGTTGGTCGGAAAATCAGAAAAATATTCTTGGATATTGGACGGTTTTAGTGTAAAATAAGAAGATGAGGATGCGGCAATAGGTGCAGTTTTCGAAAGGATCGAGCAGGTTTTTTTGAGAAGAGGCATAGGATGAAAGGTTTTGTTTATGGGACGTTTTCAGTTTTTGTGTTAATGGCGTGCTTATGTTTGGCAGCACCAGAGCCGGCAATCATTCCCGGCCCGCGAGACTGGACGTTAGATGTAACATTTGAGCATCCCCAGCAAATCGTGGTGCTTACGGAAAAGGGTAAATCGCTGCGTTTCTGGTATACGATAGTAACGCTGACGAACAAGAGCGGGCGGGATGTGGATTTCTTCCCGAATTGCGATCTGATGACCGATACTTTCCACATATTACCGGCCGGTAAAAGCACTCCAACAGGTGTTTTTGAGGGTATAAAAAGGCGTCATCTGCGGAAATACCCGTTTCTTGAAGCCCTTGACAAGGCCGGCAATAAGATGCTTGAGGGTGAGGATAATGCCAAGGACATCGCCGTTATCTGGCCTGATTTTGATGAGAAAGTCAAGAATATCAAGGTCTTTATTTCGGGTTTAAGTAATGAGACAGCAGCCATTGACCATCCTGTGGAAAAAGACGGGGAGGGCAAAGCGGTCAAGGTTTATCTTAGAAAGACGCTCGAATTAAATTACTCGGTGAGCGGTGACGCGGTTTTGAGGTCGGATTCCAGGCTTAGTTACAAGGGCAAACGCTGGATTATGAGGTAGTTTTTCGTATCGCGGGGGCTGTTCTGCAGGGGGATGGACAATTTTGCCGCATTTCTTCTATCCAAAATCCGGTCAATCGATAATAACAGGCAAAGTGTGTAAAAATTTGTAAAAAAGATGTAGAAAGTTAGCAGAAATACACATTTTTTGAATACTTTTTCTCTACTTTTTAGCCTAAATGTTCGAAATATATAAGGTAGTAATTTCTCAAAGCGATGAGGAGTTAGAGGTGTGAGCCGGCGATAAAGTAGCTGGACCGTAGTTTTATTTGACAGAATAAAAGGAGACAAATGATGGCCGCAACCAAAGTTGCAAAAAAAGGTATGAGTATGCCCGAAATAAGAAAGAAGGCAAAAGCACTCGGAATAACCCCCGGCAAATTGAAAAAGGCCGAGCTTATCCACACTATCCAGGTGACCGAGGGATGTACGCCATGTTTTGGCAGGTCGTACGGCAATTGTACAAATACCGACTGCTGCTTTATGAATGATTGCCTTAAGCTGCGGTTGTAAATTGTGTATTGCGCTTTTTGTGTAGTGTGTTAGTTGTTTTTTCAGGGCGCAGATTGTACAGATTTAAGATGTGAGTATATCCCGCCGGCGGAATGTTAGGGTTTGACGGCGGGATTTTTTGTTTTGACGTGCATCCGGGATTCGATTATTGTGTTGGTTGACTATCAGTAAAGGATTTGCGGAGTGGGGGACGGAAGTGTGATAAAGATAAGAAGGCAGAATTTAGAATTGGAGGTATAACATGGATTGTCCGGCATGTGGTAAGTCAATGGTTGAAGAAGATTTTGGTGGCGTTCAGGTTGATGTGTGCAGTAAGGGATGTAAGGGGATATGGTTCGACTGGCTGGAACTGGTGCGACTGGATGAGGACAACGAAGGAGCCGGGGAGGCTCTTGAAGAGGCATTGAGAAGTCCACGTTTCAATCAGGAAGACCGAGAGAGGCTATTCTGTCCGAAGTGCGGCATGGCCATGCATCCGCACAAGTACATCAGCGCCAAAGAAGTGAACGTTGATGAATGCTACGGGTGCGGAGGATTCTTCCTCGACAGCGGTGAACTTAAAGAAATTAGAGACCAGTATATGAGCGATGAAGAACAGGAAGCCTACGTGGACAAGCTGCTGGCTGATGTCCCGGAATTCAAGGAGATGGAGGAAGAGACGAGGAGAGAAAAGGCAGAACTGCGGGAATCAGCGGGCAGGAAACTCGGCGGATTTCTTAGAGGGATATTCCCATCGATTTCTCGATGACGAAAGACAAAAATTAGAGATTAGACACTGGTGACGATTGACAGACGTTAATTGTCAGATTATTCATTGGAAGGGAGAATTTGAATGAATCAGGACGAAGAACATCTCAAGTTGCTTTCAATTTTTCATTACGTAGTTGGGGGGATAGCGGGTTTTTTCGCGTGCTTCCCCGTTTTTCATTTTATTTTTGGTGTAGCAATGTTTGCCGGGGCTATTGAAGGAGCGCCGAGATTTGTGGGCTTGATTCTTGTGATGATGGCTTTGATTTTTATCACGGCAGGATGGACACTTGCGATTTGCCTGATTATTTCCGGCCGGCGCCTTGCCCGAAGAACAAACTATAAGTTTTGTTTGGTTATAGCCTGTATCAGTTGCTTGTTAATGCCTTATGGTACGGTTTTGGGCGTGTTCACAATCATTGTTTTGATGCGGCCGACGGTCAAGGAATTGTTCGGAATTTCGCCGTAAGTGATAAGGAGCAATAGTATGAATCAGGACGAAGAGCATCTCAAGTTGCTTTCAATTTTTCATTACGTAGTTGGGGGGATAGCGGGTTTTTTCGCGTGCATACCCATTGTACATTTTATCATTGGTGTAGTGATGCTTGTCGCAGGTGTTGCAGGGACGCCGGATGATGAAAGACTTCCATTTTTGATTGTTGGTTTTGTATTTACTTTTGTGGCTGGATTGGCCATACTGTGTGGTTGGACGCTTGCGATTTGCATGATTATTGCCGGAAAGCGCCTTGGGCGAAGGAGAAGCTATACATTCTGTTTCGTTATTGCCTGTATCAGTTGTTTGTTCATGCCTTATGGTACGGTATTGGGCGTGTTCACAATTATCGTTTTGATGCGGCCGACGGTCAAGGAACTGTTTGGAGTTTCGCCGTAGGTGAAAGTACAGGCGCGAAGAGAATTTAAAGTTTGAAGCGGGAAATGTAAAAAAAAGCCCAGAATATCACAAAAAAGGGGAATTTCTGTTCCCATTTTTGGGTTTTGGTTTGACAAAGGTGCTGTAAAATGATAGTATATTTTTTATCAACATTGAGATAGTTTCTTTGCTGTTTTGTGCGAGTTAGGGCCTTGCGGTTATGATGGTTAGGCCCATGTGGATTTAATGGATTTATGGGGGGAAGGAGGTAAAAAGGATGTATCGAGCGAGGAAATCAAACCTGTTGGGGAAAATCACGTTAGTTGTTTTTATTTGTTGTTGCAGCTTGCCGGCGCAGGGCAAATACGGCGGGGGCGAGGGGACTGCAAATGATCCGTATCTGATTTATACGGCTGAGCAGATGAACGAGATTGGATTAAATGAGTGTGACTGGGGCAAGCACTTTATGCTGTGCGCCGATATCGACCTGTCAGCGTATACCGGCACACAGTTTAACCTTATTGGAAGATTCGAAGGCTGGTCCCCCACTGATAAACCATTCTCCGGAGTCTTCGACGGCAACGACCATAAAATTTGCAATTTTACCTGGATCTCTACGGATGGTAGAAACCAGATCGGCTTGTTCGTATTTCTGGGGGAAGGCGGCCTGATAAAAAATCTCGCACTGGAAAACGTTAACATCGACGCTGCAAATAGCCGTTACGTTGGCAGCCTCGTGGGCCTCAATTATCGCGGAACGGTACAGACCTGCTACGCAACCGGCTGTGTGACAGCCTATAGTGGCGTTGGCGGACTGGTAGGACACACCTATAGTAAAGGCACCATAACAGGCTGCAGTTCTGCAACCAACGTCTCAGGACACGGAAGTGTCGGCGGGCTGGCAGGAGAAAATTATTATGGCGCTATAACGGACTGTAATTCTACAGGCATCGTTACAGGCCAAGGAGGGATTGGCGGGCTTGTTGGAAAGTTCGTGGGAATATGTTCCCAAGGCTCAATAATAAAAGACTGCTACTCAACAGCTACTGTTTCGGGAAAAGACGATGTCGGAGGCCTGGTGGGACGCAACGAATGGGAAATAACAGACTGTTATGCGACCGGCCGCGTCACCGGACAATGGTGGGGCACCGGTGGACTGGTTGGAAGCAACAGGCGGGACGGGACAATAACTAATTGCTGTTCCACAGGCTTAGTCTCAGGAAACTGGTTTACCGGCGGACTGGCGGGATCCAACGGCGGCGATATAACCAAATGCTGCTCTACAAGTAGTGTTTACGCAACCTCACGTTATTTCGGCGGGCTGATTGGATTAAACGGAGGTACAATAACCGCATGTTTCTCGACAGGCCCTGTTTCAGGAACTGCTAATTTTAGCGGCGGACTGGTGGGAAAAAATGAGTTTGGCACAATAAGCAACTGCTATTCAACATCCAGCGTTGATTCCAACGATTATGTTGGTGGGCTACTTGGAAGTAATCTTAACGGAATAATAATCAACTCCTATTGCACTGGTGAGGTTACAGGAAACCTGTATGTAGGCGGCCTCCTTGGTTTCGGCGGAGGCACGATTAACTGCTTCTGGGATGTTGAAACTTCAGGTCAACCAGGCAGTGACGGCGGAACGGGTAAGACAACAGCCGAGTTGCAAACAGCAAGTACCTTTTTCGGCTGGAATAGTTGTGGTGAAATAATCTGGACAATCGATGAAAAAAATGACTATCCACGCCTTTTATGGGAAGGGATACCCGGTCAAGTGCTGCCTGAACACCAATTATCAGATTATTTGGAAGGTAACGGCACGCCGGACGAGCCATATCTGATTTATACCGCTGAGGAGCTTAATCTTTTAGGGCTATTTGTTTGCGAGTGGGACAAACACTTTCTGCTGATGAACGATATCGACCTTTCTCAGTATAGTGGAACTGAATTTAACCTGATTGGAAATCCCTGCCAACGTTTTGCAGGTGTTTTTGATGGAAATCATCATGCTATTCAGAATTTTAGCTGGACCTCCGCGGAGAGAGACTGCATCGGGCTTTTTAGATGTCTCGATGATGCCGGCCAAATTAAAAATCTCGCTATGGAAAATATCGATGTCAACGCCACAAGTGGAGACTGCGTCGGCGGAATGGTGGGTACTAACAGAGGCACAATAAGTGCCTGCTATTCAACAGGCACCGTCTCAGGAAACCAATGTATAGGGGGCTTGGTCGGATCATGCTATAGCGGCACGATAAGTGACTGTCATTCAACAGGCACCGTTACCGGAAATGAAACTATCGCCGGACTGCTTGGATCAAATGATTCAGGCACGATAATTTCATGCTCCTCATCAAGCACGGTTTCAGGACGTTACCATGTCGCCGGACTTGTAGCATACATGTGGCGCAATTGCACAGTAATCAACTGTTACACGACAGGGAACATCACGGGAGAAAACTGTGTTGGCGGGCTCGTAGCATACAACGATGAATACGGTGCGATAATAAGCAACTGTTATTCAACAGGTAATGTCGATGGAAACGGGCACGTCGGCGGGCTGATAGGAACAAATCGATGGGACAATACTATCACGTCCTGTCATTCAACAAGTGCTGTCAGAGGGCGAAAGTGGGTGGGGGGGCTGATAGGAGAAAGTGGGCCGGGCACGATAAGTCAGTGCTTTTCAACGGGTAGCGTTGAAGGAAACGAACTTGTCGGCGGACTTGTGGGACGCTGCGAGCGCGAGTATGGTTTGATAACCAGTTGCTATTCAAGAAGCCCTGTTAAAGGAAATAATTGTGTCGGCGGGCTGATAGGACACTTGATAGGCTACGATGATGACGATGACGGAGTCGTAGTGCTACTGGATTGCTATTCGACCGGCAGCGTTTCCGGAACCGACTATGTCGGCGGACTCGTGGGATATAATGAAGAAGGAGAGGTTACGGCTTCATTTTGGGATATTGAGACCAGCGGACAGACAACCAGTGATGGTGGAACTGGTTTACCAACAGACCAGATGCAGATGCAGGTTACCTTCACCGATGCCGGCTGGGACTTTGTGGGAGAAACAGTCAATGGAGTAGAAGATATCTGGTGGATTCTTGAAGGTGTCGATTATCCAAGACTGTGGTTTGAGGGGATGCAGGTTCCTATGAAACTGACACCCGGCACACTGAACTGCCGAAGTAAGGGCGGTTGGGTCAAAGCACATTTTGTACTACCTGAAGTTATTACGGTTGAAGATGTTGATTCAACTATTTTAGGCCGGATTGATTCGCTCGGCATCGAAGCAGACTATATGGATGTATTTGTTGATGAGGATGGATATGTCAGGGTTGATATGGCTTTTGACCGAGTTGATTTGTGTGAAGGGCTAACTGGAGATAGATCTATTGAGATAACCGTTAGAGGTTTTCTTACAAACGGCCATTACTTTTATGGCACAGAGACTATAAAAATAAAATAGGGACATATAGTCGAGTTAAAAAAATATATGAAAATGATTTATCCTTCTCATAAGCGCTACAGAGTAGGAGGACAGTAGAATGTATGAGACGAGGAACTCAAACCTTTTTGGGGAAATCACTATATTTTTTATCATCTGCTGTTGTTATTTGCCTACCGAGGCCAAATACGGAGGCGGTAGTGGCACTCCGGAAGACCCTTACCTTATCTACGATGCAAGCCAGATGAATGCAATCGGCGCTGATGCAAATGATTGGGACAAGTGCTTTAAGCTGATGGCCGATATCGACTTGAGCGCATATACGGGAGCAAGTTTCAATATTATTGGGATTAACTGGGTTAATCCTTTCACCGGCGTCTTTGACGGCAATGACCATACTATCTCAAACTTCACCTACACTTCAACAGGTAGATACAATATAGCTCTTTTCGGTTACGTTGGAGGAGAAAATGCTGAGATCAAAGATCTGGGGTTGACTGCTCCAGACGTTAATGCGGGAACAGGACTTTATGTTGGTTCGCTGGTTGGCCGACTAAATAATGGAATCCTCACCAACTGCTATGTTGAGGGCGGCAATGTTTCGGGAAATCGATACATCGGCGAGCTGGTGGGATATAGTAATGGCACAATCACCGATTGCTATTCGAATGGCGGCGTTTCGGGATACGCCAGTATCGGCGGACTCGTGGGAGCGAATTATGGCATAATCACCTACTGCTCTTCAACCGGGAGCGTTTTGGGGTCTTATTCGGTCGGCGGACTAGTGGGATATAATTCGAATGGCATAATCACATACTGCTCTTCAACCGGCAGCGTTTCTGGAAATGACCGTGTCGGCGGCCTGGTGGGAGATAGTAGTGGCACAATCACTAACTGTTATTCGATTGGCGGCGTTTCGGGATTTTATAATGTCGGCGGGCTGGTGGGAGATAATAATGGCATAATCACTAACTGTTATTCGACCGGCGGCGTGTCGGGATACGCCCCTGTCGGTGGCCTGATTGGTATTAATGGCGGTAATGGCATCATCAAAAATTGCTATTCGACCGGCAGCGTTGTGGGAGACGGAGCCGGTGGACTCGTGGAAAAAAATGATGGTACTGTTTTGTCTTCGTTTTGGGATATTGAGACCAGCGGACGGACTACAAGTAGTGGTGGAAGGGGTTTGACAACCGCTGAGATGCAGATGGCAAGCACCTTTGTTTGCTGGGACTATGAGCCTGTCTGGACTATTGATGAGGGCGTAGATTATCCGAGACTTGTCTGGGAGAACAAGCCGGGAGAACTTATAACTGTTCTTTCCGATTTATACGGAGGAGGCACTGGAGAACCTGAAGATCCTTACCTGATTTATACGGCCCAACAGCTCAATACAATCGGCTTCTATTCATGTCATTTTGACAAACACTTTAAGCTGATGGCGGATGTGGATTTGAGTGGTTTCACAGGAAAAAGTTTTAATTGCATTGGAATTGATTACAGCAATCCATTCAGCGGTGTATTTGACGGCAACGGCCATACTATTTTGAACTTCACATACACATCTCCAGGCACAAGTTATACTGGGCTTTTCCGATACGTTGATGATACTAATGCAGAAATCAAGAATCTGGGATTGATTAACGCAAATATTAACGCAGGTACGGGAAGATATGTTGGTTCGCTGGTCGGCTACATGGGAGAGGGAACAATCACTAACTGTTATGTTGAGGGTGGCAGCGTTTCGGGCAATAAACTTGTCGGCGGCCTGGTGGGTTTCAATTCTGATGGAACAATCACCGACTGCTATGCTACGGGAGGCGTTTCGGGAAATTCTCTTGTCGGCGGGCTGGTGGGAGATAGTAATGGCACAATCACAAACTGCTATTCAAGCGGCAGCGTTTCGGGAGAAGGTGCTGCCGGCGGACTGGCGGGCAGCAACAGAGGAACAATCTCAAACTCCTATTCAATTGGCAGCGTTTCAGGAGATAATGTCGGCGGGTTGGTGGGATCGAATAGTGGCACAATCACTAACTGTTATTCGACTGGCGGCGTTTCAGGAGATCAAGTCGGCGGGCTGGTGGGATATAGTAGTGGCACAATCACCTACTGCTCTTCAACCGGCAGCGTTGTGGGCCGTTACAATGTCGGCGGTCTCGTGGGATATAATTCGATTGGCACAATCTCTAATTGTTATTCGACCGGCGGCGTTTCTGGATACGAATATGTCGGCGGATTGGTGGGATATAATTCGAGTGGCATAATCACCTACTGCTCTTCAAGCAGCATCGTTACAGGGCCCGGATATTTTATCGGCGGACTGGTGGGATATATCGGCGGACTGGTGGGATATAGTGGTGGCACAATCGCTAACTGTTATTCGACCGGCGGCGTTTCGGGATACACCCGTGTTGGCGGGCTGGTGGGAGGAACTATTGATGGCACAATCACCAACAGTTATTCAACCTGCAGCGTTTCGGGAGATTCTCGTGTCGGCGGACTGGTCGGAGAAAATAACGGCACAATCAACAACTGCTATTCAATAGGCAGCGTTTCAGGAAACGACGATGTCGGCGGACTGGTGGGGATAGCTGATCATGATCACGTTTCCAATTCTTTCTGGGACATTGAGACCAGCGGACAGACCACGAGTGCAAGCGGAACAGGCAAAACAACGGCCGAGATGCAGACTCTAATTACCTTTATGGCCTGGATGTGCGATTCTGCCTGGACGATCGATGAAGGCAACGATTATCCCAGACTCTTATGGGAGAACATGCCGGGAGTTCCTATAAACCCAAAATCATTCCTCGGCAGTGGCAGTGGAACCCAGGCCGACCCTTACTTGATTCATACGGCTGAAAAACTCAATACTATCGGCTTATTTCCCTGCATTTTGGACAGGCACTTCAAGCTGATGGCCGATATTGATTTGGGTGGGTATACGGGGGAACAGTTCAACATAATCGGGAATAGCACAACCAAATTCAGTGGCGTATTTGATGGTAACGGCCATACGGTAACCAATTTCAACCACACTTCCACAGGTTCATACAACATAGGACTTTTCGGGTATGTTTATAATGGTGATATCAAAAATCTGGGTCTGATTGAACCTAATATTGATGCGGGAACAAAAGATTACATTGGTTCGCTCGTTGGCCTGCTACGAGAGGGAGCCATCACCGGTTGTTACGTTGAGGGCGGAAGCGTTGCGGGAGGTTACGAAGTTGGTGGGCTGGTAGGAATTATTTATAAGGGCAAAATAACCAACTGCTATTCAACAGCCAGCGTTTCGGGAACCGGTGGGGATGTCGGCGGACTGGTGGGGGAAAATGGTTGGGATGGCACAATCACGAACTGCTATGCAACCGGCAGCGTTGTGGGAGAAAGTGCTGTCGGCGGCTTGGTGGGAGAAAATGGTTGGTATGGCACAATCACCAACTGCTACGCAACTGGCAGCGTGACTGGACATCTATACGTCGGCGGACTTGCGGGATATAGTTCCAGTTCCGGACATGTTGTTACTTCTTATTGGGATATTGAAACCAGCGGACAGACAACAAGTGCCGGTGGAACGGGTTTGACGACGACGGAGATGCGGACAATGAGCACCTTTACGGATGCTGGCTGGGATTTTGTGGGTGAAACAGTCAATGGAATAGAAGACATCTGGTTCATTCCCAAAGGAGACTATCCTCATCTGTGGTGGGAGGGGATGAAAGTTCCTATGAAACTGACCCCCGGCACATTGAACTGCCGCAGTAAAGGCGTTTGGGTGAAAGCCCGTCTTACTTTGCCTGAAGGTTTTACTGTTGCAGACGTGGATTCTGGCAGGCCGGCCGTATTGCATTCTTTTGGTTTCCAATCCGAGCCTCTGTATGTCTTTGTCAATAAGGATAAAGTAGTAGAGATCGAAGCGGCCTTTGAGCGACAGGCGGTCTGCTCTCTGGCAGATAATTGGCCGCAGGAATTGACTGTAGCAGGTTTCCTGTCTGATGGCAATATTTTCCTTGGTACTTCTACGGTCGGAATAATCCATCCCGACATGAAGGTGATAGACGAATTGGCATGGTACTGGTTGAATGCAGATTGTGTCCAGCCTGACTTCTGTGATGGAATCGATATGAACAGAGATTCTATAGTGAATTTACTGGATTATTCCTTACTTATGAATACTGAAGTAGAGTTTTTTGCCGATGAATGAAAGCTATTAGTTTTTAGAATTGAATTGGGGGATTTTGGGAAGTATTGGCCGGGTGGTAATCCAGTTCGGCCTTTTTGTTTGTGGAGGGAAAGCCGCGGAGGGCATATAGAGATAAAAAAAGCTTTGGGAATTTAGAAACTAAGCTGTTCAAAACAGGAGCTTGTCATGTGGGAATTATAAAAAAAAGCCGGGCAACTTCCAAGCTGACCGGCCTTTTTCTTTATTGCTTTGAAGCAGGAAACTATTTGCCACTTTCCTATACAGGATAATAGCTTTTAGCTTCTCCGGCGGTGAGCTTTTTGTACTTTATCTTTATTCCGACGTATTTAATCTCAAGAATATTGATTAGGTAATGCACATCTTCGTTGGTAACTACGAGTAGTGAATATGGCAAATCAACCTTGTCCGGGAGCTTATTCGAGTTGCACCATCTTCCATGTGTCTGTTTCAGGGGCCGATTTGCCTCCTGTCGAACAGTAAACACTCTGGCTTTACGCACCGACAACAGGGAACCATCCCATGCAATATCACCTTTTCCGAGTTTTAGGAGGTTTTTGTGCACCTGCTCTGAATCTACATTGGCGGCGGGATTTAGTAACTTGCCACTTGCAAAATCGAAGACAAAGCCTCTTTGTAAAATCAAAGCAATGTCGGCTTTAGGAATAAAAAACTCTTTGAATTTGGGGATAAACTTTACTCCGGGCTTGTCCTGTGCGATAACTTTAGAGGTTGTTTCGTCGTTGTTGCTCAACTGCGCAATAAGAGTCGGATCCGGAAGTGGTGGTTCCCATCCGAGTTCTTTTATTCGCTGTTGCACCGCCGCATTAACGGCCGACATTAATCGTTCAACGGCTTTTTCATCCTCCAATACCTGGGTTGCCAGCTCCTTTATTTCGTTCGACGCGAATGGGAAACGCGAGTACATATACGAAATTTGCCCTGTCAAGGCAACACGGTGCTGGATCATGTCCTGCTGAAATCTCGCCAATCTCCAGGCAGCCATCTGCTCCTCGTTCCTGCGTTTTATTTTTTGATATTCTTCCGAGTCAGGAGGACCGACGTATCTAACTCTGCTAACACTGGGAAGATCCGGCTTGACTTCTGGAAGGTTGTGCTTAAGCGCTTCTTTAAGTCCCTGGAGATAAGGCATCACGGCCTTTCGCCGGGCAGCGACCAGTTCCTGATTATGTACACCCCGATGGGCAACCTGAATTGCATCTCCCCAGTAAACATATAGTTGCAATTGTTTCACAGGATCCAGGGGATATTCAAGTGCTTTCTTTGAGAACTCGCTTGTCTTGTTAGGTATCAACTGGCCACTTTGTGCATAAACCTCTGCAAGCTGATAGTAAATCTTACCCTTTTCCTCGGACTTAGTATATCTTTCGAGCAACTCATTACATTTCTTCTCGGCCTGGTCAAAGGGTGTTTTCTTGCCCATCCGTAACTTATCAACTTCATATAGCTCTTCTTCTAAAGTCTTCGGGCTGCCGATAGAATCTAAAACCAAAAAGCAAAATATAATTCCTAATAGAATTGTCTTTCTTACTTTAATCATATGGTTACCCTTTATTTATAGTTTTAGTAAACCAGCAAAATGTTAAGTCGCGACTTCTTATTTCGTAACCTAATATTCTGATTTACACCCATAAATATTAAACCATTGCTCACTATCATTGTCAGCCACTAATATATGTGTGTAAACTTTTTCCCCAGTTTTTTTCTGATATGGAGCAAGTGGTTTCATACGCCTGAACCCATGAAAATGGCCAAACCTGGTTTTTTGGCGGTTTTACTTGTTTGGACAATAACAACCATATCTGAAAGGCGTAGTTATTTCACCGGGCAGCCTGTGAAGTACTATGCCCTTTGTTTTCCGTATGTCCCAGCCCCTATGGCAGCCGGTGCCTGGGACCACATATTCGGGTCTGTTGCTTGCACAGTGGCGAATATAACCGACCACTTACTGCCACGGTCCCATCCAATCACCGGAATCACTGGTCGACGAATTTAGAGTCACACGACCCTTTTGGTCCGAACCTCGATACTCGAATACGTGTGTTTCGTTTGATATAAATGTCTCCCAATCTCCATCTTGATTTTTGTATTTTTCCTGTGAATTAATCGCGTGGTCATGGTCAACGTAATTGACCTTATTAGGGTCAGGGTCGTTATCAAGGCGTCCTATAGGTTTTGGATACTCAGTGGCAGTATCATAGCACCTATTATGCTGGCCATCTATCGTCGTAACACCATAGTCATTGTCGTATGCACTGAAACTATCATTTGTTCCGTCAGGCCAGGTCCAGTTGTCTCCCGGGAAACTCATTCTAAGCTCGGCATTATAGAAATTAACACTGGTTGGTGTTATGGTACATAAAAATCTCGAAGATGAGCCGATTTGATTATTTGGAGGCCCTGCGGTTCCCGGATTTAAGTCTTCATCCAGTGTAACCTCTATACCGTCTGGTGCAATAACAGAAAAAGGTTTTGTCTTTACTAAAACAGGATCTATATACTTTGCCCCGGAATCTTCGATGTCAACCTCGACAGTTACTCCTGCCGGAGTCTTACTTGCCGTCAGGGTTGTGCTGTTGCCGGTTGTTGGCGAAACTGTGCCCCCGGTTCCACTGGCGGACCACGTTTTGTCACCAATAGTATCGTTAACATCGGTCCATGGGCCATCATCAACTTTTTTGCAGTCCTTATCTTCCCAGCTATTCGGATCTATTCTACATACGACCTTTTCGCCTATGCCAATAGTTGTTCGTGATCTGTCTGCGGGTAATGTAGCTTCGGTCTCTGAAGTCATATCATCAATAGTAGATTCGGTTAATTGATCGTAGATCGTATCGGCTGTAGCTAATCCTCCAAGGATGAATCCAAATAGAATCAACGCAAGAATATTTTGAAACCTAAATTTTATGTTTTTGGAAAACATGGTTTCCGCTCCTTTCTAATAAGCTGCACTTTCCAAGAAAATTATGACTTTTTTCGGCACATAAAGGCGAATAAAGCCCGGAAGTAATTTTCCATGTTTTTCGTTGTGGACCAAAAAACGTAAAAAATAGTATAGTTTTTTGTACTCATTTACAAAATTTCGCTATTTTAAGCTAAAAAGCATTTATTTGCTTATCCTGGCCAACATCGGTCAGCTTCCGTTTTTTTGGAAAGTGCAGTAATAAAGTATTTTTTTCGTTAATAATCTCAATTCCATGTTGTTGTAATCATATTTATGATCATCTATATTGGCCACTTATCCTTTTTACGGTGCCTGCCATGGTCCCTGGAGACCGCCTTCATGGCCATCGACTGTGGCGCGCGCCTTCCCGGTAGCATAGTAAAACTCTGCCTTACCTGTAGCGGTATAAAACGTCTTCCAGGTACCCGATTCATTCTTGTATTGAAGTGGAATATCATTCTCCGGTTTAAAATCCTGCCACTCGGAACCTGTATACAATTTGTTAATGCTGAACAGCCCTCCGGTAAAATGGCGATCATCAGGATCCCATTGATTGGAGGCATTGATTTCGAAGGGGGGTGAGCCGGTGGAATGATAGAATGTATCGCCGTTTGGCCACGTACTCGTTTCACCGGGAAAATGCTCTCGAAATTCTGCTTTAACAAACGATACGGTAGTAGGCTGAACCGTTGCATTGAAATATGTCCGTGCGGCCATGTATTTAGTTCCATTTTCCCAGTTATTCCAACACGGGTCCGGACAATCACTATCCTTGGAATATGTCTGTCCATTCGGAGCAATTACAGAAAAAGGTTTTGTCTTTATCACAGGGGCATCAACGTACTGTGAATTGGAATCATAAACAGTTACCTCCACGGTTACTCCAGCGGGTGTCTTTTTTGCCGTCAGGACGGTCTTGTCGCCGCTTGTTGGAGAAACTGTACCCCCATTTCCGATGGCGTTCCACGTTTTGTTACCAATGGTATCGTTTACATCGGTCCAGGGACCATCATCAACTTTTTTGCAGTCCTTATCTTCCCATGTGTTTGCGTCTATTGCACAGTCTACCTTTTCGCCGATTCCTATTGTGGTTCTGGTATCAGGTGCTGATGCTGCTGTTACCTGTGTATCCGAAATAATACCATCAAGAGTGGCTTGAGTGTGTTCCGAATAGATGATATCTGCAATGGAGGGAAAAACTGCGAGAACCAGGCTCACAGTCGCAAGTACAACAATATTTCGAAACCAGAATTTATTATTTTTGGAAAACATGATTTTTTCCTTTCCAACAATTTTTTTCTCGTAAGTAATAGTAACGAAACTTCTTCTCACCATCCTTGTTTTTTCCTCCTTACAGTATCAAGAGAAAATATTATCGCAGCTACTGCCATGGTCCCTGCCAGTCTCCTTTATCTCCCTCGTATTCCTGTTGACATTGTAGCGTGGAACCCTTGTAGCGTGTTGTTGTTGATAAACTGTTATAAGTTTCCCAATCAGAAGACTCGTTCAAATACTGGACATCCCAGTTCACATCATATTGATGGTCAACATAGTTGGTCACGTTCGGGTCGGGGTTGTTATCAAGCCGGCTTTTGGGATAGGGGCCGGAGGATATGTCATCTCCACCTATAACGTAGTTATTTGCCGAAACAGCGAAACATGGATCAGCAGCAGGTACACTAAGAGGGGTTCCATTCGGCCAATTAGGTAATGTCTGGGCTTCTATGTGTTCACGAAAAGTGGCGTTGATGAAACTCACACTTGTAGGGGTTAGCTGAACATCGTAGTTGGTCCAGGCACCTATATTGTTGTTTCCTGCCGGAGGGAATCCAGGGTTGTTATTCTCTGTTATTATCTCTCCATTCGGAGCAATTACAGAAAAAGGTTTTGTCTTTATCACAGGGGCATCATCGAACTTTGAAAGTGAATCATAAACAGTTACCTTCACGGTTACTCCAGCGGGTGTCTTTTTTGCCGTTAAAACGGTGGTGGTGCCGCTTGTTGGAGAAACTGTACCGCCGCTTCCGATGGCGGACCACGTTTTGTCACCAATGGTATCGTTTACATCGGTCCAGGGACCATCATCAACTTTTTTGCAGTCCTTATCTGCCCAGGTGTTTGGGTCTATTGAACAGTCTACTTTTTCGGCGATTCCTATTGTGGTTCTGTCATCAGTTGCTGATGCTGCTGTTACCTGTGTATCTGAAGTTATATCTCCAAGAGTGGCTTGAGTGTGCTCCGAATAGATCGTATCAGCAATGGAAAGAGATACTGCGAGAACCAGGCTCACAGCCACAAGTGCAACAATATGCCGAAACCAAGGTTTATTATTTTTGGAAAACATGATTTTTGTTCCTTTCTAATGGCATTGGAAAGCATATGAATTTGTTCATAAATGAAACAATTTGAGGAAAATAAATTAACAATGTTTCATAATGACACCTCCTTTCGGCGAGTTTCGTGTTTATTTAAACAGCTTCACTTAACAGAGTGGTTTTTTGTATAAGACAGCCTCGAAGCCGGATTTTTCTTTTCCAAAAATTCCGAATTCTGCTGTTTCGCAAAAGTTCCACGGTCTTCATTTCTTTATCACTTGCCGTTTTTCATTCTTCTTAGCCAAAACTGCGTTGTTCAAAACATTTGGCCTTCACTATATACTTGCCAAAACTTGGGGGAATGTCAGTTAAAAGTTCAGTAAATGTTTTTCCCGGCCTGATTCAGTCCTCTTTTCCTCCTTTTCATGTTGAATGGCATCGTGGATTTTTCTGCGATTAGGCTCGTTCGGCGGCCTTATAGGCGTGTAGATATGTAGATATGCAGGTGCCTAAGAGGCTCGGTAAGTAAATAAAATGCGGGCCGCAGGTGGGAAAGCGGATTATGAAGGTTGAAATGGAAAATGTAAAAAATTGATAGTTGGTAGTTCTGGGTTCGTGGTTTTATGTGTTGAATAGTGGGATTTTGTGTTAGATATTTTTCGGCGATGATGAAGGGAGAATTTTTCCTGCTCCGCGAGCGGTTTCGCGGAGCAGGACTGATACTCTTCAATCGGCCGAGCCGGGCCGTTGAAACTGTCAAACTAAGGTCCGATTGTTTCAATGAGCCATTCGTGTGCGAGGACGTCGAAGTCGAGTCCGTTTACTATGCCATCGCCGGTCTGGGGGTAAATATCGGCAGATGGAAATGTTGGGGACTGGAGGTATTGGTCGCACAGGTTCTCTAAGTCCTCGTAGTCAACGATGCCATTGCAATTGAAGTCCGCCGAAGAAGTGCCATCGGGGCAGGTTTTTATCAGATACACGTCGTAATCCATTGAGGAAGTGGAGTAAGTTGTCCCGGCGACAATAAATCCATTGTCGGTGGTTTGCCGGACTGCCATTGCATAGTCCTGAGCGGTGTCACCGATTGCTTTGTGCCACAGCATTTTTCCATTGGTGTCTGTTCTTACGAGATAAATATCGGCGCTGCCTGAGCCATAGGATTGAGTCTCTCCGGCAATTATGTATCCTCCATCGGCTGTTTGTTGAGCGAAGTAGCCTATATCATCACCGCTGCAAAAGTCGGAACTTCCAGGATATGTTTTTGCCCACTGCAATTCTGCATTTGCGTCTGTCTTTATCAGGTACATATCGTACTGCGATTGGCCGAGGTATGGGCAGTAGTCGGAGGTATAGCCTGCAATGATATATCCACCATCCTGTGTCTGCTGTACGAAATAGCCGATGTCCTCATCGCTTCTATCGAATGCTTTTTGCCAAACCATCTCTGTCGCCGGGTCGGTTTTAATCAGGTACACATTTCGTCCGCCTTCGGTGAACGATTCGGTGTATCCAGTGATTATGTATCCGCCATCTGCGGTTTGGCATACTGACCAGGCATTGTCGTCTCCGGTTCCTCCGAAAGTTTGTTCGTACTGTTTGTTTCCGTTTGGCTGGGTCTTTATAAGGTAAACATCATACTCACCGGCGCCGAATGAGAAAGTTAATCCAACAACTATGTATCCCCCATCTGAGGTCTGCCGGACCGAATAACCTTCGTCCCAATAGTCACCCCCGAAGTATTTGTCCCAGTCCTTATTTCCACTTGAGTCTGTCTTTACCAGATACACGTCGGATTCACCGTTGCCGTAGGAATATGTGAAGCCGGCTATAATGTATCCGCCGTCCAAGGTCTGCTGAACGGAATATGCACAGTCCCAATCGTCACCTCCGAATGTGTTTTGCCACTGTAATTTTCCATTTGGTTCTGATTTTGCCAGGTAAATATCATAGTCAAATGTTGTTGCCGAATAAGTATGACCCACGGTTATGTAGCCACCGTCTGAGGTCTGTTGGACAGATTCCCCATAATCCCAATCGCTTCCGCCGATGATTGATTGCCACTTTACAGGTGGTGGGCCGGAAGGTTTTCTTTTGATATATGTTATGGTAGTGGTGGTCGTCTGGTCATTGAGAATCAGAACCGTTTTGTTGGCAGGTACAATCCATGCGTTTCCGAGAGGTTTATACTTAACAGTGTGGAAACCTACGGGAAGGTTTGTTTCTATATCGTTACTATCATGCCATTCGCCGGCATCGACACTCCATTTGGCTCCGGCATCTATAGCTTCCTGCGGCAGAATAACGACCCGCAAAGAACCGGTGTGATAGATGTAAGTGTTGGTAGTAGTCGTAACCTGTCCGTGATTAATCTGTACGTTGTGACTGTTGGGCTCATTCCAGTTGGGTAGTGGTTTATAGTCAACGGTATGCAGACCAACCGGCAGCGGTCTTGAAATACTGTTTGAATTTCGCCATGTGCCGCCGTCAACACGCCACCGAGCACCGGCATCGACGGCTTCCTGTGGTGTAATTGTAACCTGCACCTTACCCGACGGGCTATAAGTTTTTGAAACGGCGGTCGTCTGAAGGTAATCAATATTGACGGTGTGGCTGTTGGGTTCAATCCAACTAGTTACCGGCTTATAGTCAACAGTGTGTAATCCTATGGGTATATTAGGTTCTGTGTCATTACTGTCCCGCCATGTTCGGCCTGCAACGCGCCACTGCGCTCCGGCATCATTGGCGGCCTGCGGTGAGATTGTAACCTGCAACGACCCTATCATGCGAATATAAGTGCCGGTAGCAATCGTCATTTGAGCGTGGTCGATCTGTACTGTCAGGCTATTGGGCTCAAACCAGCTATATACGGGTTTATACTCAACCGTATGAGAACCAACCGAAAGGTGAGATTGTATATCGTTGCTATCGTGCCATGGGCCACTGTCGACGCGCCACTGTGCATTTGCGTCTACGGCTTCCTGTGGTGATATGATAACCTGTAAAGAACCTGACGGGGTATAGGTGGCCGACGTTGTGGTGGTCTGAGCGAAATTAATCAGTATCGTTTCGCTGTTTGGTTCGTTCCAGTTGCTGATTCGCCTGTACTCAACCGTATGCATACCTATGGCAAGGTCGGTTTCTATATCGTTACTATCGCGCCATGTGCCGCCATCGACTCGCCACTGTGCCCCATCATCTATAGCTTCAGGCGGGGAGATTGTCACCTGCACAGAGCCGGTCTGTATATATGTTCCCGTAGTGGTTGTAGTCGGACCGTAGTTAATCAGGATCATTTCGCTGTTGGGTTCATTGAAGTTTGTTACAGGCATATACTCAAGGAGGTGAAAGCCTACGGGAAGATTCGGTTCCGTGTCGTTACTATCCCTCCATTGTCTGGAGGCAACGCGCCATTTTGCTCCCGCGTCGATGGCGGCCTGTGGGGAGATTGTAACTTTTAATGCTCCTTTCTGTCTGACATAAATACCAGTAGTTGTCGTCATTTGAGCGTAGTCGATCTGTACAGTCTGGCTGTTTGGCTCAAACCAGCCAAAGGTCGTCTTAAACTCAACGGTATGAGAACCTATCATGATGTCGGCTTGTATGTTGTTACTGTCGTGCCAGGTTCCGCCATCGACTCGCCATTTTGCCCCGGCATTGTTTGCCTCAGCCGGTAAGATTGTGACCTGCAGCAGACCTGTGGGGATATAAAAATCCGAAATCAAGGTCATTTGAGCATTATATACCTGGATTGTCCTGCTATTTGGCTCAGTGAAGTAGTTTCCGATTGACTTGTACTCGACCATGTGGGGGCCTACAATAAGATTCGGCTCTATGTGTCCGCTGTCATTCCATGCACCGCCATCCACCCGCCACTGCGCTCCTGAATCGATGGCCTGCTGCGGGTAGATTGTAACCCTTAATGAGCCTGTCTGCCTGATATAAGTTCCTGAAGTTGAAGCCATCTGCCCATCATTAATCATAATTGTTTCTTCAGGCGGCTCACTCCAGCCGTAGATAGTCTTGTACCCAACCCTGTGAGAGCCTGCCGCAAGGCCGGTTACTACGTCGTTACTGTCGTGCCAGGGTCCTTCGTCGACCCGCCATTGTGCTCCGGCGTCGATGACTTCCTGTGGCAGGATTGTCACCTGTAATGAACCAGTCTGCTGTATTGACGGGCCATCTTCCGAAGCGATGGAAGCCGGGGCGGTTTGGTAGGACAGCAGAACGAGGGACAGGATGACGAGTAAGAAAGTAACAGGTGTTTTCGTATAAGTCGGCCTTAGTGTGTTTAGTTTCTGTGTATAGTGAATAGGCCGAGAAAAGGTATACAATCTCACGAGTAATCTTTTCACCTCACCTCCAAAGAGTAACCAAGTCACATGATAGCAGCAAGACGGCTAAAAGGACTTCTCTTAAATATTAGGTGAATATATATATATCAAATTATAGCGAGAAAATCAAGGGAATTATCGATTTTTTTGAGATTTTGTTGCATCTGCACCGGTCTTATTGGCGGTGTGGGATATTGAATATAGGACGCGTTGATTTGGTGATATTTTCCTGCTCCCCAAAGTCATCGGGGAGCAGGAATATCAATCTTCAATTGGCCGAAAAAGCGGTAAAGACCGCCCAATTAAGGCACCGGGCTTTCAAGCAGCCAATCGTATGCGAGGATGCAAAAGTCAAAGAAATCCACCCAGCCATCGCCGAATTCGGAATCAATGTCGGCCGATGGGATTGAGGGCCACCGTAGCCATTGTTCAGCCATGATTTGGACGTCTTCGGTATATACGATACCGTCGCAGTTCAAGTCTGCTGAAGAAGTGCCATAGGGGCATATTTTTGCCAGATACTTATCATAACCCATCGAGACAGTAGAGTAAGTTGTTCCGGCAACAATGAATCCGTCGTCAGAGGTTTGTTGAACCGAAGTTGCATAGTCCCATTCGATGTCGCCCATTACCTTTTGCCATTCCATTTCTCCATTCGGGTCTGTCTTTATCAGGTAAATATCGGCGATTCCCTGGCCGTAAGAGCGAGTCTCTCCTGTGATTATGTATCCTCCGTCGGATGTTTGTTTGGCGCAGTAACCAATATCATCACCACTGCAGAAGTCTGCACTTCCCGGATAAGTCTTCGACCACTGCTCGTTTCCAAACATGTCGGTCTTTATCAGAGCAATATCTTTCTGGTATGTTCCCAGGTAGGGACACCAGTAAGATACGAAACCGGTGATGATGTATCCTCCATCTGCTGTCTGCTGTATGGAATAACCGACGTCATCATTTGTACCGTCGTAGGTTTTTTGCCACTGTAGTTCAGTTCCCGGGTCGAGCTTGATAACGTAGATATCCCGCATCCCTGCCCCGAATGATTCGGTATATCCGGCGATTATGTATCCAAAATCCGATGTTTGCTGTACGGACCATGCATGGTCGTCACCGATTCCTCCAAATGTTTGTTCGAACTCTAAACCTCCATTTGCACGGGTCTTTACAACATAGACATCGTATTCACCGGCACCAAAGGAGTACGTTAATCCGACCACTATGAATCCGCCGTCGAAGGTCTCCTGTACCGAGTAACCTTCGTCCCAGAAGGCCCCGCCAAAGTATTTGTCCCACAGTTGTTTGCCGTTTGAGCTTACCTTTAACAGATAGACATCGGATTCACCATTGCCATAGGAGTAAGTGTAGCCGGTGACTATATATCCACCGTCCGAGGTCTGCTTAACCGAATATGCCAGGTCCCAATCGTCGCCGCCGAAGAATTTTTGCCAGTGAATAGTTCCATCCGGGTGCGTCTTTGTCAGTACAATGTCGTAGTCAAAGGTTGAATTTGAGAATGTGTGGCCGGCGAATATGTAACCACCGTCGGTTGTCTGCTGTACCGACTCACCATATTCCCAATCGCTTCCACCGATGTTTGTTTGCCATAGTATAGGCGGCGAGCCTGTAGGTGTCCGTTTGATATAGTTTATTGTGTGGATTGTCGTCTGCTTGTTTAAAATCAGGACCGATTCTTTAGCGGGTACAAGGAATGCGTTTCCAGCCGGCTTATACTCAACCGTGTGGAAACCTACCGTAAGGTTAGGTTCTGTTTCGTTACTATCGTGCCATACTCCGCCATCAACGCTCCATTGTGCTCCTGCATCGTTTGCCTCAGGTGGCAGGATAATAACCTGCAACGAGCCTGTGTTATAGATATAAGTCCCTGTCACAGGTGTAACCTGAGCGTGATTAATCTGTACGTAGTGGCTGTTGGGCTCAGTCCAGTTGGGCAGTCGTTTGTATTCAACCGTATGCAGGCCAACCGGAAGTTTCTTTGAAATATCGTCGGAATTTCGCCAGATGCCTCCGTCGACGCGCCACTTAGCACCGGCACTGATGGCTTCCTGCGGTACGATTGTAACCTGCACTGTTCCTGCCGGGATATACGTTGGTGAAATTGTGGTCGTCTGGAGATAGTCAATCTGGACGGTTTGGCTGTTCGGCTCAATCCAGTTGGTAATCGGCTTATACGTTACGGTGTGCAGGCCTACGGCAAGATTCGGTTCTGTATCGTTACTATCATGCCAGGGTCCTCCGTCGACGCGCCACTGTGCATTTGCATCGTTGGCTTCCGGGGGCAGGATTGTAACCATCAACGAACCTCTCTGTCGGATATAAGTTCCTGTAGTAGTCGTCAATTGAGCGTGTTCGATCTGTACCGTCTGGCTGTTGGGCTCATTCCAGCCGTAGATGGGCTTGAACTCAACCGTGTGAGAACCGACGGGAATACCGGTCTGGATTTCATTACTATCGTACCAGGGGCCGCCATCGACGCGCCACTGCGCACCGGCATTGTTTGCATCGTTAGGATCGAGGGCCTCGGGCAGCAAGATAATGACCTTCAGCGAGCCTACAGGGACATACGTTCCCGTTATTTTGGTTGTCTGAGACTGGTTAATCTGGACGGTTTGGCTGTTGGGTTCATTCCAGTCGGGTATTGGTTTATACTCAACGGTATATGAACCTACATTAAGTTCTACTAAATCGTTGCTGTCGTGCCAGGGGCTGCCATCGATTCGCCACTGTGCATTTGCATCGTTGGCCTCGGGCGGCAGAATTGTAACCTGCAACGAACCTATCTGCCGGATATACGTTCCGCTTGTCGTTGTTAGCTCGCCCTGATTAATCTGGATAGTCTGACTATTAGGTTCAGTGAAGCCGAAGATAAGCTTAAATTCAACCGTATGAGAACCTATAGCCACGTCGGTTAATAATTCGTTGCTATCATGCCAGGGGCCACCATCAAGGCGCCACTGAGCATTTGCATCTACAGCTTCCTGCGGTAAGATAGTAACCTGTAACGAACCTGATCGGACATAGGTTCCCGAAGTTGTTGTTGTCTGAGCAAAATTAATCACAAGTGTTTCGCTGTTTGGCTCGGTCCAGCCGCTGATCTGCTTATACTCAACCGTATGCATACCTATGGCGAGGTTAGTTTCAATATCGTTGCTATCTCGCCATGAGCGGCCATCGACGCGCCACTGTGCGCCTGTGGCTATGGCTTCGGGCGGGTAGATTGTCACCTGCACGGAACCGGCCTGGATATATGTTCCCGAAGTTTTTGTTGTCAGACCGTTATTAATCATTACCTCTTGACTGTTTGGCTCATTCCAGTTGGTTATGGGCTTATACTCAACAGTATGGGGGCCTACGGTAAGGTTAGGCTCAATATCGTTACTGTCGTGCCAGGTTCCGCCATCGACTCGCCATTGTGCATTTGCATCTATGGCCGCCTGCGGCAGTATTGTGACCTGTAATGAACCTAACTGCTGGATATAGATACCTACAGTATTTGTTATTTGAGCGTAATTAATTTGTACTGTTTTGCTGTTTGGCTCATAGAATCCGAAGGCAGGCTTAAACTCAACCGTATGTGAACCCACTACGAGGTCGTTTTCTATATCAAGGCTGTTGTGCCATAGGCCGCCGTCGACGCGCCACTGTGCGTTTGCATCTACAGCTGCCGGGGGGATGATGATAACACGAAGTGAACCAGTCGGTATGTATGTTCCCGAGGTGGTAGTCGTCTGAGCGAAATTGATCTGTACGGTCTGGCTATTCGGTTCATTGAAGTCCGGTATAGGTTTGAACTCAACCGTGTGAGAACCTACGACAAGGTTAGTTTCTATATCGTTACTGTCGCGCCAAGGGCCTCCATCGACACGCCACTGTGCTCCTGCAACGTTTGCCTCCGGCGGGTATATTGTAACCTGCAACGAACCAGCTTGTAGGTATGTTCCTGAAGTAATAGTCGTCTGTTTATCGTTAATCTGTACTGTCTGGCTGTTCGGCTCTTTCCAGTTGTCGATTTGCTTGAAGTCAATCGTGTGCGTACCAGCAATAAGGTCTGTTACTATATCGTTACTGTCCTGCCATGGGCCGCCATCGACTCTCCACTGTGCATTTGCATCGTTGGCCTCCGGCGGGAAGATTGCAACCTGTAATGAACCTTTCTGGCGGACATAAATTCCGTATGCGATTGTCGTCTGATCCTCATAGATCTGAGTATTTTGGTTAGCAGGCTTATTCCAGCCGGTGATCTCGTTAAAATCGATCCTGTGTGTGCCTACAAGGAGGTCTGTTTCTATATAGTGACTATCATGCCACGGGCCGCTGTCGACGCGCCACCTTGCTCCGATATCGTTGACCTCCGGGGGCAGGATTATAACCTGTAATGAACCTGCCTGCAGGTCATAAATGCCGGTAGTAGTAGTAGTCTGATTGTGGATAATATAGACCGTTTCGGGTTCGGGAGTATTCCAGCTTGTGAGGGATTTATACTCAACGTAATGGTAACCGGCCGCGAGGTCGATTTCTATATCGTTACTATCATGCCAGATTCCTCCATCAACGCGCCACTGCGCCCCGGCATCAATAGCTTCCTGAGGGATGATTGTAACGTGCAACGAACCTGTCGGGATATATGTTCCGGTCGTAACTGTAATATCATTGTAGTCGATCTGTACTATCTGGCTGTTTGGCTCATTCCAGTTGTTGTCGATTGGCTTGTACTCAACGGTGTGAGAACCTACGAGCAGGTTGGTTTCTATATGGTTACTATCGTTCCAATGACCACCATCGACGCGCCATTGTGCTCCGTCATCTATAGCCTCCTGCGGAAAGATTATCACCTGTAAAGCGCCTTTCGCTACGTACGTACCTATCCTTGTGGTCGTCTGGCTTAACTCAATCTGGACCGTTTCTGCAGGAGGTGTATTCCAGCCGCTGACAGGTTTGTACTCAAGCATATGAGGACCTGCGGAAAGACCGGTCTTTGTATATGTACTATCGTACCATGTGCCCCCGTCGACGCGCCACTGGGCACCGGCATTTGCAACCACACTCGGTAAGATTATCACCTGTAATGAACCTGTCGGGATATAGGTTCCCGTAATGTTGATTGTCTGAGCGTCAATAATCTGAACCGTCTCGGTAGCAGGTGTATTCCAACTGGGGATCGACTTATATTCAACCGTATGAGCACCTACCAGAATGTTACTTTCTATATATCCACTGTCTCTCCATGTGCCGCCATCGAGACGCCACTGCGCCCCTGCATCTATAGCTTCCTGTGGTGAGATTGTGACCTGCAAAGAGCCTTTCTGCCGGATATAAACACCGGAAGTTGCGGTAACCTGGCCGTGGTTAATCTGGATGGTCTGGCTGTTTGGCTCGTCCCAGCCGGTGATAGGTTTATACTCAACCGTGTGGGAGCCTACGGCCAGATTGGGTTCTATATGTTCGCTGTCATGCCATGCACCGCCGTCGACCCGCCACTGTGCTCCGTCGTCTATAGCTTGCAGGGGTGAGATGATGACATACAGCGAGCCGGTGGGGATATACGTTCCGATGGTTGTCGTCGTCAAATCCTTATCAATTTGTACGATTTGATTGTCCGGCCCTTTCCAGTTTATGATGGGCTTGAACTCAACTATATGCGTGCCCACCGTAAGGTCAGTAATATCATTACTATCCCGCCAGATTCCGCCATCTACGCGCCACTGTGCATTTGCATCTACAGCGGCCTGCGGCAGAATCGTAACCTGCAGCGATCCTATCTGCTGGATATATGTACCGGTGGTATTTGTGGTCTGGCCGTCCTCAATTTGGACGGTCTGGCTGTTTGGCTCGTCCCAGCCAAAAATCGGCTTGTAATCAACCGTATGAGAGCCTACGGTAACGTAAGGTTCTGTGTAGTTACTGTCCCGCCAGGGTCCGCCGTCAACTCGCCACTGCGCCCCGGCAACTACAGCTTCCTGAGGAGAAATTGCAACCTGTAATGAACCAAATTGCTGAACATAAGTACCGAAATAAGTCATCGCCAGACCTTCATAAACTATGACGTCTTGGTTGGCAGGTGTATCCCAGCCGTGGATCGGCTTAAATTCAACTATATGCTGGCCTACAGTAAGATTTGGCTCTGTATCGTTACTATCGTGCCATGGGCCGCCGTCTACCCGCCACTGGGCGTTTGCGTCTACAGCTTCCTGCGGTAAGATTATAATCCGTAATGAGCCTAACTGTTGGATATACGTTCCGGTTGTAATCGTAGTCTGGCCTTCGTTAATCTGGACCATTTCGCTGTTCGGTTCATCCCAGCCGAAGACTGGTTTATACTCAACTGTATGAAAACCTACGGCAAGATTGGTTTCAGTCTCGTTGCTGTCCCGCCAGGTTCCGCCGTCTACGCGCCACTGTGCTCCTGCGTCTATAGCGGCCTGCGGCGAGATTGTAACCTGTAATGAACCTGCCTGTAAGGTATAGGTTCCTGTGGTAGTTGTGGTCTGGCCATCGGTTATCTGTACTGTTTCGCTGTTCGGCTCGTTCCAGCCGGTGATTACACTGTATTCGACTGTGTGGATTCCTACGGCAAGATTGGGCTCTGTATGGCCGCTGTCGTTCCATGCGCCGCCGTCTAC
>Ga0209427_10000549_pt1 | contig 40298 bp, 43 predicted proteins | sample DeeMarSWOR136_30_FD_187465 | JGI IMG/M metagenome (GOLD analysis project Ga0209427, IMG submission 187465) | Marine sediment microbial communities from White Oak River estuary, North Carolina - WOR-1-36_30 (SPAdes) (version 2) | ecosystem: Environmental > Aquatic > Marine > Intertidal zone >...
TAATTCTAGCGATTTCTTTGTCATTTTGCGGGCACAGAACCTGGAGGCACCCCTTATTCATGTTGTCCTGATGCTTGTCTTGTTTAATATATTTTATGCTGCCATTTCCCTGCCAGCGGGTATGCTATCGGATAGATTGGGGAGGCGGTGGGTTATTACCCTAGGCTGGTTTATTTATGCTCTGGTTTATCTTGGATTTGCTCTAGCCTCAAGTTTGTGGCAGGGGTGGCTGCTTTTTGCTTGCTACGGAATCTACTATGGAATAACAGAGGGAGTAGCTAGAGCTTTTGTGGCTGATTTAGTTGCTGAAGAGAAGAGAGGCACTGCCTATGGTCTGTATCATGGGGTGGTTGGTCTAACCCTTTTGCCGGCAAGCCTGATTGCTGGCTATCTGTGGCAGGTGGTCAACCCAGCGGCTCCGTTCTTCTTCGGCGCCATTATGGCTTTCGTGGCGATGGTAGGCTTCTGGGTGCTAATAAGGGAGTAATGATGCCTGCCTATCCTCATTTTCCGCCTTTCAGAATTATGTTATCTATCAGTCTTGTTTTGCCTATTGTGACGGCTAATGAGGCTAGAGCGGGACGGTCAATCACATTTAGCTCCTCCAATGTATTAGCATCGGCGATGCTGACATAGTCGATTCGGGCTAGTGGTTCCTTCTGGATGAGTGAGGTCATTTGGTGTCGGATCTTATCAGTATCCTTCTCACCGCTTTGCCATAAATGCCTGGCAAGGGAAAGAGCCTTAAATAAGACGATAGCTGCCTGGCGTTCTTCAGCATCAAGATAAATATTTCGGCTGCTCATAGCAAGTCCGTCGCTTTCCCTCACCGTAGGTACGACTATGATTTCCAGGTTCATGTTTAAATCAGAAACCATTTTCTTGATCACCACCGCCTGCTGAACATCCTTCTGCCCGAAGTAAGCCCTGGTCGGCTGGATGATGTTGAATAACTTGGCACAGATTGTGGTCACTCCACGGAAGTGGCCTGGGCGAGAGGCACCTTCAAGCCTTTGGGTTATCCTTTCTACGTCTATCCAACTGTTGAATCCCGAGGGATACATTTCCTCCTCGGAGGGCACGAAGGCGATATCCACGTTTTGCAGTAGTTCAAGGTCACGTCTGAGGTCTCGAGGGTAATCTCGAAAATCCTCACTGGGTCCGAACTGGGTAGGATTGACGAAGATGCTGACTACAACCGAAGGGTTCTCCTTTTTGGCTTGCCTTACCAGGCTTAGATGACCTTCGTGGAAATAGCCCATGGTGGGCACGAAGCCGACAGGTTCAGTGAGCTGGGGTCTCAGGTTTCTCATTTCGGAGATTGTTTCTACTACTTGCATTTTCACCCTCACCTTGATCCTCTCCCGTCAAGGGAGAGGAAATCTAATGAGATTGCTTCGCTTTGTTCGCAATGACAGGGAGAGTTGGCGATTGTGTTTATTATCCGTATTTTCACCCTCACCTTGATCCTCTCCCGTCAAGGGAGAGGAAATCAAAAATAGTTCTCCCTCCCCTGGTGGGAGGGAGTTAGAAGGAGGGAGAATCCTCGATTGCGATTATTTCCCTTATTGCCATTGCGAGGCACACGGCGCCGAAGCAATCTCATCGCTATTTGCCTCGAGGCCGCTTCGCTTTGCTCGCAGTGATAGTGGTGCTGGCAATCATCCCACTGAGGAGGCTCTCGTCCATGGTGTAGCTCTGCTTCATCGTGGGGAAGTTGCAGGTCTTGACTTCGGTTACATAGTCAGTGACAGCTTTCTTTATGTTATCAGCCAATTTTACATACCGTTTAGCGTGTTTAGGAACAAAGTCGGAGTAAAGTCCAAGCATGTCGTTAATTACCTGGACCTGACCATCGCATTCGGACCCGGCGCCAATACCAATGGTGGGGATGGACAGTTTCTTGGTGATCAATTTAGAAAGTGCTGCTGGGACGCATTCCAAAACAACTGAGAAGGCACCAGCTTGCTGTAATATTTGAGCATCTTCAAGCAACCTTTTAGCTGTCTCGGCAGTTTGCCCTTGCACTTTGTAGCCACTAAGTTGATATACTGACTGTGGCGTAAGCCCGATATGACCCATAACCGGTATGCCACAATCGATAAGGCGTTTCACTGTTTCGGCAACAACTTCACCACCTTCAAGCTTGACCGCCTGTGCTCCGCCTTCCTGGATAAATCTTCCCGCGTTGTGCAGGGCATCTGAGATATTAATGTGGTAGGTCATAAATGGCATATCGCCTACTATCAAGGCCTTGTTAGCACCTCTAACCACAGCCTTGGTATGATGAATCATGTCGTCCATAGTTACCGGGATAGTTGACTCATAGCCCAACATCACCATTCCCAGGCTGTCTCCAACGAGTATTAAAGGTACACCAGCTTCATCAACGATTTTGGCAGTTATATAATCGTAGGCGGTAAGCATGGGTATTTTTTCTTTCCTTTGTTTCATTGCTTTTATTTCGCTGATAGTAACTCGCATCGTATCCCCCTTTTTATTTCATAGTTAGCAGGTCTTCTACCCATTCCTTCCGTTTCGTCTCCACAATCCTGTTATTTTCATCCACATAAACCATCTTGGGGATTACATTTATCGCTTCATCATCGGGGAGATGGCAATAGGAGAGGATAATAATTATGTCTCCTTTAGCAGCAAGCCTGGCAGCAGCCCCGTTAATGCAAATTGTTCCTGAGTTTGGCTCAGCTTCAATGGCGTAAGTACTGAATCTGGCGCCATTATTAATGTTCAGCACCTCTACCTGCTCGTAAGGCAAAATGTCACTTGCCTCCATGAGGGATTTATCTATGGTAATGCTGCCTTCATAATCGACATCAACCTGGGTAACCCGGGCGCGGTGTATTTTGCCTTTCAACATAGTTCTCATTGGCTACCTCCCTTACTGTTTGTGAACAAGGTCTTTAGTTCCTCAGCTTTATGCTCAGTGATTTTCCCTTTCCCCAGGGCAATAGGAATAGTGTGAAGCCCTAGCTGTTTGTAAGCAGCAAGCAACGAGGGGTTTTTATCTTCGAGGGCGGTTAGATGCTTGCTTATAGTGCCCAGATCGCCACGGGATATAGGTCCGGTGAGGCAATCTGGCAAACCAATATTATTGATATTGTTTACTGTTCCCCGTAGTAAAGGAATAAGAGCTTTGGTGGCCTCCTTCTGAGGCACCCCGAAGGTTTGCCATAAATCTGTAGCTAGTTCGACTAAAGTCACCATATAATTACAGGCAAAGACGGCTGCGGCATGATAAACCACCTTATCTCCTGGCTTGAGCTCTATCCAATTGCCATCTAGTAGGGAGGTTAGTTCTTTGAGCGTTGATAAAAGAGGTTCTTCTGCTTCAATGGCGAAGGTAGAGCCCGGCAGATTTTCCACAGCTTGGTTGATATCGGCGAAGGTCTGTAAAGGATGGAAGGAACCTACATTGGTGCCTGCCTGATTAGCTGGCTTGAGGATATCAAGTGAATGAGCGCCACTGCAATGCACCACACTCTTCCCGGGATGCCAGTGGACTTCATTAGCTACTTGTGCGATGGCGTCGTCAGGAGTGGTAATAAAGATTAACTCGGCGACATCAGCCACCTCCTGTGGCGATGAACAGGCATGACAATGAGGTAGGGAGCTAGCCAGCCTTTCTGCTGAGGTTAAGCTTCGGCTGGATGCTGCAATTATTCTGGCCCCTTTCTGGGAAAGCCTTGTTGCCAGAGCCGTTCCTACTGTTCCTGCGCCAATAAAGCCAATCTCTAACATGATGTTGCCACTTTGCTGGCTGATATGCCTGCCATCGTTTCGGATTCAGTTATCGCTCTAACTATTGCAGTGGACATCACCTCAGCGGCTATCAAGCCGAGTAAGGTGATGTCACATTTCTTCTCTCCCAGAGAAAGGGCGAAAATTACATCGCCATCAAACATGGTAAGGTAAGGGTCGACAGTGCGGGCTATGCCCGCTCCTGCCATCTGCGCCAGCTTGTTAGCCTGTGCTTTGTCAAGCTGAGCGTCAGTAGCCACTACAGCGATTGTGGTGTTGGGCAAGAAGCCTGCTTCTTTGAATTGCGCGCCCTTCAACAATTCTGAAGTGCTCCAAAAACCGTCTCCATCAGCACGATGGGGGCCAGCGATGATTTCCCTTGTTTTGGGATGAATAACGTCTCCAACGGCGTTTTCCACTGCCAGGGCAGCCACTATAACGTCGTCGCCTATTTTCTGACTGGCGGTTCCCACGCCACTTTTGGTAGCTTTATCTATGCCGAGGATCTTTCCCACCGTTGCTCCTGTTCCTGCGCCGACGCATCCCTCGGGGACTTCCCCATCGGTGGCAGCGAGGCAAGCTTGATAGCCATGAGCAGCGTCAGGTCTCGCCTTTGGGTCGCCCACCACTAAATCGTAAATAATAGCTGCAGGAACGATGGGGACCTTGCCAGCAGTGGTCTGGTGACCGATTCCTCGCTCCTCAAGGTATTTCATGACACCGCCAGCTGCCTGCAGACCAAAAGCACTGCCTCCACTGAGAAGAATGGCGTGGACTTTTTCCACCAGGTTTCCAGGGCGAAGCACATCAATCTCCCTTGTCCCCGGGGCTGAGCCGCTAACATCGACTCCAGCTACCGCTCCCTGTTCGCAAAGAACAACGGTGCAACCGGTCATTCCTTCTCTATCGGTATAGTGCCCTATCTTGATTCCGGGGACATCCGTTATACTGTTATACATCGCCAGCCAAAAAAAGCCCTCCTGGCAAAACCAAGAGGGCCTTTTATACTTTTTCTTACCGTCCCGGTCACTGCCGATCCGAGCGGATACCGCCAAATCTTATTATATTTGCGCTCACCGCTACATTTGTCGGTGGCAGTTTCTCAAGATAACACATTTTTTTAGATCCGTCAATAGCTTCCTTTTTCTGTCATTGCGAGGCATAACCCCCGTCACTGCCGGGAAATCCTGAACCCAAAGCACTAAATCCTAAACAAATCCCAATATCTAAATTCGAAGCTCAAAACTGTTTTGTTCATTGGAATTTTGGTCATTTGGTATTGTTTAGTATTTCGGATTTAGTATTTAGAATTTGGTTTTTCGGGAATTGCTTCGCTTCGCTCGCAATATGGAAGCTTGTCAACTTGTCCCTCATCAAGTTATCATCATTAGATGTTTTCTGAAGTTTGGGATACCTGAGTGGAAGCTAAAACAAAAGGAAATAATTTAAGCGACAGGAGGGATGATGTTAGCCTTGGAAGGGATTAAGATTCTCGATTTGTCGGGGCTTGCCCCTGGCGCTTTTTGCACCATGATACTGGGAGACTTTGGTGCTGAGGTGATCAAGGTTGAGATGCCTACTCCTTCTCCCCTTGCTGGAGGGGGACCTTCCCCAAAGGGTGAGGAAAGGAGAGCCGAGGCAGCTTATTTTGCCTATAATCGCAATAAGAAGAGCATAGGGCTCAATCTCAGGTCGGATAAAGGACGTCAGGTATTCTACCGTTTGACACAGCAAGCAGATATTATTATCGAGGGTTACCGCCCCGGAGTGGTCAAGCGCTTAGGAGTGGATTATGACACTGTAAGCAAGTTGAATCCTGGAATAGTATATTGTTCGCTTAGTGGATACGGTCAAGATGGTCCTTATTGTAATTTTTCGGGGCACGACATTAACTATATCTCTCTGGCCGGGGTTCTTGGCTTAATGGGTCCGCCAGGGGCTCCGCCGGCTGTTCCAATGAATCTAATTGCTGATCTTGCTGGAGCGTCTTTATACGGAGTGCTTGGTATTCTGATGGCTTTGCTTGCCAGAAACAAAACGGGCAAGGGGCAATATGTAGACGTGGCCTACATGGATGGAGCGTTATCGCTTGTGGGTGAGTTTGCTGTAGCCTATTTCCTTGCTGGATTGGTTCCCAAAAGGGGGGAAACGGCGCTTCACGGTGCCTACCCTTATTACGGGGTTTATGAAACCAAGGACGGCAAATATATCACCATTGGCTGTGTTGAGCCTCATTTCTGGGAAAGTCTGTGTAAGTTATTTGGTAGGGAGGACTTTGCCCGTTACCATTTTTCCGCCATCCACCTTCTGGGCAAAATGGAGGATAAAAAATGGGACGAGATACGCTCTTTCCTGGAACAGACTTTCTTGACCAAGACCAGAGAAGAGTGGTTTGAATTGTTAACCGAAAAGGATATCCCCGTGGGGAAAGTCTATACGCTGGACGAGGTTTTCTCTGACCCGCAGGTGATTCATCGTCAAATGGTGGTAGACGTGGAGCATCCTACTTTAGGCAAAGTCAGGCAACTGGGCATAGTGCCCAAGCTATCAGATACCCCGGGGAAAGTAAGAAGCCTCTCTCCTCTTCTTGGTGAGCATACCGACGAGATATTGTCAGGTTTGGATTACACCAGTGAGGAGATTGACAAATTGCGGCAGGAAGGTGTAGTAGGTTAATCAAGATGGAGAAATGCGTTTTCTGTGACATTGTTGCCGGCAAAATACCCAGTGATATTGTTTATCAGGACGAAGATTTTGTTGCCTTCAGGGATATCCACCCCGTGGCTCCTGTCCACATAGTTATAATCCCTAAAGCTCATATTTCATCTTTAGCCGAGGTTGGTGAACGGCAGGAAGGGCTTATGGGACGACTTATATTGTTAGCTGTGAAGCTGGCTGAGAAGGAAAGGATTGCTGATAGAGGCTATCGCCTGGCGATAAATTGTGGGCCTGAAGGAGGACAAGTTATCCCCCATCTTCACGTGCATCTCCTTGGAGGCAGGAAGTTAGCTGACCAGCTTGGCTAAGCTAAGGAATTTAGTTTAGCTGTTACCTCTTGTATCGCTTCATCAGGGGTGGATGCTCCAGCGGTAATGCCGATACGGTGCTTATCATCAAGCCAGGATTGGGCTATCTCTTCCGCTGTTTCCACCAGGTGGGTTTCCACAATAGAGGAGCAAGATTCAGCAAGTCGTTTGGTATTAGCACTGTTGTGCCCTCCGATTACTATGATGAGCTGACTTTTTCGGGCAAGCTTTGTTGCTGTCTCCAGCCTCGCCTGTATTGCCTGACATAGCGTGTTGATGATGCGTATCTCAGTAGTTTTCGGCATAAAGGTAGTAACAAGCTGAGTGGCGAAACCTGTGAAAGAAGCTTCGCTTTGAGTGGTCTGGGAGATTACGCCGAGGCGGGATAATGGTAGAGACTGCTGCGATTCGCTCGCAATGACATTGCCTTGGCTGGGAACGATAATTTGTTTCGTGCTGAGGGCAGCCATCCCTTTTCCCTGTGCCCAGCCTAACAGTCCCTTTACTTCGGAATGCTCTTTCTCCCCGAAGATAATGATGGTAAAGTCAGCCCGGGCCAGTTTAGCGACAGCCAATTGAGCTCTTTTGACTATGGGACAGGTGGCGTCAATGATGTGGAGCTTGTGCGCTTCCATTTGCGATACTGTATCAGGGCCCACCCCATGAGTGGGTATGGCGACAACTTTCCCCGTTGTTTCCTCCAAGCTAGCTATCATATTCACGCCTGCTTTGTGGAGCTGTTGCACCAATCGTTGGTTATGTGCCACCGGCCCCAGTATCTCCACCTTTCCGTGTTTGCTTGCAGCTTCGGTCAATAACTTTATTGCCCGTCTTATGCCAAAGCACAAACCGATTTCCCGAGCTACTTCAATCTCCATGTTCTGTATAGACACCTTGATATTCGGGGGGGAGGAGGGCGGCTATCTCCTTCATCATCAAATCAGTCAATTCTTTCCTCTGTAGCTTGGTTAACCTGCCAACGGGCTGAGGAAGATAGAAGGGCTTTCCGATGTTGACAACTATGTGGGGACGCTTCCACAGCCAGCTTATTCCATGAATCTTATCCGTGCCACTGATGCCTACAGGAAGGATGGGGATGTGCATTCGCGAGGCGAGCAGAGCGAGTCCAGGCTTGCCAGCCTGAAGCTTCCCTTGGTGGCTTCTTTTCCCTTCAGGGAATATCCCGATAACCGAACCTTTGTTTAGAGTTTGTTCAACTTGGTCGAGCAGTTTTCTGGTGTCATTAAATGTTCCCTGGCGATATACTACTAAAGCACCTATCCAGCGGAGGAGAGACCCCAGTATAGGATAATGGAACAGCTGCTCTTTAGCCATGTAAATTATCCACCGGGAGACGCCGAATAACAGCAATTCAGCATCAATAACATGCACGTGGTTGGCGACCACGATGAGTGGGCCAGATGGAGGTACGTTTTTCCTGCCTCTAGCTTCCCAGGAGAGGAAGATATGATATAAAGGCTTAACGATAGTTACTGCAATCTTTTGAGATCGCGTCATTGCTTCGTTGCCAGGGAATATATTTTATCAACCACTTGTTGCAGAGTGAGTTTTTCGGTATCGATGATTATAGCGTCGCTGGCGGGTCTAAGTGGGGAAATAGAGCGAGTAGAGTCAGCTTCATCTCGCTCCTTCAAGTCAGCAAGTATAATGTCATAGTTTATGTTAACCCTTTTTTGTGATAACTGCTTGTAACGACGGGAAGCTCTCTCTTCGACCGAAGCGGTAATGAAGACCTTCAATTCAGCTTGTGGTAGGACCACCGTGCCGATATCCCTTCCTGCCATTATTATTCCGCCTTGCTGAGCTACCATTCGCTGTGCTGCCACCATTGCCTGTCGCACCCCGGCTACCCTTGCTACTATGGCGACGTTTTCATCCACTTCAGGTTGGGTTAGCTTGGCGGAGGCATTGTGGCCATCAATGAACGGGGAGAGTCCTCCTTTATTGTTAGGTACAAAATCAAACCTGGTTATCCCTGCTAATCTGGAAAGCTTATCTTGGTCTTCTAGAGGAATGCCTGAATTGATTGCTTTCCAGGTGAAAGCGCGATACATGGTGCCTGTGTCAAGGAAAAGATAGCCCAATCTTTGAGCAAGCAGGAGTCCTGTGCTGCTCTTGCCCGCTGCTACGGGACCATCCATGGCAATTAATCTTGGCTTCAAATTCCTATTTCATCATCTTATATCTCGGAATAAGCTGTCAAGAGCCTCTTCTCTGCTTGTCATTGCGAGCCCTTCACTCACTGTCACTCTGAGTCCTCCTCGTTGTCATTCTGAGCCGAAGCTCTGAGCGAAGCGAAGAGGTAGCGAAGAATCTGGTGCAGCTCGGGGTGAACTCCGCAACCGCAGAATCTCTTTTAGACCCTTCCCCTTCACTTCGTTCACGGTCAGGGTGACAGAATAAGGATGTGATTGCGAGCCGAAGGCGTGGCAATCTCAGGAAAGCAAACCTCATTTCGGATTTATCCGCCATGGCAAGCGGCGGTTAAAGGGGAGTGTGGCGATTCCTGTTGCTATCACTATGTTACATTTTAGGCTATAATTGGGGAGACTATGCCAGCGTAGCTCAGTGGTAGAGCAGCGGTTTCGTAAACCGCAGGTCGGGGGTTCGAGTCCCTTCGCTGGCTTGGAGGCGAAATGAGCAAATTGGTTGATAAGTTGGGCCGTTTTTCCAAGCCTTCTCCCCAGATGGGCTTTCATCGTGCTAGCTCTGAATCGGCAGCGCCGGCGATGTTGCTTATCGCCGGCATAAGAGATGGGGATGTCACTGGAGCTAAAGCAGTAGCCAGTAGCGATGTGGATGCCGGGCTGATATTCGAGCGGATAGAGATGGGTAGTTTGGGGCAGATGGCTGAGGCTGCAGGGAATATTCCCCTGGGTGTGTTTCTGGGGGAGGGGAATAGCGATAAGGCGGCTGAAATTGCTACCTCGGGCTGTGACTTCGTTGTTTTTGATGTGAAGGCGCCGGTAGAGACACTGGAAATAAAGGAGTTGGGGAAGTTTCTCGCTGTGGAGATGTCCTCAGGGTACGATTTAATCAGACCCATTGGCGAGCTTGAGGTTGATGGTGTGGTTCTAGTTAGTCGGGAGCCAGTGCTCGCCATTGAGCACTTACTTCTGTGTCGGCGATTTGGGTCAGTGATAACCAAGCCAATCTTGGTGGAGGTAGCTTCACCGACAAAAGCAGATGTTAGCACTCTATGGGAAGCTGGCGTGGATGGCATAGTTGTTCCTCCGGGACAGTCGCCGGAGCAACTTTCCAAGTTGAGGGAAACTATTGCCAGTTTACCTCAGCGTAGAAGAAGGTCGGGGGAAATTGGGGTGACGCTTCCTCATTACGGTGGCATGGCTGTTGAGGAGGAGGCGGAAGAGGAAGAGGAAGAAATCTAGCTGCATGCCGTTGCCTGCCTTTTTGGTTCATTTTGGAGCTTGTTCCGGGTGAAACGAGGAATTTCTCGCTGTGAGATTGCTTCGGCTATGCCTCGCAACCGCTAGCGCTCTTCGCAATGAAAGGACAGGCACGGCGTACTTTGAAATTTAAAATGAGGGATTATGGAGACGAGCCTGGGGTTATTTTTACTATCTGTGGCTGTAATTTCCCTTACCGGGGTGATGCTTCCCGGTCCGATGACCGCAGCCACAATAGCTAAAGGTTACCAAAATAAAAATGCCGGTGCCTTAATCGCCATAGGTCACGGGGTTATTGAACTGCCGCTTATCGCGGCAATCTATCTTGGGGTGGGGCCTTTTCTTGGGCTACCGGCGGTGGTAAACGGGATATACATCGCTGGAGGTGTGGCGTTGTTTTACCTTGGTTTCCGGATGTTTCGCACTGCCGGTGATGCTCCTGAGGAGGTAGGTGGTCTGCCTGCCAGCTCTGTGGTCACCGGCATCGTGGTTACCGGGACCAATCCTGCCTTCTACGTGTGGTGGATTACCCTGGGTGCTGCATTAGTAGCCGGTGCTGCCCGTTTTGGCGTCATCGGTATTGTTCTTCTTGGTGTGGTGCACTGGCCCTGCGATTTAGTGTGGAGTGAATTTCTCTCCATGGGCACGTTTAAGTCGCGAAAGTGGTGGACGGGGAAGGTGCAACGAATTGTGTTCAGTGTTTGTGCTCTGGTTCTGCTTGGCTTTGGAGCGTGGTTCGTGTTTTCTGGTTTGTCCAATCTGTAATTCCCCCTCCCTCTAACTCCCTCCCGCAAGGGGAGGGAGAACTAAGTTATAGTGAATTCGCCAGTACAAGTTTAGTTGAGAATAAACCAATTTGCCAATCCTCAGATATAATTCCTCTCCCTTGACGGGAGAGGTCAGGTGAGGGTGATTTAGGGGACGAGCTGGGTGGCCTGGAAATATTTGCCCTCTGTCTTTATTGAAGGGGCGATGACCATTCTTGTGTTGTGCATCTCTTTTATTGTTCGGGCGCCGCAGACACCCATTCCGGTGCGAAGAGCGCTTACCAGATTCTGCGTGCCATCAGTGACCGAAGTGGGACCAAGCAGGATTTGCTGCAGAGTTGCTTTAGCTCCTACCTTGACTCTCGTTCCTCGAGGCAATGCTGGATGGGGGTGGGACATTCCCCAGTGGTAGCCCTTTCCCGGTGCTCCCATAGCCTGGGCCAAAGGGGAGCCGAGCATAACTGCGTCAGCGCCAGAGGCAAATGCCTTGCATAGGTCACCTCCGGTGCGGATACCTCCATCGGTTATCACTGAGACATATTTGCCGCTTTCCTTGAAATTGGTCTCTCTGGCTGCAGCGCATTCAATGGTAGCGGTTACCTGGGGCATCCCCACGCCAATCACCTCCCTGGTGGTGCAGGCAGCACCGGGACCAACACCAACCAGAATGGCATCTATCCCTGTTGCCATGAGCTCAAGTGCGGCGGAGTAGCTGCAGCAGTTGCCCACAATGACGGGCAGGGATATCATCTGGCATAGCTCTGATAAGATGAGGCCACGATAGCTCTTGGAGATATGGCGGGCGCTGGTGACCGTTGACTGCACCACGAGGACATCAATCCCTGCCTCCTTAGCTAAAGGGGATAGTCTTTTGGTGTTTGCCGGTGTGAGCGACACTGCACAGATGGCGCCCGCTTTTTTAATCGTCTCGATTCGTTCTCCGATGAGTTTCTCCTTGATAGGCTCGGAGTAGATTTTCTGAAGCAAAGCGGTGGTCTCGCTTTCCGGAGCGCCGGCGATCTGGTCCAGAATTTCATCGGGACTTTCATATCTTGTCTGAATTCCCTCGAGGTTGAGCACAGCCAGACCACCGAGCTTGCTGTATTCGATGGCGAAAGATGGGTCAACTATGCTGTCCATAGCCGAGGCTAAAATGGGAATGGGAAAGGTCAGCTCTCCCAGTTTGAACCCTATATCAGTTTGGTCAGGGTTAATGGTTACGTCTCCGGGGACAAGGGCTACCTCATCAAATCCGTAGGCTCGTTGTAATTCCTTGTATTGGGGCATATTAGGGCAGAATATACCGCCACATATGGATGAAGTCAAGGAGACCGAAAAATTCTAAATACTAAATCCGAAATACTAAACAATATCAAACGACCAAAATCCAAATGACCGAAACAGTTTTGAGTTTTGAATTTAGATATTAGAATTTGTTTAGGGTTTAGAGCTTAGAATTTAGGATTTGAACTTAGTATTCTTGGATTTTAATTTGTCATTTTAGCTTTTTATCTTTGATTTTTGAGTTGTTATAATTAACACGCTCATGTCCTATAGCATTCTCGTCAGGCAAAGGACGCCTTACCATTTTGTGGGGAGCTGTCCTTTTGTTCCTGAGGCACAGGGGGAAGGGAAGACCTTTGATGAATGTCTGAGTAACACCAGGCAGTCAGTGGAGAGATGCCTGGAGGAGAGGGGAAAAAACGGGGAGGAAATCCCTGAGGAAGAGCCTTCCCCGCAGGTGATGCTGGTATATAGCTGAGAGTGGCAATCTCGGAAAAACCAAGTTCTAAATCCTAAATCCGAAATACTAGACAATATCAAATGACCAAAATTCCAATGAACAAAACAGTTTTGAACTTTGAATTTAGATATTGGGATTTGTTTAGGATTTAGTGCTTAGAGTTTAGGATTTCAAGCTAGTTTTTTGCATTTTAAAGTGTAATTTTGATTTTTAATCTTTGATTTTTGATTTTGTTTAGTATTCAGGATTTCGTTACGAGCAGTCCCAGCCATCTGTCGCGTTGTAGGTGCAGGTTGTGTTCCCGCCGGTATATATGCCCTTGATAATGGTGCCGCTATTATCCCACTCCCAGTAGCCGGTGATATCGTTTTTCACGTACTTCGACATAGTTACATCCATACCATCCAGTTTGAGCTCCCAGTCAGCGGGACTTGTTTTCGAAGCACCATTCACTCCAATGTTGCCACCCGTTATATCTACCGCTGATTCCTGTGCTATAGCAGCAATGATGGCGCTCTGCAGGAGGTCGCCCTGCTTCTTTGCTAGCTCTTCGGTTCCAGCTCCCACAAAGCTACCGACGTTCCATACTACCGTGGTGGCAAGGGTGCCCAGTATGATAATTACGATTAACACTTCTATGAGGGTGAAACCATCTTCACCCTTATGTGCCTTCTCGATCAATTTTGGCAACGGTTTCAATTGGTAGCCTCGCAATCACAGAAAAGCCCAGCGGTCAAAGCCGCTGGGCTTCTTTGAGGTGCGCAATTTTTATGAGCAAGTTATGCCAGTACCGCAGCTCTGGCCGTCCGTGCATACCCAGGTGCCGTTGGCATACGCACAACATGTGCCGCCACCTTCATAGGCACCCGCAGTCACTACGCCAGAGGTATCCCACTGCCAGTTACCCTGGGTTGGCAGATGCATGTAGGTCTGTAAGGTAAAGTTTCCGGTGGTACCTACTATGGTCTTGGTGCTCTCTTGGTTCGTTAGAGTGCCTGCGGTTACCCCGCCCATGCTTTCATCGGCCATGCCTGCGATGATGGCAGTTTGCACCGAGGCCCTCTCGGTCTTGGCGCTCTCTTCAGTTCCAGCGCCGAGGAACCCAGCGACGTTGAATGCCACCACGGCGGCAAGGATGCCGAGGATGATAATCACGATTAACAGCTCAATCAGGGTAAAACCGCCTTCGCCCTTGTACACCTTCTCCCTTAATCCTTTGAATGCTTTCACTTATTCACCTCCTTTCTTTATTATTTTTTGTTTCTAACCCCTACCTGTGAGGCTGAACCTCACCGGCGTTGCTTGTTATATATGACGTATGACCTATATGCCTAAGCCTCACCTCCTTTTTGTTGTATAGCTTAATCATATCTTTGGTGAGATACAGGGTCAATAGGAATTTCGTAGTAGGACAGTTGGGGGGTAAAAATAGGACGAAAGTCAAAGACCAAAGTGCCAAGTGACAGAAAACTCTAAATCCCAAATCCGAAATGCTAAACAATAACAAATGTTCAAAATCCCAATGCTCAAAACGGTTTTGAACTTTGAATTTAGATATTGGGATTTGTTTAGGATTTAGAGCTTAGAATTTAGGATTTCGTTACGAGCAGTTCCATCTCGCACCGTTGTAGGTGCAGGTTTTGCCACCACCGCCGGTATATTCGCCCTCAGTGATGACGCCGCTATTATCCCACTTCCAGTAACCGGTGATAGCGCTTTGCACGTATTTCGACATAGTTACATTACTACTATCTACCATGAGCTCCCAAACAGCGGGATTTGTTAGCGAGGTGCCATCCTCCCCAATGTCGCCCTCCACTACAGTCTGGGCTGATTCTGCGGCCATAGCGGCAATAATGGCGGTTTGCACCAGGTTGCCCTGCATCTTTGCTATCTCTTCAGTGCCCTGGCCGATGAAGCCACCGACGTTGAATACTACCACTGCGACAAGGATGCTTAGTATGAGAAGTACAATTAGTATCTCTATCAGGGTGAGACCGCCTTCACCGCGGTATACTTTCTCCATTAATTTTGCCAATGGTTTCAACTGTTATAGCCTCCAAGGTTGGTAATGCTACTCTTTCCGGAGATTGTTTAGCAACTCCCCTCTGTCATTGCGAGCGAAGCGTGGCAATCCCGGTGGGGTATAGATTGCTTCGGCACTCACGTGCCTCGCAATGACAAAGAGAGATGTCACTGCGAGCGAAGCGTGGCAATCTCATGCCCACCACTGGGATTGTTTCGTCGCCATTCCGGATTTTGTAGTTGTCTGATTCATCAGGCACAATTGCCCAATAAATTGGGCAACTACATTTTTAAATGTCCTTATTTGGGATATCTTATAACAAGGTGAGGTCTGGAGTAAAGAGGTCGATTTGATATGTAACCGCCGCTTCCCGTTCAGGATTCAATTCTCAGGCTCATCCTGATCAGCCCCTCACGTATTTCTGTTCGCCCATACCGAAGTATCGGTCAATAATTACTTTGCTGCCGTTCATATCCTTAATGAATCCACTGACATAGCCGAAAGGACCAAAATACTTCACTTTAATCAACAGCAGGTTCATATCTATCTTGTTCATGGTCTCGGGTTTGAAAGAGAGGTCCACCCTGCCGTATTTGTCCCGTATCAGCCAGTCGCTTTCCACCCCACCCGGCCTTTCAAATTTCACCGGGGGCAGTAATTGCAGTTTGCCGTCATACCATAGGCAATTCTCATTATACTTCTCAGGGTTAATGGACTGATTATCAGTCAGGTTAAACCCTGTGAGTTTCCCCTGGTCATAGCCAGCAGCGGTAACCCAGTCGTATTTCATTACATATGGATAATAGCCTTTGTGGTCATCGATGATAGCGAAACTCTCCTGTCTTGTGAACCCAACTTCCTCACCACCGATAGTCATGCTACCCTGCATGGGCATCAGGCATTTGTGGGAATATACACCGCGGTTCACACCGAATGGGATGGAAACAACGATAGGCTCCGCCAGGCCTTCATCGTGAAACATCTCGAAATCGGCCTCAATGTCAGGCAGGTTCTTTTGGTCGTTGATAGAGACGTGAATATAAAACCGTCCCTGCGCCAGTTTGCTCACTATTTCAAGGAAAGTATCCTTGTCGCGGTAACATTTTTGCGCGTCCCATAAGGTGCCGGGCACCTTTATTTCCCACGGCGGCAGCATTTTATCGAAAACGTATTTTTTCTTCGTTTCCTTGTCATATGCTATGAATTGGGCCAGCGCAGAGAACTTGGCATTGTAAAGGACAGCCAGCATAAACCAGCGTTTGTTGCCCAGTTGAAAGGCCTGCCATTCCTTGAGACGGAAACTGAGCATCGGCTTCGGCAGCCACATACTCAGCGGTTTATCCGCATCCAGCGGATTTACCTTTTTAAACTGGCTGCTGAACGTGCCAAAGTTGAATTTTCCGCCTTCAATCAGGCTGTCAGGCGCCGGTTTTAATTCACGTCCCACTACTTCTCCCGTTTAACACCGCCTTTACGCGGCTGTTGCCGTACAATTTCAGTATACCACCTGTGAGATTGATACACTAGACATCAATATACGTGTTTAGCAACCTATCCCCCTGACCCCCTTCCCTTAGCAAAGGAAGGGGGAGTGTAGGTAAGAGATGGGTGAAACCCCTCTCTATAAATCTCTTTCCCCTCTCCTTTGAAGGAGAGGGGAAACCTAAAAGACATCAAAAATCAAAGATAAAAAGTCAAAATGACAAATTAAAATCCAAAAATACTGAAGCGAAATCCTAAGCTCCAAGCACTAAATCCTAAACAAATCCCAATATCTAAATTCAAAGCTCAAGTTAGTAGCTATCAGCTTTCAGCCATTAGCTAACCGCTGACTGCTGATTACTGACCGCTTCTTCACATTGTTTAGTATTTCGGATTTAGTATTTAGAGTTTTGCTTTTCCCGGGATTGACTTAGGGGGATGAAAGCGGTAACAATTTGGCTTAATGGAAGCTTTTCTGATATTTCTTTTTTTTCTGCTCGGGCTGGAGATAGGCAGCTTCCTCAACGTATGCATTGATAGATTGCCCAGGGGAGAGTCCATCGTTAAGCCGCCTTCTCATTGTGAAGCTTGCGGGCATCGCCTGGCGGCGAAGGATTTAATTCCGGTATTCAGCTATTTATGCCTCAGGGGAAGATGCCGCTACTGTGGAGCAAGCATTCCGGGGAAGCTTTTCTATGTGGAGCTGGTTAGCGGTGTGATATATGCGTTTCTTTACTGGAAGTATGGACTGACACCTGAGCTGGGGGCGATGATCTTTTACGCTGCCCTGTTCACCATCATATTCATGGTTGACCTGGAGAAAGGGGTTATCCTTAACAAGATAGTTTACCCTGCCATGGCGATTGCCGTTATTCTTGGCGTGCTGGGGATTCAGCCTGAGCTTCCGCAATGGCCTGTGGAGGGGATTGCCAATATTGCCATGGGTGGAGGGGTTGGCTTTCTGTTCTTCTTTGTGGTGGCGATGGCATCTCGAGGGGGTATGGGTTGGGGGGACGTGAAGCTGGCAGGGCTCATCGGGCTTGCCACCGGCTTTCCGATGGTATTGGTGGCCATAGTGCTGGGAGCTGGTCTTGGTGGGATAGTCGGTGTGGTTTTGATGGCTATTAGGAAAAAGGGGATGAAGAGTCTTATTCCATTCGGTCCCTTTCTTTCGGTAGCTACCATGGTTACCTTAATCTGGGGAGGTGATATGCTTAACTGGTATGCGGAAATAAGCTGGCATTTTGGCTTGTTTTGAGGTAGACTTAGGCTAAATGCAGAAAGATAAAGGGAGAAAGCAAATGGATAAAATAAAAGTATTTATCGTTGACCGGCAGCCGCTATTTCGTCACGGGATACGGTCCAGCCTTTCCAAGGTGGCCGATATAAATGTTGTTGGGGAGCAGGGTATTGTTGAGGCCGAGGTGCTTTCGGTCATGGAAACTTCGCCTCCGGATGTGGTGCTTGTGGATATTGACTATCCTTCGCTTGAGGGGTTGAAGTTATGTCGCAAGATAAAGCAATTGTTAGCCAGTGCGGCAGTTATCGTGCTTACTCCACAAGTTGATGATGAAGAATTGTTTGAGGCAATCAAGTCTCAGGCATCAGGTTATCTGAGCAAGGAAGCCAGTGCCGATGAAATAGCTAAGATCATCAGGCGGTGTGCCAATGGTGAGCACCCCATAAATGGAGGGCTTACTGAGCGTCCCGAGGTGGCGAAACGGATATTGCAGCAATTTCAGGAGCTTTCGCGGGAGAAGGAGATTGCTGAGTTCACTTCGCCGCTTACCCAGAGGGAAATGGAAATACTGGGGTATATGGCCAAAGGCTATCTTAACAAGCAAATTGCCGATGTGTTAGACGTTAGTGAGCAGACGGTGAAGAATCATATTACCTCGATATTGCGCAAGCTGAATGTGAACGCGCGCACACAGGCGGTGGTGGTGGCGATAAAAAAGGGCCTGGTTACCATAAGCATGGAATAGCTGGGGAAAATTAAAAAGCAAAGATAAAAAATCAAAATGACAGTTCGGTAGCTTTCAGCTATCAGCCATTGGTTAACCGCCTAAAATTCTAATATCTAAATTCAAAGTTCAGTTTAGTAGCTATCAGCTTTCAGCCTTCAGCTACTGGCTCGCCGCTGACTGCTGATTACTGACTGCTTTTTCATATTGTTTAGCATTTCGGATTTGGGATTTAGAGTTTTCTTTTCAGAGAGAGGTGGTAAAATAAGGCGATATGAGCAGAGAGGTTTTCGACCAGATAGCGGAGAGCTGGTATCGGGTAAGGCACTGGCCACGGCTAAGGACGGAGTTAGAGGAGCTGGTGCAAAGATGGCATAGTGGCGAGCTATTGAATTTGGGCTGTGCACATGGAGCCGATTTTTTGCCCTTTAGAGAGGACTTTGAGCTCTGGGGGGTGGATTTCTCTGGGGAGATGCTTAAACAAGCACAACGGTTCTCGGCGAAGTTCCAACTTAAGGCAAACCTGGTTATGGCTGATGCTGTTTTCCTGCCCTTTGGCGATGAAACGTTTGATTGGGCAGTGGCGGTAGCTACCTACCATCACGTTAAGGGAAAGACGGAGAGGGAAACAGCCCTACAGGAGCTAAAGCGGGTGTTAAAACCGGAGGGTGAGGCTTTTTTGACTGTGTGGAATTGGGGACAACCAAAGTTTTGGCTGAGGTATAAGGAGAACAGAGTGCCGTGGAGAGTAGCAGGGAAGACTGTTTACCGTTATTATCACCTTTTCAGCTATGGAGAGTTTCAAAAGTTGCTGGACAAAGTTGGCTTTGAGATTATCAGCATATCACCTGAGAGGTCATATCGATTCCCGATGAAGAACTTCTCCCGCAATATATGCGCACTGGTGAAAAAGCAATAAGCTTTTTAAGCACGAAATACTAAACAAATCCTAATATCTAAGCTCTAAATTCTAAACAAATTCAAAACCCCAAATCCAAAGCCACAATTCACTTTGCTTTCTCCACTATTGAGCCAAAGATTTTCATAAGCTCGGTTGCTTCTGCGATTAGCCATTCCCCTCTGTGTTCCTCCTCTTTTGAGGGTTCAACGAGTTTTAGCCAATAAATGGTTTCTTTGGCTTCCTTGCGGCAAATCTTGACCCTCATCAAAAAGTCCTTCTTGCTTAAGGACTCGTTCGCTTCTATGTAATTTGCTCCAATAGAGGTGGCAGATCTGATGAGTTGGTTTGCTATTTCTGCGTTAGAGATGTTTCTTGGAAGGTTTTTCACAAAGACGATTGCCTCCCTGCTAAATTTCAAAGTTCGTTCTTCTAAATCGTATTGTTTTGAATTTCGTGCTTCGTTCATTGTTTAGGATTTAGCATTTAGGGTTTAGGATTTAGTTTTTGTAGAGCGTTATCCAGGCGTTTGAGGCATCTTTCTTTGCCCAGCGCTGCCATGGTTTGGAATAGTGGAGGCGATGCTGTGCGTCCCGTAATTGCCACTCTCAGCAGTGCGAAGAATTTGCTTGTGGTCAGCCCAAGCTCGGTAGCCAGGGGACGGAGGATGTTCTCCACAGAAACAGCATTCCAGGCTTCCAGGGGCTTCAGTCTTTCCAGGCTGGTTTCTATGGCTTTCGTAGCTGAAACGGCGTCCATTGCTTTGATCAGGAGACTTTGGTCATATTCCAACTCATCGAGAAAGAAGAAATCAACGAGGTGAGGCACATCGCCAAGCGTTCTGGCGCGCTCCTGAATCAAGGGCATTATTGTGGAGATATAGCTGTCATCCAGGGGCCGCTTTACCGAAGACGGCAAGTCTCTTTGTAAGAATGGAATTGCCTGTAAAGCAAATTGCTCAGGAGTGAGCCGACGAAGGTAAACTCCGTTCATCCAGTCGAGTTTGTCTTTATTAAAAATTGCTGCTGTCTTTCCTACCCTTTCCAGGGTGAAATGTTTTATCAGTTCCTCACGGGATAATAATTCTGTTTTATCATCAAGTGCCCAGCCGAGGAGGGAAAGGAAATTTATCATTGCCTCGGGGAGAAGACCCTGCTTCTGATAGTCAACAATATTGGTGGCGCCATGTCTTTTGGAGAGCTTGGCCCTGTCGGGTCCCAGTATCATTGGTAGATGAGCGAACTGTGGTGGTTGCCAGTCAAGTGCCTGGTAGAGCAATATGTGGCGGGGGGTGCTGGAAAGCCACTCATCGGCGCGAAGAACATGAGAGATAGCCATCAGGTGGTCGTCCACCACGTTGGCGAGGTGGTAGGTAGGGTAGCCATCTGACTTGAGCAGGATGAAGTCATCCAGAGTATCGTTTTGAAAAGTCACCTTTGCACGGATCAGGTCGTGGAACGAGGTTTCGCCGTCAAGAGGAGTTTTGAAGCGAACTACCGGGGTAACGCCGCTTGCCTCCAGTTGAGCCCTTTGTTGGACTGTCAACTCTCGACAATGTCGGTCGTATTTTGGTGGCTGTTTTCTCCTTATTTGTTCCTGGCGCATTTCCTCTAACCGCTGCGGAGAGCAGTAGCATAAATAAGCATGTCCCTGGTCAAGTAACTTACGAGCTGTTTTCTGGTAAAGCGGCAATCGTTGCGATTGGAAATAGGGACCTTCATCCCAATCCAGCCCAAGCCACTTCAGGCTTTCGGTGATGTTTTCTACTGCACCTTCTACCTTTCGAGTGACATCAGTATCCTCGATGCGTAAAATAAACTTGCCGCTGTGATGCCTGGCGAAGAGCCAGTTGAATAGAGCGGTTCTGATGTTGCCCAGATGAGGATATCCTGTAGGGCTGGGTGCAAAGCGAACCCTTATTTCTGAGCGTGACATGAAGGTTTGCCAAAAATTATTTGGAGAGGACTCGTTGCAATTCCTTTAACTGTTTGAGATGTTTCTTAAGTTTGTCTACCAGTTGCTCTGCTCTTTCCAAGTTGCCCTCGGTCTCCTCTATTTCAGTGGCTAACTTGAATAACAATTCGGTCCGATTCTCCGTCAACTGGGATTCAAATTCAACTCCCTCTTTCAGGTGAGAGAGTATCTCGCTTTCTCCTTCTGCCTGTTCCTTACTATATTTGTTAAATAAATCCATATTGATATGTCCCTTCTACATTACTTGACTTATAAATATATCATATCCTTGAGCCATGTAAAATAGTTTGGCTCGCAATGACAAAGAAGGTTGACAAGGACACAAAAGCCGCTGGCAATTTGATAGTTTAGCGGGCTTTGCTTATAATCAAGCTACCAATGATTAAAACTTTTTTCAGGATTGCTTTTCTGGCGCTACTGGTAATTCCAATAGTGGGAATTGTGTGGAGTGGCGTCGTTAACGGTGCTAATCGTGATGTTCACGTTCTTCATGTAGAGGGTACTATCGTTCCTGCAGTGTATAACTATATCAATAGAGGCATTAGTCAGGCGGAGGAGAGTGACGCCATTTGCGTCATTGAGTTAGACACACCCGGAGGACTCCTTGATTCCACAGATAAGATAGTGGGGAGGATCATGAATGCTGATGTGCCTGTGGTGGTCTATGTTTCACCTCGAGGTGCCTGGGCAGCTTCTGCAGGGACGTTCATCACCTTATCAGCGCACATAGCAGCAATGGCGCCGGGAACCACCATTGGCGCTGCTCATCCGGTAAGCGGTGGAGGAGAAGAGATACCGGAGGAGCAAATGAAGAAGATAACTGAGTTCTCCGCTAAGTGGATTGAGACTATCGCCATGGAGCGGGGTCGCAATTTTGAGGAGGCAAGGCTAGCGGTAACCGAGAGCAAATCATTCCGGGATGATGAGGCACTGGAGAGCAATCTGATTGACCTGCGGGCTGACAGTCTGGAAAGCCTTATTTCCGAAATCGATGGCTGGGAGGTCACTTTAGCAAGTGGGCAAGAAGTCACCGTTGACACTACTGGCTATGGGGTGGTGAGGAATGAAATGAATGGTGTGGAACGATTCCTGCAGGTCATCAGCGATCCCAACATCGCTTACATCTTACTCACTCTAGCCACGATAGGGCTGATTACCGAGGTCTCCAACCCGGGGATGATTTTCCCCGGGGTAGCTGGTGGTCTTAGCTTGATTCTGGCGTTCTACTCTTTGGGTGTGCTCAATGCTTATTGGGGAGGGGTGTTTCTCATCTTGCTTGCCGTGGGGCTTTTCGTAGCTGAGTTATTTATCACCAGCCACGGTGGACTAACTGCTGGAGGGATAGCTGCCCTGGTTGCTGGGTCGTTAATTCTATTCAGCCATACCTATAGCTCACCAGCCATGGAGGTAAATCGTGGACTAATCGCCGGGGTAGTTACTGCAGTCGTCTGTTTTCTTATTTTTGTCATTGGTGCTATTATCCGAGGGCAACGGCGGCGTAAGGCTACTGGTGCTGAGGGCATGATTGGTGGGGTAGCAGTAGCTAAAACACCGCTGGACCCCATGGGGACGGTTTTAGCTAAAGGGGAGCTATGGACTGCTGCCACTGAAGGCGAAAAGGTGGAACGGGGGGAGGAGGTGCTAATAACCAAGGTGGAAGACTTAAAGCTGTGGGTAATTAAGAAATTAAAGAAAGGATAAGATAGTGGATATAGAAATGAGTGGTCCTATCATTGTGGTGATAGTCTTCTCCGTTGCCTTCGTTGTCTATGTTATTTTTGCTATTATACAGGGGCAAAGACGAAAACTTACCGCTGGTATTGAAGACATGGTGGGTAAAATAGCGGTGGCGCAGACATCGCTTAACCCGAAAGGCATGGTTCGGGCTGAGGGGGAAATATGGGCGGCGGTAAGTGAAGGAGGTGATATAGAACCCGGAGAAGAGGTGGTAATAACCCAGGTAAAAGGACTAAAATTGCGGGTGGCAAAAAAATCTAAAGAAAAGGAGGGGAAATAATATGTGGTTTTTCTATGTTGTCATCGTCATAGTAGTGCTAATACTGCTTTCAGCGGCTATCAGGATTGTTCAAGAGTATGAACGAGGAGCGGTTTTCCGTTTGGGCAGATTTGTTGGCCTGAGAGGTCCGGGACTTATTTTTCTTATCCCTTTCGTTGAGCGGATGATGAAGGTTGACCTTCGGGTAATCACCATGGATGTTCCTTCCCAGGAATGTATCACCATGGATAATGTTACCGTCAAAGTTGACGCCGTGATTTACTTTCGTGTCGTTGATGCCTCGGATGCGGTGCTTAAAGTGCTTGATTACATCAAGGCAACTTCGTTGCTTGCCGCTACTACCCTGCGGAACGTGGTGGGGCAATCCGAACTGGATGAGCTGTTAGCTCATCGAGATAAGCTCAATGAGAAGATACAATTGGTGGTAGATGAGGGGACGAATCCGTGGGGGATAAAGGTGAGCATGGTTGAGGTTAAGGATGTGGAATTGCCAGACACAATGAAGCGGGCAATGGCAGCGCAAGCTGAAGCGGAAAGGGACAGGAGAGCTAAAGTTGTTCATGCTGAAGGTGAATTCCAGGCAGCGGAGAAACTGGCAGGGGCGGCGAAGATCATCGCCACTCACCCATCAGCGATGCAGCTTCGTTACCTTCAGACATTGTCGGCGATAGCGACGGAGAGAGCAAGTGTCATAGTGTTTCCCTTGCCGATGGACTTGATAACACCATTTCTGAGCCGGGGTAGCTCTGAGAAGAAATAAATCTGGTAAGGGATAATTGTGGCCAGCAATAGTAAGGCGGAATGGCGCGAGAATATACTGGCGCCATTGGTAAGGAAGCGGCCTGAGCGGCAAGACAAATTTGAGAACAGCTCAGGCGTGGAATTAGATGCCTTATATTGTCCTGAAGATATAGCTGACATCCATTACGCTCAACAGTTAGGCTATTCCGGCGAATATCCCTTTACTCGTGGTGTCCAGCCTAATATGTATCGAGGCAGGATATGGACAATACGCCAGTATGCTGGATTTGGAGCTGCTGAGGAGACCAACCAGCGGTATCACTACCTCCTGAGCCAGGGTCAAACTGGCTTGAGCGTGGCCTTCGATTTGCCTACACAGATTGGATATGATTCAGACCATCCCCTGGCTAGAGGGGAAGTTGGCAAGGTAGGCGTGGCGATAGACAGCCTGCAGGATATGGAGGTTCTTTTTCAAGGCATTCCCTTAGATAAGGTCAGCACTTCAATGACTATAAATTCCACTGCTTCTGTTTTGCTTGCCATGTATTTGGTTCTGGGGAGGAAACAAGGCGTTGAGGCAGCTAAATTGAATGGGACTATTCAAAACGATGTGCTGAAAGAATATATCGCTCGGGGAACTTATATCTTTCCGCCGCGTCCTTCGATGAGGTTGACCACAGACATATTCGCTTATTGTGCTGAAAATGTTCCCCGCTGGAACGCTATCAGCGTTAGTGGTTACCATATGAGGGAAGCGGGATGCACTGCTGCTCAGGAGGTTGGCTTTACCTTAGCCGATGGCATTGCCTATATACAGGCAGCTGTTGATAACGGACTGGACGTAGATGCTTTTGCTCCGAGGGTTTCTTTCTTCTTTGACAGCCACGTTAACTTTTTTGAGGAAATTGCCAAATTCAGGGCAGCACGTCGGCTCTGGGCGAGGATAATGAAAGAGAGGTTTGGAGCTAATGAGGAGCGTTCCTGGATGCTCCGCTTTCACACTCAAACTGCAGGATGCAGTCTTACGGCACAACAACCATATAACAATATTGTCAGGACTGCTCTCGAGGCTCTGGCAGCAATATTGGGAGGCACACAATCATTGCATACTAATTCCTTTGATGAGGCTTACTGGACGCCTTCGGAAGAAGCGGTGACCATTGCGGTACGCACGCAACAATTGCTTGCTTATGAGAGCGGCGTTGCTGATGTTGTTGACCCTGCTGGCGGCTCCTATTACGTGGAATCCCTTACTAACAAGTTGGAGAAACAAGCCAGTGATTATATTGCTAAAATAGATAGTCTCGGGGGTGCCGTGACGGCTATAGAGCAAGGATATCAGCAAAGGGAAATTCAGCAAGCTTCCTATAAATATCAAAAGATGGTTGAAGAGGGGAAGCAAAAAATAGTAGGGGTGAACGACCTTGTTACTGGTGAATCTAAGATAGCCAGCACGCTGAGGGTCAAGTCGGAGATAGAGGCGAAGCAGAAAGAGAGACTGGCGAAGGTTAAGCGGGAGAGGGATAACGGTAAGGTGAAGGAAACTTTGAAAAGATTGGAGGAAGCGGCGCAGGGTAAGGAAAACACCATGCCTCCGATCATTGAGTGTGTAGAGGCTTATGCCACCATAGGTGAAATATGTGATGTGTTGCGCAATGTGTTTGGGGTTCAGAGAGAATTTCTGTTTTTCTAATTAGGAGGGAAAGTGGTTATAGGAATTGGTCATTTAGCTATTCTAGCAGGTAATTTAGACGAAACGGTAAAGCTTTACCGGAAATTGTTTGGCGCCACATCGAGCGAGGTTACAGCTATTGCTGAACAGGGAGTGAAGACAGCCATGCTTGATATAGGTGGTGATGCTAAACTTGAGATTCTGGAGCCCCTTCCGGGGAGCGGCATGGAGAAGGTTTTGGCGAAGAGGGGGGAGGGGATGCATCACATATGTCTTGAAGTTGATAACATTGAGCAAACTCTCGATTTTCTTGCTGGTGAGGGTGTGAACTTGATTGACCGGAAGGCACGTCGTGGTTTAGAGGGCATGGTTGCCTTTATTCACCCCAAATCGACCAAAGGCGTCCTTGTTGAGCTTTGCCAGAAGTATTGAGGAGGTTGACCATGCCGGGTGAAGCTAGAATTCGTGTGCTGGTTGCCAAGCCAGGACTTGACGGGCACGACCGTGGTGCTAAGGTGGTCGCCAGAGCGTTGCGCGATGCCGGCATGGAAGTAATCTACACCGGTATCCGGCAGTCACCGGAGATGATTGTGAAGACAGCGGTTCAAGAGGATGTAGATGTTGTCGGGCTGAGCATTTTGTCAGGTGCCCATTTAGAACTTCTTCCGCCAGTGATAGAAGGTCTTAAAAGGGAAGGGAAGGGGGATGTTCTGGTCATCGCTGGTGGCATAATACCAGATGAGGACATACAGCAGCTACAGCAAATTGGAGTGAAGGCCATTTTCGGTCCGGGCACGAAGACAGGTGAATTAGTGACTTTCATAAAAGATGAAATAACCGCCAGGCGGAAATAGAGCGAAAGGCAAAAAGACAGAGCAAAAGGCAAAATTCCAAATCCTAAACCCGAAACTCTAAACAATAGCAAATGTTCAAAATCCCAATGATCAAGACAGCCCTCCTAGTGCGGCGAAGCTTAATTGAAGTTGACTAGGAAGAAAGGGCATTGCTACAATTGCAAAGGCGGGCGGTTAGCTCAGTGGTTAGAGCGCTGCGTTGACATCGCAGAGGTCACTGGTTCAAGTCCAGTATCGCCCACATTTGTATGAGAGAACTTGGGCACATTAAAGATAGGGTATTAAGGTAGTTCATTTCTTGTTTTATTCAGGGTCAGGGAATATATAATGTCAAATAAAGAAACAAGTGACTGGCTGGAGGAGATGCGGCACTCAGCAGCTCATGTTATGGCTGAGGCGGTGGGGTCTCTTTTCCCTGATGCTAAATTTGGCATTGGACCGTCTATTGAGAACGGCTTTTATTACGATTTTGAATTACCACGTCCGTTGACACTGGATGATTTACCCACAATCGAGGATAAGATGAAGGAGATCGTTGCCCAAAATGTGCCATTTATCAGGGAAGAGGTAACTAAGAAAGAGGCACACAGGATTTTTGCCAAGCAGCCCTACAAGCTGGAGCTTATTGATGAGCTTCCTGATGAAAAAGTGAGTATTTATAATCAAGGTTCCTTTACTGATTTGTGTCGTGGTCCTCATGTTGATTCTACAGGGGATATAACGGTCTTCAAGCTTACTCATATAGCTGGGGCTTATTGGCGAGGTGACGAGAATCGGCCTATGTTACAGAGAATTTATGGCGTCGCTTTCCCAGATAAAGCGGAGCTTGAAGATTATCTAGCTCGGCAGGCTGAAGCGATGAGGAGGGACCACAGGAGGCTGGGAAAAGAGCTCGACCTTTTTAGTATACATGAGGAAATCGGGCCTGGTTTGATTTGCTGGCATCCCAAAGGCGCCTTAATACGGGGAATAATAGAGGATTTTTGGAAGGAAGAACACATTAAACGGGGCTATGAAATTGTTTATACACCTCATATTGCCAAGCTGGATTTGTGGAAGACCAGCGGGCACTGGGAGTTTTATCGGGATTATTTGTATTCCCCGATGGAAGTGGAGGGGCAACAGTATCTCATAAAGCCGATGAACTGCCTGGGACATATCCTGATTTATAATAGCCAAATACGTAGCTATCGCCATTTACCATTGAGATATGCTGAGTTGGGCACAGTATATCGATATGAGAGGGGTGGTGTATTGTATGGATTAGCCAGAGTAAGGGGATTTACCCAGGATGATGCCCATATTTTTTGTCGTCCTGACCAGATTGAAGACGAGGTGGCAGGTGTGGTCAAACTGGCGCAATTTATGATGTCTACCTTTGGCTTTAGTGATTATGACCTGTTATTATCTACGAAGCCTGAAAAGTATACTGGAACGGTGGAGATGTGGGATAAAGCTACGGAATCTTTAAGGCATGTATTGGAGAGACTCGGATTGCCTTACGAGGTAGACCCAGGTGAAGGAGTTTTTTACGGTCCCAAGATAGATATTAAGCTCAGGGATGCTGTAGGACATGACTGGCAGGGTCCCACTATCCAGGTTGATTTTAACTTGCCACAGCGGTTTAATGTTTGTTACATTGGTGATGATGGTGCAGAATACCAGGCAATAATGATACATCGCACAGTGTTAGGCAGTATGGAGCGATTTATGGCTTGTCTTATCGAGCATTATGGTGGTGCCTTTCCCGTATGGCTTTCACCGGTGCAGGCAATAATAATTCCCATAGCGGATCGCCATAATGATTATGCTCATCAAATAGGAAATGAGCTTCAACAGGAAGGGATTCGCAGCAAGGTTGATGACCGCGTGGAGAGGATGAACTTGAAAATAAGAGAAGCGCAATTGGAAAAAATTCCCTATATGCTTGTGGTTGGTGATAAAGAGGTAGCTTCGGCCGGTGTGGCGCTTCGGTTAAAAAATGGAGAGGATGCTGGACAGAAGTCTATCTTGGAGGTAGAAACGATGATAGGGGCGGATGTCGAAGCTTATAGGTGAATCATGGTGGAGGTAATAGAGGGATAGTTAAACGGTTACGCATTAATCTCCAAATCAGGGCCGGGAAGGTTCGGCTCATTGGTGAGCAGGGCGAGCAGTTAGGGGTAGTGCCATCATCCCAGGCACTTCAGATTGCTCGAGAACATGAGCTTGATTTGGTGGAGGTGGCACCCACGGCGAGTCCACCGGTGTGTAAAATTATTGATTATGGCAAGTATAAGTATGAGCAAGCTAAGAAAGAACGCAAAGCAAAGAAAGGCCAGAAAGTGGGGTTGCTCAGGGAAGTTCGCCTGAGGCCAAAGATCGAAGAGCATGATTTGCAAGGCAAGATTAAAATAACTCGGAAGTTATTGGGAGAAGGTAACAAGGTGAAGGTTAGAGTGAGATTCAGAGGGCGCGAGAGAGTTTACCCTGAGATGGGGATGAAAGTGCTCCAAAAGTTAACCGAATCTTTAAAGGATGTAGCTATGGTGAGCAACTGGTCTAGTGGGGAAGTTGGGAATATGTTTGCTGTTCTTGCCCCGGTTTCCCGGGAGAAATCTAAAGAGGTGAAATCAAATGCCCAAAATCAAGACACATAAAGGGGCAAAAAGTCGCTTCAGTGTAACCGGCGGTGGCAAAATTATGCGCACGAAATGTGGCAAAAGCCATCTAAGGCGCAAGAAGCCGGCGAGGACCAAGCGACTTTATGGTAAAATGTTGACGGTATCTTCTGCAGACCAAAAGCGTATTAAGAGGCTGTTGCCTTACGAGTAATCAGGAGGTCTTATGGAATATAGGACGTTGTTTATTGGAGCAATAGTGTGTGGACTTGGAGGAGCCGGGCTAATCAGCTACGGTGCTTTCCATGTACCTGCAGGGGTGGGCATTGCCGGCTTATTTTTTCTATTGGTAGGGATTGCACTATTAGTGGTTTATTTTCTTGGTGAAAAGAGAAGGTAAAGGCTTTGAAAGTAAGGAGGAAGTTTGCCACGAGCTAGAAGCGGGAAAGTTAGCCATAGGCGTCATAAAAAAGTGCTCGGCTTGACCAAAGGGCAGCGAGCTACCAGACATGCGCTATACCGTCGGGCTCATGAGTCGATGCTCCATTCTTTGTATTATGCCTATCGGCATCGTCGTGAGCGGAAGGGCGACTTCAGGAGATTGTGGATTGTTCGCATAAATGCTGCAGCGCGTGCTCAAGGGCTTTCATACAGTCAATTTATGAGTTTGTTGACAAAGGCGAATACCGGGCTAAATAGGAAGATACTGGCGGATATGGCCGTTAAAAGCCCTGAGGATTTTGCCCAATTGGTGGATTCCATAAAGGCTGCGAGTTAAACTCTTATCGGAATAGTGCTACAGCAACTGGAACAAATTCAAAAGCAAGCTTCTGAAGAGCTGGAAAAGATAAGTGACCCTAACGAACTCCAGTTATGGAAGGTTCGTTACCTGGGGAGAAAAAGCAAGCTAACCCGAGTTCTGAGGTCTTTGGCTACCTTGCCATTGGAGGAGCGACGGAAAGTAGGTGTTCGAGGTAACGAAGTTAAGAATATTCTGGAATCAAGTCTCGCTGAACGGGAAAAGATTTTGGAAGAAGCCCGAATTGCTTCTTCTTTGAAATATAAGAAGTTAGATGTCACCTTGCCTGGCCAGCCTCTCTCTGTGGGTCGGCTTCACCCCATCACTCAAACGCTAGAAGAGATTTGCGACATTTTTAAAGGGATGGGGTTTCAAGTGATTGAAGGTCCTGATGTAGAATGGGATTACTATAATTTTGAAGCTTTGAACATTCCTCAAGAGCATCCGGCAAGGGATATGTTTGCCACATTATGGGTGGATGCTGAAGTGGGGAGTGGCAAAGCGAGACTTTTACGCACTCATACTTCACCGGTGCAAATCAGGCTGATGGAGGAGAAACGGCCACCGATCAGGGTGGTGGTGCCAGGGCGATGTTACCGATACGAAGCGACTGATGCTACTCATGAATCAATGTTTTATCAAGTTGAAGGGTTGGCGATAGATAAGAATATCACCATGGCTGATTTGAAAGGCACATTGTTTGAGTTTTGCCGCTGTCTTTTTGGTAGGGAAAGGAAGGTTCGCTTTCGGTGTGATTATTTCCCCTTTGTCGAGCCTGGTGCTGAAGTAGCTGTTGAGTGTTTAGCTTGCCACGGTGCCGGGTGTCGAGTATGTGGCTATACCGGGTGGCTTGAAATTCTTGGTGCCGGCATGGTGCATCCTGATGTGCTCAGGCGTGGTGGCATTGACCCCCAGGCTTATAGTGGTTTTGCCTTTGGAATGGGAGTGGAGCGTATGCCTATGCTCCGCTATGGCATCGATGATATTCGCCTTTTTTACGGGAACGACCTCCGATTTTTAAAGCAGTTCTAGGTAAGATGAAGGTTTCGCTTAAGTGGCTCAGTGAATATGTTGATATAAAGCTTACTCCTCAAGAGCTAGCTGAAAGGTTAACGATGGCTGGCATCGAGGTCCAGGGGGTACAAACTGTAGGTGACTGGAAAAAGATGCTGGTCGGGGAGGTGATTGAGGTGAATCCCCACCCTGATGCTGACCGTTTGAAGCTGGCGACGGTGAACCTGAGCTCTCAACAACTTACCGTGGTTTGTGGTGCCCCCAATATCGCTGTAGGTCAGAGAGTGCCTTTTGCCCGAGTAGGAGCGCAGCTCATAGACGGTCATACCGGGGAGATGTTGACACTGAAGCCAGCTAAGATTCGGGGCGTTCTCTCCGAAGGCATGGTTTGTTCTGAAAAGGAGCTGGGAATTTCCGATAGCCATGAGGGCATAATGGTTTTGCCTCCAGAAGCGCCTGTAGGCGTGCCTCTTGGCGAATATCTGGGCGATACTATTTTTGATTTAGATGTAACCCCCAATCGCCCAGATTGTCTGTGCTTGATGGGCATTGCCAGGGAAGTTGCTGCGCTTACTGGAGAGGAAGTTCATTTAACCGAGATTGACTACCAGGAAAAGGAGCAATCGATAGATTCCCTTATTTCTGTTGATATAACTGCTCCGGAGCTATGTCCTCGCTATTGTGCTAGCCTGGTCACTGGAATTACTATATCCTCCTCGCCTGTGTGGCTCCAACAGCGACTGAAAAGCTATGGCATGCGTCCCATAAATAACGTTGTTGATATCACTAATTACGTGATGCTGGAGCATGGTCAGCCTCTCCATGCCTTTGATTATCATAAACTTAAGGGGCATAAGATAATTGTTCGTCGAGCTGAAAAGGGTGAGGTAATGACTACTCTGGATGAGGCGGAGCGAACACTTAATGAGGATGTTCTGGTTATCGCCGACGAGGAAAAGCCTGTTGCCATTGCGGGCATTATGGGAGGATTGGATAGTGAGGTTACCGATGAGACCACTGCTATTTTGCTTGAATCGGCTAATTTTGACCGAGCGACTATCCGTCGTGGGACGAGGCATTTTCAGCTTCCAAGTGAAGCCTCACTCCGCTTTGAAAAGGGATTGAGTCGAGAATTGCCCTTGGTGGCATTGAAGCGGGCTACTCAGTTATTTCACGAGCTTGCTCATGGTAAGGTGGCGAAGGGTGTAGTGGATGTCTATCCCGGGAAGGTGAAGCCAGAAGAGATATTAATTTCCGCTGATGAGGTGAAACGATTATCAGGTCTGGATGTAAGTACTGACGAAATAGTCAGGGTGTTAACTTCCCTGGGGTTTGAATGTCGACAAACCAGCGTCCCTTCACAAGCTTTGATATTCAGTCCTTACTGGCGCAGTGACATTAACTGTGCTGCTGACCTTGTAGAGGAAGTGGTTCGCATTATTGGCTATGACAAGATTCCGGCTACCATGCTCAGCGCTACTTTGCCAGAGCGTGAACCAGGTCCGAGGATCGAACTAAGGGAGAAAATACGAGGGATTATGGTTGGTCTTGGCTTCCAGGAGGTATTGACCTATTCCCTAACCAGTTTAGAGAAGTTGAGGAAGCTTTCGATTGAGCTGAAACCTGAGGCTTTGAAAGTGGCTAATCCAATGACGAAGGAGCAAGAATACTTGCGACCTAATTTGCGTGCTGGCTTGCTAGTCGCTTTAGCACAAAACCAAAAGATGGAGCCAGGTGGCATAAGGTTGTTTGAAATCGGCAAAATATTTCTGCCAAGGGGTGATGAGCTTCCTCAAGAAAAGGAAATGTTCTGTGCTCTGCTTAGTGGTCCGAAATCGAACCTATCGTGGAGGGGTGAAAAAGGCGAATTTGACTTCTTCGATGCTAAAGGGGTAACAGCAAATTTGTTACGAGGGTTAGGGTTAATCGCGGAGTTTAAACCTGGTAGTGACCAGAATTTGTCCCCGGCTGAGAGCGCCGAGATAATCAGCGAAGGTGACAGGATAGGTGTGTTGGGCATTTTGCATCCCAGGGTGACGCAGGCTTTTGAGCTTGATGGTGTTGTTTGCCTTATCGAAATTGACGTCGAGAAGCTGCTCACCAAAGCCTCCGGGCAGAAGCGGTACACTCCTATTTATCGATTCCCTGCTGTCTCCAGAGATATCGCCTTAATAGTGGATGAGCAAACAAGCTATCAACAGGTAGAAAGCATAATCAAGAGTTTCCCCCTGGTGACCGAAGTTACGTTATTTGACTTTTACACTGGGGAGCAAATACCTCAAGGTAAGAAGTCCTTTGCCATAAGGGTTGTGTATCAATCGCCCGAGCATACTTTGACCGATGAAGAGGTCAATCAAATCCAGCAAGACATGCTGGATAAGCTAAGTCAGGAATTAGGTGGTGTTTTAAGAAGCTGATTTTTCCCTTAACTGCTTATTAACCTCAGCAGCCAGGTTTTCCAAAGGTAAAAGCTTTGTTTCCTTCTCGGTGCGCCACTTGGCTTCGATGCTCTGGTTTTGTATGGTGCGAGGTGAAAGGGTCAGGCGCAAAGGTATTCCCAGTAAGTCGGCATCGTTGAACTTCACTCCTGGTGATTCGTCACGGTCATCGAATAGCACCTCTATGCCGGCGTTTTCCAGCTCCTGATAAGCCTTCTCCGTAGCAGAGGCAACCTCAGGACTATCCAGGTGGAGTAGGCAGAGGTAAGCCTGATAAGGGGCTACCGAGAGGGGCCAGATAATTCCTTTGTCATCGTGGTTCTGTTCTACTATTGCTGCCAGCAGCCTTCCCAAACCGATGCCATAGCATCCCATTACGGCAGGCCGATATGCTCCGGTCTGATCAAGGAAGGAAGCTCCCAGTTTCTCGCTGATGAAAGTGCCTAATTTGAATATGTGTCCTACTTCAATGCCTCGTGTTGAGGATAGGTTACTGCCACATTTAGGGCAGCTATCACCATGGTGGGCTAAGGCGATGTCCGCAGTGATGTCGACCTCGAAGTCTCTGGGATAGTTAGCGTTTTTGAAATGATATCCTGGCTTGTTAGCACCCGTGATGAAATTAGAGCCCATGGTTATGGAATCGTCGGCAATGACTTTAGTTCCCTTTATACCTATTGGTGAAGCGAAGCCAACGACTATGCCAGTCTGTTGCACTTCATATTCGATAGCAAGGCGAAGCTCGTTGCACTTCAGGGTGTTTCTCAGCTTTGTTTCATTTACCTCGAGGTCGCCTCGAATAACCACGAAGATAAGTTTCCCATCAGCGATATAAAACACCGCTTTGAGAGTTTGCTCTTGCGGGACTCCAAGGAAGTCAGCTACCTCTTCGATGGTTTTTTGCTCCGGTGTGGCGATTTCCTCCAGGGGAAGAGATTGTTTTGCCGCCCCTTCGCTACGAGACTGCTTCGCTTCGCTCGCAATGACATCTTTAGCAAATTGAGCCTTTTCCACATTAGCGGAGTAGCCACAGTGGGGGCAGGAAACCATTTCGTCTTCGCCGGTTTCGGAGATGACCATAAATTCATGGGATTCCTTGCCACCTATAGCACCGCTATCGGCTTCCACAATTGAAGTCGAAAGACCACAGCGGGCATAGATATTTTGGTAAGCCTGGCTCATTTTGCGATAGCTTTCATCAAGCGCAGCTTCATCAACATCGAAGCTGTAAAGGTCTTTCATAATAAATTCTCGTACTCGCAGCAATCCACCGCGTGGACGGGGTTCATCACGAAACTTGGCTTGTATTTGATAAATGAGGAGGGGGAGGTCACGGTAGCTTTGTACATACCTGTGGGCGAGGTCAGCGATAACTTCCTCATGGGTGGGTCCTAAAGCTAGCTTGTGCTCCTTGCGGTCGGTCAGGGTAAACATGGTTTGCCCGAAGGAAGTATGTCGCCCTGATTGCTGCCACAGCTCGAATGGCTGTAGTGCAGGGAGCATTAATTCCTGCCCTCCAGCGTTATCCATTTCCTCCCTGATTATGTTCTCTATTTTCCGGAGCACTCGCCAGCCTGAAGGCAAGTAGGAATAAATGCCAGCAGCTACCTGGGCAATCATGCCTGCGCGGAGCAGTAGTTGATGGCTTGCGCTTTCTGCCTCCGCCGGCGCTTCCCGTAAAGTTTTGCCAAAGAGTTTAGAAAACCGCATCTTTTTATCCTCTTTCTTCAATAAGGGAGGAGTTTACCTCTGCCATCAGGGCTTCCAGAAAGTTTTTCTCGGGAACTGTCCTTACTACTTTGCCCTTTCTAAATATGACGCCCTTGTCTTTGCCGCAGGCAATGCCGATATCGACATCTTTAGCTTCTCCGGGTCCGTTGACCACGCAGCCCATAACAGCCACCTTAATGGGCTCGGTTATCTTTTCAAGGTGTTTATCCACTGCCTCAGCTAGCTTTATGATATCAATTTCGGCTCGTCCACAGGAGGGGCAGCTTACTAAGGTTGGCCCGTGCTGGCGAAGCCCGAGGGTTTTCAGAATTTCATAGGCAGCGCGCACCTCTTCACAGGGATGCGTGGTCAGGGAAACGCGAATAGTGTCACCAATGCCTTGATAAAGGAGTATGGCAATGCCTATGGCGCTGCGTATTGTCCCTGCCTGGGGGAGTCCTGCTTCGGTGATGCCTAAATGCAAAGGGTAAGGGATTTTATCGGCGAGCATCTGATATGCCTGAACTGTAGTGGGCACATCAAAGGCTTTAAGGGATACCTTGATTAGGTTGAAGTCGATATCTTCCATAAGCCTTATCTGCTCCAGAGCGATATCGACCATTCGCTGAGCTAAAGGGAGCTCGGGTTCAAAATCTGTAGGCAGGCTGCCAGCGTTCACGCCGATGCGGATGGGAATTTCTCTTTCTTTAGAAGCGGATACCACCCTGGCAATTTGTTCCCTATCACGAATGTTGCCGGGATTAAGGCGAATGCCATCGATACCAGCTTGCAAAGAAGCTAGAGCGAGCTGATAATCAAAGTGGATATCGGCGATGATTGGCAGCGATGTATTCTTTTTAATCGCCGGGATGCTGTCAACTGCTTGCCTGTCAGGAACTGCTATGCGCACTATTTCGCAGCCGCATTCCTGTAACTCTTTAACCTGGTTTGCGGTGGCGTTAACATCTCTGGTGTCAGTTTTGGTCATCGACTGAACAGCGATGGGTGCATTGCCGCCTACAGTCACATTGCCAATTTTTAATTCCCTGGAGCTCCTCCGTGCTGTCATTTAAATAAGCTTCCTCCAAATAAGCTTCCTCCCCCGATAATGCGAGTAATATCAAAGTAGGTAATTATACACATTAGCAGAATAAGCAGGGCAAAACCGACGGCGTTAGCCAGGTGCTCTACTCTGGGTGATACTCGTTTACCTCGTCGAGCCAATTCCACAAGGAGGAACACAATTCTGCCACCATCCAGGGCGGGTAATGGAAGCAGGTTAAATATCCCTATCATGAGGCTGATAAAAGCGGTCAATAATATTAGCGGGAGGAGACCTTCCCTAGCTACCTCCGCGGTCATCTGGTAGATACCTACCGGTCCAACCACTTGCAGAGTTGTAGCACCGATAATCCAGCTACGTATTGTATTTCTGAATAAGGCAAGGGTCTCAACGCAGCGTTGTGTTCCCAGCATGGTTGCTGTCCAGGGGGAATAGGATTGGCGAATTATTTGTTGACTCCCTTCGACGCCGGTGACATTAATTCCCAAAGGTCCTTCGTCTTCGGGCGGTATCCATCTCGGCACCAGGGTGACCTCCTGCTCGCCGTTGGCAGTCTTGTTTAGTAGCAGAGTCGTTTCTGAACCGAGGGAGAGTTGAACATAATAGGCTAGGTCCCCACGATGGTTAATTTTATGACCATTTATTGCCAGGATGATGTCTCCTTGTTCTATCTCTGCCTCTGCCGCTGGTGAACTCGGGGCTACCTGTTGCACCTGAACCTGTTCCATCAAAACGTTATGGGGGATCATAAAAACAAGGGAGAACAGAATTATCGGCAGTAGCAAGTTCATCAAAGATCCGGCGGCGAGGATGAGCGCTCTAGCGCCGATGCTTTTGCTGGCAAAGCTGTGGGGCTCTGTGGGGTCTTCCTCCCCGAGCAGCTTGACAAACCCGCCTAAAGGCACAACATTTAATGAATATACTGTTCCCCCTCTTTTGATGCTTGCCAGCTTTGGGGGGAAGCCTATGCCAAACTCCTCCACTTTTACATCGCTGCGCTTGGCAGCAATAAGATGCCCGAACTCGTGAACCAATATGAGCACCGACAGCATGGCGAAGAAGATAAGTATCATTATTACTGTGGTTAACATAGGCTTATATCATGGGCTATTTGTAATGTCGTTTCCCTTGTTTGCTCATCAGCAGCAAAGATTTCCTCTATTGACGGTTGAGCAATACTCTGATGTTGCTCCAATGCTTTGCTTACTATTATGGCAATATCGGTGAACCTCATTTTCCCCTGGAGGAAAAACTCCACTGCTACTTCATCTGCGGCACAAAGTGCTGCAGGGTATGTTCCTCCTAACCTGGCAGCATCTAACGCCAGTTTAAGGCAGGGAAATTGAGCGTAATCTACAGGTTCGAAGCTCAAAATTTCCTTTCTGCTTAAATCAAGGCGTGGCAGCTCAGGATTAGGCAATCGCTCAGGATAGCAAAGTGCATACTGTATTGGCAAGTGCATATCGGGGAAGCTGAGCTGTGCTTTCATCGAGCCATCGGCAAACTCAATAATGGAATGAACGAAGCTTTGTGGATGCACTAATATCTCAATCCTATCCACTGGAATGGCGAAAAGATGGTGTGCTTCAATGACCTCAAGCCCTTTATTCATCAGCGTTGCTGAATCGATGGTCACCTTCTTGCCCATTTTCCAGGTGGGATGATGGAGGGCTTGCTCCACAGTTACTCGGTCTAGTTGTGACTGTGAGTGGTGATAAAATGGTCCTCCTGAGGCGGTCAAGAAAAGGCGGTGAGGTTCACTTTCTTCGCCCAGCAAACATTGCCAGATGGCGCTATGCTCGCTATCAACGGGCAAGATTTGGACACCGTGCTGGGTGGCTTCTGTGGTAACGATATTGCCTGCCATCACTAACACTTCCTTGTTTGCCAAGGCAACTGTCTTGCCTGCTTGCAAAGCAGCTATGGTGGGGAATAATCCGGCCTTGCCCGATGTAGCTATAACGATAAGGTCAACGTCGTCGTGGCTTGCCATTTCCTCCATGGGCATGAACTTCCCCTGGTACCCGAAATCAGGTTTAACAGAGCAGTAAAACAGTTGTGGTTCAAATTCCTCAAGTTGCTGCTCGAGGAGCTTAATATTTTCCCCTGCTGCCAAGCCTCTCACCTGGAATTTGGTGGGAAAGGCGCGGATTACGTCCAACGCTTGCTGTCCTATAGAGCCTGTTGAGCCCAAAATGGCAATTCTCTTTACCCCACTACCCATATTACATAATAATATACCATCGGGGCAACGAAGATAAGGCTATCAAGGCGATCGAGAACACCGCCGTGACCAGGCAGCAATTTGCCGGCATCCTTTGCCTCCAGATTGCGTTTGAGCAGGGATTCCACCATGTCGCCAAGCTGGGCAAACAGGCTAATGAGGCAGGCGAGAAGAATAAGTTGCCAGTAGAGCAGAGAAAAAGTACAAAATAAATTGAGGAGTAGGAACACAACCACAGCACCAGCGATGCTGCTTAACAAACCACCCATTGCTCCTTCCCAGGTCTTGCCCGGGCTTGTCGCCGGGGCTAGTTTATGCTTGCCCCATTTTCTCCCGATAAAGTATGCACCAGTATCATTGGCAAATGTGGTGAATAAAGCAAGATAAACCCAATTCCGTCCAGCCTCTAGCATATCTAGGTTGAGCCAATAGCTTAGCATCCATCCCACGTATAAAACGCCTGCTACTGTCCATGCCCAATCTTGAAATGCTGTTTCTCGTGATGAACGAATCAATATCCACGCCAGGGAAATTATTACCGCTATGGACATAATAGCGGGCAGAAGATTGATGTCGCGGTAATAAAGGCTCAGCGGGGTTAAAGTGAGTGCCACTGCCCATAATATGCCAAAGCGTGTTAGAGAATGCCCTTTGCCTGAAATGGCCACCATGCCATAGAACTCTAAAGTGGCGACTAACGCTGCTGCGGCAATGAAAAGACTGAACAACCAAGGGTGGCCAAACCAGACGGCGAGGAGGATAATGGGCAAGAGTATTGCTGCAGTGATAATCCTTTGTTTAAGCATTAACAGCTTTCAGCTATCAGCCTCCAGCTTTCAGTCAACCACCCCGCCGGCTGCTGATTACTGACTGCTGAGTGCTGATCTATATTTCCTTTATTTCCTTTTCTTTGTCGTTGCCCATCTGGCTTACTTTGCCTATGAACGCCTCGGCGAGTTGGTCCACCTGTTTGGTAGCGCTTTTAAGCTCATCCTGCGATATTTCCTTATTCTTTTCCATTTTCTTCAGTTTTGCGATGCTATCCCGCCTTATATTGCGTATCATCACTCGGTGGTCCTCTACCCTTCTTGCCAGCAATTTGGCTAGTTCGGCACGGCGTTCCTCACTCAGTGGCGGGACAGCTATGCGAATCAGATTACCGTTGCTTGAAGGGCTGATACCTAGATTAGATTTAAGTATCGCTCTTTCGATCGCTTTTAGCGAGGTGCGCTCCCATGGTTGAATAACGATGAGATTGGCTTCACGGGCAACTATATTAGCCAGTTGGACCAGGGGAAGAGCTTCACCTTGGTAATCAACCATAATGTTATCCAGTAATGCTGGGTTGGCTCGACCGGTGCGGATAGTGGTGAATTCACGAGCCAAAACATCCACAACTTTTTCCATTTTGGCGGTTAATTCAGCGATTACTTGCCTCATTATTTTTGCCCCTGCCGTGAGGATTAGTAATGGCCAATCTCGAATCTAGTGAATCTTGATACCTTTATATTCTCGCCCACTTTGGCAATGGTCTGGTCAATAATTTCCTGCACGCTTCTCGTAGGTTCTCTAATGAATGGCTGATTAACCAGGCAAGCTGTTTGTGGGTCAAATTCTTCTTTCTCAGGGATTTCCTCAATGGTGATGAATTGAGGAGAGGTAGCAGCGATTTGCATGGCTATATCGCGAGCGAGTTGTCTGAACTCATCGGTGTGAGCTACAAAATCAGATTCACAATTCAGTTCTACCAGTGTTCCTATCTTGCCGGTGTGGTGGATATAAGCTTCAATTATCCCTTCTGTAGTCACACGCTCCTTTTTTTTCTGTGCTACCGATAATCCGCGACGCCGTAAAACCTCGACCGCCTTTTCTACATCTCCCCCTGCTTGAAGGAGTGCCTTGTTGCATTCTAGCATTCCAGCGCTTGTCCTGCTTCTCAATTCTCTTATCGATTCAGTCGAGACTTTCATGTGATTACTCCTCCGCCTGCTCCCCTGCTTGTTCCTCCAGGGGCTGCTCCCTTACTTCTTCCTCCGGCAACTCCTCTATTTGCTCCTTTGGCTGCTCCCTTACTTCTTCCTCCGGCAACTCCTCTACT
>Ga0209427_10000551_pt1 | contig 40293 bp, 35 predicted proteins | sample DeeMarSWOR136_30_FD_187465 | JGI IMG/M metagenome (GOLD analysis project Ga0209427, IMG submission 187465) | Marine sediment microbial communities from White Oak River estuary, North Carolina - WOR-1-36_30 (SPAdes) (version 2) | ecosystem: Environmental > Aquatic > Marine > Intertidal zone >...
AGTCTCACTCCTAAGTCTTATTTCTTTTTGAGGTACCCAAGCTCTTCAAAGATCTCTTTATAATTCACATATTCCTCATCCCAGAATTTTCCGTACTCTTCCGGTCCTTTCCAGCCTTCCCGAAGGTCGAGGAGGCTGGCATGGGCGATGGCTTTATAAGAAGAATGGTTCGCAGCCTTCTTGAAAACATCGGCGAGATAGTTGATGATTTCCTGCGGTGTCCCTTTTTTCACACAGAGCCCTCTCCACCTGCCCATGGTGATATCGTAACCCAGTTCTCTTCCGGTAGGGACATCCGGGAATTTTTCTACTCTCTTTTCAGTAAAGATGACCAAAGGTCTCAACTTCTTCGCTTCGATGAGCGACATAATCACACCCGGTTCTTCATGAAGGACATCGATATGTCCTCCGAGGACGGCCGCATGCGTTTCGGGAGCTGCATCGAAGGGGATATACTTCACCTTGATCCCAGCCTTCTTGGCAAAGAGCATGATGATCACTTCATCCGGGCTTGCGGCTGTCGTTCCCGTGAACTGAAGCTTACCTGGATTTTCCTTCGCATATTTAATCACATCTTGGAGAGTTTTGAATTTGCTTTCGGCCCTCACGTAGAACATGCTTAGATCCTGCTGAACATTGCACAGAGGTGAGAACTCTTCTTTATAATTCTCTCGGCCAAAAATGGTATTGATGAGCTGCTCCGGACTGAAATTGTAAATGGTGTATCCATCTGCAGGCTGCGACAGGACATATTGGGATGCTTTAACACCCGCCCCTCCTGTGAGATTGGTGACGTTAATAGGAACCTTCAATGTCCTTCTGGCTGGCATCATTAAACTTCTCACAAAGATGTCGCTCCCACCGCCCGCTCCGTATTGAACGACCACTTCGATCGCCCGGGTAGGGTAGTCCTTCGGTTTCGCCTGGCCCCAGGAAAAACCCGCAAAAGATAAAACAAGGATCGTGATGATAAGAATGGTGTAGATAGGTTTCGCTTTCATAATTTCTCCTCCTTTCGGTTTAATGAGTTCCTCCCCTCGAAGGGAAGACTTACCGCTCAAGACTCTTCATGAGCAGTTCCGCTTTCTCCCTGGCCTCCATCTTCTGAGTGACGACGTTAAACCCTGCGCCGAATTTCTCCTGGCAAAACTCCCTTAGGATCTCGACTGTCTTAAGGCTGCCAGTAACAGGGAGATAGGGCCAGAAATAGGTCGGAATTCCCATGGCCACCGTCCAAGCCCCTCTGGCCACCGCCTTGGTCCTGTTGGCTTCTGGAAAACAGGCCACTACGGGGAAGCTGCTGAGAGGCTTCTTTCCAACAGCCGTCAGGGTGAGGAGAAAATCGGTCACCCCACCATTTTCACAGCTTCCCAGATCGATAACGGCCGGAATATTCTTACCCAGTGAGGGGAGAAGATCCAACAACCCTTTCCCGCAATTCGTCCCCCGCTGCCTTGGATTTAAGAGGCCGTATTTCGCAAGACCGATACTGGTGCAGCCCTCGGAGATGCATAGAACATCCTTCTTTAGCAACTCCTGAGTTATGGTCACGCTCTCATTATCCTGTGTGAACTTGACATTGTTGCATCCGGCTAGGAGAGCTATCCCTCTTATCTTTCCTTCCTGAAGCGCTTCCACAACCCTCTTTACATTCAGATCCTTAACAGAAAAATTCATGAGGGCGGACTCTTTGACCTCCGGGATCTCCCTCGGTACCTCCCTGCGGGCTTCAAAGCTTTTCCTTGCGCTGTCCACAATTTCACGGGCCAATTTGGCCAGGTTTCCCCGGTTCAGAAGCTCCGTAGAAACAATCTCCACTTTCCAGGTTTTTGCCAGTTCGCGCAAAGAGGGATTGACACATTGATCACCCGCCACAATAAGATCCACCGCTCCTGTCATTACAGGGATCTCCTGGGAACCATAGTTTGTCACGGCGGCAAAATGGTGAGGGGGAACGAAGGCATCGGTGCAAACACCCAACATCGCGATCTTCTTCCCTTTGGCTGCTTCAGCAACCTTCTGTTTCAGAAGGGGATTAAAATGGCCTAAAAAGAGGATGTTTGGAACTCCCTCCTTCATTACGCCCAAGTTGACCTCGACAGCGCTTGGAAAACCATCTCCGAAGACCGAAGCCTTCAACCTTCCCTGAAGAACCTGGGCTGCACACCCGGCCACCGCGGCTTTGAAGGCCCAGAGAAGAATATCTTCCAATTCCCCGATCCCTCCGTCCAGCTTCTGGGAAACCTTGAAGAGATCCCTCCCAACTCCTTCCGGATAGACACCCGCTGTCTTCCAACTGTCGATGAGGGCCTTGGAAAACTTTCCTGTGCCATTGATACTTCCTTTCTCGGTCAGGCTTTTGACATCTTTGAGAATTTTCAGCGACTGGTCTTTTCTCTTGGGCGAACCTTCCTTGTTCTCAATGCCTCTGGCGAAATCAGTCAGCTGATCGAAGTAGGCCATTGTTCCGTGGAGGACCAACCTTAGGAAGGAATGAACTCCGAGGACGTCCTTGTCCTTCCCACAAATCCCCACCTTATTCTGCTCACGAAAAGGATGACTGATACATGGCCCCTGAAGGCAGTCTCTACAATTCAAGCCGGCGTCACAGAATCCGCACTGGGGAAGGGATCCCTCGTAGCGATCCCATGCCAGGGATACCCCCTTCTCTGCGGCCGTTAGCAAAAAAGGCTCTACCGCTTTATCAGCCGTCTTCCTCTGAATGAAATCCATCTCTCCTTCTCCTTTCTCTAAAAGGGTCCATTTCGCAGGTGAACGCCTGCGGCTACAGGAATTCTCGTCTAAAAACTTCGGCTTGGGGAATACCCATACCAGGTAGCCCCTTCCTCTCGTTCCTCCAGAATCAGGGCCTTCGTAGGACAGACGTCCACACAGATAGGAAATTCCATGTTCCGGCAGCGGTCGCATTTCACCGCCACATGATGTCCGGACGAAGGGGTAATGATCCCGAAGGGGCAGACCATGACACACATCCAGCAGGCGACGCAGGTCGGTTCGTGGACATAAACCAGACCCGTCTTCGGATCCCTGCGCATCGTTCCATTGGGGCAGGCGTCAATGCATGGCGCCACTTCGCAATGGCGGCAGTGCAGTGGCAGATTGTTGCCATCCACATGGACTCTTGGAACCGGACGGGGTTCCTCATGGATGGCATCGTTCAGCTCCTTGGCGATGGACCCGATCTCTACTCCGCACCAAAGCCCGCAGGTATGGCACTGCGTACACTTCTCCTGATCCACCTTGATCACTTTCATTCTATCCTCCTTGGACCTTCTATCTCCTCGGTCGCTGGGTAAGCTCCCGGTATTCAACCTCTGTGAATTTTTCCCTATTCTTTCCAATCAACGGCAAGAGGTCGGCAAAATTGAGGCGATCGCTGACCAAGAAGGAGACATAATCCGAAACATTGATCTTCTTCTTCAGGAGCGTCGTCAAGACCCCCGCCCTCTGCACCTGACCGACTAGAATAGCTCCCACAATGCGTCCATCCTTGAGGACAAGTTTCCGGTAGGTCTCCTTCGTCCTCCTCTGAAACTGCTCGAACCCACCCCCTTCGGGCCGGGTGACGCCCATGGAAATTATGGAGAGACCATAAAAGTCAAGGGAATTCATCCGAAAAGAACCATTGTACTGCGCCTTCCGACCTGCCATATTCAGGCCAGCCACCCGTCCCTGCTCAAAGGCGCAGGGCCAGATGGCATTGATCCCCATTCTCTCCGTTGAAAGATCGTAGGTTTCGGCCACATCTCCGGCCACATAGATATCCGGTACGGTCGTCCTCATGGTCTCATCCGCGACGATCCCCTCATTCACCTTGACCTTCGTCGAGGAGACGCAGTCGACATTAGGTTGAACACCCTTACCGATCACTACCAATTGGCAAGTAATTCTTTCCCCGTTGTCGAGGAGGATGCCCTCCACCGACTCCCCTCCCACGATCTCGACAGCATCCCTCCCGGTCCGGACATCGATGCCGTGCTCGCGCATCGTCCCCTCTACCATTTGGGCGGCGTCCCGGTCCAACATCTGCGAAAGGACCTGACCGGATTTGACGATGAGCTTCACCTTCACCCCTCGAAGGGAAAGAGCATAACCGGTCCTGAGCCCAATCAGCCCGCCACCCAGGATGCATGCCGTTTTGATCCCATCCAAACGATCGACGATCTCCTGGGCGTGTTCGATATACCTCATCACGATCACACCCTTCTTATCCTTCCCAGGAATGTCCAAAATCTTAGGAGAAGAACCTGTGGCGATCAGCAGTTTGTCATAGGGGTACTCTCTCCCATCTTCCATCCGGATGTTTTTTGAATCGGGCAGGACCTGCTGAACCCTCTGGCCGAGATGGGCCGTCACCCGGTTCTCCATAAAGAACTCCAGAGGTCTGAAGTGCAACTCTTCCTTGGTGATGGCTCCAGCAACGTAATAGGAGAGAAGGACTCTCGAATAGAAGGGAGTTCCTTCATTGCTGAACAACTCGATGGGAGAGGTCCGATCGACGGACCGGATTGCTTCCACGGTGCTGATTCCTGCTGCGCTTCCGCCAATGATTACATATCGCATCTTTCACTCCTTCCAATAGAGAATCGCATGGCGCATAGCATAACGTAACAACAGATCACGATTCAATACCGGTTGATCACGTAGAGAGGCAACATCTCTTCAATGATCTTCTTTCCCCGGGTCAGATTAAAGTTACCACAGGTACAACACTTGGCCATTTCCACAGCCGCGTCGTCCAGTGTCCGATGTCCCTTCTTGATGTCCCGGATCAACTTTCCTACGAGATCGTTGGCGATCATGGCGTGACCGCACATGGTCGTGAGCTTCAAGACATCATACTCTGGCATCCTCTCCGTCTTGCCCCATGTCCCCATGGAATACTCAACCGTGTGGATGCGACCCAGGCCCGCTTCGTACATCATATCCTGGACAATGTCCGTGACACCCGACACCGTGATGGATATCCCAGGTCTCTTCTCTTTCAACTCCTTCAATAAGGCCACCACTTTGTCCCGGTTATCATAGGTGACCTCAACGATGGTGCCATCGGTGACGCGGTCCAGAATATCCTCAATCGTCGTGTTATAAATGTTACCCGTCTTCATATCGCCTTCATTGATGGGTCCATGCGTATAGGCAATGCGCAAATACTCTCGCGTCTTGGGCGCGGACCCCTCCTTATTGACACCGGTAGCAGGACAACCGATCACCACAAAATCATCTTTAAGACTCTCTCTGTCACCCCTTCGATGCAAACTGTGAGTCATCGCTTTTCTCCTTTATCCACCTTATTCATAGAATTTAAAGGGCGGCTCTCCCAGCCCCATGTTGTTTTTGCTGTTGATGGAATACCAATACCCCAATTTTTTCAAGATAGGAAGGATGGGAATCTCGCCCACGGGGGGAACTTTTGAAATAATCTCCACGGTAAAAACCGTATTCACCTTTTCAGCCGCCTTTTTGATGGTCTCCAGAACCTTGGGGAGATCCGCCAGCTTACACTTCCCCTCAATGATAGCGGAAACCGCCCTTTCATTGAGAACATCGTCCCGAAGTTTACCTGTTTTCTTGTTTGACATAAATTGGGTGACCGGGTTCTCCTCTGCAAACTCATACCCTAAGGGAGATAAGGCCATCGCCACCACTTCAACGTCCCTAAAGTAGGCCCCTACACCTGGCCTCCCCAGTTCAATGCCAACGCCAACCTCTCCGGGCCGAAATCGCCCTGAGACGTCATTGGTTTTCATCTCCTCAGTCCCACGACCCGGAACCTGGGATCCTTTGTACTCCGTCAGGGGATTGCTCAAGATCGCCCGGACCTCTCGTGGCCAAGGCTCTGCAGGTTGATACAGTGCGTTTACGGGGCAGATTTTTGCCCGGTAGCACATCCCGCAGTCCGTGCATTTATCCTGGTCGATATCGATGTATACCCTCCCGGGGATCTTTTCATGTCGGCGAAGGATCTGTATCCTCCCCATCGGACAGTAAGGGAAGCATCTCTTGCAACCGATGCACCTGTCATCGCGAACCTTCATAAAAGGCCTCCTTTCCGTCATCACCCTCCAAAAACATGGCGGGACTTCTTCCTTAGATCTATTTCTGTTTTCCCTAAAAAAGAACTTTTTAGAGCATCCTCTTTGGCCTCCCTTATGTGTTCTCGCATGATTCGTTCGCAGAGGTCTGGGTTTCTTAATCTCAATGCTAAGATGATTTTCTTGTGACCATCGATAGTTCTCTTTGCTCCATCGAGATACTGAAGGGTGTTCTTTCGATATCTCAATACATACTTTCTCACGTTCGCAATCATACTGTAGATCCGGGGTTTATGGGCGATCACGGCATGAAGCGTATCATGAAACTGCGTATTCCATTCAAAAATCTCTTCGATCTTTTTTCGTTTAAATGCATCTTCTGCCTTCAAAATCAGTCTATCCATTCGTTCAAGAGTCTTTTCAGAAATAGTCTCGGATATGAGTCTCAGTGCGTATCCTTCCAGACTTGCCCGAATATCAAACAATTCTTCTATTTCCTCCCTTGAATCAGCCGAAACGATAAAGCCTCTCCTCTCAAGAGGCTTGATCAACCCTTCTGTTTCCAACTTATGGAGGGCTTCCCTGATAGGGGTTCGGCTAACCCCCATTTCTTCCGCAAGATGTTCTTCAGTCAGTCTCTTTCCGGGACTAAAACGTCCAGAGAGAACCGAAGATTTCAGGTAATCATAAACCCTTTCTCTTATTTTGACATTATTCTTTTTGCTTGCTATTTGAACCGGAAAATTCTTATTCAAAATTGTATCCAATTTCTAAATTTTCAGCATTCTAAATTTCTCAAAGAAAAATGTCAAGAGAAATTTGTATCGCAAAATTCGTTTTAGATTACAAACCGTTATGTGGCTAACCCCGATGTTGAAGAGGAAATTAAAAAACCCTTTAACCCGTGAAACCCTCCTCGTTTTGGGATACAATTTATCCCTATGTTTGTTCTTGACCACCGTTTCCAAAGCAAAAATGGATTTGTTATCAACCTTATGATTACAATAATGAAGAAAATCGTATCCAAGGTTTCTTAGTAATGAAAGAAGGCGACGTCCCCTAGCTGCAGAGGAAATCGATACGAAAAAGATTAATTAATCTGATTCGTTGTAATTTAAAGGAAATTATTTTGTGCAATTATTGACAGGTTGGGGACCGAGTTTTATGATTTTGTGGTTTCGTACAATCTGGATTCTAACGGGTTTAGACATTAAAAGGTGAGCCGCGTGTGCTTAACGAAATCAGTCTTAGTTTAATACGTATTTTCACCATAAAGAGTTGAAACATGGAGATCGATAAGAAAAAATGTGTTGGGTGTGGCAATTGTCACTCAGTATGTACAATGGGCATAATCTACCTCGACGAAGATGGTAAATCCGTTGTGAACCAGGATGAATGTGTGGAATGTCTTACGTGTTATCGTGTGTTGCGAAATGAAGGCTATTCCCCCTGGTTGGTCCGGGCGATTCGAAAGGTCCTTTCCTCCCTCAGATTGGGTTACCTGGGAGAAGTCGACGTCTGTCCAACCGGAGCATTGACTCCTCCTGAGTTGGAATGGCCAAGGACGCTTCGCGCTGTCTTCAGTGACCCAACCACCGTTCATCCGGGGACAGGCGTCCCCGGCCGAGGGACCGATGAGATCAAGAGCAATGATGTTACAGGAAGGTTGCGTAGAGGAGAAGTGGGATTTGTCATAGAGATGGGTCGACCTGGTGTCGGTGCCTTTTTTCGCGATATCGAGAAGGTGGCCATGGCTCTCGCCAGACTTAAACCCCACTTCGAAAGAGAAAACCCCGTGACCCAACTGATGGTAGATCCAGAGACCGGAAAGATGCGGGAGGATATTCTGAACGAGAAGGTTCTGTCGGCCATCATCGAAATCAAAACGACGCTCGAGAGAATTCCAGAATTTCTCCAAGCCTTAGAATCGATTCAGAAAGAGGTTGATACAGTTGTCAGTGTAGGGATTGCCTCCAAATGCCTCCCTGATGGATCGATCCCCCACGAGGAGTGGGTGAGAGAGGCAGGCTACCGGTTTTCGACAAATGGGAAAACGAACATCGGATTGGGGCGCCCCTTGTTCCGGGAGGAATGAATCGTGACCAATACACTTCACCGACAGGGTAGTATCGAAAATCTGAGAAATGACTACATCATTTTCGCTCATACAGCTAAAGGAATTAATCGTGAAGGTTCGGCTCCAAAGATTCAGGAGTTCATGCGAATCTGCCTGAAATACCGTCCTGTCAATATCGGGGAATGTAAACAGGGAAACATTCTTCAGGATGATATCGATATTCAGAGGTTGATTGCCACCCAGGGGGACGGTGCAGGAGCAGCTGCTGTCTTTACAGACCTCGAGACCCTCCAAAAAGTGGTGGAGGATCTTATTCAAGCGGACCTGGGTATCTCCATCAATATCAGCGGACTCATGGATGACGTTCAGGCCTGTTGCAGACGGGCGGGGATTGAGAGACACAGTGCGGAACATTCGCTTGGGTTCTGGGGTTCAAAGGATCGGCTCCCGGAGAGAGAAGTTTTGGAATTCAACACGATGTGTGGTCACGGCATGGTCTCCTTCAATCTCATCCGGAAGATGATCGAATATGTAAAGCTCGGACGTCTCACCCCAAAGAAAGCCGCAAAGATCATGGCCAAATGTTGTGAATGCGGTGCCTTCAATCCTCTGCGTGCTGAGATGATGTTGGAGAAAGTGAGAAAAGGAGAAAAGTCCGTTAGGGGATGATAGTCCTTCCTAGATGCTTTTCCCTCTTCTTCTCTGGACAAAGAAATGGAAACCTTAAAGCGAGATCTCCAAAGGTTGATCGAGGGAGAGGTCTTTTTCGATGAACTTACCCGTGCCATCTACAGCAGTGCTGCTTCCATCTACCGGGTGAAGCCTTTCGGTATCGTAAGACCCAAACATCAAACGGATGTGATACGGTTGGTGAGGTACGCAGCCGAAAAGGGAATCCCGCTCATTCCGAGAGGGGGAGGGACAAGTCGCACGGGTAACGAGCTTGGAGACGGGATCCTTGTCGACTTCACGAAGTATATGAACAGAATCCTGGAATTTGAGCCCAACGAAGGATGGGTCCGAGTTCAACCCGGGATAATCCTTGATTCCCTGAACAAGTTTGTAAAACCTCACAAGCTTTTCTTTCCCATCGACCCCTCGACAAAGGAATATTGTACAGTGGGGGGAATGATCGCCAATAATTCGAGTGGTCCCCATGCAGTTAAATATGGCGCCACCCGCGATTATGTTCTCTCGTTAGAAGTGGTTCTCTCTGATGGCGAAGTGATGACCACACGCCCTGTCTCCCTGGGGAGAGGAGAATCGAAAGATCCGGAAACTCTCGAGGAGAGAATCTATGGGACCATGCCTGGCCTGCTCCAAGAGTATCGCAAACCTATGGAGGAGGAAAAGCCTTTCACCCTGAAAAACTCCTCAGGTTATGATCTCTGGCGACTGCAGGGGAATGGATGCTTAGACCTCACCTCTCTTTTCGTGGGATCTGAGGGAACCCTGGGAATCATCACCGGGGCAAGGCTCCGTCTCGTCCCCCTCCCCGGGAAAGCACGGGGAGGCCTCATCTATTTTGACAATCTAGATCATGTGGGCCCGGCCACACAGAAACTCCTCGACCTCTCTCCTTTCATGCTGGAGATCATCGAACGACAGATTATCGACCTTGCCCGAAAACAGAAGGCCGAGATGAGGCCGTATCTCCCCGAAGGGACTGAGGCCCTCCTCTTTGTTGAATTCGAGGAAGAGGATGGAGAAAGGCCTCCGCATAAGTTCACTAAAGCCGAGAGGCTTCTCGTCCAGCAGGATAAATTGGCCACATCGGTAAAGGTGGCCAGGAATGAAGAAGAGACGGCCATGTTTGAAAAAGTCAGAAGCATCTCCGGCCCCATTCTCAATAAGGCAAAAGGACCTAAGAGACCGCTGGCTTTCATTGAGGACGCTGCCGTTCATCCGAGCCTTCTTTCCCAATATATCATAGGTCTGAGGGAAATCTTTAGAAAGGTCGAGGTGGAAGCAAGCATCTATGGCCATGCCGGCGATGGTAACCTTCATCTCATGGTTTTTTTAGACCTTCGGAAAGACTCCGAAGTGAAAAAGATGTTGGAGTTAGCCGATGCCTGTTACGATCTGGTCCTCTCCTTGAAGGGGACGATCAGTGGAGAGCACGGGGACGGCCGGCTGAGAACCTACTATCTCCGAAAACAGTATCCGAATCTCTATCCAGCCATGGCGGAAATAAAGAATCTTTTCGATCCTAAGAACATTCTCAATCCAGGCTGTATTGTTGGAGGTGAAAAGAACCGTCTCAATCAGCACCTCAAGTATGAGGCTCATAGCCAGGGGGAAATGATAGGCACCTTCTTTGACAAGGAAGTGGTGAGAACAGCCATTGAAACCTGCTCTGGCTGCGGGAAATGCCGTTCCTATTGCCCCGTTGCACAGAAGGTCTTAGAAGAAGGGGCGATGGGACGAGCCAAAGCAACTCTCCTCAGAGAATTCGCATCCGGCGGTCTCGATCAAAAATTCCTCGACTCTCATCAATTCAAAGAGGTGATGGATTCTTGCGTCAACTGCAAGAGGTGTTTAACCGAATGCCCCTCCGGAGTCGACATCCCCTGGCTTGCATTGAGCGGTCGCGCCCACTACCTTGAAAAACATGGAGAACCTCTGACCAACCGCTTCTTTACCAACACCCGCGCTTTATGTAAAAAGGGAAGCGTTCTTGCTCCCCTGGTGAACCTCGCTAACTCTCTTGTTCCCATCCGGAAAGGGCTGGAGGTCGCTCTGGGACTTGACCGACGTCGTCACCTGCCACCCTTTCGTCGCCGAACCTTAAAAAGACTGTTGAAAGAACGGCCACCCTTTCACAGCGATAAGAAGATCGTCTACTTCATCAGCTGTTACTCAAACTTCAACGAGCCGGAGGGAGATGGACTGGCAACGATTGAGGTGCTTGAGCGTAACGGGTTTGAGGTCTTGATTCCCGACTTTCGATGTTGCGGCATTGCCCGCATCAACTCCGGTGCGATTAAGATGGTGAGGGAGGATATTCAAACAAATGTGGAAAAGATGTCTTCCCTCGTCAGCCAGGGCCTCAGCATTGTTTTCAGTGAACCCAGTTGTGCGCTTGCGGTCAAAATGGAATATCCGAAAATATTGAATTCCGAAGAGTCCTTCAAAGTGGCGGAGAAATGTCACGACATCCACCAATTCCTAATGATGCTCCATCAAAAAGGAGAACTCAACCTAAATCTAGGCTGGATAAACCTGAACGTAGGCTATCATAACCCTTGTCATCTCCGTGCATTGGGCGTTGTCACAGAGCCCGTTGAACTACTTCGATTGATCCCGGGGGTCAGGGTCCAGGTTTTTTCTGACGGCTGCTGCGGCCTGGTAGGAACCTTTGGCATGAAGAAAAAGAATTTTGACCTCTCCGTCGCGATTGGGAAAAGGCTCTTTGACGAAATCTCAGATTCGGCAGTGAACGAGATCTCAACCGGTTGCGGTGCATGTAAGCTTCAGATCTTCCAAGGAACCCATAGGGAGGCGGTTCACCCTATTTCACTGCTTGCCATGGCTTATAAAGAAGGAACCGAAAAGCAACCCGGAGTCCCGTCACTTCAACGAAATATAGATTGAGACGAGGATAACGAAAAGGGCAAAAAGTTTTCTCAGGCGATAAGGGTGTGTCCTAAAGGAAACATACGCTCCAACTCTTGCCAAAAGGAAGGTACCAAGACCAAGGGCTATGCCACGTTGAAGGTCAACGAAACCAATGTTCCCCGCAGGCAGATCAGGATGGCCCATTCCATTAATAATGTAACCTATGACGGAACACAAAGCCGTAATAAAAATGGCGGCACTTGATGTTCCAATGGCCAATTTTAAAGGCATTCTTAAAAAATAATACATCATGGGGACCGTGAACACGCCCCCCCCAATTCCGGCCAGAGCTGACACAATACCCGCGGCAAAGCCTGTCAGGATGAGACCACGGGTGCTCGGCCTCGACAATAATTCAAGTTTTTTTTGAGCTTTCTTTTCGCTTTCGGTCAGCATTCTGATCGCAGCAACCATCACAATGATAGCAAAGGCTACCCGAAGGTGCATGCCGCTTAAGGCCGCAGCGATTCGCGCTGTTCCAAAAGCAGTAAGAGCGCTCGATAATCCAATGATGAAAACCGCCGGCCAATCAATATTTTTCTGTTTGCCATGTTGATAACTACTCGAGAGGGATGTGAAAAGAACGACAAAGAGACTGGTCCCAATCGCCATATGAGTCAAGACAGTGGGAGAAATTCCTGCATGCTCGTAGACGAAGATTAAAATGGGGACCATGATAAATCCCCCACCGACCCCGAAGAGGCCACCCAGGAACCCTACGCCACACCCCAGCACCACAAAAACTAGGAATTCAAGTAGTGACATATCAATCACTCCTGGGATAGGGATTCAATGGCCAATGCTCAATAGTCAATGATCAATGATCATTGATAATTGCCAATTGACAACTGACCATTGATTTTTTACTCATAGCGTAGGGCCTCAATCGGGTTGAGCAACGAGGCCTTCCTTGCTGGATAGAATCCAAAAAATACGCCAACAGAGCCAGAAAAAAGGAAAGCCAGAAAAATTGCCTCGATCGAGAAGAGCGTTGGCCACCGGGTAAAGGTGGATAGAACAAGGGTTCCAGCGATTCCAATTCCGATTCCTAATGTCCCTCCGATGAGGCTCAGGACTAAAGATTCGATGAGGAATTGCAGCAGAATGTCCCTGCCCTTTGCCCCTACGGCCATTCGAATGCCGATCTCTCTCGTCCTCTCCGTGACAGAGACAAGCATGATGTTCATGATCCCGATCCCACCCACAATCAGGGAGATGGAGGCAATGGAACCTAAGAGGAGTGACATCACATTAGCCGACTGTTCAGCGCTCGACATCACCTCGGTGAGATTTCTTACGGAAAAATCATTCTCTTGGTTCGGTTGAATACGGTGCCTCTGTCGAAGAAGGTCTGTGATCTGCTCCTCGGCCTCCTTTACCGTTTCCGGTCCCCAGGCCTGGACGGCGATCACCCTCACCATTCCCGGAAATTGCATCCCAAAAAGTCTTTTCTGTGCAGTCGTTAATGGAACAAAGATAATATCGTCCTGGTCCTGTCCCCATGTCGATTGGCCTTTGGGAGCAAGTACCCCGATCACGGTAAAAGGGACTTTCTTGATGCGGACGATCTGGCCGATCGGATCAATCCCCCCGAAGAGGTTCTCCACTACCGTGTATCCTAAAAGACACACTTTGGTCGCGCCATCGACATCCTGCTGGGTGAACGGCCGACCGAATGAGAGGGGCCAGTCCCTGATTTCGAGAACTTCGGGAACCGTCCCATTAACGATGGTAGACCAGTTCTGATTTCCAAAGACCACCTGAGCGATTCCGGTGGTGTTGGGAGCGACATATTTGACGGCAGGAATCTCAGTCACAATTGCTTTGGCATCATCCACTGTCAGCGTTGGCACCGTACCGGCTCCAAATCGGAGCCCCCCACTCGTCGAACTGCCTGACATAACTATAATAAGATTCGACCCCATGCTTGCAATTTGCTCTTCAATTCGGGCCTTTGCCCCTGACCCTACAGCAATCATCGCAATGACTGCGCCTACACCGATGATGATCCCCAACATGGTCAGCGCGGAGCGCATCTTATTGACCATGAGCGCCCTCAACGCGATCCGGAGGCTAGCAAAAAGAGTGGTCATCATAATACTCATCTAGGTTGAGGCTAAGGTTTAGGCTGAGGCAAAGGCTTTAATAATTTAATCGTGTTTATTACCTTACCCTTAACCTCAGCCTTAACCTCCATAAGCAGCCTTAGAAGGCTGCGTTGTCGTCATCGACCACCTTTCCATCTCTAAAATGAATATTCCTTTTTGCAAACGAAGCGATGTCCGGTTCGTGGGTGATCATAATGATGGTGATTTTCAGATCTCGATTAAGTCGCTGAAAGATATCCATGATCTCCGCACTCGTCTGTGAGTCGAGATTGCCAGTCGGCTCATCCGCCAAGAGAATGGAAGGTTGGTTGACCAAGGCACGGGCAATGGCTACCCGCTGTTGCTCCCCTCCAGAGAGTTGGCTGGGATGGTGATGTCCTCTCCCTTCGAGACCCACGGAAGAAAGGGCTTTCTTTGTCATCTCCTTCCGTTTGAGCGTTGGCGTTTTTCCATAGATCAGCGGAAGTTCGACATTTTCCAGAGCCGATGTCCTGGACAAAAGATTGAATCCCTGAAAGACAAACCCAATTTTACGATTTCGAATCTCAGCTAGCTCATCGTTCGAAAGATGTTCGCCGCTGATACCTTCTAAAAGGTATTGACCGCCAGTAGGCTGATCCAAGAACCCCAAGATGTTCATGAAGGTTGATTTACCGGAACCTGAAGCGCCCATGATAGCTACAAACTCACCCTTTTCGATAGAAAGAGAAACACCCCGGAGGGCATGGACCTCTACCTCACCCAAGTGGTAGACTTTGACTAAATCCTGAACCTGAATCAATGAACCCATATCTTCAACAATCAATTCAAACTGCAAAATTAGCAGTGATCAGTTAGCAACAAAAATCTACCCAGAAAATGCTAATTTTGCATTGTTCATTGTTTATTTTGCATTGAATCAGTTCTATTATCTGAATCCACGCATGGAAGGTGACGTCCTGCCGCCCTGGGTCTGACCTTTCTTCTTTGAAATCTCCTGAACGATCAGCTCCGCCCCCTCCTTGAGGTCTCCTGAGACCACCTCACTAAAAGTCCCATCCGTAAGGCCGAGGACAATAGATACCGGCTCCGGTTTACCCGCTGAGGTAAGAACCCACACCCTCGCCGACTTTCTTTCCTGTCCCTGCCCGCTTCGCAGGTTCTGCCACTTCTGCCTCTGCTCCTCCGTCAACACCCCCAGGATCTTCTGCCGCAACAGGCTCTGTATCTTTCCTCTCGCCTCCTCCGGCTTCGACTTCTCGCGTATCTCCTGGATCTCCTGTCGTGAAGACATCAATATCATCTCCACCTTTGCCTTTTGTTCCGGTGTGAGATTTAGCCCCTCGGCCAATCGCTCCGCTGTCATTCCTCCCCGCGGCTGTTCGCCTGAGCCCCTGTCAGGAGTGGCTTCCCTTTTTTGAGACCCTGTATTCTTCTTTCCAACTTCTTCACCAATGGTCGCCTTTGCAGACTCCGGCCGATACCGCAATGCTGCGTTTGGTATCCTCAACACCCCACTCTTATACGCAATCATTACCGAAACATTCGCCGTCATGCCTGGTTTCAACTTGAACTCCTTATTCTCTACTTGAATGACGACATCATAAGTAACAACATTCTGAATGATGGTAGGCGCATTGCGAATTTCCGAAACTCTTCCATGGAACGTCCTTTCAGGATAGGCATCAACGGTGAAAGTTGCCTCCTGCCCTTTTTCAATGCGGCCAATATCTGCTTCGCTCACATTCGTATCCACCTGCATCTGGGTCAGATCTTTGGCAATGGTGAAAAGCGTCGGAGCCTGGAGGCTGGCTGCCACGGTCTGGCCCACATCGACATTCCTCGAAATGACAATTCCATTGACCGGAGACCGAATGGTGGTGTATCTCAAGTTGGTCTCTGCCAGTTTCAAAGCGGCCTTTGCCTGTTCCACCTGAGCTTTTGAAGATTCCAGCTGGGACTTGGCAGATTCTAATTGGGCCTTCGCCAACTCCTTTTGGGCCGTCGCAGAATCATAATTCGTCTGGGCAGTATCCAAAGCCGCCTGAGCAATGGCCTTCTTCTCCATCAGCTCTTTGTTTCGATCGAAAGTTCTTTTCGTATCCAAGACAGCAATTTCCGCTTTTGCAAGATTGGCTTGTGCACTCTGCAGATTTGCATGGGCGTTTAATTGACTCGCCTGAGAATTGAGTACATTAGCTTTCCCCTGCTCTACCTGAGCCTCAAAGATTGCCGGATCAATCTGAGCGATCACCTGTCCTTCTTTGACTTTGGAGTTGAAATCAGCATAGAGGGCTTTGATGGTCCCTGAAACCTGGCTCCCCACCAAAACGGTAATAACAGGATTGATCGTTCCGGTAGCCGTCACGGTTGTGCTGATCTCTCCTCGTTCCACTTTCATCGTCCTAAATTTCTGACTCGACCCCTTTCGCCCGATCCACCAATAGGAAATAACCCCCCCGACCAGAATCACGATCAGGACGATCACTGTCATAATGATGACATTCCTCCTCCGATCTCCCATTTTAGCGCCCTTTCCCTTTCTTCCTGAACTGGAGACGAATCGGAACCCCCTGGAAGCCAAACGTCTCCCGCATCTGATTGGTCAAAAAACGCTCATAAGAAAAATGAATCCCCTCTGGATAATTTGTAGAGATCATGAACGTAGGTGGACCGATGGAGACTTGGGTAATATAGCTTAACTTCACATTTCGATTCTTATGAAGAGGTGGAGGATTATGTTCCACCCATGTTCTAAAGTGCTTGTTCAGTGGAGAGGTGGGAATCCTCTTCTGCGTCTGCTTGGTCACTTCATCGACCGCATCCAGGATCTTGAGAACCCTCTGACCCGTCACAGCAGAGATGAAAAGGATGGGAGCATAGGAGAGGTATTTCAAATCGCCGTATATTCTTTTCTCAAACGCCACCATCGTTTTGGAATCCTTTTCGATCAGATCCCATTTATTCACCACCAGAATGCATCCCTTCCCTTTCTCGTGAATGAATCCGCCAATGTGGGCATCCTGATCGGTCACCCCTTCTTTCGAATCCAGTAGCAGCAGAGCCACCTGGCACCGGTCAATGGTCCGGAGCGCCTCCACGATACTATATTTTTCCAACCTCAGACTGATCCGGCTCTTCCTCCGAATGCCTGCGGTATCGATGAGGATATATTTCTTCCCGTCTTTCTCGAAGAACGTATCGATGGCATCACGTGTCGTTCCAGGCACCTCATCGACGAGCACCCTTCGATACCCTAACAAACGGTTGATCAAAGAAGATTTTCCCACATTTGGCCTTCCAATGACGGCCACCCTTGAGGCCTCTCTGTGCCATTTCTCCTCGGTCCGTTGAGGAAGAATTTTTATCATATCCTCCATCAATTCATCAAGACCATACCGGTGTTCTGCCGAAATTGGATAGATCCTTTCCATCCCTAAACCATAGAATTCGTAGACCTTCCCCTCATGTTTAGGGTCATCAATCTTATTGACGATAAAAAAGACAGTTTTATTCTGTCGTCTCAGGATATGTGCGATCTCTTTATCCGAAGGGGTCAGGCCTTCCTTCCCGTCCATGACGAAGAAGACGACATCCGCCTCCTCCATGGCCAACTGGCATTGCTCGCGCATCTGAATAAAGATTCGATCTTTTGAGACAGGTTCAAAGCCACCCGTATCGATCAAGGTGAAAACGCTTCCCTCCCACTCCACATCCGCATAATTTCGATCCCGGGTCACCCCAGGCTCATTCGCAACGATCGCCTTTTTCTCTCCGACGATTCGATTGAAAAGGGCTGATTTTCCAACATTCGGTCTTCCCACAATGGCAATGATGGGCTTCATAACGCTTTCCCAATGAATACACGGATATTATAAGACAGCGCTAACCCTTTAACAATAAATTACTTTTTCGCTTCAAACCCCCTTCAAATTTATATTGACTTTATTGAACCAAATCAGTAGACTCCAAAACTCAATTGCCCTTTTACTTATAAATGAATTTAAACCCCGTTCTCCTAGTAATCATTGGGGCTCCCAATACCAATTCTACAAGTCATTAAGGAAAATGCTTCCTGAATCTATTCCCCATTACAGTGTCGGGCCTTTTTTCGGCCTTGCTGCCAATGTGGTCATGGGTCTTTTATGTCTGATTACCTTCGTCCTCAACCGACACTACCGTCCCCTGTGGAACCTCTTTGTCTTCTATCTCTTCTTGACTTGCTTCTTCCTGGGAGGAGTGATTTACGGCATCCAAAAATCTCCAAATTCTATCCTCATAGGCTATAAAATCAGCCACGCGGGTTTAGCGATGCTTCCAGCCAGTTGGGCTTGGTTCATGTTATCCCTGTTAAATAAAAAACCAGGCCCCGTCTCCCGAACCATTATCGTCATAAGCCTTCTCCTGGCTGCCTCGGCCCTTTTTGGAAAGGGCCCGTGGTTTTTCGGACTTCCTTTGGAAATTCATCCCTCCGAGGGGGGAGTCTTAAGACCCCAATCGCTACTCCTCAGACCCATCATTAACCTCTTCTGCCTGATGGTTTGCCTTTACTATTTCATTCTGGCGGTAACAAAATTTTGGAAATTGAAAGATCAGAAGCTTAGCTATCTCCTCCCCTTTGGCATCGGATTATTATTATGGTTCTCGGGAGGATTGCATGATGCTCTCCTCTCTTATGGTGTTATGGCTCTAGGCAAAGAGAAGGTATTGTGGTTTGCCTCACTCTGGCTTTCTGTTTTCCTGGCGATTGCCATCGCCCTCCACTATCGATCCTTAGAGCAGGCGGTGCGTGACGCCCGGGATGTTTTTGAGAAGTTCGTCCCTCCGGCCTATCTTCGTCGCATTGCCGCTAAAGGTCTTCGATCCATCCGCTTGGGCGAGGCCGACCAACAGGAGGTGACCATCCTCTGTTGTGATATAAGAGGGTTTACCCCCCTATCCGAAAGACTCACTCCGAGTCAGTTGATTGCCTTCGTCAACCAGCTCCTTGAACGAATGACCAAGGCTGTGTCCAGACAAGGAGGAGTGATCGACAAGTTCATTGGGGACGCCATCTTAAGCATTTTTGAGGGAGACAACTCCGCTGAAAGAGCTGTCGCTTGCGGTATAGCGATGCTTCGTGAGGTTCATTCATTTAATACCGAGGAGGGCCGGCCAAAGGATCAAACCGTTCAGATCGGCATTGGGCTGCACTCTGGACCCGTCATCTTAGGAACCATCGGCTCCTCGGAGAGGATGGATTCGACTGTCCTTGGTCTAACCGTCAACCTGGCCAAACGCCTCGAGGAAATAACAAAGTCACTGGGGGTCAATATGGTCATCTCAAACCAGGTAGCCAAGCAATTACCAAACGAACACAATCATCGATTACGGGATCTGGGAGAAGTCTGGGTCAAGGGAAGCTTAACGCCTCTGACCATCTTTGAGGTCTATGACCAAGACCCGCCTGAATTGCAGGATCTCAAAGATCGGATTAGACCCATCCTAGCAGAAGGAATGGGGTTGGTCAGGACAGGTAATCTTCGGGGTGGTCTCGCGAAATTTCAGGAGATTTCCTCAATTTTCCCTCAGGATATGCCCACCCTTCTTCTCATCGCTTCACTGAAAAACGTTTTGGAAAAAAATCGAACCCATACCAGGACTGCTTTGCTTGATTTCAGATAGGTCATTCCCTTTACACTTAGTTATGAAAGTCGAAATTTGACCTCTCAGATACATTCAGGTTTATTGCTAGCTTCTCCTTCAAGTCATCCAGTCACGAATCCGTATTGCCAAACTAGAGTTCATAAGGATCATCGTCAAAAAGATAATTTCAACAATTTGATTTTTTAAATTGATTTTTTAAGGTTGACAGACACGATATTTTATATTATTCGGTGAATATATTATGCTTTTTGTGATAGCCAAAACCTCTTGAGACAACGATCTAATTAGAAAGAGCTTGTATGCGTATCATGTTGACAATTTTTCTTAAAATATAAAGGTTGCCTTATTCATTTCGGCACCTATACGCTACAAGACGCCTACAACTTCTCTTTTAAAAATTTTTATGGAATCATTTTAAGAAATGCGAAAGGAGGTAAACAGGATGAAAAAGACGTTCATGAAACATGTCACATGGTATCTTATCATTGCGATGTTTGTCATCGGAATAACACCCAGGGTGCATGCGGGATTTTCTCCGTCAGAAGTCGTTGGCTTCTCGCCGGTCGATAGAGCGTCCGACCTTGAAAAGATTCAGCATGCCATAGAAACAAAGATGATTGGTGAGCGGCTTAAACAAATCGGACTTACCCCGGATGAGATTCAAAAGAGACTCGCCCAACTCAGCGATCAACAGATTCATGAGCTTGCCCTCCAGCTCGATGAACTGAAAGTGGGTGGCGATGCTGGTTGGATCGTTCTTGGCGTGGTCATTGTCCTTGCCGCCATCGCTGTTCTTGTCATTTATCTGACCGGACATGAAATTGTTATTCAATAAAGTTGCCACGAAGAGTCGTATTGCACCATTGTATCCGGTTTGAACTCTCAGAGCGAAAAAGGTAAGCCATCTTGTTCAGAAGAAAGGCCAGGAGGGGCGTTCCGCCTACGGGGCGCCTCCTCTTTTTGAGTTGTATCCTGCTTGTCCTATCTTATTGTGCAGCGACGCTTCCTGTTGAAAAACCAAAAGTTGGGCAGATCATAGAGAACGTTCCGTTCTACCCTCAAGAAATGTATCAGTGTGGTCCGGCTTCTCTTGCTGGCATTTTGAATTTCTGGGGTGTCACTGTTTCCCCCGAAGAGATTGCGGTGGAGATCTACAGTAGGTCAGTAAGGGGGACGCTCAACTTGGACATGACCCTCTATTCAGAAAAGAGGGGCTTAAAGGCCAATCATTACGAAGGGAGTTTCGAAGATCTCAAGGAGAAGATCGATGCAGGTTACCCATTGATTGTCATGGTCGATTATGGGTTCTGGATCTACAAGAAATACCATTTCATGGTCCTCCTGGGTTACTATAAAAATGGAGTGGTAGTCAATTCAGAAAAAGATCAACACAAATTCATACCCCTCAGGGTCTTTTTGAAATCTTGGAAAAGGACGAGATACTGGAGCCTTTTAATTACCCCTTAGCGATGAGCCAGATTTGTCGTTTTCGCCTCCTCCTACTATTTGGTCTGGGTTTGATGATCCTCCTGGTAGGGTGCTCTCTTCCGAGGGTCATTCTCCTGAAGGATCCCTTGACTCCAGAGGAGCACTTAAATCTCGGTGTCGCTTACGAAAAGGCGGGCGAACTGGGTCAGGCCGTAGCCGAATATCGATTAGCAGCCAAGAGATTGCCTCTCGCCTATCTTTATATTGGCAATGCTTATTTTCAAAAGAATGAATGGGGCGAAGCAGAACGGTTTTACAAAAAGGCGATAGAGAAAGATCCAAAGAATGCCGATGCCCATAACAATCTTGCATGGCTCTACTATAGGAAGCGTGAAAATCTTGACTTAGCAGAAAGCCTTGCTTTGAAAGCGATTGAACTCAATCCTTCTAAAGGGAATATTTACAAGGATACACTGAAAAGAATAAGGGAAATGAAAAAGCTTTGACAATTCTTGCCCAAGAAGGGGGGTCTGGCAATATCTCCAGTTGTCATCAATTGATCTTCCCTGTCTTCTTTTATGTTGGGCGGCTTGCCTGGAAAATAGCGACGGCCTCAATCTCGATACCGGCTTCCCGGGGAAGTCTGGCCACCTCGACCGTTGACCTCGCCGGAGGTGATGACGGGAAGTAACTGCCATAGACGTCATTGACTTGACTAAAATTTCCCATATCTTTCAGAAAAATGGTCACCTTGACCACATCGGCCATCGTCAGGTTTTGAGACTCCAATACCCCCTTGAGATTTTCCAAAACCCTTTGCGTCTGCTGACGAATATCTCCCCGCACCAATTCCCCACTCCCAGGATCGAGCGGAATCTGGCCAGACAGAAATAGAAAACCCCCGGCTTGAATCGCCTGGGAATAAGGTCCAATTGCTTTCGGCGCCTTCTCCGTCTGAATTACCTTTTTCTTCATGTTTCATCTCCTTCGCAATTCTATCGGCTATTTCCTCAAGAGGTTCACTGGAAAAATTCGAAGTCCGAATATCGAAATTTGAGGTCGCTTAAACTCTAAACACTAAACTCTAAATCCTAAACAAATCCAAAATATAAAACTCAAAAGTTAATTTTGACTTCTCGACAATCGGTCTTGAGTTTACTCCTTTGGACATTTGAGCTTGCTTAGAGTTTAGGGTTTCAAGTTTAGGGTTTGACAACTTTGTTTCGAATTTCGCCTGCCCGCCCCGCCCCTGCCTACCGGCAGGCAGGCTCGGTCGGGACCGGAGCCGGTAGGCAGGGATTTCGTGCTTCGAATTTAGACACCATCTACCTAAGTGACGATGCCATGCTCATGACAATAACAATGAACAGATGTCCGAGGCATCCTTCAGAACACAGTCTGCTCCTGCCTTCTCAAACTCCTCCCTTTTCACCCGACCTGTCAACACCCCGACGGTCCTCATTCCTACCCTTTTGCCTGCCTGGATATCAATCGTATGATCACCAACCATCACAGTTTCTTCTTCCGATACACTAAGTGCCTTCGTGACAAAAGTCAGATGTTCTGGGTGAGGCTTGACATTTCTGATCGCATCTCTCGAAACGAACACATCACAATATTTTTCGACGTCTGGAAAGACCTTCCTAACGGCCTCCTCACAATTTCGAGTCACAATCCCCACCTTTAACCCTTTTCCTCTTAAAGATTCTAAGGTCTCCTTCGCCCCCCGGAGCAATTTTCCTTCCTCCGCTGCTTTGAGTTCAACCTCATGGAGGATCTGATGAGCTTCTTGACTGAAGGTTGCAGCAGCGACAGTATTCTTTTCATTTATAATTTGAACGACTTCATCAATAATTTCTAAGAGATATCTCTCTTCAATCATCCCTTCATGGACACCGTACTTTCTCATGAGTTCGAATACCCGTTCCCTCATGGAGGAAAAATCGATATTCAGCAAAGCCAATGTTCCGTCAAAATCGAAGACGACTGCCCGAACGCCCCGAAGTTCATCCTGTTTATTGTGTACTCCCATATACCTCTGTCGGAGAAAAAGCCCCTGTTAATTGGATAAATGGAGTCATCGAATAGTTTCAGGTTGAGGTTTAGGTTGAGGCTGAGAATTTCTCAAAACTAATCTAAACCTTAACCTCAGCCTTAACCTTTCACTTCTCCATCACTCCAGTCATCCTCTCTTCAAGATCCAGATCCGTAATCCCCAGGCAATAGAGAACCCCTTTCATATGATTTCGGGTGATCGTGCCATCGGCAACCTTTTTGACAATCTCTTTAGCATTGAAGGCAATCCCTAGTCCCGCATTTGCCACCATGATTCGGTCATTAGATCCATCTCCTACAGCAACAACCTCATCCCGGGTGATCCCCTCTTTGCGGCAGATTTCGTCCATGATTTGAGCCTTCCGCTGGGCATCGATAATTTTTCCCTTTATCTTTCCGGTGAGCCTGCCATTTTTTACCTCTAATTCATTTCCAAAGGCATAATCGAATCCCAGCCTCCTTTTCAAAATGTCGGTAAAATAACTGAATCCTCCACTGATGAGACCGACTTTAAATCCCATCTCCTTCAACGCTAACACCAGCTCTTCACTTCCTTTTGTCAGCTTGAGCGTCTCAGCAAGAGGTTCAAGGCTCTTGATGCTCAATCCTTTCAAAAGCGATACCCGCGTGCGGAGAGACTCGGCATAGTCCATCTTCCCTTTCATCCCTCTTTCCGTAATGGCAGCCACCTTCTTCCCTACCCCTGCTAATTTCGCCATTTCATCGATGATCTCCCCATCCACGATGGTGGAATCCATGTCAAAGACGATCACCTTTTTCCGTTTCTTGAAGGTGGATTCAGTTTGAACAACAACATCCATCCCAACCTTTCTCGACACGTCCGAAAGCTCCTTCCGGAGGAGGGAGAAATTGGCCCCCCTGAGATCAATCCACATTTCCATTCCCAAGAATTCACCTCGAGCAATCATCTTGATCCGTTCAATATTGCAATGATGTTTTGCCAGGGTCGAAGAAAAAGCGGCTACGACCCCTGGTCGGTCTGATCCGACGATGGTGAGCACATAAGGCTTTTTTGTTTCCGCCAATCTCAACCCACTAAATTCACGAAGGGGCGTCACGGTAATGTTCATCTTCCGCCTTTTGCTCAAATCTTGAAGCTCCTTTTGGATCACATTCAGATGGAACCGGCGCCGAATTGGTTGGAGGAGGAGAACCATGGTGAACTGGGAATGGATAACCGTTTGTTCGATGTCAATGATGTTCAACCCTTTTTTGAAAAGGAGCCGGGTCACTTCTGAGACAAGGCCTACCTGGTCTTCTCCAATCACCGACACGACAAGGAGGTCTTCCTCTTTCGAAACAGGTTGGGCTACCATCATTGCGAACCTCCGATCCAATCCTAAATATCCTAAAAAAGACAAACCTGTCAAACTAATTTAAGCTCACCCACACCCTCCCCCCTGCCTACCGGCAGGCATGAAAGGGGGAGGGGATTCGGAGGGGAATATCCTTGATTGGATGTAAGGGATTTGATATGAAATAAAATATGGAGGTTCAATCAAAATGGTATCATTAAAAGAGAGAATCCGGGTTGCCTCAGGTGAAGGAAGGGCTGACCTTCTCATTAAGAATGGAAGAGTGGTGAATGTCTTCTCCGGTCAGATCGAGCGAAAAGATGTAGCCATTTTCGATGGGAGGATTTTGGGCTTTGGAGATTATCGATCGAAGAAAATAGTTGATGTCAGGGGTGATTTTCTTTGCCCGGGGTTGATTGATGGTCATGTCCATATTGAATCGAGCATGGTGACTATCCCTCAGTTCGCCCGGGCCGTCCTCCCTAATGGGACGACGAGCGTTGTCGTCGACCCCCACGAGATCGCCAATGTCATGGGTTTAAGAGGCATCCGCTTCATGGCAGAATCTGCAAAGGGCACTTCTCTCAATGTCTTTATCATGGCGCCCTCCTGCGTGCCGGCGACGAATATGGAAACCTCTGGAGCTGTTTTGAGAGCCACTGAGATCAAATCCCTCCTCACTAAACCATGGGTCATTGGGCTGGCAGAGATGATGAATTTTCCCGGAGTGATCTATAGAGACCCTGAGGTTCTTAAAAAGATCGAACAGGCTAAGGGGAAACGGATCGACGGCCATGCCCCCCTGCTTTCAGGCAAGTCATTGAATGCCTATCTCACTGCTGGAATTCGATCCGATCATGAATGCACCACTCTGAAAGAGGCAAAAGAGAAATTGGCAAATGGTATGTGGATCATGATCCGGGAAGGCAGCACAGCAAGGAATCTGAAAGACCTCCTCCCTCTGGTCACCCCTAAGAACGCAAGGCGTCTTCTCTTTGTAACGGATGATCGCCATCCCAAAGAACTACTTGAGGAAGGTCACATTAATTCAATTGTGAAAAGAGCAATCCAGTTAGGAACTGATCCGTTATTGGCTATCCAGATGGCTACCCTCAATCCTGCAGAATACTTCAGACTGGATGACCTTGGTGCGATTGCGCCAGGCTATCGGGCGGATATCATCACATTCGATCACCTTGGAAGATTCCAAATCAAGAAGGTTTTCAAAGACGGGTTGTTAGTGGCAGAAGACGGGAAGATGGTTTCCCGACCTATGGGAGTGTCGTCTCTTTTAAAAAAGGGTGTTCAGAGTTCAGTTCGGATTAAGAATATAAAAGGCGATGCGTTCCTGCTTCGAAGTGACCAGCCCCTCGTCAAAACCATCCAGCTTATTCCTGACCAAATTGTAACCAAAAAAGTGATGAAGAAGATTGTTTTGAGGGATGGAATGGCCCTTCCCAATATCAAAGAGGATATTCTCAAGATCGCAGTGATGGAGCGCCACAGGGCATCGGGAAATATCGGAATCGGCTTTGTCCAAGGTTTTGGGTTGAAAAGAGGGGCCATTGGCTCCTCCGTGGCTCATGATTCACACAATCTTGTTATCGTTGGGACAGCAGATGAGGATATGACGAAGGCAGTGCTGGCGATCAAAAAGATGGGAGGAGGGTTAGTGGCAGTTTCAGGGAGAAAGGTTCTGGCTTCCCTGGCATTACCAATCGCAGGTTTGATGACCGATGCACCTATCTCCCGGGTCCACCTGCAGTTGGAGGCACTTCACAAGGCAGCAAAGTCGCTTGGTTGCAAGCTGTCAGATCCTTTTATGACCCTTTCCTTTATCTCTCTGCCCGTTATCCCGGAATTAAAGATAACCGATAAAGGTTTGGTGGATGTAAACAAATTTAAGATTGTGCCTCTGTTTGGAGAAGAATGATAAACATCATTGCAAATTGTAAATTGCAAATTGCAAAATTATCACTGAACTTTTCGGGTCTTTATTGATCATTGCTAATTGCTTATTTTGCAATTTTCATTGGAGGAATCTATGGATTGGGACAAACTCTTAGGAGAAGCAACGCTTTATCTTCAGGAGTATATTCGAATTCCAACAATCAACCCACCTGGAAATGAGATAGAGGGAGCAAAATTCTTTAAGGATATTTTTGATAGGGAGTCTATCCCCTTCCAGATCTTTGAACCTTCCCCGGGCCGGGGGAACATCCTTGCTACGTTAAAGGGAGTTGGAAAAAAGAAACCCCTTCTCCTCCTCAATCATATCGATGTTGTCCCAGCCGAAAAGGAGCGTTGGGAGGTCGACCCTTTTGAAGGGGTCATTAAAGATGGACACCTCTATGGCCGTGGAGCCCTGGATGACAAGTCCATGGGAATCATTGAGATGATGGCCGTCCTAATCCTGAAGCGTGAAGGAATTCCTCTAAAAAGAGATGTTCTCTTTTTTGCCGCTGCCGATGAGGAAACCGGCGGAGGCTGGGGTGTCAGGTGGGGAATGGAAAATATCCCTGCCCTGAAGGAATCGGAATTTGCTATCAATGAAGGGGGATACATCCTTATGGATGAGGCCGGTGTTGTTGATCGTTATGAAATTTCCAATGGTCAGAAAGTTATTTTCCAACTTCAGCTAAAGAGCGAGGGAACTTCGGGACATGCCTCGATGCCCACCCCCGATAATCCCAATGTAAAGCTCCTCCGTGCCCTTGGGGAGGTCACGAAATGGGAGACGCCTTTTAAGATCATTCCGATGGTGAAAGAATATTTCTCTAAGGTAGCGCCTAAGCAGTCGGCTGAAGATAGACCATTTTATGAGGATATTGAGAAAGGTCTCGGCAATTCCGGTTTTGCCAGGAAGGTGACATCCAATCCCATCTATAACGCCATGGTAAGAGATACGGTCGTCCTCACGGTTCTTCAAGGCGGAAGTAAGGCCAACGTCATTCCATCTGAATCTTCGGCGACCTTTGACTGCCGTCTCATCCCTGGGACGTCGAAAGAAGAATTCTTAAACGAGATCCAAAAGAGATTAGGAGATGCAGTCGAGATCAAAGTCTTGGCCGAAAGTCAATCCATTCTGCCCTCTTCGTTGGACACCGATCTTTATAAAGCGATCCAGAATGTTGCCTCTGAAAATGATCCCGGCTGTCCGGTGGTCCCCTTGCTCCTTCCCGGGGCCACAGACAGCCGCTTTCTGAGGGATAATGGAATGATTGCTTACGATTTTTGTCCTTTTAGGCTGAGTGAAAAGGATTTGTTAAGGGTTCACGGGAATAATGAAAGGGTGGCGCTTGAAAATCTGAAATTCGGAATGAGGATGCTGGTAGAAATTATTAAGGAGATTGCCACATGACTCTTCGGTTGAGGTTATAAGTTGAAGGTTGGGGCCAATTACTTCCGGAAAAAAGTGAATAATAACGTCACGAGAATGCTGAGGATGATCGAGGTAGTAATTGGGAAGTAAAAAGTGAACTTTTCTTTCTTGATGACGATGTCACCCGGGAGTTTGCCGATCCAAGCAATCTTCTCGCCAATTAAAAGAAGGACGCCAATCGCAACAATAAAGACTCCAATCAGGATCAGCAACTTTCCCAAAGCCCCTACTGCAAACATCCAAAAACCCTTCATTCAACTAAGATTCTAAATTTCTTGACGCTATGCTCTATGCGCTCTGCGCTATGCTCAAAGGCGCTTGCTATTTAGGGTTCCCCTTACGCTTATCGGAACGCAAGTACCGTTCCTTTTCGCTGTAAACACACCCACAGTATTGCTGGCGGTAGAGTCCCATTGCTTTTGAAACTTCCACTCCCCTCTTCCAGCCCTGCCGGAAATCTTCATAATAAAAGGGGATTCCAACTTCCCTGGCAATGTGTTCCCCGGTCTCTTTAATCAATTGATGATTCTGATGCGTGCTCTGAAGAAGGGTTGTTGAAAATTGGTTGAACCCTCTCTTCTCTGCCTCACGGGCTGTGGCTTCGAGCCTGACGGAATAGCAATAGTGGCATCTCTCCTCAGGTTTCTGCGAGACGTTCCTTAAAAATTCCTCAAGAAGATATTCATCTCGATACACCACTTCCACCCCGGTCTTTTCCGAGTACTGTTTCAATGCCTCCAGCCTCTTCTGATATTCTTGGTAGGGATGAATATTAGGGTTGAAAAAGTACCCTACAACCTCATGCCCTTTTTCTCTTATCTGTTCAAGAGGATAGATGCCGCAGTTGGCACAGCAGACGTGGACGAGGATCTTCATCAGCTCGCAGCCAGCTTCTCCCTTTTCCGATCCTTTCCTCGAAGGACCCCAAGTTCTTTCTCGACTTGCAAGATTCTCTCCGTTGTCTTAAGAACCGTATCAGGATTGAGGGAGATGCTGTCGATGCCACATCGGACTAAAAACTCAGCAAATTCTGGATAGTCACTTGGAGCCTGTCCGCAGATGCCGATCTTCTTCCCATTCTTCTTGGCCTTTTCAATGACCAATTGAACCATCCGCTTAACAGCTTCATCCCGTTCATCAAAAATATGGGAAACGTTTTCTGAATCGCGATCCAGGCCCAACACCAGTTGCGTCAGGTCATTGGAACCGATAGAAAACCCGTCAAAAATCTCGCAAAATTCATCTGCCATGATCACATTGCTGGGGACTTCACACATCATATACAGTTCAAGGCCGTTCTGTCCTTGGATCAGACCGTATTTCCTCATCTCTGCCACGACCAGCCTTCCCTCTTCCACGGTTCGAACGAATGGGATCATCAATTTAACATTGTTCAAACCCATCTCATCCCGGACCTTTTTCATGGCGAGGCATTCAAGTCCGAACCCTTCTTGGTAAGCCTCGTCATAATAACGGCAGGCTCCCCGGAAGCCAATCATGGGATTGTCTTCTACGGGTTCAAACTCAATTCCCCCGATGAGATTGGCATACTCATTGCTTTTAAAGTCGCTCATCCTGACAATCACATCATTAGGATAGAACGCTGCAGCTATCTTCGCCACCCCTTGAGCCAGCCGATCAACAAAGAAAAGTCTTTTGTCTTCATAACCGGCTGTTAATTGTTCAATCTCCTTTTTGGCATGATCATCACTCAATTCGTCAAAATGGACGAGAGCCATTGGATGGATCCGAACAAAATTATTGATAATAAATTCGAGTCTCGCCAGACCTACGCCATCATTAGGGATAAAGGAGAGATGGAATGCATTATCCGGATTCCCCACATTCATCATGATCTTCGTCTGAGGCCTCTCGAGATGTTCCATATCAATCCGCTTCACCTCATAGTCGAGGATGCCTTCAAACACCAATCCTGTCTCGCCTTCAGAACAACAGACCGTTGCATTTTTACAGCCCTTTAGGATCTCGCTTCCACTTCCCGTCCCCACCACACAGGGGATACCCAATTCACGACTAATGATGGCAGCATGGCAAGTTCTGCCTCCCCTGTCGGTGACGATGCCAGCGGCGATCTTCATAATGGGCTCCCAATCGGGGTCTGTCATCTGAGTCACTAATACTTCACCCTTCTTGAATCTCTCTATCTCCCTTACCCCAGAGAGGACATTGACGGGTCCAGACCCAATCTTTTCACCCACACTCCTCCCTTGAACCAAAACCCTTCCCTTCCCTTTCAACACATAGGTCTCCAAGATATTCCTATCTCGCTGGGATTTTACTGTCTCAGGTCTTGCCTGAAGGATAAAGAGTTCCCCAGTGATTCCATCCTTTGCCCACTCAATGTCCATGGGCATGTGAGTGCCTGCCTTCTTCGAATAGTGCTCCTCGATCGTTACCCCCCATTGAGCCAATTGGATGATCTCATCATCCATCAGGATAAACTTCGTTCTCTCCGTGGCGGAGACAGGGACATTTTTAGTAGAGCCTTCCCCCTCCAGCATATAGATCATTTTGATTTCTTTTGTCCCAAGAGTTTTTTGAATGATAGGTTTATAATTCTCCTGAATACACGGCTTGAACACATAAAATTCATCAGGATTGATCACTCCTTGAACAATATTCTCTCCCAATCCATACGAACCTGTAATATAGACGACGTGTGGGAAACCTGATTCCGTATCCATCGTAAACATCACCCCAGAGCATGCCTTGTCCGATCGCACCATTTTCTGAATTCCAATGGAGAGAGCCACTTGAAAATGGTCAAATCCTTTGTGGACCCTGTAGGAAATGGCCCGGTTTGTAAAGAGAGAGGCGAAACATCGTTTACAGGCCTGGATGAGCGCATATTCACCACGGATGTTCAGAAAGGTCTCTTGTTGACCAGCGAAACTCGCAGTGGGGAGGTCTTCGGCAGTAGCACTGCTGCGGACAGCAACATCGGTATCCTCCCCATATTCTTTACATAATATCCGGTAGGCCTTAACGATCTCCTCAACCATTTCTCTTGGAAATTCAAGACCATAGAGGAGTCTCCGAACCCGACTTCCCTTCTCCGACAGTTCCTCGACATCTTCGATGTTGAGTCCAGAAAGGATATCCCGAATATTTTCTCTAATTTTGGGTCTGCTCTTCGTTTCATCCCATTCGTGAACAATCCCTTCATCCAAGAAGGAATGGTAGGCATTTACCGTCACGGCAAATCCATTGGGAACTGTCACACCATATTTTGTCAGTTCCCTTCGCATCTCTCCCAGGGAGGCGTTCTTTCCTCCTACGACAGGAAGATCTTTTAACCCAATTTTATCAAACCAGATAATATATGGTTTATTTCCCATAGGCCCCCCTTGAAATTTTTACATATTATACCGCAAATCTACCCGAAAAATCTATCTGAACCCATCCACCTTGTCAACCCTGTCATCCTTTCCGTCCCTCAGGGCAAAGATGGAGATTGATTTCTCAACAAATTACAATTATTATAAGTTGATTACTGCATACAAAGGGAGACTCATGAAAAGTCAAAAGTATGTGTATCTCTTTGAAGAGGCGGATGGTACCAATAAGAGACTCCTTGGAGGAAAAGGGGCAGGACTAGCTGAAATGACCCATATGGACCTCCCTGTCCCACCCGGATTTATTGTCACGACCGAAGCCTGCCTTCAATATTATGACAATAGAAAGAGACTTCCCAAAGGCCTGATGGAAGAAGTAAAAACAAATCTGAAGAAGGTTGAGACAAAAACAGGTAAAGTATTTGGGAACGCCCATAATCCTCTCTTCTTTTCTGTCCGATCCGGTGCAGCCCTTTCCATGCCCGGAATGATGGACACCATTCTCAACCTCGGTCTGAACGGCCGGACAATCGAGGGGTTGATCCAGATCACCTCTGATGGAAGGTTTGCCTATGATGCCTACCGGCGATTTATTCAACTCTTTGGAAAAATTGCCTTGGGCATGGATGAAGGGGAGTTTGATCAAATTCTCAATAGAATAAAAGAAAAGGCCGGGGTGGTTCACGATACCGATCTTGATGCCGACCATCTTAAAGATATTTGCCAACAATATTTGGGATTGGTCAAGAAGAAGACGGGAAATTCTTTCCCAGAGGATACCATGGTCCAACTAGAACTCGCCATTGAAGCGGTTTTCAGATCATGGATGGGAAAAAGAGCAGTCGATTACCGAAAGGAGTTCAAAATTTCCCCTGAAATGGCCAATGGAACAGCCGTCAATATATGCACCATGGTCTTCGGAAACATGGGCTTCGATTCTGCTACAGGCGTGGCGTTCACACGAGACCCTGGCACCGGAGAGAACGTGCTCTATGGCGAATACCTGGTTAATGCTCAGGGCGAAGATGTGGTAGCCGGTATCAGAACACCTAAGCCTATTAAAGAAATGAAGAAGGAGATGCCAAAAATCTATCGAGAATTGGAAAGGGTCAGAAAAATCCTGGAGGAACATTTCCATGAGGTTCAGGACTTCGAATTCACTGTGGAGAAAGGGACGCTCTATATCCTTCAAACCCGAAATGGGAAGATGAATGCCCAGGCGATCGTTCGGACCTGCAAAGAGATGGTCGCTGAAAAACTGATCTCCAAAGAGAAGGCTGTCTTGAGATTGAAACCTCAAGAATTGGAACAACTCCTCCATAAACGCATCGACCCAAATTTCAAAGGAAAGTCAATCGCCAGCGGGCTCCCTGCCTCTCCAGGAGCCGCCTCTGGAAAAGCGGTTTTTGATGCTGATGAAGCTGAGAGGTTAGGAAAACTTGGCCAGAAAGTGATCTTGGTTCGAGAAGAAACGAAACCCGAGGATATTCATGGCTTCTTTGCCGCTCAAGGAATTTTAACGAGCCGGGGAGGAAAGACCTCCCATGCCGCTGTCGTAGCACGGGGAATGGGTAAACCTTGCGTGTCGGGATGCGAAGCACTCCACATCGATCCCAAGGAAAGAGAGGCCTCCATTGGAAACATTCGCATCAAGGAAGGGGACTATATAACCCTTGATGGCTCGAGGGGGGAGGTCTTCCTCGGAGAGATCCCCACGGTGGATCCAGAAATCAGTGACCATCTCCTCACCCTTTTGAAATGGGCCGATGAGATTAGAACAACGGGGGTTCGAGCCAATGCGGATACGCCAGAAGATGCGGTCAGGGCAAGGCAGCTGGGGGCAGAAGGGATTGGTCTTTGTCGAACAGAGAGGATGTTCAATGCAGTGGATCGGCTCCCAATCGTTCGTGAGATGATCTTAGCGGGATCGAAAGAGAAGCGAGCAGAGGCCATCGATAAACTTCTCCCACTGCAGAAAAGTGATTTTAAGAAGATCTTTAAGGCGATGGAGGGACTGCCCGTAACGATCCGTCTCCTCGATCCACCTCTTCACGAATTTCTTCCTTCGGCAGAAGAATTGGCTTCGGAGCTAAGAAATCTTAAGGAAGTGGAGTCTGCTTTATCTTCAATCGAAAACATCTCTGAAGCCATGAAGTTCCTGGATCCTTCCTTCAGGGAATCCCTAAAACTTCTCGAACATATGGTTGGCGATATCGTAGAGATCAAAGAGAAGAAACTCGATAAGAAACTCATTCGCAAGCAGCAGGAGACTTTGCGAAAGGTGAAGGAGATGATGGAGGTCAACCCCATGCTTGGCCACCGAGGGGTGAGATTGGGGATCACCTATCCTCAGATTTATAGGATGCAGATCCAAGCGATCTTGGAAGCAGCAGCGGAATTGATCAAAGAGGGTGTGGATGTCCAGCCTGAAATTATGGTCCCCCAGGTTTGCACGGCTCAGGAGTTAAAGTGGGTCTATCAGCTCGTGAAAAAGGTCCAGAGAGAGGTGGAGATACAGTATGGCATCCAGATCCCCTTCAAATTCGGGACAATGATTGAGGTCGTCAGGGCTTGCATGAGGGCGGGGAGACTGGCGGAGGTAGCCGATTTCTTCTCCTTTGGAACGAATGACCTCACTCAAGCCACTTTCTCCTTCTCCAGGGAGGATGCAGAGAATAAATTCCTTCCCCTGTACAATGAGCGGAAAATCCTCCAGGACAATCCCTTTGAAGTCTTAGACGTGAAAGGCGTGGGAAGATTGATGATGATCACCACAGAATGGGGAAGAAAGACGAAGCCCGATCTCAAGATCGGAATTTGCGGCGAACACGGAGGTCATCCGGAATCGGTCGAATTTTGCCATAGCATTGCGATCACCTACGTAAGCTGCTCCGTTCCCCGACTTCCCATTGCGCGCCTCGCAGCCGCCCATGCCAAACTGAAAGAACAGGAAAAGAAACGTCCTGAGAAATACGACCCGGATGATCCGTTTTCTGTTCTTTTCTAGTGAAGATTTCGACCTTCTTCAGTAACGAAGGAGCCCCCAATAGCAAAAGCCAAACTTAAGGCTTCTTGATCAAGATGTACAGGTCCCCTTGATGTTTCAGGTGCCCTGAGGTCAATTCGGCATAGGGACCGCTTCCCCAGAAGATATCGGCCCTTCCGGCCCCTTTGATCGCCGCACCTGAGTCTTGATTTAAGACAAAACGAGAGAATTCGGTCCACCCAATAATGTCCCCCTGACCGTTGACGAGGGGTTTCTGGCATGAAATAAACCCAAGGGCACCCCTTGGAAAAAGCTTGGAATCTAAAGCAACGGACCTTCCCGGGGTCAGGAGGACGCCCAGACTGCCTAGGGGGCCGTCCTCTACCTTCCTAAAGAACACGTAGGAGGGGTTGTGATTGAGAACCTCCTCGAGGACCTCTGGGTTTTCGGTCAGGTGCCTCCTTATTGCTTGCATAGACATCTCTTCACGCACAAGAAAACCCCTTTCGATCATGTACCGCCCGATGCTTCGATAGGGTCGGCCATTGGAGGCTTGGTACTGAACCAACAGTTCTTTTCCGTTGGGAAGCCTTAGCCTACCTGATCCCTGGATGTGGAGGAAAGCCACGTCAACGGGGTCTTTTAGCCATGCAATCTCAATATTCCTCCCCCTCAGGACCTTTTCTGCCTCGATCTGGTACCTGGAGTAGTAGGGCACGGCCTTTTTGCCTTCGATTCTCGCAACGATATTCTCCCCCTTGAACTTCTCACTGAAGAGGGACAGATCGATTTTTATCAGATCGTCGGGTGCACGGTACAGGGGATACTTGAAGGTTTCATTAGGAGCCAGGCTCCCTTCATAGATCGGCTCAAAATACCCTGTGAAGAGGACCCGCCTATCTCCCACACGACCCGTGGCCCGGTAAATCCGAAAACTCTTCCTGATCTCTTTGCTCAGCTGACCTGCATTAAGCCCTTTTGACAGGAGATCCAAGAAAGTCTCTTGGCTCTCACGCACCTGCTGCCAGGTAAAATCGTGGGGCCCATAGTGAAATATTGTCTCAGGTCTGAGGCGATCCAGGTACTCGAGACTTCTCCTGACGGCCAGGGTCAGGGAGTCAATATCCATGTCGTCGCGGAATTCGGGGAAGAAAAAACGGACCTGTCTGAGAGCTTCCTCTGGCCGTTGTGCCTCTCTTTTCAGTGCAGGGTAGCAGCCAGAAACACTTGCCACAGTCAAAATAATGAGAGCGACGAGAAAGACCTTTCTAACACCTTCCATCGTTATCAACAATCTTCCCTCTTCCCACTTTATGGTCCAGACCTTTTCCTTCTTTCGGGAGGACCCAGCAATTTCCGCAATTCTGGTTAATTATGCATCTTCGAAGAGCAAATCGTCAAATGAATGATGCGATGGCAGCCGGCTCAATGGTTAAGGGAAAAGCCACATTGACTAAGGGAACTAGTTTCAAGCCCCCCCTGTTGCTAATAGTTCATTACAACGCCGGGTTCCGGTCTCGCAAAGGGATTGGAGGGCAGGAAAGAGACCTTGTATCAGTCATATCCCCAGTTACATTTTGCTTAGTGCCAGAAAAGTATTTCCTCTTTGAGCTTTTTGTGGTATATAGGAACAAAGAATACAGTTCATATTCAATCCACAAAATGGCAAAGGAGAAGCTTTTATGAAGGACGATCCTGAGTTGCAGATAAATGAATCCTGGTCAGACGATAGTTCCTACTCACCCAAGGGAAGACGAATCGGATCCGGCATCAGCAAATTCCTCCGCATCTTACTGGGAGTCCTCCTTGTGCTGATTTTTGTCTTTGGTATTCTTTACTTCCTCAGCAAATTGCGCACCGGCGGCGAGCCCAACGTTCTGCAGTCAAGGATAACCGCTCAAGAGCAGACGGTCGCTAGGCTTGAAAAACAACTCTTAGAGCTGCAGGGAAAAGTAAACATTTTGGGCCCAGACCCAGCCCTTCTTCAGCGGTTGGACGCTATTGCCCAGAAGGTAGAGGCGCTGGAAAAACAAATACAGTCAATAGCGGAGTTAAAAGCAAGGCCTCCTGCTCCCTCAAGACCAGCAGTGTCGACCGGAAAGCAATACCACACGGTTCGGAAAGGAGAAACTCTATACCGGATAGGCAAGAAATACGGGATCAGCGTGGAGGAACTCCGAAAACTGAACAATCTGTCTACGGACCAGCCGATCCGTATTGGGCAAAAGCTTTTAATTTCACCTGGACGTTAGTCACCATACCGCCTTTGACCCCCTCATTTTTTGAATTCTAAAAAGTCAAGCCCAATATCACAAAAAGGCAAGGCCATTTCTGACCCTGCCTTGGTCTTTGAAAATTGTATACTGATTTATTAGATTCCACCTAAATCAATAGTAGTTTTTTCAGATGGCAACGGTATGATAAAAACTGGCTTTCGAGCTCGTTGCAACACCGCACGCGAGACACCCCCGAGGAAGGTATGAGCCAAAAATCCCTTTCCATGGCTTCCGATGACGATCGCATCGCAACCTTCTTCATTTGCGGCATTCAAAATTTCTTCTGGGGGATGGCCCACAGCAACTAGGATTTTCGATACGAGTTCAACGCAGGGGGGGCCGATTTGAGTCTCCACTTTGTTGCAAAATCCTTGCAGGTGTTTTTTCATCGATTCAATAATCTCCTCATGCTGCTTTTTCTTGAATTCATCTGTCATGGCCATATAAGATTCTACATAAGCAGGAATAGGTTCAATAGCGTGTAAAATGATAATTCTTGCATCATGCGTTCTTGCCATATCGATAGCATATAAGAACGCATAAGAAGAGTTTTTACTAAGATCCGTGGCGTAAAGAATCTTCTTGATTTGCTGAATCATCGCTTTCCTCCTTTCCTTAAGTTACCGATATTTATTGGTATTGGCTTATCATCAAACTGAACACGTTTAAACAGTTTCCACTCCAATTCCAGAGATGAATCGGGGACTATTTTAAAGAAACTGGGAACCTACCCTAACAATCGTTCAATTTCTTCATATACCTCTTGTCGATTCATGATCCATTCTGCCTTTTCATTAAAAATTTTCCCCTTTGATTAAAGAATGCCTATCGTTCTTTAAAAAGGCAAGCAGTGTGAAAAGTTTTACAAAGCCACCTTATTAAAAGCTAGCTCTTTGGCTCGGTTTCAAGGTCTTTTATGAAATTTTATTCTTGATTTACGGCTGAAATGTTGTATGGCTCGGCGAGATTTAAGAATCGGCCTTTCATTAGGAAGGGGTCCTCAAGAAACGGGGTTATTGACTACACCTCCTGCTGGTGATTTACGGAAAAAATTTTGGTGGTAAGTTCTTATCAATCGCAAGTTTCGATGCTGCAGTGTGACGGAGTGTGTATCCTGTAACTAAAGCAGGGCGTTAATAGCTCGTATGGCTCATTGTCCGGATGGTCTTTGATGTGATTTCTCCAGCCGTTTCTTCTGTTTTTCCTTTGCTTTCTCTTTTTTTCGGTACTGAGGAAAGGAGAAAAGATGCTCCTCCATGTCAGCAATGGTCAATTCAATCTTATTCCGTGCCATATGGATCGCTTTCCCCATTTCCTGTGGGGAGCTTGCTCCATGCAGCTCAAGGGTACAGGTGTGCTCCAGTTTACCCAGATATTTGTGTAATCCCTCAAGGAAATTGACGACCGACTCCTCCTTTGTAAGCATACGATAAAAGCGGGTTTTTGAGTAACGGCGCTGAAGCAGATTGACAAGGAAGGAGATGAGGAAAAACAGGATGGCGATTAGAAGGCCGAATATCTTTGGCTCCATTGGGATGTCCATAGCTCTCCCCCTAACTAATGGTCCTCACGGATCTCGTTCAACTCTTGGGAACTAAAGGTTTAAATATAGCAAAATTTTGAACGAAATTAAAGAGTTTCATTGCAAGTCACCCTCCCGGCTCTCAGGCATAAATGCCGTGGTTTGGCTTCACGCCGATTAGTCGAAGAGTTGGCCGGAACGTGCCCCCTAAGCCCCGGCCTGTGGCCGGGGAGCGTCATTATACTTCAAGGAAAAGAATCTTCCTGTCTTTTAAGCTGACATAGCCTTGGTGGGTAATTCTCAAGTGGGGAATGGCGGCTGTGCTAAGGGTGTCGATAGTGAGAAGTGGTTTATCCCATCCCACTCCGTTCTTCCTCAGGGATTCTTCGAGATGTCTTGTTTCTTCTCTCACAGTTTCCATTGATTTTAACGAAAGGAGACCGCATAGTGGGGCAGGAAATTCTGAAACCACCTCATCTCCGATGGCGTAAACCCCTCCCCCTCCAGTCTCTTTCAGCCTTTCAATAGTCGTCTCCATGGACCGACGATCACATCCTGCAACAATCAGGTCCGTGGTATCCCAGCACATCGTTGATCCATAAGCTCCCTGACGAAGACCGAGTCCCTTGAGAAGGCCCATAAACGCGCCTCCATTTCCCGTCCGATCAATGGCGAGGAGCATTATGATGTCCTTCGATGCTTCAGGGTCTTCGAGATCGACAATCTTCTCCCTGGTAACCAGACTAGTAATAAGCTCCATTGTCCTCACGTTCCCTTTCTTTGGAACGGAAGGGAAGTCGAAGTCCGGAACCTTAACGGTATGAAACATGGAATCGGGGAAGTTTACCTTGCGAGGCTCAACCATGTTTCTTCCGTCCTTGAATATGATCTGCCCTCCACACATCACAAGCCGGGGCGAGAATTCATCTTTTGAAGGGATCATTAGAACATCGGCCATCTTCCCGGGTGAAAGGGATCCGATGAGATGATCGAGTCGGAAATGTTCTGCTACATTGATTGTCACCAACTGGTAGGCTAAATCCGCCGGCACTCCAATCTTCAGCGCCTTTCTCAGCGAGGCATCGAGGTAGCCTTCCTCTAGGAAATCCTCAGGATTCACCCCGTCCGTTGAGAGAATCAATCTTCTGAAATCGATCTTCTGTTTGAAGATCTCTTTCACCCCAGAGAGTTCCTTTCGAATGGATCCCTCTCTGATCATCACCCAGTAGCCTATTCTCAATCTTTCCAATATCTCCTCTTTAGTGATAGGCTCATGGCAAGATGAGGCACCAAGGGTAGTGTAGGCTTGAAGCTTTCTTCCCGATGCCCCCGCCGTATGTCCTTCAATCCTCTTCCCGAGTCTAATAGCAATGGAAGCAAGCTTCCTCACCCTCTCTCCCTGCGTTCCTTCCAAAAATACGTTTCCCCAGTAGGTCTCTCCCACCCCGAGGCAGTTTGGATCCCGCAGTAGAGGAAGAAGTTCTTCATTAGTCGGAGCATGAATCTCTTGGGACGGGGTAAGACCGCAGAGGGGACTGATGGTGTAATAGAAGCGAATCGGTTGCCGTTCAAGGCCCCTCACAACGTATTTGATACCGTTTTTCCCCGCCACCGTCGCAAGCTCCATGGTCTCTGTCACGACCGTGGTCACGCCAGTTGGGATGACATGCTTGATGAATTCTTCGATTCCATACCCGTTACTGACTGTATGCGTATGACCCTCAATTATTCCAGGAAGAAGCACCATCCCATCGGCATCAATCATCTGGGTTCTATCTTCTTTGGGAGGGTTTGAATCATGGCCCACGTAAGCAATCATTCCATCTTTGATCCAGATCGATTGACCTCTAATAAATTCTCCAGTGAATACATTAAAGAGGGTCCCGTTGGTAATCATGGTATCAGGAGGGATGTCGCCCAGGGCAACGTCGCTCAGGATTTTTCTCTTTTTCATCTCATCGGCGCAAAGTCTCATAGCATCTTATCGCCTCTGTTTATTGAAGCTCCCCGCCCACCCCCCATAGGCGGGAGGAGATTCCTTGAGAGTGTTTGTATGCATCAGTATAGCATGCCCACAGGAGGATTCGGCAAGAAAGTTCATTTCAAAGGTATGGATTTGATGGGTTTGATTCATCATGGAGGCTTTCATAACAGACCTGCTATTAAATTGTCAACTAAAGGGGTTTGGATTTACGACTCTCTTCAGGATGGCTCTTACATAAGAGTACTAATAAAATCTAGGTGAGCTTTGAGAAGTCGGCGATTTTCAGGAAGAGTTGACCGATCTCGTTAAGCAAGGCAAGCCGATTATTCCGAACCTTTTCATCTTCGACCATCACCATCACGTCATCAAAGAATTCATCAATGGGTTTTTTCATCCGGGTCATCTCGAGAAGTGATGATTCGTAATCTGTCTTGACAAGATGGGAGTCAATCCTTTCTTTGACCTTGCCAAATGATTGATAGAGATCCTTTTCAGCATCTTCTG
>Ga0209427_10000554_pt1 | contig 40195 bp, 32 predicted proteins | sample DeeMarSWOR136_30_FD_187465 | JGI IMG/M metagenome (GOLD analysis project Ga0209427, IMG submission 187465) | Marine sediment microbial communities from White Oak River estuary, North Carolina - WOR-1-36_30 (SPAdes) (version 2) | ecosystem: Environmental > Aquatic > Marine > Intertidal zone >...
TTTTAGGCATTATTGCTGTTTTGGTTGTGAGCGGTTTTCTGGCCGGCTTATACCCGGCAGCAGTGCTATCCTCCTTCAAACCTGCACACACGCTGAAAGAGAAAACCGGAGTAAAAGGTCGGAGTGGAAGTTTCAGAAATCTTCTGGTCATGCTCCAATTCAGTATAACCATAGCTTTGATAATATCGTCGTTTGTGATGTTTATGCAGATCAGATATATCCAGGAGAAGCCCCTTGGCTATGACCGCGAATATGTTGTGATCATGAGAATGGAAGACCATGGAATCAGGAAGAATTTTGAAGCTTTTAAAAACACTCTATTACAGAATACGGAAGTTAACGATATCACCACATCCGATAGGCCACCTACCCAAATTAGTAATACTTGGGGGGCAGGAAAGTTTAAAACAGATAATGGTGTTATTGTGGAATTCCCGACAAAACTTCTTTGGATTGATTTCAATTTCCTGGATTTTTATCGAATGGACCTATTGAACGGGAGAACATTTTCAAAAACTTATGGAACCGATCCGGCCAACGCTGTTATTGTGAATGAAACATTTGTTCGAAAACTTAACTGGAGCAACCCTGTTGGCAAGCGAATACAGAATTGGAATAAAGAGGAAAAAGTGGTGGTTGGTGTTGTAAAAGATTTTCATTTTCAATCCATGCAAAATGAAATAGAGCCCATTCTTATATTTTGCCGGCCAAATAATAATTATATTCAAATCCGTATAAGATCAGAAAATATTCCGGAGACACTTGGACATATAAGAAAAACATTTGATAGTTTTCGGACAAGATACCCCTTTGAATATTCCTTCCTGGATGACAACTTCAACCAGATGTACAGTTCAGAGCGAAAATTAGGACAGATGCTTGTCTCCTTCTCCGGATTGGCTGTTTTTATCGCCTGCCTCGGTATATTCGGGTTGGCGTCGTTTACGGCAGAAAGACGAACAAAAGAGATCGGAATCCGGAAGGTGCTTGGAGCATCGGTTCCCAGTCTCGTATTTCTTCTTTCAGAGGGATTCTTAAAATGGGTGATAATCGCAAATCTCATCTCCTGGCCTGTAGCGTATTATGCTATGCACAAATGGCTTCAGAGGTTTGCCTACAGGATTGACCTTGGGATTGGGATTTTTATTCTCTCCGGCGTAGCTGCTTTATGCATAGCCCTATTAACAGTCAGCTTTCAAACTATCAAAGCCGCAACAGCCAATCCGGCAGATTCGCTGCGGTATGAATGAGTCTTTATAGCTGAAACTTGAAATTCCAATTAGGATTTAAGATTGTAACCCAAATACTCCGAAGCCGTGGCTCTTCGATTCTCCAAGACTTGACCTCTATTTCGAGTGGAATGACAGCTTTACAGAACTCTATGAACTCGGTCTTGTTGCTCTCTCGAAAGAAATCGAAAAGAAATACAACTTCGGTACGGGTTTTTCTAATCCAAAAAATAGGCTTGCCGCGCTTCGCTCGCAATGAGCACTTTATCTTATGGGAATGCCACGCTTCCTTTGGTCGCTGGCAATGACACGGCAAGGTTTTCCTTTTGCGCTTAATTCCCATTACTTTGGAACAAGCATAAGGATTGAGTTCGTCATTTAAATGTGCGAAGATGAATAATCGATATCATGGAATCTTTTAAAAGGAAACTTATGAAGCCCGGTAAGGTTCTGCCGATTCTGATCTTGATCGTGTTTACGGTGTCTTGCGCCTCGTCTCAAGCTAGGATGGAAAAAAAGCGAGCCAAGGACTTCCAGGACCAGTATGAGCTGGCTCTGGTGGCCATGAGGTACAGCATGCCGGACGAGGCCATAAGATACCTGAACAACGCCATTTCTTTAGACCCGAGCCATCAACCTTCGTACTTTCTTCTAGGCCTGGCTCACTCTGAGAAAAAGAGCTACAAAGAAGCGGCAGCCGCTTTTGAGAAAAGCCTGGAATTGAAACCGGATGATTCCGAGGCCCGTATCAGGCTGGGCGACGTTTACCGGCAGATGGGACTCTTCGAAAAAGCCGAGGAAGAGTACAAAAAGGCGTTTGCACTCGATGAGAGCTCCGTGGCCGGATTCAACCTGGCTCTGTTGAGTTATGAGCAGGACAAGCTGGACCAGGCTCTGGAGTACGTCCAGACGTTGACCCAGAAAGGGAGTCAGTCTGTTGATGTCTACAACCTCCAGGGCGTTATTTTGAATAAGCTTCGCCGCTACCCCGAAGCAATCGAGAGCTTCCAAGGTGCCTTGAAGATCGATCCGAACCATGCCGTCGCAGCCATCAACCTGGCGGTGGCCCACATCAATAATAATGAGCTCAACAAGGCCCGAGATGTTCTCTCCAGGATCCTGCCCTTTGTTCAGGATCAGGAGCTCAAGGATAAAATAACCGAGTACTTAAAGAAGATCAAAGAACTGTCCAAAAAATATTGAAAAGTCCGGATTTGCTGTTATTCAGGAGTGAGCGAATCCGGGCTAGAGAGCTCAGCTCGTCTTATCCTGCTTCAGCACGGAACAGCCGAACACCCCCCAGACTTACCTCAGGGATGAGCCTGGAACGTGACTGCGACCTTTCCTTCAGCGGGCAGGTTATGGAAGAGGGTGTATGACTCATTATCCACCGGAGGATTTCAAAATTAATAGGAAGCTTAACTGTATTTTGTTTTGGGAAGATGTGTGCTATTATTTTTGATAATTCAAGAGGCGAGAAGTGGCTTTAGAGGTAAAAATAAGAGAGTACCGGCCAAAGGACCTGGAGCAGGTTCTGGGTCTGGTCAGAGAGCTGGAAGCTGAGCTGGCGGAAAAATTCAAGGATGTCTTGATAAAATCAGGGATCGATGATTACAGGAAACGGTATTTAAAGCCCGGAAACAAGTATAAAACTTTTGTCGCTGTCATTGATAACAAAGTGGTGGGCTATCTCATGGGTTATCCCTCGCTCGGCGCTCCGGAAGTGGACAACATGTACGACATCCTGCCCGTCTCCTCCAACTGGACCCCTCCGGAGTTCTTCCTCCAGATCACTTTTGTCTCCAGGCCCTTCAGAAACCAGGGAATTTCCAAGGCCTTGCATAGAGAGATCATCGAGTATGTCAGAAAGCAGGGACACAAAGAAGTCTACGCTTGTATCGCCAAATGGAATCTTCCTGAGATCAAAGTCATCCGCTCCCTGAAGTTCAAATTGAAGGACCTGGGCTATCGATACAGGTTAACCCTGAAATTTTAAAAGGGATCGGGCGGCTCTTAAAATTGGCTTATCCCTATTATTCCCCCTTATCGGGGTATCTTTCCGTCCACTTAACGATGGGATTACAGCCATAATATTCTGGTTTTGGAATAATGCCTTCAACGCGCTCATCGATCATGGGCACTTTCGCCTGTCTTCACCGCTCATTGATCCGGGGTTGACTTTTTTTTATTTCCGTCGTAAATTTCATGCGGGGGTTAACCAAAATTAATCTTTAAGACCCAACCGTACGGAGATAAGACTGAGATGCCAGTCTCTATAGTCGGCGTCGGCAAATGTTTGCCAGGCGAAGATCTGCCTGGCAGAGTGGTGACGAATGAGGAAATAATCGAAATTCTTCTCGCCCATCAGGCAATAAAACCTGGCACTGACAAACCATGGACAGCAGAGGAATTGACACCCCAAAGAATCGAATACTTGGTTGGGATTAAAGAACGTCGCTGGGCCGCCGATGACCAGAACACATCTGATCTGGCCCTTCTGGCTGCTGAAGCGGCTTTGCGGGATGCTCACATCGGATGGGAAGATATCGGAGTGCTTGTTATTGGCTCGTCTTCGCCTGAATCTTTTTATCCTTCGACTGCCTGCATAGTCCTTAACAAAGTATCGGAAAGGAAGACTGCATCTGGAGAATGGACGGATAAAGAGGCCAAGGAAAAACTCAGGATCCAAGCTACGGATGTCTTGGCGGCCTGCGCGAGCAATATTTACGCTGTCGACCTTGTGAGAAACGCTCTCCTGGGAAATGACACTCAATATGAGTACGGGCTGGCAATCGGAGCAGAGATCCTGAGCCGGATGTTGGACTTTTCCGATACCAACGCAGATCTCTGGGGAGACGGTGCGGGGGCTGTGGTTCTTCAGAGAACTGATAACAAGTCAGGCATAATCTGTACATCTCTGGGCTCGGATCGTTGTGATTCAGAATTAGCTTACAGCAAAGGGTTTGGCACTTCTGCCCACTATGCAAACACTTCTCCGAATATAAGCATTAGAGGCCACGATGTTCAAAAGTTTGTTTTGAGGATCATCAGTGAATTGATTCCGAAGACAATAGAACAGGCGAATAATAGCCAGGGAAGGAGTAAAAAAATAAGGCTGGAGGATATTTCTCTTTTTATCTGCCATCAGGCGAATTCAAGGATTTTTGATTTTCCAGCCAAAAAGCTCAAGATTCCGGTCGAAAAGTTCTATGTCAACGTCGACCGCCGAGGAAACACTTCCTCTGCCTCGATCTTTATCGCTCTTCGTGAAGCGCTTGACGAAGGGCGTATTCAAAAAGGTGATTTGATCATGTTCCTTAGCTTTGGCGGAGGCCTGACTTGGGGATCCATGCTGGTTGAATGGTAGAGAGGATGAAAAGGATGGAACGACCTGAACGTAAGGTGTTTATCCTCAAGAGAAATCCCGACCGAAGTTATGCCTGCGAATTCTGTTCTGAATGTGAGGACTTTTTTGCTTCTCTAGGTAAAGGATTGAGATGCGGAGTCTCCATTCGACAGGGAGAGCTTGGAAAAGAACCTTTTCCCTTTCCCATCCTGAAAACTCTGGATAAATATTCAAGCGCTGTCTTTACAGACGACTGGAAAGCAGGAGATGATTTGATAGCTGTGCTGGAGATAGACAGAGAAAAGTTCACAACAGGCAGAGGAGAATATGACCTGAAAAAAGCAGAAGAAATTTATAAAACTCTCCAGTCTGGCTCACTTGAAGCGGTTGAAAGGTGTTGTCTGACATACGACACTGCTTGATTTCCGATTCAATAAATTAAGTTGCCTCAGGTTTATCTCGTGTCTCTAAGATTTTCTTTTAAAAAAAGAGGACAGGCCCTTTTTTAAGCAGCCTGCTATCTGATCATCTTGCGATTTGAATAAGAATGAATGTTCAACCGTACTCTCAGTAGAGGAGTTCAAAGATGATTTTTCTTGAAAGAAGCGATATCATTCCTGTCTGCCCTCACTGCAATACGGAATTAAAGACCGTGCATTTTCGGGGGCTGACCAGCACCTTGGGCAAAAGGTATATCTACTTTTGTCCAAACTGCCTAAAGGTTCTGGGCATATCCCACCGCAAGGGCTTCTGGATGGGTTGAGGTGAATTTTTATGACCTCAAGAAGTAAGGTCTCTGTATCACAAAGAAAAGCCCTTTGTTTTGGTAAAGACGTAACAAAAAATACCAAAAACGACCTTCCCGGCATAGCAAATCCAGTAGACAGCGGGAATCTTGAAAAGGAGGGGCAGAATAAATAATAGCGCTATGATAACAGTCAGGATTATTCTGGGTTTTGCCTCGGCGACCAGGAAGGCGTAAATAAAAAGAAAGAGAACGATAAGATTGATGACGAGGGCAACGGCCCTGAAATACTGCAAGAGCTGTCCTTAAAGGCGATTATTTTATCTGTGAAAATACCTTGCTCTAAATATAGAATAAATCCACGTTCAAGTCCATGATTGGCGGAGTCGTTTGAGGAATTATTCCGGGAATTTGAAGATATACGGTCTGTTATCCGAGCGAACTTCCCCTTTGACTTTACATAGTCACAGGCTTAAATTATTATTATGGTTCTTATTGGAGGTCAGATGCTTCATTCAACGACCATAATCTGTATCCGTCATCAGGGAAAAGTGGCCATAGCCGGAGATGGCCAGGTTTCCCTCGGTGAGACCGTGTTGAAACAAAAAGCCAACAAGATCAGGATCCTTTACAAAGGAAAAGTCCTGGCTGGGTTTGCCGGCGCCACCTCCGATGCTTTTGCCCTCTTTACGAGGTTCGAGGCTAAACTGGAGGAATTTCGCGGAAACCTGTCCCGCGCAGCCATCGAGCTGGCGAAGGACTGGAGAATGGACAAGGCTCTCCGCCGGCTGGAGGCCCTGTTGATCGTGGCCGATAAGGATAACTCTTTCCTGATTTCAGGGACAGGGGACGTTGTTGAGCCTGATGACGGGATTATCGCCATCGGCTCGGGAGGTCCGTTCGCCCTGGCTGCTGCCCGGGCTTTGCTCAAGCACACCAAACTCTCTACTCGGGAAATTGCCCTGCAGGCCATGGAAATAAGCTCCGGTATTTGTGTTTACACCAATAACCAGATCACCATCGAGGAATTGTAAATGGCAATTGTATTACCTGAAAGTCTTATGATATCTACGGGAAAGCTCAGCGAGACAGAGCTCACTCCTCAGGAGATTGTCGCTGAGCTGGACAAATACATCATCGGCCAGGATGCCGCCAAAAAAGCGGTGGCCATAGCCCTGCGCAACCGCTACCGCCGGAGAAAGCTCCCTCCAGAGCTTGCCGATGAGATCGCTCCCAAAAACATACTCATGATCGGCCCTACGGGAGTCGGAAAGACCGAGATATCCCGGCGGCTGGCCAGGTTGACTTATTCTCCCTTCCTGAAGATCGAAGCCAGCAAATTCACCGAAATCGGCTATGTCGGACGCGATGTCGAGTCCATGATCAGAGACCTGGTGCGGATCTCGGTGGACATGGTGAAATCAGAGAAGATCGAGGAAGTGAGGGAGAAAGCCGAGAGAAACGTGGAAGAGAAGATACTGGATTTGCTTCTTCCCCCGATACGGAGAAAAGCCGAGCCGATTGACCCCAACGAACAGGCCCGTTTCCAGGAGACAAGGGAAAAATTGAGAAAGCAGCTCAGGGAAGGCGTGCTCGAGGACAGGTTTATCGAGATCGAGATCAAAGAGAAGATGGCTCCGCCCCTGGAGATATTTTCCAACAGCGGGATGGAAGAGATCGGGATCCACATCCAGGAGATCATTCCCGGATTCCTGGGAGGAAAAAGCAAGAGGCGCAGGGTCAAAATAAAAGAAGCCCGGGAATACTTACTGGAAGACGAGCAAAAGCGGCTGATTGACATGGAACAGGTATCCCGGCTCGCTGTGGAGCGGGTCGAACATTCGGGGATCATCTTTTTAGATGAGGTGGATAAGGTCGCCGGCCGGGAGACGGGCCACGGTCCGGAAGTCAGCCGGGAGGGTGTCCAGAGGGATCTCCTTCCTATAATCGAAGGCACGACCGTCAACACCCGCTACGGGCTGGTGCGAACAGACCACATTCTGTTTATCGGAGCAGGCGCGTTCCATGTGACCAAGCCCTCTGACCTCATTCCAGAGCTCCAGGGAAGGTTTCCGATCCGGGTGGAACTCACGTCCCTGGATAAGGAGGATTTCATCAGGATTCTGACCGAGCCGGAGAACGCTCTCATCAAGCAGTACAGAGCCTTGATGGGAACCGAAGGCATCCAGGTGGAATTCAGCGAGGATGCGGTCGATGAGATAGCTGAGATCGCGGAAAAAGTCAACGAAGATGCGGAAAATATCGGAGCCCGGCGCCTTCATACGGTCATGGAAAAGGTGATGGAGGAGATCTCCTTCAAGGCTCCGAACATAAAGAAGAAGAAAATCTTGATCGATAGAAAGTATGTCCATAAACAGCTCGAAGATATCATCGAGGACGAGGATCTGAGACGATTCATCCTTTAATGAAGAAATTCTTCCCAATCCTCACCCTAGCCTGCCTGCTGGTCTCGCTTGTTTCCTGCGGAAAAAAAGGGCCCATTCTTCCCCCGGTCCCCAAGGTCATCCAGAAAGTCGGAGCTTTTGAGATAAGCCAGCTGGGGGAAAGGCTGCTTCTTGAATGGGAGAATCCCACAGCCTACATTGACGGCAGCCCGGTTTCTGAAATCAGTCAAGTCGAGATCTGGGTCATGGAAGTAGAGAAGGAAAGAGCGGAAAAGAAAGGAACCGAGGCCGAAGGGCCGGGAGAAAAGAAAACAGGAAAAAGCGGGGAGGATAAAAAAGAGATTCCTGAAAAAAAGAAAAATCTGACCTCGGAAGAGTTCGAAAGTAAGGCCAGGCTTTTGGACTTAGTAAAGCAGGAAGAATTCTCTCAGCACCTGGTCAATCCCGGCAGCGAGACCAGGAGATACCGCTATTCCTACCTCCTTTCAGAAAGAGATCTCAGGCTGGAAAGGCTGATTTTCGGGCTGAAAGTGAAGGGAAAAGGAAGAAGGAAATCAGATTTCTCGAGGCTGTTGACTGTAAAGCCAGCAGTCATCTCCCTGCCCCCCAGGGAGGTAAAGGCGTCTGTTTTCCAGGACCGGATCGAGATCAGCTGGAAAGCGGCTGATAAAAACTTTGACCAGACGTCACCAGCCAGATTGAGAGGCTTTAATGTCTATCGTTCGGAAGGAAAGGATCAGCCCCGCCGGCTTAATGACAAGCTCATCAAAGAGGAAAAATTCAGTGATAAAAACTTCCTCCTTGGCAAGGTCTACCGCTATTTTGTCCGGGCATCTGCGGCCGAATCCCCGCCTTTCATGGAGAGCGGGGATTCTGATGTTATCGAGGTCCAGGCTAAGGATATGTTCGCGCCAGCAGCCCCTTCCGGCTTGACCTCCATCGCCGCTGAGGGTTACATCTCCTTGTCCTGGGACAGCAACACAGAAGCGGACCTGGCTGGCTACAGGGTGTGGCGGAGGATGGGGGGAGAATCCGAATTCGAACTGCTCACTCCCCAGCCTATCAGGGGAAATGCGTTCATTGATGCCAAGGCTGAAAAGAGTAAAGGATACGATTATGCTGTTACCGCCCTGGACAAGGCCGGGAACGAAAGCCCTAGATCAGAGATTGTTTCTGAGATCATAAAGGATGGGATTTTATGAAAATCTATCGCTACAGGCATAAAGGAAAAACCTATTACGGGATCCTGAAGGAGGAGAACCTTCATCCGATTGAAGGTTCGGTCTTCAGAAAATACCGGGTGAAAAAGACAGGACTGCCGATAAGCGAAGCGACCCTTCTGCCCCCGGTGGTGCCGTCCAAGATTGTCGCGGTCGGAGCAAACTACAAAAATCATGCAATGGAAATGGGAAGGCCGCTACCTGAAGAGCCCTTGATCTTTCTCAAGCCGCCCTCGGCAGTCGTGGGGCCGAACGATATCATCGTCTACCCGAAAATGTCCAGGCGCATCGATTTTGAGGGTGAACTGGCACTGGTCATGAAAAAAAGGGCTCGCCAGATCGATGAGAACGTTGATGTGGAAGATTATATCCTGGGCTACACCTGCTTCAACGATGTCACTGCACGTGACCTTCAGATCAAGGACGGGCAGTTCACCCGGGCCAAGTCCTTCGATACGTTTGCTGCCGTCGGCCCCTGCGTTGCGACCGGTCTCCAGCCTTCTCGTCTGCGGATCAAGACATTTCTGAACGGGAAACTCAAGCAGTCCACCAGCTTGAAAAACCTGATCTTCACCGTGCCCTTTTTGGTCAGGTTCATCTCCAGGATCATGACCCTGGAACCGGGCGATATCATCACTACGGGAACTCCGGCTGGAGTTGGCCCCATGTCTCCTGGCGATAGAGTGGACGTCCAGATCGAGGGGATCGGGATTCTCTCTAACACCGTCATGAAGGTCAAGAGCTGATACATACGCATTAACGATCGGATGATATGCCCCGCGGCTTGACGGGGGAAACCAATCGTCGGGAGATCCAAGGGGGTATGTCCCTTTGGTCGCAGGGCGTGGGTTCCTGTCCCGCCCGAGAAGGGGAGGCAGCGAGCGGATGCGAGCGTTGGAAGGGGGAAGTCAGTTTCCCCTCCAAGTTGACTTAGTTGTCATTGCGAGGAACGCTGTGACGAAGCAATCTCATCTAACAGGCTGAGATTGCCACGATCCCTGCGGTCGCTCGCAATGACAATGAAAAAACGTTTAATTCGTTTGTATTAGATAGAATATTAGCACAATAATTCGGTAACGCTTTTAGAATGTCGCTTTTCTTGTCTTTTGGACTTCAATAAAATGTCCGTAAGTGATATAACATACGGGAAAGGAGAGATAAACCTGAATAAGCTTGGCTGTTCTCAATATCTCTCCGTTTTAGCTTATGATCAGTGGAGGTCTTCATGAAAATTTTTCTGGATACAGCCAATTTGGACCAGATCAAGGAAGCGGCCAGTTGGGGCATCCTGGATGGAGTGACGACCAATCCGACTCTGGTTTCCAAGGAAAACATGAAGTTCGAAGAATTGATCCGAAAGATCTGCAAGATCGTCCCCGGACCTGTCAGCGTGGAGAGTGTGTCCACCAAGGCCAAAGATATCGTCGAAGAAGCTCGGGGCCTGGCCAAACTGGCCGACAATATCGCGGTGAAGATACCGATCGGGATAGAGGGGCTGAAGGCGACAAAAATACTAGCCGGCGAGGGGATCAAGGTCAACACCACACTGGTGTTTTCTTCGAACCAGGCTTTGCTGGCGGCCAAGGCCGGAACCGCATTCGTCAGCCCTTTCATCGGCCGGCTCGATGATATCTCCCATGAGGGAATGGCCCTGATCGACGAGATAGTCGCCATCTACAACAACTACGGGTTTGAAACGGAGATCATCGTGGCCAGCATCCGTCACCCTCTTCATGTTGTGGAAGCGGCTCTGACCGGCGCGGACATCGCCACCATTCCTTTTCCGGTCCTGGAAAAAATGGTCCGGCATCCTCTGACCGATATCGGGATCGAAAGATTTTTAAAGGATTGGAGCAAGGTCAAACGTTAGATCCTCATTTGAGTGAGGAAGCGATGACTATCGAAAAAAAATTAGAAGATTTAAGGAAAAAGACAAAGTTAGCTGAACTGGGTGGAGGCGAGGAGAGGATAGAAAAACAGCATCAGGCCGGCAAATTGACCGCCCTGGAAAGGATCCTTCTCTTGCTGGATGAAGGCTCTTTCCAGGAAATGGACAAGCTTGTGGTGCATCAGAGCCATGATTTCGGGATGGAAAAGAAGAGGATCTATGGAGACGGAGTCGTGACCGGGTACGGGACGATCGATGGCCGGACAGTGTTCATCTTTGCCCAGGATTTCACTGTGTTCGGAGGCTCCTTGAGCGGGGCGAACGCGGCCAAGATCGTGAAGATCATGGACCTGGCCGTGAGGAACGGAGTCCCGATCATCGGCCTCAATGACTCTGGAGGCGCCCGCATCCAGGAAGGCGTGGCCAGCCTGGGTGGATACGCGGATATTTTTTTGAGGAATGTCCTGGCCTCGGGAGTTATCCCCCAGATATCGGCCATCATGGGTCCCTGCGCCGGGGGCGCTGTCTATTCGCCGGCCATCACCGATTTCATCATCATGGTCAAGGACGCCAGCCGGATGTTCATCACCGGACCGGACGTCATCAAAGCCGTGACCCATGAGGATGTGACCATGGAAGAGTTGGGAGGAGCGGAGGCTCATAATACCATTAGCGGAGTGGCCCACTTCGCGGCCGAGGATGAGAAGCATACTTTGGAAATCATCCGCGAACTTCTCTCCTTCATGCCGGACAACAACCTGGAAGATCCCCCTTACAGGGAGACTTCGGATCCTCCGGACAGGGTAAGCGATAAGCTCAATTTCATGGTCCCTGATGATCCCAACCTGCCTTATGACATACGGGACGTTATCAAGGAGGTCCTGGATGACAGCTATTTCTTCGAGGTCCAGGAGCATTACGCGAAGAATATCGTGATCGGGTTTGGCCGGCTGGGAGGAAGATCGGTGGCCATCGTGGCCAACCAGCCCGATGTCCTGGCCGGGGCACTGGATATAAACGCCTCGGACAAAGGAGCGCGGTTCGTCCGTTTCTGCGATGCCTTCAACATACCGCTCATCACTTTTGAAGACGTGCCTGGATTTTTGCCCGGCGTTGCCCAGGAGCATGGGGGCATCATTCGCCATGGAGCCAAGCTTCTCTACGCCTTCGCCGAGGCTACCGTGCCCAAGGTAACCATCATCACCCGCAAAGCCTACGGGGGAGCCTACTGCGTTATGGCCTCCAAGCATATCCGGGCCGATATCAATCTGGCTTACCCCACAGCCGAGATCGCCGTAATGGGGCCTGAAGGCGCGGTGGAGATAGTCTATAAACGCGAGTTCGATAAGGCTGGGAAAAAACAGAAAGAGGCGAGAGTCGATGAGTTTCGCCGGAAGTTTGCCAATCCTTACATTGCCTGTGAAAAGGGTTATCTTGATGAGATCATCGAGCCCAAGCTCACCCGGCCCAAACTCATCGCCGCTCTGCAGATGTTAGAGAACAAGCGGGATAAGAATCCTCCCAAAAAGCACGGCAATATACCGCTGTAGCTGGAGTTCCAAAGGCAGCCAGGACACAGCGGGAAGAAAGGAGTGATGGCGGCGGTGCGGAGCAGCGATCTTTTTATGATAAAATGATGATCACAGTGATTTGACCGTATCTCGGGATAAGAAAATGGCCAGGATGTTCAAAAAAGTGCTGATCGCCAACAGGGGCGAGATCGCAGTCAGGATCATCAGGGCCTGCCGTGAGCTGGGCATTGTGCCCGTGGCTGTCTACTCGGAAGCGGACAGGAAGGCCCTCCATGTCAGACTGGCGGAAGAAGCCTACCATATAGGCGAGTCCCTCCCTTCAGAGAGCTACCTCAATACCGGGAGGATCATCGAGGTCGCCAGGAAAAGCGGGGCAGAGGCTCTCCATCCCGGTTATGGATTCCTGGCTGAGAACCCGGAGCTGGTGATAAACTGCGAGAAAGAGGGGATCGTCTTTATCGGCCCTCCTCCGGAGCCGATGGAGATCATGGGAAATAAAACCGCCTCCCGGAAAAAGATGACCCAGGCAGGGGTTCCGGTCATTCCCGGCACTCTTGAATCCTTAAAGGGGGAAAAGGACCTGAAGGAGAAGGCTGAAGAAGTGGGTTTCCCTCTCCTTCTCAAAGCTTCGGCAGGAGGAGGGGGCAAAGGATTGAGATTGGTCCGGAGCCGGAAGGACCTTGTTTCTGCTTACGGGCTTGCCCAATCCGAATCCAAAGCAAGTTTTGATGACCCGTCGATCTATATTGAGAAATATCTCGACGAACCGCATCACATCGAGATTCAGATCCTGGCAGACAACTTCGGGAATACTGTTTATCTGGGGGAGAGGGAATGCTCGATCCAGAGGCGGTACCAGAAAGTCCTGGAAGAGACCCCTTCGCCTTTTATAGATGATGAGATGCGCCGGAAGATGGGAGAGATCGCCGTAAAGGCCGCAGACGCCGTTGGCTACAGGAATGCGGGCACAGTGGAGTTCATGGTGGATAAAAACAGGAACTTCTATTTTCTCGAGATGAACACCAGGCTGCAGGTGGAGCATCCGATCACTGAAATGGTGACCGGCATCGATTTGGCCAAGAGCCAGATCGAAATCGCGGCGGGCTTCCCCTTAAGCTTCTGCCAGGAAGATATTAAGCCTGAGGGCCATTCGCTCGAGTGCCGGATCTATGCTGAGGATCCCGATAACGATTTCATGCCTTCTCCGGGAAAAATAATCCATTTTCATACTCCGGCCGGAGGCCTGGGTGTCCGCGATGACAACGGGGTCTACGAAGGGTACGAAGTTCCGCTGGAGTATGATCCGCTGCTTTCCAAGCTGATCACCTGGGGGAGGACGAGAGATGAAGCCATCCAGCGGATGCTCAGAGCCTTGTCCGAATACCGGGTATACGGCATAAAAACAACCATTCCTTTTTTCAAGCGAATCCTGCTTCACTCGAAATTCCGCGCCGGCGACTATAACACGCATTTCATTTCCGGCCTGGAAAAGGAAACAGACGGTAGCGGGCCGGAGGATAAGGAAATCGCTTTGATCGCCGCGGGCGTTAAAGTCTTATCCGAGAGAAAATTGGGCACAGTGTCTCTTCCTCAGAGAAGAAGGAGCAGCTGGAAATTTCAGGGAAGGTTACAGAATTTTTCGAACAGGCTTTAAAAATGAATTTCTCGTTCTGGCTCGATGACAAGGAATACAGGATAAAGCTCGAGGAGAAGATAGAGAATGAGATCGTTGTCTCTCTCGGGAAGAAGGAGTTCCGTGTATCCGTGGAGTTCATATCCAGGGATGAGATCCTGCTGAATATCGATGGTAGGGTTCATAACGTCATCGTCAACTCCAACTCTTTATTCTATTCTGTCTACGTCAACGGCAGGTTTTTTAAGGTCGAGAAGAAGTCCGTCCTGCAAATACTCGGAAAGAGCGGTGTCAGGCCTCAAAAGAGAGACATCAAGACATCCATGCCGGGACGGATAGTCAAGGTATTTGTGAAAGAAGGCGACCAGGTCAGGGAAGGCCAGGCCGTGCTGGTGCTGGAGGCCATGAAGATGCAGAACGAGATAAAGGCGCCTCAATCGGGGACGATCACCAGAATCAATCCCCAGGCCGGCGATTCTGTGGAAGCCGGCGCCCTTCTTTTTTCGATCGAATAAGGCATTATCCACTACGGCACCGGTTCCTCTCCATCCAAGCCAACTTATGGGGACGTTCCCTGCGGGGACACTCTTTTTTTCTGTAAATAATAAAAGTATAAAAGGGTATCCCCTCGGGAACGTCCCCTATTACGGATGGAGGGAACTGGCGCCGCACTCTTCCATCAGGTCAGATGTCTCTGTCATCACGGAAAAAGATATGCTCGCCCCTGCCTCAAAAGACTCGGAGCTAGGGAGAATAAATGGTATAATAAATAGTCATCTGAAATTTATGTTTATTAGCGAAAAATGTTATATTTACGGGTCGTCTTTTTAAGACGCTTCATCTCCAAAATTTACAAAAAGATCAGGTCTCTGATCGTATTTTCGGCCATAGTCCTGCTTTTTCTGGGTGCCGGAGTCGTTATCAAGAATATCTTTCTCAACCAGATAAAAAGGAATATTGAAGCAAGCTTTTATTACGACAACCTGCACATCTCCTTCTTTCCTCCGCTGCTCGTCATGGAGAAGGTGAGAACGCGCACTTTTACTCCATTCTTTACTGCTGAAAAGATCAGCATGAGCATCTCGTATAGATCGCTTCTGACCAGGCAGAAACCCTTTCAGGTGAAGATCGAACATCCGGTTCTCAAAATCTCGGAATCATCTGCGAAGGATGAAACGGAGACGAAAGGAAAATTTGAACTCTCTTTTCCCGTTTTGGTGGAAGAGGGTTTGATCAAAGACGGAGAATTTTATTTCCAGGGCAGGGAGGTCAGTTTTCAGTCCAGAGGAGTAAATGCTGCTTTTATCCAGAGGAGGAATGAGTTTTCTTTGGAGGCGGATGCCGAGGAGAATGTCTTTTTCCCCGGGTTGTCCCGTCCCCGGCTAGAAGGGAAAATCAGTGTTTTTATAGAGAGTCGGGGTCAGAAGATCTATGTCAGAAAGCTGAAAATTGACGGTGAAGACTTCCGGCTGGAATCAGAAGGGAGTCTGGTCGATCCCCTGGACCCGGAGCTCGACCTGAAGACGTCTTTCAGAGCCCGCGTACCACTGGTCATTGAATTCCTGCACTTGCCTTTTGAATGGGAAGGAGACACCCAGGGAGAAGGGATTTTGACCAGGACTGTAGAGGGGATATCGTTTGAAGCCGATTTCACCAGCAATAATCTCCACCTGAACGGCGTTGACATGGGAGAAATGAGCGGCAGGATCCATTCGGACAGGTCTGGGCGGACTGTTGAATTCAACTACCGTAAGGGCGCCTTGCCGCCGGAGTACGTGAAGGTTCATTTCGCGGGAAAAGAGGTCGAGGGAACGTTGAGAGGAGCCTTCCTCGACCCGGTCATAAAGTATTTCGCTTTGACGCTGCCGATCGCCTCTCCTGTCTGGGGAAGTTTTTATCTTAATGCGGAAAAGCTTGAGGCAGATATAGAATTCAAGGACGATTATTCCAGAGATGAGCCCGGTCAATATCCGTTCCGCGGCCCGTTCAAATTGAACTGGGACTTAAAGAAAAAAGTGACCATCTCATCGCCGAGCCTCTCCTCCTCCTTTGGCGAATTTGACCTGGAGGGGACACTCAATGTTGGGCAGGACCTGGATATCATCGTTCAGGGAGAGGTGACGGACCTCAAGCGGGCCCGGGAGTTCACCTCTATCTTGCTCACCAAGAATTACGCTTTCCCTGAAATAAGAGGAAAGGGCGAGATTGACCTTCATGTCTTTGGCGATTATTATCTCCCCCAGGTTCAAGCGGGATTTTCTTTCTCACCGGGGGGGTTTGGCCTCTTCGATGTGGAATCTGTCTCTGGCGAGGCAGAGATCATCGAGGGTGATTTCTTCGGAAGGTTCAACCTTGAGGATCCTGACATGAAGGGAAGGATCGGTCTTCTCTCCAGTCAGGAAGGTGTGAAGGCGGATATCCGGCTGGAGCAGGGTCTTGTCGAGCGGATCCTCCCGGCTTTGAATATCGATCTATCCCTCGAGGGGAAAGCACAGGGCGACTTTGAGTTCAGCCAGAAAGGAGAAGATATTCAGGTTAGAGGGGATTTTGCCGGTGAGCTGTTGAATTTCATCGGCCAGGATCTGAGAGAGGTCAGCGGAAAACTGGAATGGAGGGAAAGCGTTCTCTCCTTATCCGACCTTCAGTTTCAGCTTCACCGGGGAGTGGTGAAGGGCAGCACGACCTTAGGCCTGTTAAACCAGGAGTTTGATATCCATATCCAGGGAGAGGATATTGACCTCTCCTCCCTTTATTCCGGGGTTACGGGCAAACTGAGGTTTCTCCTCGACGGCAAAGGAATATTCGGCAAAGATTTTGCCCTGGGTCCCTTTGAGATCAAAGACCTCTACCATTCTCCCTTCCAGAAAACCGAAGCGAGGGGATTGGCCAGGTTCAGCCACTCCCAGGGAATACTGGGCCTGGATCTGTCTGGCAATTTTTCCCCCGGCGATAATGATTTCAACGTCTCTTTCTTGATACCCACCCTTGAGGACAATCTGTCCGTGGGAATGAGAGGGAGTTTTTCAAATTTAGACCTGTTGCTTCCTTGGGCAAAAGGCGTCCAGGGACGCGTCAATTACCTTGGAGAAGTAAAAGGCCCCAAAGCTTCCCCTCAAGTAAAAGGAGCGATTGATTTCAACGGCTCGATCTTCCCCTTCCCCGGCTTCGCTCACGCCTTCAGGGATTATTCAGGCTTGATGTTCGTGGAGAACAATAAGCTCACCTTCCGTTCTCTTCGGGCAGAGTTGGGAGGTGGTGAGGTGCAGGGGTCCGGGGAATTGCTCCTCGGCAACGGCGGAATCGAGACCATCCGCGCCAAGCTGGAAGGGAAGAACATGCTCCTCTCGCCTCTGGAGAGAACCAAGGCTCTGGCGGATGGAACTTTGAGCCTGATCAAGGAGCCGGGCCGCTTCGTCCTGGAAGGAGATATTTTCGCCCACAAGCTATCCTGGAGGCGTGAGATCAATGAGGAGGTTATTTTTTACTCGAGACCCTATCAAGAGTTGGAGAAAGAGCCTGACTTCTTTGATGACCTCACCCTGAACATTCGCCTTCGGGCGGATGACGATGCCTGGTTGGAGAATTCTATAGGCAGGATAAGAGGCAGGTTTGATTTGAACGTGACCGGGAGCGTGAGCGAGCCTGTTGTAACGGGTGAGATGGAAGGCCTGGACGGCGATGTGTATTTTCAGGACCGAAAGTTCAAACTCCTGGTCGGACGCGTCAACTACATAAATCCCACCAGCACCCAACCCTATTTGAGTTTTAAGGGCGAGACTCATGTCAAGGACTACAGAGTGACCTTTTCCCTTGACGGCCTGCTGGACCATTTGAATCCTGAATTCACTTCTTCGCCTCCTTTGCCGCCGGAAGACGTCCTGGCGCTGCTGGCTTTGGGGGAGGCCTTCAGAAGGACCTATTCTTACGATACCAGCACCAGGCTGAGCACGGCTTCTCTTATCTCGTTTCAGCTTTCAGAGGAAGCCAAAAAACGCGCTGAAGGCCTTTTCATCATCGACCGCTTCAGGATCGATCCCTTTGTCATGGGATCATCCGCCGAGATGTCGGCTCGCTTGACGGTCGGGAAGAAAATATCGAGAAATTTTTTCATTCTTTACTCCACGAACCTGACTACCCAGAGAGAGGAGATTGCCCGTTTGGAATGGGAGCTGACGAACGATATCTCTATAGTCGGGACCCGTGATGAAGAAGGGCGGATAAGCTTTGATGTTAAGATTTACAAAAGGTTCTAAGGCCGGAAAAAGGAAACAGGTGCTTTTCTGTTTGATATTCCTGTATGCGCTGGTCTTTCTTCCTCCCCTGTATTCCGCTTCTCAGCCAAGTGATGCTTCTCCGTTGATAGCCGGGGTTTCTGTTGTAATCGATGGCCAATCCAGCGGAGAAGATATGACAAGATTGATACCCATAAACAAAGGAGACCCTTTCTCTTTAAAGAGAATAAACACAAGCATAAAGCAGATCTATAAGACCGGGCTTTTCTCCGATATTCAGGTTCTAAAGGAAGGAGATGAGCAAATCCACCTGACTTTTCATCTGACCAGGAAGCTCTTTGCCCGGAGAATCGTTTTCCAGACAGAGGAAAAGCTTCCCAAGCAGAAGCTGAAGACAGCACTTTTTTCACTGCGGGAGGGAAGCTTTTTCACCGATGAGAAACTGGATAAAGCAGTCAGGGAGTTAAAGGAAGCCTTGACGCAGGAGGGATATTTTAATCCCGAGATCGAGCCCTTCACCAAAAAAGATCCGCAAAATTCCTCTATCGATGTCTTTTTCAGGATAAGCTCTGTCAAGAGGTTCACGATCAGGGAAATTGCTTTTTCTGGAGATGCGATTCTCCCCGCAGCAGAGTTGGAGCGGGTTATGATAAGCAAGAAGGGCAGGGAATACATCCCTTCGGTCCTGGAGGAAGACATAACAAGGATTAGAGAGCTTTATAATATGAAGGATTACCAGCGAGCCGAAGTTGAGATTGACGATATCAGGCTCAATGAGCGGGAGGGAAACGCTTCTCTCGTTTTGCATATCATCCCTCATGAGAAAATTGAGATTGAGGTGCGCGGAGCTAAAATTCCTCTGGAGCTGTTACGGCCGATCTGGGAAACACGCATATTTGAGGATTGGGGATTGACTGAAGGCAACGCCAAAATCCTGGGCTACATGCGGAAGAAAGGCTATCTTTTTGCCCAGGTCACATCTTCCATCCGGAAAGAAGACAGCAGGATTCGGGTGATTCACACCGTAACGCCCAACAGAAAGTACAGGATTCGGGACATCTCCTATAACGGCTTGAATTATTTCGCTCCTTCTCAGCTTGAAGCCGAACTCGGAGTAGGAGAAAGAGCTCCCCTGCTGAGATGGATAGACGGCGAGAGGCTGTTCAAGCTTCCCGTCGAGATTGAGAGCTTGTACAGATCGCGGGGTTTTCCCGATGGCCGGGTCGATTTTAATTTTGTGAGAAAGGGAAGGGAAGTCGAAGTCCTGTTCTTCATCCAGGAAGGCCAGCAGGAAAGAATCAGAGATATCTCCTTTGAAGGGGCCCGGTCGTTTGGTCCAGAAGCATTGTTGGATCAGATAAGCAGCTCCAGAGGCGGGCCTTTTTACCAGCCCAGCATTCAAAAAGACATCGAAAAAGTGGAGAATTTTTATCTCAATCAGGGCATCAGAGGGACATCGGTGGCTGCCAGGATCGAGAAATTAGAGGAGGGTCTTTTTTCCTTGATCTTTCAGATAGATGAAGGAAACAAGGTCAGGATTGAGAAAATAGTGATAACCGGGAATATGGTCACTAACAGAAAGACGATCCTCCGTGAGCTCAGGATCAAAGAGGGCGATATCGCCCATTATGACAAGATCAGCGAATCGAAAAGGAGGCTTGAACGGCTGGGCATCTTCACCAGGGTGAGGATTGAGGAAATCTCTCTTTCTCCGGAAAGCGAAAACCTGGTCATCGATGTCAGAGAAGGAGAGAGGAATTATGCCAGCTTGGGTCTGGGTCTGGAGACGAAGACCGAGCCGAGAACATTTGCTGTTTGGAATAATCCCTTTCGATTAAGGGGAACCGCAGAGCTTATCCGGAATAATATCTTTGGCTCTGCAGCTCAGCTCAGCCTTGTCGGCCAGCTCAGCCTCAAGGAAAAGAGAGGTGTGCTTTCCTGGGAACAGCCTTATGTTTTCGGCCTCCCCTTGCAAACCTATGTGAATGTCTGGCTGGAGAGAGAGAGCCGCAAAAGCTTCACCTATGACCGTCAGGGCTTGAGTTTGACGGCCCTGAAGCCTGTCTCACAGAACCTGCTGTTTCTGGCGACCCTGAGATGGGCGGAAACGACCCTTGTTGACCTGGAGATCCAGCCCAATGAGGTCGACCGCCAGTTCTATCCCTTTTCTGCGACTTCGGCCTCCGGAAGTTTTATCTTGGACAGAAGGGATGATCCGTTCAATCCTGAGAGAGGCTCTTTTTTCAGCTTTGCCCTTGAAAAGGCCTTTCCTCTTCTAAAGGATGAATCAGATTATATGAAGATGTTCATCAAGTCTCAACATTTCGTTCCTATTTTGTCCGGCATCAATTTTAGCCTGACCGCCCGTCTCGGGCTAGGAGGCGGGAAGATGGATATACCCATCCACGAGAGGTTTTTTGCCGGTGGCAGCAATTCTTTTCGGGGGGCAAGATTTGATGAACTGGGCCCTGTCGACGTGGATTCGCTGAAGCCAGTCGGAGGGGAAGCGTTGGCTCTTCTGAACCTTGAGTTGACTTTCCCTCTTCTTTCAGCCCTTAAGAATTTGAAAGGCACTTTCTTCTATGATGTGGGCAACGTCTTCGAAAAGAGGGAGGATTTATCCCTGACTTCCCTCAAGAGTGCTGTGGGGTTTGGCCTTCGCTACAGAACACCTCTGGGTCCGGTCCGTCTGGAACTCGGCTGGAACCTGAGTGTACCCAGAGAAGAGAGATATGCTTTGTTTTTCATCACCATAGGAAATGTCTTCTGATCAATATGGATAAAATAAAAAGAGCGGCGATACTGTTTCTTTTGAGTCTGTTCATCGGATACTCTGCTGTCTTTTCCTCTGAGGAGGTTATCGACCGTATAGTGGCTGTGGTCAATGAGGAAGTCATCACTCTGACAGACCTGAAGATCGCCGAAGCCTTTGCTGTCTATGATCAAGAGCTCGAGACCGGGGAGGGAAATACGCGTTCTCGCATCCTTGAAAAGCTGATCGACCAGAAACTGGTGTTACAGCTCTCGGGCGAGGAGATCTCCGTGGCTGATGAGGAGCTGGAGGAGACCCTGAAGAGGATGACAAAGAAGCTGGGAAAAAGTGAGTTCGACAGAAAGTTGGAGGAGTTTGGACTGGCCTGGAATGATCTGAAGGAATGTGTTCAAGAGAAAATACTGTATCAGACAATCATAACCCAGAAATTCAGCAAGGTGAACCCGGTGAGCGTAAAAGAGATCGAGGATTATTATCAGAGAACCTACGTCCCTGCCCAGAGAGGGAAGGGAGAAGAGCCTAAGCCGATGATGGAGATCCTGGCCGAGATTGAGTCCAACATCAAACAGGAGAAGATCAAGACTCAGGTTGAGGATTGGATTGCCAACCTCAAGGAGAAATCGGATATTCAGATCATGATAAAAGATATAATGGCGTCTGTATGATAAGGAGCGGAAAATGAGTCGAGCGGCTTTTTTGTTTCCCGGCCAGGGTTCTCAGATGGTGGGCATGGGAAAGTCTTTTTATGAATCTTTTTCCCAGGCTGTGGACCTCTTTGTCAGAGCGGATGAGGCGCTAGGTTTTGGGATTTCAAAGCTGTGTTTTGAAGGGCCAGAAGAAGAGCTCAAGCTGACGCAGAACACCCAGCCTGCTCTCCTGCTGGTCAGCTTTGCGGCTTATACCCTTTTGGAAAAAGAGCCTTATATGGCAGCCGGCCACAGTCTGGGCGAATACTCGGCTTTGGTGGCTGCGGGCTCCCTGGCTTTTGAGGATGCTCTTCGCCTTGTCCATAAAAGAGGGAGATACATGCAGGAGGCTGTGCCGGTAGGGGTCGGAGCTATGGCTGCTGTTCTCGGCTCTAACTATGATGATGTAGAGAAGGCCCTGGCCAGCGTGGGAAGCGGCATCGTCCAGATAGCCAACTGGAACAGCCAGGAGCAAATCGTCATCGCTGGGCATAAGGAGGCGGTGGAGGAAGCTTTGGACCTGATCAAACCGCCGCGGTCGGTGATGCTGCCAGTCAGCGCTCCTTTTCACTGCAGCCTCATGCAAAGCGCCGAGGAAAGGCTCTCCTCCGACCTGGACCAGACTGAATTCAGGGACTTGAAGTTTCCGATCGTGACCAACGTGGATGCACGGGTAATCCGCACAGCAGAGGAAGCGAGAGACTCTTTGAAAAGGCAGGTGACCCGGCCGGTCCTTTGGTACAGGTCCATGGAGATCATGAGCAAAGAGAACGTTGACGTCTTCGTGGAATTGGGTTCGGGAAAGGTCCTCGCCGGGTTGGCGAGAAGGATAAGCCGGGGCTGGGAAACATCTCCCGTTATCCTGAATATCGAGGACCCGGAGACCCTTGATAAAGCGAAGGGATCACTCTAGGGTTTCTTTGGAGAGGACGAGGGGGCCGTATTTTATATAGTATTCTAGAGCCGACATCCAGGCCGTGAAGACGACGATCCAGAGTCCGATTTGACCCAGAATAGAGAAGCTTCCCAGGTATTTCTCTCCCAGGATGAGTATGCCTATGGTTATGGTTTCAAAGAGCATCTTGAGCTTGGCAATCCGGGACGCTGAGATGATGACTCCTTTTGAGGAGGCGATGGCCCTGAATCCTGTGACCGCTATTTCCCGCCCGAGAATGATGACCACCATCCAGGCAGAAACAGCTCCCAGCTGGATGAGGCAGATGAGAGCTGAAGCGATGAGCAGCTTATCCGCGATCGGGTCCAGGAGCTTGCCCAATGCAGTTATTTGTTTTCTCCGCCGGGCCACGATCCCGTCGAGCGAATCCGTAAGCGCCGCCAGGACGAAGATTATGAAGGCGGTCAGCTCTTTCCCTGTGAACTCGGTGAGGAGAGCCACGACTAGGCCCGGGATGAAGAGAATTCTGAGCAGGGTGAGGAATATGGGGAGATTCATTTTAGGAGATATACTACAGCCTGATATTGATGTCAAATCTTAACAAAAAAGGGGCCTGGCCCTTGATCGCTTTGATGGAGAAGCATTTCAGTGATAATTCATTGGGATGGTTTAATCTGGTACAACGGCTGGTTCCCCTCCATCCAAGCCAAGATCCTCCCACCCTCCGCCATGGGCTTCGGATGGAGAAGAACCGTCAATGCACTTCCCCATTAAGTCAGATGTTTCCCTTATCACGGAAATAAAGATGCTTAGAATGGCCGCTTGACTGTTGAAAAATCGAAGCTCTCCGAGTATATTGTCTAAAGAAAATGGCCGGCAAAAGCTCTACCACTCCGATGATGCAGCAGTACCTGCGGATCAAGAATAATTATCAGGATGCGCTCCTGTTTTTCCGGCTGGGCGATTTCTACGAGATGTTCTACGAGGACGCCAAAGTCGCTTCTTCGGTGCTGGAGATCGCTTTGACCTCGCGCCAGAAGGTTCCGATGTGCGGGATCCCTTACCACGCGGCTGAATCCTACCTTACCAAGCTTCTCAAGCGTGGTTTTAAGGTGGCCATCTGCGAGCAGGTTGAAGACCCCAAACAGGCAAAAGGAGTGGTCAAAAGAGATGTTATTAAGGTGTTGACTCCGGGGACCGCACTCGAGCTGGAGCTTGAAGGGGCCAAGGAGAACACCTATATCGCCAGTCTGTATGTGGAGGACAAAGGCTGGGGGCTGGCCCTGATCGACCTGGCCACGGGCCAGATGAGAATCACTCAGAGTGATTCCCTGGAAAACCGGGCCCTGGAGGATGAGCTCTTCAGGATAGCGCCCAAGGAGATCATCTTTCCGGAGAGCCGGGAAAAGGTGATCGCTGAACTCCTCTCCCGCAATGAGATGATGTCGGTTTTGAAAAGCCCCTTGGAGGACTGGGTATTTGATCATTCTCAAGCCAAGAATGTCTTGGAGGGGCATTTCCGGGTGAAGTCCCTGGCCGGGTTCGACCTTGAGGACAAGAAGCTCGCCGTCTCAGCGGCCGGCGCCTTACTGGATTATTTGAAAAAGGTGAGAAAGGATTCTTTATCCTTGATTCACAAAGTCTCCTATGTCCAATCCGGCCTCCAGATGATCCTTGACTCGGTGACGATAAAAAACCTGGAGCTGGTCAAAAACTTGAGGGACAACAGCCTGAAGGGTTCCCTTCTGGATATCATCGATTTCACCATGACCTCTATGGGTGGAAGACTCCTCAGGAACTGGCTTCTTCATCCTCTCCTCGACTGTTCAGAGATCAACAGAAGGCTGGATGCTGTCGCTGAGTTGCTCGACCGCACCATCGAACGCAATGAACTGAGGGCAAGCTTGAAGGAGATCCTGGATTTGGAGCGGCTCACCGGGAAGATCTCCCTGGCGGTTGCCCACGCCCGTGACCTGGTTTCGTTGAAAAAATCACTCCTGCCTCTTCCCCGGATCCAGACGCTTATCAAATCCTTTTCCTCCAAGCTGGTGAAGCAGATTCACAAGCACTGGGACAGCGCTCATGACCTGGTGAAATTGATAGACGGAGCTGTCAGGGAGGAGCCCGCGTTCCTGCTGACTGAGGGAGGGATCATCAAGGACGGCTACAGCTCCGAGCTGGACGAGCTGAGGAAATTGAGCCATTCCGGGAAGAGCTTCATCTCTCTTCTCGAGAAGAAAGAAAGGGAGAGGACAAAGATCTCCTCTCTTAAGATTCGCTACAACAAGGTCTTCGGTTACTATATTGAAGTCACCAAGCCGAACCTTTCGCAGGTGCCCGCTGATTATATCCGGAAACAGACCCTGGCCAATTCCGAACGGTTCATCACTCCCGAGCTTCAGGAATACGAGACGAAAGTCCTCAACGCCGAAGAAAGGATAGCGGAGTTGGAGTACAACCTGTTCCTGGAGGTCAGGGGGAAGATTTCGGAGGAGACAAAGAGACTGCAGAAGATAGCCGTGGATATTGCCACCCTGGATGTCATTTCCTCCCTGGCTGAGCTGGCTTCCTCCCGGAATTATCGCCGTCCTGTCATCAACAGAAAGGACCGGATCGAGATAGTCGAAGGACGGCATCCTGTCATCGAGATGACCAATGACGAGCCTTTTATCCCCAATGATACCTACCTGGATAGAGGAGATGACCAGATACTGATCGTTACCGGCCCGAATATGGGAGGAAAATCCACCTACTTGAGGCAGGTCGCTCTCATCTGCATTCTCGCCCAGACGGGTTCTTTTGTGCCGGTCAAAGAGGCTGAGATAGGGGTGGTCGACCGGATTTTCACCCGGATCGGGGCGATGGATTTTTTAAGCGCCGGCCAGTCGACCTTTATGGTGGAGATGCTCGAGACAGCCAGGATCCTCAACAACGCCACGGATAAAAGCCTTATTTTACTCGACGAGATAGGGAGGGGAACGAGCACTTTTGACGGGTTGAGTATCGCTTGGGCAGTGGCGGAATACATCCATGAGAAAGAAGAGGTCAGAGCAAAGACCCTTTTTGCCACTCATTATCATGAATTGACTGAGCTGTCTCTGACTCTGCCCCGGATCAAGAACTATCACGTCACCGTGAAGGAGAGGGAGGATGATATTGTTTTTCTAAGGAAGATCATCCCCGGTCCTTCAGACCAGAGCTACGGCATTCATGTGGCCAAGCTGGCCGGGGTTCCCCGGGCAGTCATCGATCGAGCCAAGGAAATTCTTTTCAACCTGGAGAAACAGGAATTGGATGATGCCGGCCGGCCGAGGCTTGCCTACCGCTCCTCAAAGAAAAGAGATAAGGCCCAGCTTTTCCTGTTTCAACAGGACAGGGAGCAGGCCCTGCTGGAGGATATCAAAGGGGATATCGATAAATGCAATGTGTCGGAGATGACACCATTAGACGCTTTGAATTTTCTCAGCCAGCTTAAACGGAAGATCAAGAGCGGAGAGGAAGAGGACAAAAGCAGGAAAAAGTAGAACAGACAGGGCTCGGGCGTGAGGAATGAATGATTTGGGGTTCCCCGCTACTGACTGGCGATGGCTGAGCTCTGAAATGACACAGGTTGTCGGCTGCGACCTGTTTGGCGTTTGGCCCTAGGAATCAGAACTTATCAGATTCGTCAGAGATATCGAACTCTTCGCCTTCTTCCTCTTCTTCTTCGCCAAACTCGTCTTCATCGAATCCTTGATTTTCGTCAAAGAGCATTTCTCCCTCTTCTTCTTTCCGCTTGACCATAGCAATCTCGAACTCTTCCTTATCCTCATAGCGCCTGATATAGCTCGAGGCTGTATCGCTGTAGCACAGTTCAAGGTGGTCATCCTCGATGATGCAGAACACGGATTGGCAGTGGCCTGTTTGAAGGTCGCCCACGGTCTCGATGACCTTTCCTGTTTTTTTTATCGCGTCCAGGGTCAGCCAGCTCGAAACTTCAATCTCTTCCATCGTTGTCCACATGCAAAAAATACCAAGTTTTATTAAATTGTCAAGAGGTTAATGATAAAAATTTAGGAGTGGATGAATTCGGGTTTCTCCCGCTCCTTTCCTCTCTTGACACAGAGCAGCCTGATTCATTAAATAAAAGAGGAGAGAAAAATGAAATGGGATAAATTCACTGTCATGGCTCAGGAAGCCTTCCAATTGGCTCAGTCGAGAGCTGAAGAGCTTGGACACCAGGAACTGAAGCCTGAACATCTCCTCTGGGCATTTTTAAGCCAGGAAGAGAATATCGTCAATTCCGTCCTGGCTAAGGTCGGAGTCAGAATCCCCAGAGTTCTCGAAGACCTGAACTCTGCCCTGGGCAAGCTGCCCAAGATCAAGGGAGCCGGGGAGGTATACATCTCTTCCTCCATGAGGAAGATCATGAACGATGCGCAAAAGGAGGCGGATAAGCTCAAGGATGAATACATATCCACTGAACATCTCTTTCTGGCTCTGCTGAAGGAAGGCGCCAACGAGGCGAGCCGGATACTGCGTGAAAACGGTGTGAGTGAAGACGCCGTGCTTCAGGCGCTCATGGCCGTAAGGGGAACCCAGAGAGTTACTGACCAGCAGCCTGAGGCTAAATACAGGGTTCTGGAACGATACGCCAGGGACATCACTGAACTGGCTAGACAGGGCAAGCTGGACCCGGTCATCGGCAGAGAGGATGAGATTCGCAGGGTCATCCAGGTTCTCTCCCGGAGGACAAAGAACAATCCGGTCCTGATCGGAGAAGCCGGAGTGGGGAAGACGGCTATTGTCGAGGGGCTGGCCCAGCGCATCGCCAATGGTGACGTGCCTCAACCGCTCAAGAACAAACGGCTGATCGCTCTGGACATCGGTTCTCTGGTCGCTGGAACCAAATACCGGGGAGAATTCGAAGACAGGCTCAAAGCCATCCTCAAGGAGATCAAAGAAGCGGAGGGGGAGATCGTCCTGTTCATCGATGAGCTGCACACCATCATTGGTGCAGGTGCGGCCGAAGGCGCGGTCGATGCCTCGAACATGCTGAAGCCGCCGCTGGCCAGAGGAGAACTTCGTTGTGTGGGAGCCACCACCCTTAACGAGTACAAGAAGCACATCGAGCGGGACGCGGCTCTGGAGAGAAGGTTCCAGCAGGTCTATGTGGGCGAGCCTTCAATCGAGGAGACCATCTCCATCCTCAGGGGTTTAAAGGAAAAGTACGAGGTTCACCACGGCGTGGAGATTAAGGATTCGGCGATCGTTGCCGCGGCCACCCTATCCAGCCGCTACATCGCTGACCGCTATCTTCCGGATAAAGCCATCGACCTGATAGATGAAGCGGCTTCCCGCATCCGGATCGAGATAGACAGCATGCCTGAGGAGATCGATGAACTGGAAAGGAAGATCATCCAGCTCGAGATCGAGAGGCAGGCCCTGCGGAAAGAAAAGGACAAGAGTGCCAGGGAAAAATTGGACAATTTGAGCAAAGAGCTGGCCGACCTGAAGGAGGAAAGCAGTACCCTCAAGGCCCGCTGGCAGCGGGAAAAGGAGATTATTGAATCCATGAACAGGCTGAAGGAGGAAATGGACCAGCTTAAAGTGGAAGAGCAGAATGCGGAGAGAGCCGGAAACCTGGAGAAGGTGGCCGAAATCAGGTACGGCAGGCTGAAAGAGAACGAGAAGAAGATGAAAGAGAATTCTCAGAAACTGGCAGAGGTTCAGAAGGGTGGGAAGATGCTCAAGGAAGAGGTGGATGAGGACGATGTGGCTGAGGTCGTTTCCAAATGGACGGGAATCCCTGTCTCCAGAATGCTCGAAGGAGAAGTGGAGAAACTGGTGAAGATGGAGTCTGTGCTGGCCGAGAGGATCAAGGGCCAGGACCAGGCTCTGCGGGCGGTCTCTGATACCATACGGCGGGCCAGAGCCGGTATCCAGGATGCTTCCCGGCCTCTGGGATCATTCATTTTTCTGGGGCCCACCGGCGTCGGCAAAACCGAGCTGGCACGGGTCCTGGCCGAGTTTCTTTTTGATGATGAGAAAGCCATGGTCAGGCTCGATATGTCGGAGTACATAGAGAAGCATACAGTATCCCGGTTGATCGGAGCTCCTCCCGGATATGTAGGGTATGAAGAGGGGGGACAGCTTACCGAAGCCATCAAGCGCCGGCCCTACTCGATCATCCTTCTCGATGAGATCGAGAAAGCCCACGGCGATGTGTTCAATATCCTTCTTCAGATCCTTGATGACGGACGCTTGACAGATGGAAAGGGAAGAACGATCGATTTCAAGAACACCATCATCATCATGACTTCGAACCTGGGGAGCCATGTGATCAAAGAGCTCAGCCAGGATTTCGAAAAGATGGAAAAGGAAGTGACGATCATCCTGGAAAACCATTTCCGGCCTGAGTTTTTAAACAGGGTGGATGAGGTCATCATCTTTAAAGCCCTTAGCCAGGATGCGATCTTGGAGATCGTGGACCTGCAGATCGATGAGTTGAAGGAACGGCTCATAGAGAAGGGAATTGGCATCGAGTTGAGTGAGAAGGCAAAGAGATTACTGGCTGAGAGAGGATACGACCCGGTCTATGGTGCTCGTCCCTTGAAGCGGACGATCCAGAGAGACATCCAGAATCCCCTGGCCCGGAAGATCCTGGAGGGTGAGTATAGAGAGGGAGCTAGGATCAAAGTCGATGTGAATCAGAGGGATGAGTTTGTTTTCAGCAAGATATCTTGATGGGAACGTCCCCTAAAACATTTGAGAAATGTTCCGAATTCGAATATAGTAGTCCTTTATAGCCCACCTTAAGGAGATAGGCAGATGAAAGAAAAAGTAAAAAAAGCGTTGGAAGAGATCAGGCCCCACCTCAAAGCCGATGGCGGCGATGTGGAGCTTGTTGATGTCACAGAAGATGGGGTGGTCAAGGTCAGGCTTTTGGGAGCGTGCGAAGGATGCCCGATGCGGGAAATGACGCTGACTCACGGCATTACCCGCTTTATCAAAAAGAAAGTCCCCCAGATCAAAGAAGTGCAAGCTGTTTAGGGCTGCTACGGACCAAAATCTCTGAGCAGGAAATTAAAAACCCAGAGACAATCCATTTGACAAAGAAAATCAAAATGAGTAAACAAAGGGAAAATAAGAGGAGGTCAGCATGAATAAAGGGAAATCATGTGTTTTGGTCATCCTTTTTCTTTGTTTTTCGTGTTCGCTGGCCCTGGCGAACGGCTTGAACCTGAACAGCCTGGGCACAAGGGCGCTGACCATGGGCGGTGCTTTTGTGGGGCTGGCCGATGATTTCAGCACCATTTACTGGAATCCGGCTGGAATGGCTTTTTTCGATAAGAAATACTTTGGCTTCTACGGGACGGATGTGATCCCCACGCAGGAATTCACGCTGGATGTGGATATTCCCCCGCTTGTCCGCATTGTGGGCGCTGAGACGGAGACCAAGCATTTTCTTTCCGGCCTAGCTGCCTATTATCATCCTGTTAGCGAGAAAGTCGTAGTCGGGTTTGGTGTCTATATTCCCTCCGGGCTGGGCGCCAACTGGAATGGGGTTGATTTTGCAGCCCTGTCCAATAACAATCCGTTTCTTAACTGGAAGAGCAAGATCGGGCTGGTCACTTTTTCTCCCGGGATCGGCTTTCAGGTCAACGAGAAGCTGGCAATCGGAGTGACCTTTAACGTCAATTACGGGTTGTTCAACCTGGCCATGCACGCCGGCTCAACAGAGGCTCCTCTTCCGGTAGTGGACCTTGGTCAGTACGAAGACAGCATGAAAGGCTGGGGATACGGGGCGACAGTGGGCGTCCTATTCAGACCCATCGACAAGCTGAGCATCGGAGCGACCTTCAGGAGCGCCAGCACTGTGAAATTCAAGGGAGAATCCACCATCAGCGGCATGGATGACTTGGGCACAGCGCTGGGGACGACTTTAAATGTGACGTCGGATACGGAAAGAAATGTCACCTGGCCGATGTGGCTTGCTGTCGGAGCCGCTTTCCAGCCTGTGGAAGGACTGACTTTGACCGGCGACCTCCAGTGGACCCAGTGGTCCAAGATCGATGTGATAGAGACCACCTTCGTCGACACCTTTTGGGCGACGATGATGGAGCAGAGCGGTGACGATCTCAGGCCGATGAACTGGGATGACGCGCTCCAGATCCGCTTCGGCGCTGAATACAGGTTTAATAAATACGCTTTTCGGGCCGGCTATTATTTCGATCCCTCTCCGGCTCCAGAGACAACTTTGAACGTTCTCCTCCCCAGCCATGATTTTAATGTGCTTACAGCAGGATTTGGCTATTCGCTTAACGGTCTCCAGCTTGACTTCGGTATCGAGTACCTGATGGGCAAGGATAGAAGCGTTCCGTTTAATGTGGTCACCATTCCTTTCGATCCCTTCTTCACCATCGAGATGCCCCCAGGCTACGAGACAGCCATGCCCGGTGCTTATAAGATGAGCATCATCGTCCCCACCATCAGCATCAGCTACAGATTCTAAGTGAGAAGTCCGGGCAGAAGAGATCAGGAACAAGGGTTTTCAATAGTCAGCCTTGTTTGTCTTCTGAGGACGTGAACGTGCAATTCTCCACTTCTCTTTAAAGGAGATAAAATGAAAGTTCGGAAAGCCATCATCCCGGCGGCAGGCTTTGGGACACGGTTCCTTCCCGCTACCAAGAGCCAGCCAAAAGAGATGCTCTCGGTGATAGATAAGCCCCTTATCCTCTACAGCGTGGAGGAAGCCGTTCAATCCGGCATCGAGCACATCGCCATCATCACCAGCAGGGGGAAGTCATCGATGGAGGATTTATTCGATCAGAGCCCTGAGCTGGAGCAGTTCCTCGAGGAAAAAAGGAAGCTCGATCTCCTTGAGGAGATCAAGAGGATCTCAAAGCTGGCGGAGTTCTGTTATATCAGGCAGAAACAGGCTCTCGGTCTGGGACACGCTGTGCTCATGGGCGAAGAGTTTATCGGACAGGAGCCCTTTGCTGTCCTTCTTCCTGATGATATATACGACTGTCCCACGCCCTGCACCAAACAGCTCATCGAAGTCTCCGAAGAAAAGGGGGCGTCGGTCATCGTCCTCGGAGAGACGGATGAGCAAGGAACCAGGATGTACGGCATAGTCAAGCCTAAAAAGATCTCAGAGCGTGTCTTTCAGATCGAGGACCTTGTCGAAAAGCCCGGGCCGGAAAAGGCCTTTTCCAACCTAGCCAGCCTCGGCAGGTATGTCTTCACTCCCCAGATTTTCGAAGGGATAAAAAAGACCAAGCCCGACCACAGGGGAGAGATGCAGCTCCCGGATGGCATCAAGTTCCTCATCGGGAAGCAGCCTGTCTACGGAGTCATCTTCGAGGGAACGCGCTACGACTGCGGTAATAAGATGGGCTTCCTTGAAGCCACGGTCTCCCTGGCTCTGAAGAGGCCCGAGTTCAGCCAGAGGCTCAGGGATTTCCTGAAATCTCTCGAGTTATAAATAGACCTTTTCCAAACTGGATTCTTCGATTTTGCGTAAGACCTGCAATCCGCAACTCAGGAACTCGATATATCTTTAAAGAATTTCGCTTTTGCCTATTAGAGAGACCAAAAGGGGAGCCAATTTTACAGACTTGAAAGATGACGTCTGGGCCAGAACATGAAGGGAAATGGCGAGGGACGGAATCGAACCGCCGACGCAGAGATTTTCAGTCTCTCGCTCTACCGACTGAGCTACCTCGCCGTGAGTCAAAAGTATAATTACCCACTCCCAAAATGTCAATTGATTCGTTGTTTTTTCTCTGGCAGAAATGTCCCAAAAGGCTAAATTGAAATAGGGGATAGGTTGTGATATTCTTTAGGCGGAGGAAAACCCTATGCGAGAAGAAGAGCTTAAAAAACTTCTGCTGAAGGAAAACGAGGAGTTCAGGAAAGCGAATAAACTCCATCAACAGTACGAGAAAAAGCTGGAGAAATTGAAGACCAAAAGTTATCTGACCGAGTCGGAGAGACAGGAAGAGAAGGAGTTGAAGAAGAAAAAGCTCATTCTTAAGGATAAGATGTATTTCCTCATGTCAGAATACAAAAAATTTCTTTGATGCTTTTATCATTGAACAATGGGCGCGATGAAGAAGGTAAGAGTTGCCATGGTTGGCACGGATTCGCTGCGCGGGAAAGAACTCAGAAAGATCCTGGAGATGAGGAATTTCCCTTTGGAAGACATCGAGTTTTATGATCCCGACGTTGAAGAAGAATACAGCAAGCTGACGCAGTTCCGGGGGGAACCAAAGGTCATCCATCATCTGGAAAAGGATTCCCTGCGGAGTGCTGACCTTGTTTTTCTGGCAGCGGATAAAAAAGTGAATCGGGAGTATGGTGCTCTGGCAAACACGCAGGATTTCCAGGCCATTGATCTCAGCGGGGCGTTCAACTCGGAAGAGAGTGTACCGGTCGTGGTCGCCGGAGTGAATGATGAACTGATCACCAAGAAGCCTTTTGCACTTATCGCCAATCCCCATCCGGTCACTGTGGTCCTCTCTCATATTTTTCAGATAGTCATCAAGAAGTTCGGGATCTCCAGGGCGGTATCTTTCATCCTCCAGCCTGTCTCCGCCTTTGAAGAGTTCGGGATCGAAGAGCTGGCAGACCAGAGCTACTGCCTCCTGAGCAGTGAGTCGCTCTCCAAAAAGGTATTCAGTGAGCAGATCGCTTTCAACATTCTTTCCCACACGGAAAAAGCCGATGATGATGGCTTTTCTTCGGCGGAGAATCAGATCCAAGCGGAGCTGCAGCGGGTCCTCCCTGTCCATGATTTTCCTCTCTTTCTGTCCATCATCCAGGCCCCGGTCTTTTACACCTATTCGATCATGACTTTTTTAGAAGTTAAGAGGAAAACAGACATTCAGGGAATGAAAGACGCTTTCCGGAAGCATCCTCTGTTTGACCTTTCCCTGCCCACCCGGTCGAGTCCTATTTCAGTCGCCGGTAAGGAAAAGATTTTTATCGGGCAGATAAAAAGGGAAAAAAACTTTCCCAACGGCTTCTGGGTGTGGACAGTTGCCGATAATTTGATCCTCGGTTCGGCTCTGAATGCCTTGGAGATAGCCGAGAAATTTTTGTCAAGACCTTCGTCCTGAACAATGAAAGAAATATTCCAGCTTTTCAAGCTCACCCTCGTTCAGAAAAACAGGCTGGCTCTTTCTTTTCTCTTCAGTATCTTTGCCGCTTTTTTCACCTATGTTTTTGTCGATCTGGTGCAGCCTATCATCGACCAGATGATAATGAAAAATGCTCTGCAGACAGAGGGCGGAAGGCTCAGCTTCTTGAGTTTCGTTTTTAAAAGGCTCCAGACGGTTGAGGAACAGCTCATATGGCTCATCCCTTTACTGCTGGTGGTGGTTATTTTCGGCAAAGGAATATTCACTTTTTTAGCCTCTTTTTTCATGAAGTCCATCGGGCATAAGGCAGTGAAAGACTTAAGGGATGACCTCTTCGGGAGTCTCATCTATCAGTCCATGGATTATTTTGATCATAAACCGACCGGCGAATTGATGTCCCGTCTTACGAGCGATGTCGATAAGGTCCAGCAGGGAGTCGCTGGCAGCATGGGAGATCTCATGCTCTCAGCCCTTATGATCCTGGCCCTTGCGGGAAAGATATTTGTCACCGACTGGCAGCTGGCTTTGCTCTCGCTCGTCATCACTCCCCTGGCGATCGTTCCCTTGATTCTCTTCAGCCATCAGCTCAAGAAAAAGGGCTTACTTAACCAGAAAAAAATAGCCAATATTTACAACCTTCTCCATGAGACCATAAAAGGAAATAAGATCATCAAAGCATTCACCATGGAAAAATTCGAGATGAAGAAGTTTTTTCAGTCGACTTTGAGCTATTTTAAAGCCTGTTTGAAGCTGGAATGGGTGGGGAGCGCTTCTTCTCCTTTCATGGAATTTGTAGGCGGCATTCTGGGAGCGTTCATCCTTATCATCGGGACATCCCGGATAGGCCAGGGATACATGACCCCCGGCGATTTCAGTTCATTTATCATGGCCATTTTTATGATGTACACTCCCATCAAGCGCTTGAGCCGGGCGAATAACACCATCCAGCAGGCTGTGGCCAGCTATGAAAGGGTACAGGAAGTCCTGCAGAGCCAGCCTCAGATCAAGGAGAATCCCAGGGCCTACTCCCTGCCTCCGGTCAAAGGAAGCGTGGAGTTTGAGAACGTATCTTTCAGCTATGACAATACGATGCCCGTCCTCCGTGACATCAGCTTTAAAGTCAATCCCACCGAAAGAATCGCCCTTGTCGGATTGAGCGGTGCCGGAAAAACGACCATCATCAACCTCCTTTCCCGTTTTTATGATGCGACTTCAGGGAGGATCACCATCGACGGAGTCGACATCCGGGAAGTGACTCTCTCTTCGCTCCGTTCCCAGATCGGGTTGGTGACCCAGGAACTCATTCTCTTCAATGACACTGTGAGCAGGAACATTGCCTACGGACTGGAGGACATGCCCCTGGACAAGATTGAGGAAGCGGCCAAGGCCGCTGAAGCGCACGCGTTTATCATGGAACTTCCTCAGCACTATGATTCCAGCATCGGGGAAGGCGGCACTTTGCTTTCCAGCGGGCAGAGACAGAGGCTGGCCATCGCCCGAGCCTTGCTCAAGAACCCGCCCATTCTTATCCTGGATGAGGCGACCTCTGCCCTGGATTCTGAGTCGGAGAGGCTCATTCAGATCGCCCTGGCCAATGTCATGAAGGACCGGACGACTTTTATCATCGCTCATCGCCTCTCAACGATCCACAGCGCGGACAGGATATTGGTTATCGACAAAGGAAGAATTGCAGAGACGGGCAGCCACGAGGAGCTCTTACGGGTGAACGGGATTTACAGGAAATTGTATGACCTTCAGTTTCTTGAGGAGGAGGCAGAGCTTTGATCCAGAGTATGACCGGATTTGCCGAGAAAAGGTTCGCCTCCAGGGCGTTGGCGGTGAAATACAGCGTCAGGAGCTTGAACCATCGCTTTCTGGATTGGAGTTACCGCGGTGCTCAGATCGGCGATATAGAAAACAGGCTTCGGACCATCTTCCAGAAAAAATTCCACCGGGGGAGGTTCGAAGTCTTCCTCGAGCTTAGCTCACTGGACTCCTCTGCTTGGGAGCTTCGCATCAACGAAGACCTGCTCCGGAAAATTCTTTCATCATTGGAGAAGGCCTCTTCTCGAATGATCAAGGGTGTGAGTCTTTCAGTGGACAGGGTATTCAGTCTTCCCCAGGTGGTGGAACTCAGAAGGAAGAATTTCTCGGCCGAAGAAATATCATTCCTGGAGAGAAGCTTTGAAAAGACGCTGGATGAAGTCCTGAAAATGAGGAAGAGAGAGGGCCATGAGATCGCAAAAGAGATCAGGAACTCTCTTCTGAGGATAAAAAGCATGATGGGTCGGCTCGAACAGAAGGCCAGGAAGCAGCCCCAGCTCATCCTGCAGAAGCTGAAGAAAAGGCTCAAGGAGCTAAGCCTGGAGAGCCCGCTCTCTGAAGAAAAGCTGGCTGAAGAGGCTGCCTATTATGCGCAGAGATATGATTTGACAGAAGAGATCGTCAGGTTAAGATGCCACCTGGATCATGCTCTGGAGCTTCTTTCTCCGAAGAAGAGAGAACCTATGGGCAGAAAGCTGGACTTTGTCGCCCAGGAACTCTTCAGGGAGGCGAACACCATCAGTTCCAAGTCCCAGGATATTGATATTACTAAAGGAATTTTGACCATAAAGGGAGAAGTGGAAAGTATTCGGCAGCAGATTCAGAATGTCGAGTAGACAGGTTTTTTGATACTACACGAATTGGAGGAGATAGATGCTTTTCGTCATCACTGGCCCCTCAGGATGCGGAAAATCCACTCTGGTCCGACAGGTTCTGAAAAGAGTGGACAATATCTGGTTTTCGGTCTCTCACACGACGCGCAAAAAGAGAGATTCAGAAAAGGAAGGAAAGGATTATTATTTTATCTCCAAGGCTGAATTCGGAGAGATGATCAAAGAGGAGAAACTGGTCGAGTGGACGGTCTTTCATGATCATAATTACGGGACTTCCAGGAGAGAGGTTGAGAAGAAGAGCGCCAGGGGTGATCTTATCCTGGATATCGATGTCCACGGAGCTGAACAGATCAAATCCAAATTGAAAAAGGCCATATTCATCTTTATCCTGCCTCCTTCTTTTGAAGAGCTGAAAAGAAGACTTGAGGCGAGAGGCCAGGAGAGCCCGGAATTCATCCAGGAGCGTCTGGAGATGGCGAGAAAGGACATCAGGGCTTATCCCCAGTTTGATTATATAGTCATCAATGACGACCTGGAGGAGGCTGTTCAGGACCTGGAGTCGATCATCCGCAGCAAGAGATGCAGTCTCGAATCCAGGAAAAAGGAGATCGTCCCCATCCTCTGGAGTTTTTCCGAGGATTGATCAGAGGTTGAGATGACATTAATAGCCTTAGGAGTATCCTCTTCAATCAGCATCTACAAATCCTGTGATTTAATCCGGAGATTCCAGGAAAAGGATCTTCAAGTCCAGGTGATCATGACCAAAAACGCTTCCCGTTTGATCTCACCTCTTCTCTTCAGCGCCCTCTCGGCAAGGGAGGTGATCGTCGATCCCTTCGAGGAGCAGCCGTCGGAGAGAATCGCCCATGTCGCCCTGGCCAAAGAAGTCGCTCTGCTCCTTGTCGCTCCGGCCACAGCCAATGTCATCGGGAAGTTTGCTTCTGGCGTTGCGGATGACTTCCTGTCGACATTTTATACGGTTGTCACCTGCCCTGTGCTGATCGTCCCTGCGATGAACGAAGCCATGTATCTTCACCGCCAGACCCAGCAGAACATTCGCAAGCTCAAGGGCCTGGGAGTAAAATTTGTCGAACCGGAAAGAGGATATCTTGCCTGTAAGGATACAGGATGGGGGAGGCTGGCTTCTCCGGAAAGGATTATGGATGAAGGATTGAGGCTGATCAAAAAGAGAAGGAGCCTGAAGGGAAAGACGGTCCTGGTGACTGCTGGCCCCACCCGCGAGTTCCTCGACCCGGTCCGCTTTCTCACCAACCGTTCCACGGGGAAGATGGGCTATGAGCTTGCCGAGGAAGCTCTGCGGCGGGGAGCCAACGTCATTCTTGTTTCCGGCCCATCTCCGCTTTTTCCGCCTCCGGAGTCGGAATTCAGCCAAGTCCAGACCGCCGAGGAGATGGAGAAAGAGGTGTCGAAGCATTTCACCGAGGCTGATATCGTTATCATGGCGGCGGCAATCTCGGATTTCAAATTCGCTGAGGCCAGTCCCAGCAAGATAAAGAAGGAAAATCTGGGAGAGAAAATTCCCATCGTCCCCACTCCGGATATACTTCTGAAATTGAGCCGCAGGAAAGGCTCGAAGGTCCTGGTGGGCTTTGCGGCAGAGACAGAGAAGGTCGCCGAGAATGCGGCCAAGAAGTTGAAGGCGAAAAAGCTGGATATGATCGTGGCCAACAATGTGCTGGATGAGCAAGTCGGTTTTGAGTCGGATTATAACCAGGTCAGCATTATTCTCCCCGGTAAAGGGGAGATTCGGTCCGAGAAGATGACCAAAGTCGAGGTCAGTCAGCTCATCCTGGATAAAATCGAGGAGATCATTGGAAAAAAGAGTTGAGAGGGTCATCGCGGATCTCGAGGAAAGGCTCAAATATTATTCGCTGCTGGGCGTTGACTTCATCGAATTGCCTTCGTCTTCTCAGGAAAACTGTTATCTTTCGCTCAAGGAACAAATCCTGAACTGCCAGAAATGCCCTCTTGCTCAGGGAAGAAAAAATGCGGTGCCCGGGGAAGGAGACCTGGAGACAGAGCTGATGTTCGTCGGAGAAGCGCCTGGCCGGGATGAAGATATCCAGGGAAAGCCTTTCGTGGGGAGAGCAGGTCAGCTTCTGACCAAGATCATAAACGCCATGCACTTTCAAAGGGAAGAAGTCTATATCACCAATATCGTCAAGTGCCGTCCGCCTGATAACAGGACTCCCCATACGGACGAGATCGAAAAGTGCAAAGGGTACCTTCTGGAACAGCTGGAAATGATCAGGCCCAGAGTGGTGGTGACCTTGGGCAAGGTGGCTTCAGACTTCTTTGTCCCCAACCGCCTGGGGATGTCGGCACTCAGAGGAAATTTTTATGAGTACGGCGGGATTCAGGTTATGCCAACCTTTCATCCTTCCTACCTTATCCGCAACGAATCCAATAAAATACTCAAAAAGATGGTCTGGGAAGACATGAAAAAAGTGATGGCTTTCCTGGGCAAGAAATGACCCTGTACGCCGAAGTCATCCTTTCCCTGCCAGTCAGCCAGGCCTTTACCTACATCATTCCCGAATCTTTCATCGATAGAGCTCAGGTCGGCTCACGGGTCCTTGTTCCCTTTTCCCAGAGGATGCTGACCGGGTTTATCATCGGAATCAGGAAAAGAAGACCGGCACCCGGAATCCCCCTCAAAGAAATAGCAGAGATGCTGGATGATGAGCCCGTTTTCTCTTCCTCTTTCCTTTCCTTCACCCGAAGGCTCAGTGACTACTTCTATTCATCCTGGGGAGAGCTGCTTCAAGCTTCCCTGCCGCCATCTTTTATCCTGAAAAGCCAGACAAGGCTGTTTTTGACTGAAAAAGGGATGGCGGCCTTGGAGGATAGGGCATTATCAGAAGAAGAGAGAAAGATCCTGAGTCTCCTCCAGAAAAGAGATTACAGCCTTCTCTTTCTCAAAAGAAAGCTGCAGGTGAAAGGCTTCTCCGCCCTGTTATCCCGGCTTGAAAAGAACGGCCTGGTTGAAACCCAGCGGGACGTTAAGAGAAAAAAGAAAAGGCGGTCACCATCGGTGACCGGGAGCCAGGCCCAGTTGGAGCTGGATTTCTCGCTGGACGCTCTTTCCCGTCAGACAACAGACAGGATTAGCGCTTCGATCCGGAGCCAGGCCTTTGCCCCGTTCTTCCTCCACGGCCCCTCGGATAAAAGGGAGTCTGTTTATTTCCAGCTGATTAAAAAAAGCCTGGAAATGCGAAAAAAGGTCTTGTTCTTGCTCCCGGAAATCGCCGTAACCCAGGCTTTAACGGAGAAATTTGAGAAAAGGCTGGGAGAGAGAGCAGCCCTGCTTCACAGCCGTTTATCCGAGAGGAAGAGAGAGCTGGAGTGGCTGAGAATCAAGGAAGGAGAGGCAGAAGTTGTGGTCGGCTCCCGTTCGGCTCTTTTTGCGCCTCTCGAAGACCTCGGTCTGGTAATTGTTGACGAAGAACAGGATGAATCCTATTACCAGCAGGAGAGCCCCAGTTACGATGCCAGGAAAGGAGCCTGGATCAAAGCCCAGGGACAAGGTACGACCCTGATTTACGGTTCGGCGGTTCCTCGCGTCAGCGCCTTTTTCAGGGCCAGGAAGGGAGGACACCTGGTGAGCCTGGAGGAAGAAAAAGAAAGGAAGATGGCCGAGATCATCGATAGCCGGCAGGAAAGAAGGGGTATCTCTCGAAGGCTTGCGGTCCGTATCTCAGAGAGATTGAAGAATAAGGAGCCGGTTCTGGTCTTTTTGAACCGCCGGGGCTACGCTTCATATATATTCTGTACGGAGTGCAATTCTGTGCCGCGATGTATCCGCTG